>Ga0075434_100001112_pt1 | contig 22067 bp, 23 predicted proteins | sample RhiMethybrSRZTD3_FD_75298 | JGI IMG/M metagenome (GOLD analysis project Ga0075434, IMG submission 75298) | Populus rhizosphere microbial communities from Tennessee, USA - Rhizosphere MetaG P. TD hybrid SRZTD3 | ecosystem: Host-associated > Plants > Roots > Rhizosphere > Soil | place: USA... | reverse complement strand
TTCGGTGCGAAATGCATAAGAATTAGGTGTCGAGTGTCAGGTCTCAGGTGTTCGATGTTGGGTCTTGGGTCTTAGGTCTTACGAAGTGACAGCGTCGCACTTCCGTTCTCTTTAGTTTGCTTGAGCAGTTGAAACAACGTTTTTTCGCACATGACAACTCCTGGACCGATAACCTGACACCTGAGACCTGAGACCTAACACCTAAGACCTAACACCCAACACCTGAACTCATGATTCAGACTCTCGAATGGACCGACAAAGGCGTGCGCTTCATCGACCAGACGAAGCTGCCCACCGAAGAGATTTACGTCACTTGCACCACGTACCAGCAGGTCGCCGACGTTATCCGCAACATGGTTGTGCGCGGCGCTCCTGCGATCGGCGTGGCCGCGGCCATGGGCGTCGCACTTGGCGTGAAGAGCTCCAAGGCCGAAACCGTCGGTGATCTGAAAAAAGACTTCGACCAGATCTGCAGAGTCATCAGCGAAACCCGGCCCACGGCCGTGAATCTGTTCTGGGCGATCCGCCGCATGCAGGACAAGTTTGAAAAACTCCGCATACGCCCGCTCACTCAAATCAAAGACTCCCTCATCGAAGAAGCGCAGCGCATGCACGCGGAAGACATCGCCGCCAACCAGGCCATGGGACGCCACGGCGCAACCCTGATGCCATCCAACGGCGGCGTGCTCACCCACTGCAACGCTGGCGCCCTCGCCACTGCGGGATACGGCACCGCGCTGGGTGTAATCCGCGCGGCGGTCGAACAGGGCAAAAAAATTCATGTCTACGCCGACGAGACCCGCCCATTCCTGCAAGGCTCACGGCTCACCGCCTGGGAACTGATGAAAGACGGCATCCCCACCACCGTGATTTCCGACAACATGGCCGGAGCGATGATGAAGCAGGGTAAAATTGGCGCGATTGTGGTCGGCGCCGATCGCATTGCCGCCAACGGCGACGTGGCAAACAAAATCGGAACGTACACCGTCGCCGTGCTTGCGAAGGAACACGGTATCCCGTTCTATGTGGCCGCGCCGATCTCAACGGTCGACCTGGCAACGCCCGACGGCAGCGGTATTCCCATCGAGCACCGCAATGGGAAAGAGGTCACTCACATTGCAGGAAAGCAGATGGTCCCCGACGGCGTCGAAGTGGAGAATCCAGCCTTCGATGTGACGCCGGCAAAGTACGTAGCCGCCATCATCACCGAACGCGGAATCGCGAAGGCGCCCTACGAGCAGTCATTGCGCAGGCTGGCGGATTTGAAAACTGGCATTTAGCATGTGGCAGCTTGCATGACGGTTGTACACGCCTCACCCCTTCCTCTTCAACTCCTCCATCACACTCTGAATTAACTCCTTCGCGTCTGCCAAGCTCTTCATCACGATCTGGATATCCAGCACCGGCTTGCCCGGCCAACGCTGGCTTTGACAGTACACTCCGTGTTGCCCGACCAGCGACATCGCGTCCGTCACAAGATCCATCGTGACCGCCAAACGGCCGCGCGGAACGCCCATCATGGTCTCGTAGTGTTCGAGTTCTTCCTGCTTCTCGTCGAATACTGGCATGGCTCGATTGTAACGTGGGCTGGTGGTAGGGGATAATTGGCCGGCACAAAAGCCGTCAGCATTCAGCAATCCGCATTCAGCCTGTCCACCGCTGGTGCGAGATGTTGGATCACGGAGTTCGATCTCAAACGTCGAACGCCTGAATGCGGAGCTAATGGCTATTCCAAGGAGAGCTTCATGCGAAAACATAGTGCCTTCCTGATGTTGATGATCCTCATCGTCACGGTGTTTGCCACGGCGCAGGACAAGAGCAAGCGTCCCAGCCCGCCGGCCAGCGCGCAATGCAAGTTTGCCGATGGCAAGAGCATCAAAGTCGACTATTCCAGCCCGCGCGCCAAGGGACGTCAGATTTTCGGCGGACTGGTTCCCTACGGGCAGGTCTGGCGGACTGGCGCCAACGAAGCAACCACATTCGTGACGGACGCCAGCCTGAGCATTGGGGGCAAGGATATTGCGTCCGGCAGCTATACGCTCTTCACCGTTCCAAACCAAGACAACTGGAAACTGATCGTCAACAAGAAAAACGCTGAGTGGGGCATTCCCTACAAGTACGAAGCCGACGAACTGGGCCGCTTCGACATGAGCACTTCCAAGACTCCGGCTCCGGTCGAGAACTTCACAATCTCCTTCCACGAGATGGGCAACGGCTGCCACATGTATATGGACTGGGAGAACACTCGGGCGACGATCGAGATCTCCGAAAAGAAGTAAAGAGCTTCAACCACAGAGGACACGGGGATCACGAAGGATTAGCGATTTTCGGTCGCTGATTGCCAACTGTCGATTGTTGCGCGCGGGGGACCCGAGGATATAGGGGCGCTTATTTTGGTGCAATCACCCCTTGTGAATTGTCATCCTGAGGCGAAGCCGAAGGACCTGCTGTTCTTGCGGCGAATAGGCCCTTCGATGCGCTTGTGTGGCAAACTTAATAGTTGCCCGAAGTAAGACAGGCTTGGCGTGTTTCTCCAATCTGTGTTTTTCGCATTTGCCGATCCCGGTGGTCCTCTGTGGCCCCTGGGGTTAACTTTCTTCACAAATCACCGACGGGTCCCCAGGAAAGGACTAGAATGCCCTCGTAGATCCCATCAGTTTCCCCCGGGAGGTCCCCCATGCCCGTGTACGACTACATCTGCCATGATTGCCACAAGGAATTCGAAAAGGTTCTTACCCTGACCGAGCACGATCAACAGATCACGTGCCCAAATTGTGGAAGCAAGAATGTGGAGCAGGAGGCGAAGGCATTTTTCGCCGTCACATCGAAAAAAAGCTGAGGATTCTGGCTGAAAAGTCTAGGAACGCCGGCTACCTTGCGGGCTGACGTGGGTTCCTTCGACTCCGTTCGGCTGCCGCCTTCATTACGCTCAGGATGACACTCGAAAGGGCACGCAACGGATAGTCCTTCATCGTCCTTTCCGAGGAGTCTGGTTCTTTTGTGGTGAAATGAATCTTAGGCTTGCTTCCACCGCAGCACCGGTTTGCGCGCTGCCGCGGTCTCATCCAGGCGTGACACCCGCGTCGTGTGCGGCGCACCCAGAACCGTCTGCGGATCTTCTTCCACTTCCTCCGCAATCGACTTCATCGCCTCCACGAAGAGGTCCATCTCTTCTTTGCTTTCGCTCTCGGTAGGCTCGATCATCAGCGCGCCTGGAACGATGAGCGGGAATGCAGTGGTGTATGGATGGAATCCGTAGTCGATCAGGCGCTTGGCGATGTCCATTGTGCGCACGCCCTTTTTCGCCTGCAACTTGTCGCTGAACACAACTTCGTGCATGCTGGGCGTGGCGTAAGGTAAGTCGTAAACACCTTCCAATCCCTTGCGAATGTAGTTCGCATTCAAGACAGCATCCTCGGTCGTCTGGCGCAGACCGTCGGGGCCGTTGGCGAGAATATAGGCCAGCGCCCGCACGAACATGCCAAAGTTGCCATAGAACGACCGCACACGCCCAACGGATTGCGGGCGCTCGTATTGGAATCCCAAGGTTCCATCCGGTTTGCTGATGACCACTGGTTTCGGAAGAAAGGGCTCCAACGCTTGTTTCACGGCGACCGGACCTGACCCCGGACCGCCTCCGCCGTGCGGTGTGGAAAACGTCTTATGCAGGTTCAGGTGCATAACATCGACGCCGAAGTCCCCCGGACGCACTTTGCCCACGAGCGCGTTCAGGTTGGCGCCGTCCATATAGAGCAAGCCACCCCTGGCGTGCAGGATTTGTGCGATCTTGTGGATCTCCTGCTCAAAGACTCCCAGAGTGTTGGGATTGGTCAGCATCAGCGCAGCCACGTCCTCGTTCATCTGCGCTTCCAGCGCACCCACTTCCACCATGCCGCGATCGTTCGATTTCAGATTTTCCACCGAGTAGCCGACCATCGCGGCAGTCGCAGGATTTGTGCCGTGCGCCGAGTCCGGAATGAGAACCTTCTTCCGCGGATTCCCCTTCGATTGGTGATAGGCGCGCACCATCAGCAGGCCGGTCAGTTCTCCGTGAGCGCCGGCAGCAGGCTGCAGCGTGATCGCGTCCATGCCAGTGATTTCGAGAAGGCATTCGCTGAGTGTCTTGATGATGCGAAGTGCGCCTTGTGAAATCTTCTCGGGCTGATAGGGGTGGCCGTTGGCAATTCCTTCCAGGCGCGCGACAACTTCGTTCACGCGCGGGTTGTACTTCATTGTGCAGGACCCCAGGGGATACATGCCCAGATCGATTGCGTAATTCCAAGTGGAAAGACGTGTGAAGTGACGGATGATCTCAATCTCGCTGACTTCAGGCATGTTACCGAGATCTTTACGCTCGGATGAGCCCAGCAGTTGGGCCGTGTTTACTTCAGGAACATCCAAAGGCGGCAACTTCCATGCGGCTTTGCCCGGAGAGGACTTTTCAAAAATCAAGCCTTCGTTCTGATTCACGTGGCGGGTGGCCTTGCGGGTCATGCGCTTCATCGCGCCACCTCTTCCACGGCATGCTCACCGCGGGGTTCCTCGGCTTCGCTCTCCGCCAGCACGCCCACAGCAGTGTCGATCGCCGTGCGAGTGGTCATCTCCGTGCAGCACCACAACGCCGCGTTGCCAAGCTCCGGATAGAACTTCTTTAGAGGCAACCCACCCACCAGCTTATGTCCCAGCAGGCGGCTATTGATGACATAGGGATCTTCGCTCGTCCGCACCACAAATTCATTGAATCGTGGCCCCGCAAACAGAACGCGCGCGTGCCGGCCAAACTGATCTGCAGCATAGGCAGTCTTCGCGAGGTTTTGTTTGGCGAGTTCCTTGAGCCCCACCTTGCCGTACACGGTCATGAAGATGTTGACCATCAACGCAACCAGAGCCTGGTTGGTGCAGATGTTAGAGGTGGCTTTTTCACGTCGGATGTGCTGTTCGCGGGTGGCGAGAGTGAGCACGAAGCCGCGCTTGCCATTGCGATCCGTCGTTTGGCCCGCGAGGCGCCCGGGCATCTGACGAACGAACTTCTCGCGGGTAGCGATGACTCCGCAGTAGGGCCCGCCGAATCCTACCGGCACGCCAAACGACTGCGCCTCCATGGCGACGATATCCGCATCACGAGGCGGCTCCACGATTCCTAGAGAAACCGCTTCAGCGACCGAAACCACCAACAGGGCGCCGTTCTTGTGCGCAAGTTCCGCGATCGCGGCGACGTCTTCAATACTTCCGAAGAAGTTCGGAGACTGGATCAGCACACATGCTGTGTCGGGCGTGATGGCACGCTCCAGATCTTTCAAATTCAAGCGGCCGGCATCAGAGAAACCTACCGTCGCCAGCGGCATGCCCTGGTGATACGCGTACGTGGCCAACACTTCCCGATACTCCGGGTGCAGGCTCTGCGCAATCAGTACGGAACTGCGCCCGGTGATCCGCACCGCCATCATCGCAGCCTCGGCCGCAGCGGTCGAGCCGTCGTACATGGAAGCATTCGCCACTTCCATCCCGGTCAACTCACAGATCATGGTCTGAAACTCAAAAATGGCCTGTAACGTTCCCTGGGAGATTTCAGCCTGATACGGCGTGTAGGCCGTTAGAAATTCGCCACGCGAGATCAGTGAGTCGATGATGACGGGTCGATAATGCATGTACGCACCAGCTCCGAGAAAGCTCGTATATTCAAGGCCGTTTTCCTTGGAGCGCAACCGGAACCAGTCGACAATTTCTGATTCAGCCATCTGGCGCGGAATTTTTAGGTCACGGTTGAGGCGATACTCAGCCGGAATGGGCGCGAAAAGATCATCGACGGAACGTGCACCGATTGCCTTCAGAATAGCTTCTCGGTCTGCCGGAGATTTAGGTAGATAACGCATGAGAACTTATATAGATGTAGCTGGAATCAAAAGGATCGGGGTCGAGTTGCGATTGCCAATTGCCGATTGTCGATTGCCAAACCGCACGCAATCCTTGAATCTGCGGTAGTCAATCGAAAATCTGCGATTGGCAATCGGCAATGGTTTAGTGGCCGCCTTCTTCGCTGATGAACTTTTCGTAATCCGCGGCCGAAAGAAGGCCGCTCAGTTCGCCTGGATTTTTCAGTGTGACTTTGATCATCCAAGTATTATTGGCGTCCTTGTTGATCTTTTCGGGAGCAGTCGCCAGCTCTCCGTTCACCTCTGCAACTGTGCCGCTTGCCGGAGCGTACAGATCTGAAACTGCTTTCACGGACTCTACCGTACCGAACGCCTTGCTGGCTGTGATCTCTGCACCCACCTTCGGTAGATCCACGAAAACGATGTCGCCCAGCGAATCCTGGGCATAGTCGGTGATGCCAACGCTGGCACTGGATCCCTCCACCTTAATCCACTCATGCTCTTTGGTGTATTTGCGATCGTTCGGATATGGCATGGTTAGCTTCTGGCTCCTGGCTCTTGGCTTTGGCTTCTGGCAAACTCAGTGGCGTCCTGCGCGTACCTTGATGATTGTTGTTCGTTAACCTTTCTTCGGCCTTTTATAGAACGGCGTGGGCACAACCTGTGCCTTCACGCCCTGTCCGCGAATCTCCACTTTGACGGTCGAACCCAGTTCTGCAGACTTCGGCGGCACATAGGCAAGTGCAATGTTCTTCTTGAGGAATGGTGCGGGAGACCCACTGGTGACGTATCCGATCGGGGTGCCGATGTCATCGATAATCTTGTACCCGTCACGTGCGATGCCACGCTCTACCATCTCAAGTCCCACCAGCGTTCGGGTCAACCCTGCCACCTTCGCCTTCTCCAAAGCGGGCTTGCCAATAAATTCGGCCTTCTCCATCTTGCAGAAGCGATCCAGTCCGGCCTCCCACACATTGATCGAGTCCGAGATTTCATGCTCGTATAGGGCTAGCCTTGCTTCCAAGCGCAGCGTGTTGCGTGCCCCCAGCCCGCATGGAACAACACCGAATTCCTTACCCGCCTCCAGAATTTCATGCCATACACGAATGCCGGTTTCGTCATCCGCCGGAATATAAATCTCGAAGCCGTCTTCCCCGGTGTAGCCCGTGCGCGCAATCAGGATGTTCTTCAGACCACACACCGTTCCGTGTGTCACCCAGTAGAACTTCACCGCCGCCAGATTCGCCTCGGTCAACTTCTGCAGCAGATCTACTGCACGCGGCCCCTGGATCGCGATCTGAGTGAAGTCATCCGACAGGTGCTCAACCCTGACGTTGAACCCATGAGTGTTGTCCCGCACCCAATTGAAGTCTTTTTCTCGTGTCCCGGCATTAATTACCAGCAGGTACTCATCGTCTCCAAGCCGATGTACGATCACGTCGTCGACGAATGTTCCCTCGGGGTAGAGGAGCGCCGAATACTGTGCCTGTCCCACCGCGAGGCGATCAGCGTCGTTCATCGAAATGTGCTGCACGGCTGCAAGCGCCTCCGGACCGGAGAGCCGGATATCCCCCATGTGGCTGACGTCGAAGATGCCCACACCTGTGCGCACGGCGTTGTGCTCTGCCATGATGCCGCCGGAGGACGGATACTCCACCGGCATATCCCATCCATTGAATTCGACCATCTTGGCGCCCATCCGGCGATGGACGGCATTCAGCGTGGTCTTGCGGATGGTCGGCGTGGACGCCTCTACTGCAGGCAAGTCGATTTCCCTCGATCGGACGCGCAGTGGCTGGGCTGCGAAGTCGCGGAACTGTTAACCCTATCACGCGCTTTTTCCGACGGTCAAACCGGAGGGATCGAACGGCCCGCAGGGAACTTATGCACCACCGAATGAGGTCTGTTTGACGCGAAAGAGTTAGTTACCAAGGGCACGTTTCCAAACCGGGCAACTCCGGAATAGAGTCTGCCTATGGCCACCAAGACGAAAGTCCGCTGCAGCCAGTGCGAGCAAACGGAAGAACGCTGTGAGTGTGAGAAGTATTGCTGCTTCTGCCAGGGCCAACTCGATGTACGCCTCTGCGAAGACGGCTTGTACTACTGCGAAGCCTGTCGCACCGCCTGCGACTACAAAATCTCAAGCTAGGATCGCATCACAGCTCATTTCTCGCCAAGAGCCCCTTTTCCAACTCCACTTCCTTAGCACGAAAGAAAGTGCCGCCCAGCCTTATCGCAGTCGCGCTCTGCCAAGACCCGCGGCTGACAAAATGTCAGCCCCTCTGCCCAGCTAACCTTCCCTGTCTACTCTCGTCAGACTGCGATAGGATGGCACGTCTTCGTTAAGGAATGTCCATGTCCGCCACGATCTCCTCGGCCAGCACCGCCGCAGCAGAGAGCACACTCAACGCGCCCGCGTCCTCGCGGGTCGTCTCACTCGACATCTTCCGCGGGCTCATCATGGTCGTCATGGCACTCGATCACACTCGCGACTACTTTACCAATCTTCGCTTCGAGCCTGAAACATTGGCGCGGACCTGGGCCGCGTTGTTCTTTACGCGCTGGATCACACACTTCTGCGCGCCCATGTTCTTCTTCCTGGCGGGCACTGGAGCTTTCTTCTACGGGCGACGCCGCACTCCAGCAGAGCTGAGTCAATTCCTTTGGACACGCGGCCTATGGCTGATCGTGTTGGAATTCACCGTGGTCGGAACGGGCTGGTCATTTCAAATCCCATTCGGATTCTTTGGTGTGATTTGGGCGCTCGGAGCGTGCATGGTCCTGTTGGCGGCAGTCGTGCGCCTGCCTATACGCTGGGTCACCGTAGTTTCGGTCGGCATGATTCTTACGCACAATCTGCTGGATCCGATTCGGCCGGCGCAATTCGGTTCTCTGGCCTGGCTGTGGAACATCCTTCACGCACGTGGAGGGGTTCTCTTGCCGTTCCAGATTCGCGAGTTCGTTCTGTTCCCTCTGATTCCCCTTCTGGGAGTCATGGGCGCTGGTTACGCCTTTGGCCAGCTTTACCTGCTCGAGAGTGAACGACGTAAGAAGCTGCTGCTGGCGATGGGTTCGCTTCTGATTGCCGCATTTATCCTGCTGCGTCTGACCAACGTTTACGGCAATCCTCCAGTCGGACAGGGCGGCGTCTCCCAAGGCGACTTTCACATCCAGCCCACACTGGAGAAGAGCGTGATCCTTTTCTTCGACGTTGAGAAGTACCCCACTTCCCTGCAGTTTCTGCTGATGACACTGGGTCCGTCATTTCTTCTGCTCGGATGGCTCGACAAAAGTTACCCGCCAAGAGGACTGGGTCCACTGCACATTTTCGGACGTGTGCCCATGTTCTTCTACATTCTCCACATTTACTTGATCCACACTCTCGCGGTGGTCGTGGCTCTGTTCCATCGGGAATCGGTCGGATGGCTTTTCCGCGGCGCCTTCTTTGGGGAAGTGCCCGACGGCTACGGGTACAATCTGCCGTTCGTGTATCTGATGTGGATCGTTGCGGTAGGTCTGCTCTACTTCCCGTGCCGCTGGTTTGCGGAGCTCAAGCAGAGGAGAAAGGATTGGTGGCTGTCCTACTTGTGAGCGCTGTTGCGGAAGTGCAAAGAGAGTCCTCTTCCGAAACAGCCCCATCGGCCGCCCCGGTCCGACAAACATTATTCGAACGGTCAGTTGCGACTACGGTGTGGGGACGACAGCCTGGGCCTGGTTCGAGTAGACACTTTCCGCTCCCGTACCATCCACGGAGGTCACCACGTAAAAGTACGTCTGGCCTCCCACTACGGTATTGTCGCTGTATGCCGATGTGCTGTCGCGGGAAACAATCTGAGTATAAGGTCCTCCCGGCACCGTCCCGCGGTACAGGTTGTAACCCACGACTCCGGAGCTGCTGCTGGGACTCCACGACAGGCTGACCGTGTGCTGGACGGCTCCGGTCCCGCTGCCGGTGAGCATTTCCGTCGTCGGTGAACTCGTAGCGTTACTGAGGAAGGATAAAGACGCGGTTGCCGTCCCAGAGGCCTGCGGGCGAAAGGTCACGGTAAACGGCAGCGATTGGCCTGCCGGGACAGTAACGGGTAAGGAGATTCCGCTCACGACGAACTCGGCGCTGCTGCTGCTGGCGGATGAGACCGTAACTGGGGAACTTGTGGCCGTGAGCGTCCCCGCCAACGCCGTGCCCGATCCGGTGGCAACATTTCCGAAGTTCAGCGTGCCGGGTGCGACGGTCAACTGCCCGGCGGATGCGCCACTTCCAGACACGGCAATGTTCAATTGCGGGTTGGACGCGTTGGAAGTGATTGCCAATTGCCCCGAAACTGCACCAGAGGCAGTCGGGCGGAAAACAACGCTGAAGGTCAGGCTATGACCGGCCGAAACGCTTGCAGGCAGCGTCAGACCGCTGACTGCGAAAGCTGCGCTCGAGGAACTGGCCTGCGACACAGTCACATTGGCAGTGCCCGTGTTGGTCACGGTGGCGCTGAGACTCTGCGATTGTCCTACCGATAGACTCCCGAAGGTCAGAGCTGCCGGCGAGGCGGTGATTTGCCCAGCGCCAGAAGCAACACCTGCTCCCGTCAAAGCAACTGTGGCCGTGCTCCGGCGATATCGCTTCCAACTGGTAGTCGAAGCACTCACCCAGACGGAGCCCGTGTCAGTTCCGGCGGTTGGCGGCGCGAAGATCACACTCAGGATGGCGCTCTTCCCCGCAGCCAGGTAAAACGGAAAGGTCAAACCTTGAATGCTGAAACCTGTTCCGCTCACGCCAGCCCGAGAAACACTGACGGTCCGATATCCGGCGTTGGTGATGGTAATCGTCTGCGTTCGGCTGGAACCCACCGAGACATTGCCGAAACCCAGCGCTGTGGGGGCGACTGTGATTTCTGCAAATGTTGATGGAGGGGAAATGATTAGTGAAAAGATACAAAGAGCCCAAATACGAGAGAAGCCGGAGCCGGTCACAGGATCACCTATGCCTGTGCACAACGTGTCGCACAGGGGGAAATGGTCGTGCCGTTCATGCCATCGGCTGGTCGGCTAGCCGATGGAAAATTTCTGCTCCGATTTTCACCGCTCCGACTCGACCGAGCTAGATCACCGATGGACAGTCTGAGAAGTACATGCGGTCAAGGGGTAGGTGTGTCAAACGCACGTATCGCGGCGGAGTGATTCGTATTGGGTGGGATGCGGAATAAGCCGCTGTATCGAACTTTCTTCTGGTCCTTACATACTCTTGTGGTTGTCTCGGAGACCTTGCGTCCCCTCAAATCACCACCGCTTCCTGATATTCACCAAACACCTTGCGCATGGCATCAGAGATCTCGCCCACGGTGGCATTCGCTTCGACCGCAGTCAATATCCGCGGCATGAGGTTGGTGCCCGAGCAAGCCGCGTCGTCGACTCCTTCCAGGGCTGCCTTCCATGGGCCCACATCGCGCCGCGTGCGCACAGCCCTGACACGTTCCACCTGCTTTCCTTCCAACGCCTCGTCGATCCTCTGAATCGGTACCTTTTTCTCTTCTTCTGCAGCGTAGCGGTTGACGCCGACGACCACGGCCTCTCCATGATCGACAGCGCGCTGGTATTCGAAGGCGGCGTTTTGTATCTCCAACTGCACGTACCCTCGCTCAATCGCCTTCAGCATTCCTCCCATGACTTCGATCTTGCCCAGATACTCGGCTGCCCGCTTCTCGATCTCGTTGGTCAGGCTTTCGACGTAGTACGAGCCCGCCAACGGATCGATTGTCTGCGGTGCTCCTGATTCGTAGCCGATGATCTGCTGCGTGCGCAGCGCAATACGCGCGGACTGCTCGGTGGGCAAGGCGAGTGCTTCGTCGAATGAGTTGGTGTGCAGAGACTGCGTTCCTCCCAGCACCGCGGCCATCGCCTGGATTGCTGTGCGCACGATGTTGTTTTCGGATTGCTGCGCGGTCAGGGTTGATCCGGCAGTCTGCGTGTGAAACCGCAGCATCCACGACTTGGGATTCTTCGCCTTGAAATGTTCGCGCATGATTCGCGCCCACATGCGTCGTGCCGCGCGGAACTTCGCTACTTCTTCGAGGAAATTACTATGCGCGTTAAAGAAGAACGAAAGCCGAGGGGCGAATTTGTCCACGTCCAGTCCCGCATCGATCGCCGCCTGCACGTACGCCATGCCATTGCCCAGCGTGAACGCAACCTCCTGTACAGCGGTCGATCCCGCTTCGCGCATGTGATAGCCGGAAATCGAGATGGTATTCCAGCCGGGCACATTCTGGTTCGCCCAGGCGAACAGGTCGGTAATAATCCGCATGGCCTGCTGCGGCGGATAGATGTAGGTTCCGCGCGCAATGTATTCCTTGAGAACGTCATTTTGTACCGTACCGGAAAGCTTACTGATGTCCGCTCCTTGCCGCTTCGCCACAGCGACATAGAGCGCGAGCAGAATGGACGCTGTTGCATTGATGGTCATCGAAGTCGAAATCCTCGTCAGGTCGATGCCGTCAAAGAGCCGCTGCATGTCGTCGATGGAATCAATGGCAACGCCTACTTTCCCAACCTCACCCATGGATAGGGGACTGTCCGAGTCAAGGCCGATTTGGGTGGGCAGGTCGAATGCCACTGAAAGTCCTGTGGTTCCGTTGGAAAGCAGGTACTTGTAACGTTTGTTGGATTCTTCCGCATCGCCCATGCCAGCGTATTGCCGCATGGTCCATAGGCGGCCACGGTACATGGTTGCCTGGACCCCGCGGGTGAAAGGGTATTCGCCGGGATAGCCAACATCCTTTTCCTGATCCCATTCCCGAAGGTCAGCAGCCGTGTAGAGAGTGCGAATGGGAATGTGCGAGGACGTCTCGGCTTCAGGAACGTTCGGAGCAGACTTGGATGGGGCAGTTTTGAGTTTCTCCATCATAAAGGGCTCTCAACCACCAAGGACACGAAGGAGCACGAAGGAAAACCTGAATCTTCAAAGACGAGGTTTCGGAACATTTTCGGTGTGACTCCAACATGCAAATCCTTGCGCACGAACCTCGGAGTTGCTGTCAAGCGGCCCTCCCGCGTGTGCCTTTGTATTCTTTGTGGTCAATTCTGCTTTTTCTTTCGGACGCGCCAGAACGAACTCATCCCAAAATACCCAAATGTCAGGCAAAAGCACACAGCGATCGCCACTCGGCCGGGGCCGGTCTTCCCAGCTTGGTACTTGGCATATTCGCGCACCAGGGCGATCCCTCCGATTCCAGCCAGTGCAAGGAAAACAAAGCCCGTAACTTCCAACCAAAGCTGGTGCAAAACACGTCCAAAAGAGCGAGCTGTGGTCTTGCCAGCTTGCAGGACGGCTTGCATCGTCCGGCTGCGCCCGGCCTGCTGATTGGCCACGCGAGCGGCGATCCATAGCTTGCGCGCTAAAGAGATTCCAGCCACCGGTCGATTTTATCAATGTTCAGCGGTACAATAACCTTGGGCGCGGATCACATCTACCTGTGACGCGTCAGCGGGAGGGGGTTCCGTGGACCAGCAACTCAAGCAGCTGATGAAGGAATTAGGCGAGGCGATTAACGAATCCCTGGCCGACTCCGATTCGATTGCCGAGGTGGTGGCGCGGATTAAGGAAGGTGGCTACGACATCTTCCTGGTGCTCGAGGCGACCATCGGGGTCAGCAAGCAGGGAGAAAAAGCCAGCGATAAGACTTCTCTTGTAACGACCCTCACCAGCAATCCCACGTTTAAGGTCAACGATCAGGACCTCAAGTTTCTAAAGTCGTTGCGCATCAAGATCGATGAAGACGTAGCTTAGCCGGTTACCTTTCCTTTCGGCGGTTCCATTCTCAAGATGTCGGTCAGGTGCTGCCGATTTCGTTTTCTGCGGCTTTCATTCGACTTTTCTGCGATGTGATGAAGCCTGCACCGACTGTATCCTCACGTCACGCAACCGTTTCCGCTTGTGCTACCATCTACCCTCTCGCAGGTGAGCGCGAAGGTCAGTGTCACTGAGATGTCGCACCTGCGACCGGGCCCCGTCACCCCACCAAACCGGGACGTCTGATGAAAGATACGCTGGGAGTGCTGCTAGCAGGAGGCGCCGGGGAGCGACTCTATCCCCTGACCCGCGATCGAGCCAAGCCCGCGGTGACCTTCGGCGGGCAATACCGAATCATCGATATAACACTCTCCAATTGCGTCAATTCAGATTTGCGCCGGGTCTACATCCTCACCCAGTACAAGGCACTGTCACTGAACCGTCATATCCGCGAGGGCTGGAACATCGTGGCGCGCGAGATGGGAGAGTTCATCGAGATCCTGCCGCCGATGAAGCGGGTGAGCGAGAACTGGTACATGGGCACGGCCGATGCTGTGTACCAGAACATCTATTCCATCGGATCGGAACAACCGAAGCACGTGCTGATTCTTTCCGGCGACCATATTTACAAAATGGATTACGGCAAGATGCTGGAACAGCATATGCACTCAGCGGCCGACGTAACGCTCGCCACCATCCAGGTCGGGCCTGATGAGGTGTATCGCTTCGGAGTTGTCGATATCGACCATGACCATCGCGTCCATGGCTTTCTGGAGAAACCAAAGCAAACCGATCTGCGTTCTCCGTGGAATCCTGTGAAGGTTTCTGCGTCCATGGGCATTTATCTTTTCAACACCGATGTTCTCATTCCTGTGTTGCTCAAAGATGCCGAAGATTCCAAGTCAAGCCACGATTTCGGCCATGACATTCTGCCCCGCATGGTTGACGATTACCGCGTCTATGCCTACGACTTCGTAGATGAAAACAAGAAAGAGGCTTTGTACTGGCGGGATGTAGGCACGCTTGAGGCTTACTACGAAGCTAACATGGACATCGTGTCGGTTTCGCCGGTGTTCAATTTGTACGATGAGGACTGGCAGATTCGCACCCATCAGCGGCAATATCCCCCTGCCAAGTTTGTCTTTGCGGAGCCGGGACGCACGGGAACCGCACTCGATTCCATCGTTTCGGCGGGATGCATCGTCTCGGGCGGTACCGTAAAAAATTGCGTGCTCTCCCCCGACGTTCGTGTGAACTCCTATAGCGAGGTCGACGACAGCATCCTGTTTTCCCATGTGAATATTGGAAGACGTTGCCGGATTCAGCGCGCCATCATCGACCGTGACGTGCACATTCCTGAGGGAACGACCATCGGCTACGACGCCGAGGCCGACCGGCAAAGGTATTTTGTGACCGAAGGCGGCATCACCGTCGTGACGCGCGATTACTCTCTATTCGAGAACCCAGTACCGGTTGACTACTTCACAACGGAATAAAGCAGGTGCCAGGTCTCAGGTCCTCAGGTGTCAGGTGCGGTACCAAAGATCTAAGGCTTAATCCAAGACAACACACTCAAAGGCCTAAGACCCAGGGCCTGACACCTAAGACCTGACACCCGATGCCTGAAGCCTGACACCTGCGTTCAGTTCTTTCGCGATCTCTGCGACGAGTTGATACGATCGCAGTCGGTCGGCATGATCGTAGGTGTCCGTCACGACGATAGCTTCGTCGGCGAGTGTCTCTGATACAAGTTTTTCCAACCTGGCTTTCACGCTCTCCACCGATCCCACAATCGCCGCGCCCAGCTTGTTCTCTACTGCGGCACGCTCAAACTCGTTCCACACGGGCTCCATCGAATCCACCGGAGGAAGCAACTCCACGGGTTGGTTTTGGATCAGGCGGAGGAAGCGCTGCTGTGGCGTAGTAAACAGCCGTTCGGCTTCACGATCAGTTTCGGCGGCAATCACCTGGACCGCGACCATCAAGTATGGCTTCGGTAACGCCTCGCTCGGGCGAAAGCCGTCGCGGTACATTTTCGAGGCAACATACAAATATTCAGGCGCAAAGTGTGCTGCAAATGCGAATGGCAATCCCAACGAGGCGGCCAGTTGCGCGCTGAAACCGCTCGATCCGAGGAGCGTAATGGGAACATTGCTTCCCTGTCCCGGAATCGCTTTCACCGCCTGTCCTGGCCGCTCCGCACCGAGATAGCCACGCAGCTCTTCGAGCAGTTGCGGAAAATCATCACCCGTCTGTCGATGGTCACGACGCAATGCGCGCATGGTCGCGTAGTCTCCGCCCGGGGCCCGACCAAGCCCCAGATCAATCCGTCCGGGAAACAAGGCCTCGAGCGTCCCGAATTGTTCCGCCACAACCAGTGGTGCGTGGTTCGGCAGCATCACGCCGCCGCTGCCCACCCGGATCGTCTTCGTCGCGGCCGCAACCTGGCCAATTAACACGGGTGTCGCAGAACAGGCGAGTCCCTCGATTGAATGATGCTCCGCGAGCCAGAAGCGTGTGTAGCCGAAGCGTTCCACGTGTTGAGCCAGGTCCACGGAGCGGGCGATCGCACTGCCGGCGGGTTCGCCAGGGTGCATACCTACGAGGTCAAGAACTGCGACGGGTAAACCGGTCGTCATAGTGCATTAGATAACGGGTGCGGGTTCGCCGATGCTTTCCTGACAAATCTTGGGAAGAAGAGCGACAACGAGCTGAGAACTGGGTGAAGGGCCCTATCTGGTCCGGTCGGAGAATCTGCTTTAGGCCGGCAGTCTGAATTTGCGTCCTGCAGAAACATTGGGCAGCAATGCGACACCCGCTAAAAGCAAAACAAATGGCATCCCAATCAACTGCAGCGCACCGTAGAGCACCTGTTGAGGATTGAAAGATGCTGCCCAGATCACGCCGGGCAGTAGGCCGAGGTCTTCGCCGCCCATCGCAATGATGAGAGTTCGCCATTGAACCGCGATCGCGTTGACGTCTCCGATCAGCAAGAAGAGACCCGGCACGGCCAGCATCGATCCCGCCACGAACCTGATGATTTGAGTGGAGTTGGTCTTCGCTGTCATGTCGTTCTCCCAGGCCGCGTTCCGGCTCTACTGGTATGTCGATTGGGATGGCGCGCAAACGACAGGAAAGGAAGAAAAATTTTCGAAGACTCGATTCCGCTGGCTAATGCAGAACAGCAATGTTCTGGCCGACGGCAAACCCTTCTCCTGCCAGCATGAGCCGGACGGCAATGCGCTCCGCCTTGTAGTGGCCAGTGCGGTGCAGCAAATAAGCTGTGCCGAGCGCCATGCCCATACCGATGGCGGAGGCGGCCGCCTGACCACCCGCCCCGTGGGTTACTAAAGGACGCGCCAGAGGGTTCGCTTCGCGCATGCCGCGGTCCAGGCCGCGTTGCGTCGTGATGGCATCAGCCGCGACTTCGGCTGCGAAGATTGAGAAATTGATCTTGTTTTCCAAAGTCCAGAACTTGCGAGCGCTGGGAGCATCCGGAACTGGGGCGGGGATGAACTCGATTGCGTTCGCAGCTGGGACGATCACATCAGGAACCGAGGGCGTCATGGCGCGCGAGGAACTGGCTGGTTGGGCCAAAGAATCGGGCAGAGTCGCACCCATCGCAACCAGGTTGTCCTGCGCGCTCGCCGCACTCACCAGAACCAAGACTGCCAGGATAGCGACTTTCATAATCCCCTTCCTTGCTCAAAACGACCTTATTGCGAGCACCGGGGGAAAGCGCCCAGAAAACTGAATCGAGATTCGATTGTGAGAACAGCCTAATCGAACTGTACACAAGAGTACATGTCCTAAACGTAACGGGGTATCGCCTTTTAGTAACCACCAAAGTGACCCGCACCAAAGTGGACTCAGAAGCTGCATTCACTTCTGTGTGAATGAAGGCTTACGGAGCTAAACGAGATGATGAACTTATCGTTGCTTTCCGCAACATCATAGGCGCTTTGTTTTTTCCAAAAGTGCCGGCCGAATTCGGTAACTTCTACACGACAGGGGACAGGGTCTGGGGCGGCAAATCGCACAAAGCAAGCGTTTTCAGGGATGGTCTCAGGCGTGCTGGTTGGACTTGCTCCCTTTCATTGGTAGACCGTGCCTGTTCTGTGGAAAACGTGCAGAAGAGAGAGGTCTTGCGTCGCTCATGAACTCTGGCCTTGCCCCCAAGCAGAATTGGCTGCTTCCCTGTGTCTTCGGCAGCGCTCTTGCGATCCTCATCGCCACCAACACCGGCTGCGTAACCGCCAAAATGAACGCTAATTCCGGCAGCGGAGGAACTTCCGCCTCTGGCAGCCTTTCTGTGGGACCCTCCATGATGAACTTTGGCAACGTCACTGTCGGAAGCACCATGAGCCAGGCGGGGACGCTGAGCGCGACCTCGGGTGGAGTCACCATCCAAACTGCCAGTTGGAATGGAGCCGGATTCTCCGTCAGCGGAATCTCGTTTCCCGTAACGGTTGCAACCGGACAGAGTGTGCCGTTTACGGTGACCTTCGCTCCGCAGGTTACCGGGGCCACCACTGGCACCATTTCTTTCTTTAGCGATGCCTCCAACTCCCCTGGCACCGTTGCTCTATCAGGAACAGGTACTCAAACCACCCAACACACCGTCACGCTGACCTGGAATGCTAGTACGTCATTGGTGCAAGGCTATTACGTGTATCGCGGTACAATCTCGGGCGGTCCCTATACACGTTTGTCGGCTCTCGAGGCGGGGCTATCTTACGTGGATTCGACCGCCGCTTCGGGGCAGACGTATTACTACGCTGTGACCGCAGTCGACGCAGCTAATACGGAGAGTGTTTACTCTAACCAGGCGACGGCTGTCATTCCCTAGAAACCTATAGCTCTATTCCCCCACGGACCTCTCTCACGTCGTGGCCCGGGTCTGCATGAGGAAGAATCGGCCTCCGAGCCAGGCACTCGGGATTGCCAACCCAGCCAGGACCAACGGATACCAGCGATGGCCGACCACCGCCGGGTGATTCCACATCACCAAGCCCCCGATCAAGTTTGCCAGCAGCCCCAACACACCGAGCACCATCGCATGCGCCATCGGGCGGCTGGGAGCCAATCGTACGCCGATATAGGTGCTCAACACGGCGTAGATGGTGCGATAGGTGGCAGCCAGCAGTAACAAGGGATCGCTGGTGGGCTGGCCCAAAGGCGGCAGAATGTTCGCCGCGTGCAGCGCGGCGTCCGTCGCCACAGTGAGAACGATGCCGACGATCAATGCCGCCAACACGGCGCGGATGCTGCGCCCTATGTGATCAGATCCGTGCGCTTCGTTCATGATGCCCGCGACTCCCGCTCCTCTCCTTGTGCGGGCATGGAAGTGACGATCTTTTCCAAGCGGTCGTAGCTGGCCGCCACTCCCGTTTCCATCGGGGACTTGAGGACCGCATCCCGTGTCTGGCGCGAATCATAGAGCATGGTTTGCGTGAGCGTCGTCTCGCCATCCCGCTCCACCAGCACCAGTGTGCCTACAGCCTCACCCGGATACCACGCCTCGTCGAACTTCTCAGTAGCAACCACGCGTTCCGGAATCACGATCTCGCGATACACGCCCCCCATTCCCATCTCCCTGCCATCACTGTGACGCCACACGTAGCGGTAGCTGCCTCCCACGCGCAGATCAATCTCGCAGACCGGCATCGACCAGCCCTCAGGTCCCAACAGCCACTGCCTCACCAATTCCGGCTTGCTGCAGGCCTCAAAGACGAGATGACGGGGTGCGTCAAAAACACGGGTCATTACGATTTCGCGATCGCCTCGGGCAGTGACTTGGAGGGTATTCTTCATTGCGTATCTCCTATCGTTTCTTGCGGTGACTCTTTTTCGCGAGCTTCATTTCATCCAGCAGCGCATCCAGGTGCCGGAAGCGCATTTCCCAAAGCTTTCTGTATGTCTCTAGCCAGCTGGCCGCTTCGGCAAGCGGCTTGGCTTCGAGTCGTCGCGGCCGTCGCTGTGCTGCGCGGCCTCGGGAAATGAGCCCGGCCTGTTCCAGCACTTTCAAGTGACGTGAAATGGCCGGCTGAGTAACGGAAAACGGTTCAGCCAGCTCGTTTACAGAAGCCTCTCCCGAGGCCAGCCGTGCCAGAATGGCGCGACGTGTCGGATCGGCAAGAGCGGCGAAGACCGCGTCCAGAGTGGACGATTCCAATACCATGTAGTTATATAACTATATTGTTATATACGTGTCAAGCGCAAAGGCTGGATCGAGAAATTTGTTTCGCGCCCGGTTTTCGGTCGGGAGGTCTCCCGCTTGATTAGGTGCTCTTGGACGGCTCGCTCGGGAGTTTGGCACTACGGAAGATTTGGGCCCACAACGCGCGCTCTCCCGCATTCAGTACTTCCAATTCCTCGAAAAGCTCGCGTGCAAATTCGACATCCCCGAGTCCGCTAGCCGTAATCAACTTTCCATCGCGCACGGCAGGGGCGTCCACGTATTTGTCCGCCTCAGAGTACCCGGAAACCTGTGACCGCAGGTAGTCAAGCCCGTTGCTGGTGTGGCGCCGGCCTCGCAGGAGCCCAATTCTCGCAATGGCTACGGTCGCCCCGCAAATGGCCGCGATCGGGACGTTGCTTGCATCCAGCCGCTTGAGAAGCTGCTCGAGTTCGGGTTCAACAGGCGCATGCTCCCATCGGTCCCCGCCCGGTAGAATCAATACGGCCACATCTGAGGGCTCGACCTCGGAGACTATCTTCGAGGGCAGCACCGTGATTCCTCCCATGGAGCGGACCGCCGCCGAAGACAACCCCACCGACTCGACGCGATAGTGACCAAAGCGTCGCAACTCAGCAACGGCGTGGGCGGGCTCCCAATCGGCGAATCCTTCGACCACGAGCAAGTAAACAGCCTTCTCGGGCTTCTTGTCTGCTTTCACTCTGTCGCCTCAATCGTCAGCAGCCTACTCGCCTGGCGGATTGCATTCCGTTTCACCAATTGCGGACCGGCAGATTTTTTAGTTGTAATCGCGTTGATCACGACAACTGACACACCCTCGCTTGCCCGTTTCGTGAAGCAAATAGCATTTTGCGACTTTATTGAAGGCCTTCAAGGCCCGCGCCTGGGTCGATCGAAATCCCCTTCCTTGAACACTCAAGCGCGCGCTTAGCATCCTCGTTGCCCTGAGCGGCAGCTTCCTGGAACAGGCGGGCGGCCTCGACTCGGTCCTGGGGCACACCGTAGCCGTAGTAATACATATAGCCAAGGTCGTATCGAGCCTGCGGATACCCTTGTTCGGCGGATTTGCGGTACCAGCGTACAGCCTCTGTGTCGTCCGTTGGCATTCCCTCGCCTCTGCGATAGATGATGCCAAGAGCGTCTTGAGCCAGAGCGTTTCCGTGTTCGGCAGCTCTTCGGCACCAGCGTGCGGCTTCGGAATCGTCCTGCGGCAGTCCTCTCCCCTTGTGATACATGTAAGAGAGGGAGTACTCAGCATCGGCGTAACCCTGCTCGGCGGATTTGCGGTACCAACGCACGGCCTCGACATAGTCCTTGGGCACTCCGTTGCCGTAGTAATACATTGCTCCCAGCTGAAACTGAGACTTCGCCTCACCCCGCTCCGCCCGGATGCGGTACACTGCCGCGGACTTCGCCCATCGACGATGGTTACGCTGGGCGCGAACGATGATGCCTGCACAGATGAGAGCGCAGCAGGTAGTGCCCACGATGACCCAACGTCGTTTCATCGAGTGCCCTCCATACCCGGACGATGAAGCATTGTACCCGCCACAAACGGGAAATAGAGTAGATCACGTTCGAACCTCCGCCGGTTCGTAGCGGAATGCGATGCCGCCGCTCATGAATGTTGTAACATCGCTCTCATTGGCTCTGCTCACCGCTCAGAAGTGGGGGGAACTTTGGCAAAGAAGCGGGCTCCGAAGAAACCGGTTCCCGAAACGCGAACTCTGGAAACTCTCTCGAAATTGTCCGAGCCAGAGCAGGACCTGCTTCGGCACGTGGAGCATGGCTATCAGCTTGAAACTGATTCGTTGGGCCGCGATCCGGTCTTGCGAAAGTTGGACGGGGAGGAAGTAGTCCGCCCAGCATCTGCCACACGCAACACGGTCGAGGCTCTGAAAGAACGGGGCCTGATCACAGAAGCCAAGAGTGACGATCCTCTTAAGATCGTGTGGCGAAAGGCGTAGGTAGATCAAAGTTGCAGCGTACTTAGGCTGCAAATCATTGGAACCTGGCCTGGTTTACTGGTGTATTTATTCTTAAACCGACCGGGCTTCCCGAATTGCTGCCAGCGATTGGCTATCGATACCCCAATCGGCATTTTAGATCGCGGAGTATCCGGTCAGCGAGGGGTCGTTTTCAGAGCCGAGGTTGCAGCCCACACGGCAAGAGCAATGACAATACCTGTAAGCGTCAGGCCCAAGAAGGCAATCAG
>Ga0075434_100001111_pt1 | contig 22068 bp, 19 predicted proteins | sample RhiMethybrSRZTD3_FD_75298 | JGI IMG/M metagenome (GOLD analysis project Ga0075434, IMG submission 75298) | Populus rhizosphere microbial communities from Tennessee, USA - Rhizosphere MetaG P. TD hybrid SRZTD3 | ecosystem: Host-associated > Plants > Roots > Rhizosphere > Soil | place: USA... | reverse complement strand
CTTTTCGTTAAAGACTCCATAACTCCTGATCACCTTCCGTTCGACAAAGTCGCTCAGCAGCGGATACGGCAGTTTTAAGGATTCGGCGAATGTCTGCTGCGAGAACGGGTTGTCGGCGCTGATGGCGAGAATCTGAACACCCAGAGCCTCGAATCGCTTAAAGTCAGCCTTCCTGGCCGTTAGGTTCGCTGCTCAGGTCGGAACAAAAGCTGCCGCGAAAAACTCGAGAAAAACCCACTTCTTATCTCGAAAGTCATTCAGCGAAACATCGACGCCCGTGGTAGCCGGCAGTTTGAAGTCAGGTGCTTTGTCACCCACATCGAGCGCTTCACAAACGCGAGCTGTTTCGAGGAGACTAAAAAACATCAGAGCGAGAAGTAAACTGCTCTTGAACTTTGTCAATTTCCACATCGGTTTGCCTTTCTTATTATCAAGTCACTCATTTGGCCTGATCGCCCCAGTTATCGGATGACTCGCGTCGCGCGATAAAGCGCCTCGGGTGCAATTTTGATCCCAAGCGCTGTTGCAATTTTGAGGTTAACGACGAACTCGATGTTGTTATTAACTTCGACCGGAATGTCGCGCGGATTCGTTCCTTTTAGAATCTTGTCCACGAGGCGCGCAGCTTCACGCCCGGATTCGTAGAAATCCGGACCGTAACTCGCAAGCCCGCCTTGCTCGACGTACCACGGCCCGAAAAACATGGTTGCAATCCGTTGTCGAGAAGTAGCCTCTACCGCAAGGCCGGGGATGTTGAAGGAAAGCGATCGCGGCACGACGATCCCATGCACCTCGCGTTTCTTGATTTCGTCGAACGCCGCCTGGGCTTCCGCCTGAGTATGCACCGCTTTCTCAATCAGCGTGATTTTCAAAAAGGCCGCGCTCTCACGAAAAATCTTTTCTTGCGCGACGGAGAAAGAATCGGCTGTATCATAGGGAAAAAAAACGCTTGCTAACCCGGGGATCATTTCCTTAAAGACTTCCAAACGCTTGCTGTCCAACTGCAGATCTAGATCCGTAACTCCCGTAATATTGCCGCCGGGATGCGCGAAACTTTTGATCAATCCTAAACCGATTGGATCTCCTGCGCCGTAGAAGACAATCGGGATAGTGTTTGTAGCGCGCTGTGCAGCCTTCGCCGGCGCCGTGTTGTTGGTGAAAAGAATATCAACGCCTTGCTTTACGAGGTCTCGCGCGGCTTGCTGAAGAGCCGCAATATTACCTTCGGTGAACCGGACCCCGATCACGAAATCCTGATTCTCACGGTAACCCAACTCTTTAAGACCGTCGCGTAGTCCGATGACACCCGGGGTCGGTCCCCAGGAATCGGTCAATACACCGATGCGAACAGACTTGGTGCGTTCCGCCGCGTCCGTGTCGGAGATCAGCAGCCGCAACGATATGACGAGAACGGAGAAGAAGATCAAACCCAGGCGATCAACCAAGGAGTGCCGCCTTCTCACAGTTCCTATTGTCTTGAGTATGTTGCCTGTTTTCACCGAATCACCCTATCCGCCCTCGCCAGCACATTAGGCGGAATCTTATCCATTTTTGATTTTGGATTTGCGATTTTAGATTTCAGATTCATCGGATAACCCGATCCGCTCTGGCTAAAACATTGGGTGGAATGATTAATCCGATTTGCTTGGCGGTTTTCAAGTTGATCACCAGCTCGAATTTCGCCGGCTGCTCGACGGGTAGGTCGGCGGGCTTGGCGCCTTTTAGGATCTTATCGACGTAGGTCGCGGCGCGCCGTTGTCTTTCCACAGCGTCGAACCCATACGACACGAGCCCACCAGCCTTAACATCAGCTCCATTGTTGTAGAGCGCCGGCATTTTATTTTTGGCGGCAAGCTCAATTATCCGCTGTTGATGCGGGGTCAAAACCCCGGCCTGAATCTGCACGAGGGCTTCGGCGCGTTGTTTTTTGGCCAACTCAAAAGCACTCTCGAATTCCCCCGGTCCGGTTACTTCAAATAATTCAAGTTGCAAATGCGCTGAGCGAGCAGCTAATCGAGCTTCCTCGATGCTCGTGCGCATGGCTACTCCTCGGTATGCGAGAAGCGCCACGCGTGAGATTCTCGGGATGATTTCCTTCAGTAACTCCAAACGTTTGCCGCTTAACTCTGGCGAGAGATTGGATAAGCCGGTAATATTCCCTCCCGGCTGCGCCAGATTGGCCACGAACCCTAAAGTAATCGGATCGTTCACTTCCGACATCAAAATGGGAATTTCTGAGGTAGCTTTCTTGGCAGCTCTGATAGCACCGGCTCCTTCGGCGACGATCAGCTCGACCTTGAGGCTAACCAGCTCTAAGGCCAAATTGGCATTGCGTTCGGGCTTGCCTCCCGATGCTCTAAACTCAAACGCGATATTTCTTCCTTCGACATAGCCGAGGTCCCGTAGTGCTTGCCGAAACGGCTCGGGTGGGGCGGAGCCGACGCTCGCCAAGTAACCAATGCGCCGTATTTGTGTAGGCTGCGCCTCGGCTCGATGGAATAGAACGAGAAGAATAGCCGTGAGCAGGCAAAGGAGGATCTTTGGATTCATGGCCGCGCCTATGTACGGGCAATGGATATGCCACAGTCGAAACGTAATGAAAACCGATATTTTCTTCGGAACTGAACTGGGCAGAGTAGTAAATCGACTCGGGGGAGTATCATTTTTGATTCGCCCCCGCTCGGCAGATTACATCTACGGAACTGAGTTGGCTGAGATCTGCTCCAACGGATCGGCGAGTCGATACCGGACTGGAGTGATCCGCCTGTGCGCTATTTCCCATGCTTCGCCGCATCGAACCGTCGGTCGAATGAACTAGCAAAATAATTCTCTTGACAGACTTCTTCCGGGTGATATTTCTCGGCACGTAACCGAGCCTCCCCCATCACAGAGCAGGCTTCTCGCATGATCTGAGGCCGAACAGGAGGAACGTAAAAGTTCCTCGGAGGGGGATATGCTTAGAAGAGTTAAAGGCCAGCCACTCGGGGAGTGAGCCCCAGAGCGCGCTGGCCTTATTCGTTTCAACACTATTGCTCACATCGTTACAGCCGTCTCAAAGAGTTCAGAGGAGGTGCTTTATGGTTAAGGGAGTGATCTTGGTGGACTACACGGATCAGGGCCGGCGCACGATCAAAGATTCACCCGATCGGGCTGAAGCGTCGAAAGCGGAGGCAGCCAAATTGGGCGTTCAGGTTAGAGAGCTTTTTTACACGCCAGGCGGACCGCACGATGCGGCAATCGTCATCGAAGCGGAAGGGCCTGAACCGATCAACAAACTGATGTGTTCGGTGCAGTTTTTGGGCAATGTGAAGATGAAATTTGTCCGGGCTTTTTCGATCGAGGAGATGCGTAAGATGGTGTAGCGGGCGAATATTATTCGTGCGCTGAGTCTGTCTCACGCGAATCGTGAACGGCCAGACCAAAAGCAAAATAAATTGAGTCTCGCGAACGGAGTGACGGAGGTTTTATGCCACGATTCTTAATTCAAGCGACGTTTAACCAAGAGGCGGCAAAGCGACTCATACAGGACGGTGGGACTAAAAGAGCGGCGGCCGTCCAAGAACTTCTTAAACAACAGGAAGCACGTCTGGAAAATATGTATTTTAGTCCACAGAACGACGGGCCTGATGCTTTCGCTATCATCGAGGTATCCGTCGGTGGAGCGGATGCGCTTGGGGCTCTCGCTTTAGCTGGAAAAGCTGGCGGAATTACATTAACCGCCCGGCGCATATTTACTCCGGAAGAACTCGACAAGCTCGCACATAAAAGCAAATCCGTTCCTGTGCCTGGAAATTGATACGTCGGGGATCGTTGCTAGCTCACATGAAGAGCTCAAGGCGGCATCCTGACCGCCTTGAGCTCTTCAGAGGGGGAAGTTTCGGATTCGTACTGGGCCGCATCGCCAGCACGTCAACGCCTGATGCGCTCGGCAATTTCGCCATCCAGCGGCAGCAGGTATTTGAATTTATTTCGTCGCATCGCATTGCACCTGGGTCAATTCTCAGCCACTGAATATCAATAATGCCATAGTTGAGTTGATCGTCCTGCGGTGAGGCAACTTGCCATTGGACGTGACGCTCCATCAGCTGGTTTCTTAACAACGCAATCCGAAAAGGGCACAAACAGCGCTTGTCAAGCACGGGCGCAACTATAAGCATTTTACGTTTGACAAGATCAGCGCCTGAGAATATACGAAATCCACACCGGGGAGTAGCAACATGAAGCTTTGCAGGCAGTACAATGTTGCTATCGAGATTTTATCTTCGGAATCCTATCAACCTACGGCGCGCAAGGTGTATCGCGTTCACGCCGTTCATACTTGCCTTTATTGCTTTCAACATCCTCGACCTTGACGGTTCAGAGCTAATATCGTTCAGTAAAAATTTCGAAGTATCGATCTTCATTGGCGATGTTGACCCAACACCCCGGATTGATTCTTTCTCTGAATATTTTGAGCTTCCAAATGTCACGCAGCAATTAGCCCCGGATCCGTCACGCAACGAGGTTCTTTCGCCCGCGCAGATATTAAAATTCTCTCTGATCCGGACAGCGCGGCACCATGGCTACCGAGTCGGTCTCGCGCGACATTCTCTTCCAAACGCCTCGCCCGATTTGTAACGACCCATTGTTTCTCTTTTTGTAAAGGAGAACGCCGCAGCAGTCGGCGTTCCGCCTGTGACGTTGATTCGGATTGAATGGCTTGTTGATTCAATTGAACGGCTTTAAGGGGGGCAACCAAAATGTTTACAACATATTCTTCTACTTCTTCACCGGATCTATTCGGTGCAGGAATTGGACGTCGTCCGAAATTTGCGCCACTGCACGCTCGACTTGGCGCGATTATCATGGCCTCAACGCTGTTCGGAATCTTGTCGCTCGAGACGACTGGCACAGCGCTGGCCGTGTGCGAAGGCCCCGGGGCGCCGACCACAACTCAGACCAAATGCTTGACTGCGATTCAAATCCCGGGGAACCCACTGCAGTCATATGACATCAGCTGGGTCAATCCGGACCGCGCCGAGTACTATCTGGCCGATCGCTCGAACGCTGGCATCGACGTCGTCAACACACAAAATTTGACTTTCAAGAGGACCATCCCCGGTTTCGTGGGCGCCAAATTGAACGCCAACGGCACCGTGAACAACAATATTTCCGGCCCCGATGGCGTCGTGTCGCATGGGAGGTGGCTCTATGCCGGCGACGGCGACAGTACGCTGAAGGTGGTCGATCTTGATGCGCCTAACGATTCCGCCATCAAGCAGAGCATCTCTACCGGCGGCACGACACGGGTCGACGAAATGGCTTTAACGACGAACGGTGAATTGCTGCTCGCCGCGAACAACGCCGAAGACCCTCCCTTCGCGACACTGTTTTTGGCGAATGGGGACGGGTCTTTTAGTCATGTAACTGCGGTCACGAAGATCACTATAGACGACTCAATTGTACCGGCCGGCTTCGGCTTATCGATGGAACAGCCGGCATGGGATCCGAAGACCAAGCGCTTCTACGTATCGGTCCCGATCATCGCTGAAAATCCGGCAGGCTGTAATTTCGACGCGGATGCAGGTCCCATTACCTGCGACGGCGGGCTGGCAGTGATCGATCCAACGACTCTCGCCGGGGTCGCCGCCGCAGTGCTTGGCGCATTCGACCCGGCTACCAATACCGGCGTTGTGCCGCTACACGCGTGCGGCCCGAACGGGGCGACAGTCGGAGTGCATGACAATCTCCTCTTAGGCTGCACTCCAGCCAATAACCCGAGCAATGCGACCACGCTGGCGATCAACGCAACGACCAAGAACTTTGCTAACATCGGCAACATCGTCGGCTCCGATGAGGTCTGGTTCAACAAAGGCGATAGGCGCTACTACACAGCCTCCAACAGGAATTGCAAAACAACGGCACCCTGTCCGACTGCGGCCCAACAGGCTGCTGTACTCGGCGTGATCGACGGCACCAGCGTTCTGATCGAAACCATCCCCCAGTCGTCGGGCTCACATTCGGTGGCAGCGGATTCCAAGCGCAATCTCATCTTCGTTCCGCAGTCGGCGCCTGTCGCAGTAGTCATTGGAGGTGACACTACGAACGTGGGCGCGGGGATTTGCGGTAGCACCAACGGGTGTGTCGGCGTCTTTATTCATGATGTCAAGAATGACAGAGACGATCACGACAGGAACCGCGATCGGTGATCGCGGTTGCTTGCAAAGGACAAGGCCGGCTTCTGCCGGTCCTTGCCCTCTGGACTAGAAGGGGGCCAGTAACCCGAAGCGGGCTCGTTCTTCGGAGGCGAATGGTAGAAGAAATTTAAATCGGCTGCTGCCGAGGTTTGCTGAAACGTGCTGGCTCTTTTCATCACCGACTCATGTCGAGCACGTGAGAAAAGGGTGGAGTATGTCAAAAAGAGCAATGATCTGTGTGGACGGCGGTATTGCTGGCCTTATCGGAGCAGCCATTGTTGCGATCTGGTTCCTGTTCATGGACACCGTCACTCGCCTTCCTCTTTACACCCCGACCGTACTGGGCGAGGGACTTCTTTTGGGAAAACAAGGTCTTGCTTTCAATCCGGGAGAGCTGGTCTCCCCAAAGCTAACACTGATGTACTCAGGGGTTCACGGGATAGTGTTTATGGTGCTGGGGGTGATTGCAGCGTTTTTGCTGTTCGTACGTAAGAGAAGCCTCCATCTCGCCATAGTGCTGATAGGCCTTTTTGCTGTTCTGCAACTCGGCTTTGTCGGCGTTGCATTTATTGTTGCAAAGCCGGTTCTGGATGAGCTGGCCTGGCCAGTAGTACTGACCGGAAACTTCCTGGCAGCAGCCGGGATGGCGTGTTATTTGTCGCTTCGCCGCGGCAACTAGCGTTTAGACCAACGTTGAACTGTAGAACAGGTTCTACTTTATCAGACGGCGGACTAAGACCAGATCCCGCGAACAGACCAAAACAGTTCTCGATTTTCCGAAAGTGCCAGTGGCAGTTTCTCAGTTGTGTTTTGCAGCGCGGCTCGTACCCGGGATTCTCTGACGCACCGAGCGAACTCCAGGAACTGTTCTCCGGCTTTCAATCGCGCCGTTCACCATGTGGGCCGGAATGTTCCAGGCTGAACAATTAGAAGCCGCTAAGGAAAAGATCACCAAAGACACAGCGGCGGGAAGGAACAATTTTTGGTGTTGAGTTTTGGAAACCACTTCGTCTACAGTACAGACCCTCGTAAGCATACCAACATCAACCGTTAATTGGCTAACCCAGGATTTGCGCGATGCAGGAAGCACGGAGGCCAATATGAAGGATACCCGAGCCAACCACGATCTGCGGATAACTCGACGGTCCGTACTCTGCGCGGCAGTCACAACAGCCGCAGCAGTAATCACGAGCAGGGTTTTGGCAGAAGAGATGCAGAAGTATCTTCCGCCACGTATGCAGCCAAAACCCAAGGGGCCGCTGGTGTTTCTTGATTATGACAAAGAAGAGATTGATCTAGCCTATGATCAAGCACCGTGGGCTCCGAACGCGCCGGAAATCAGCAAGCGAAATGCACAGAAGAGCGCTACGGCTGTCGCTCGTTTGGGCGAACCTCGTCGTGTCGCATACGGCTCGGCCGAGATCGAAAAGGTTGAAATCTACACGACTAAAAAAGCCAACGCGCCGATCAATGTTTTTCTTCATGGCGGTGCTTGGCGAAGCGGCAATGCCAGGGGGGCCGCGTACATGTCTGAGAGTTTCGTAGATGCCGGCGCACACTTCATCTCAGTGGACTTCAATAACGCTCCCGAAGTCGACGGTAACCTGATGGTAATGGCCGACCAAGTGCGTCGCGCTGTCGCGTGGGTCTACAAGAACGCGGCGAGCTTTGGCGGTGATCCTAACCAGCTGTACATATCAGGCACGTCGTCCGGTGCACATCTGGCTGCTGTTGCGCTCACGACAGACTGGAAAAACGACTTCGGATTACCAGTGGATATTCTAAAGGGTGGGCTATGTTGCAGCGGTATGTATGATCTCCACCCGGTGAGTCTCTCGGCCCGCGCAGGGTACGTGAAGTTCACGCCGGAAATGATCGAGAAACTCTCACCGCAACGCCATTTAGATAAGCTCCTAGCGCCAATCGTTATCGCTCACGGCTCACTGGAAACACCTGAGTTCCAGCGGCAGAACCGCGAATTTGCTGCAGCTGTTAAGCAAGCGGGTAAGCCGGTCACATTCCTGGTCGGTCAAGGCTACAATCATTTTGAGATGTTCGAGACCCTGGGTAATCCTTACGGACTACTGGGCCGTGCAATGCTGGAACAAATGAAACTGAACGTCGCATATACTGCCCGTTCCTGAACTGGGCTTGTCTAGGGCGAATATATGAAACTTATTAGCCGCACTCTTTCCGGGCGATCTTGCCTCTCATAACAGAACTTTCTTTCGTTGACGCCAAAGAACACCTGAAGTAAAAGTCGGCTCAAGCCGGGCGGCTTACCAATAGCCTCACCGGATACTTTCATACTTTCTTTCTCCGGCGAGCAACATCTTGTATGGCAACCACGACCAAAAAAGGCTCTAAGAATAAGAAGCCAAAACTGCGTCGCACCGTGGATAAAACGTCTGTGGCTAAACAAGCGCGGGCGATGGTGGAGCTGCGGCGACAGCTCGCGGATCGTGACCAGCAACTCGCCGAATCTTTGCAGCGCGAGAAAACAGCGCTTAAAGACGTCCAGGATCGCGACCAGCAGCTCGCCGAAGCATTGGCGCAGCAGACCGTAACCAGCGAGATTCTTCGTGTGATTGCTGGCTCTCCCGTTAACCTCCAACCAGTGCTCGACGCCCTTATCGCCAATGCCGTGAAGCTAGCTGGAGCGACAAAAGGTCATATTCGGCAAATTGATGGCGAGCTACTCCGAGTCGTCGCTGATTATGGCGAGACTGCTGAAGAGGTCGCCTTACTTAAAAGTAGACCGCTACAATTGGGAAGGCGAAGTCCATCCAGTCGTGCATTCCTCGAGCGAAAACCTTTCCAGCTTACCGATGCGCAGAGGGAGTTCGGACCGGATAGTCGAGCGGCACGTGGCGGAATGCGCACGCTTGTAGCAGTCCCTCTCCTACGGGACGGGATTGCCGTCGGAACGATCACCATTTGGCGCGATGTAGTCGCAGCGTTTACCGACCGCCAGATCGCTCTCCTGCAAATCTTCGCGGATCAGGCTGTGATCGCCATCGAGAACGTACGACTGTTCAAAGAATTGCAGGAACGCAACGCGGAATTGCGTGAGTCTCTAGAGCAGCAGACAGCGACAAGTGAGATACTGGGTGTGATCGCTAGCTCGCCAACGGATGTGCAACCAGTGCTCGACGCGGTTGCAGCAACAGCCGCACGGTTGTGCGACGCGAGCGATGCTGTGATCGATCGCGTTGAAGGCGAAAATCTCCTTGAACACGTAGCGGTGTACGGACCGATGCCGCTAGCGAGAAGCCAACGTCCGCTGACTCGAAGTACGCCTGCGGGCCGGGCCATGATCGACCGGCAAACAATTCATGTGAATGACCTCGCAGCAGACCTGGAAACAGAATACCCGGAATCTAAAACTCGGCAAGCGGTTACGGGGACTCGAACAATACTTGCGACGCCAATGTTGCGCGAGGGCACTCCGATCGGAGTGATCGTTATCCGCAGAACAGAAGTGCGTCCGTTTTCTGACAGGCAGGTCTCGCTTCTCAAAAGCTTCGCAGATCAAGCGGTCATCGCCATCGAAAATGTACGGCTATTCAACGAACTCAAGGAATCGTTGGAGCAGCAGACTGCAACCAGTGAAATCCTGACTGTGATTGCTAGCTCGCCAACGGATATCCAGCCGGTTCTTGATGTAGTTGCTCAGAATGCGGCGCGGTTGTGCGGGGCTAGCGATGCCAATATCCGCTTGCGTGATGGCAATGTGCTGCGATCGGTCGCGAGCTTCGGGCCGCTGCCGTACGACGCTGTATTTTTTGTTAATCGGGGCACTGCGGCGGGACGCGCGGTGGTCGAAGGGCATACCGTTCACGTTGAGGACTACGCGGCCAAATCCGAAGATGAGTTCCCGGAGGGCAAGGAAGTCGTGCAACGGTTAGGCTTCCGTACAGTGTTGGCTACGCCACTGCTCCGTGAACGCACCGCAATCGGAGCGATCGTCATTCGTCGAGTTGAGATGAATCCATTCAGCGAAAAGCAAATCAAGCTGCTCGAGACTTTCGCTGCCCAGGCGGTCATCGCTATCGAGAACGTACGCTTGTTCAAAGAGTTGCAAGAACGCAACGCGGAATTGCGCGAGGCGCTGGAGCATCAGACGGCAACGGCTGAGGTGCTCGGGATTATCAGTCGCTCCCCGACTGACGTTCAGCCGGTGCTCAACCAGATTGTTGAAAGCGCGGCAAAGGTTTGTGGGGTCGATGACGTGCAGTTGCGATTCCGAAAGAGCAACACTATGGTTTCACGGGCTCATTTTGGTTCCATACCAGTCGGCCGAATCGAGGCGAATGTTGATGAACCGTGGTTTCGCTGGATCCGTAAACATGGCACTCTCCACATCAGTGATGTCCGCGCTGCACAGAACGATTTCCCACTCCTGGGTTCCTCCGGCGAATGGCGCACCTGGTTGATCGCGCCGCTTCGTCAGCAAGGAGAATTGATCGGATCGTTAGGCGCGCGTCGCCTCGAAGTGCGGCCCTTCACTCCGGCGCAGATCAAGCTGCTCGAAACCTTTGCCGACCAGGCGGTCATAGCTATCGAGAATGTCCGATTATTCAACGAACTCAAGGAATCCTTGGAGCAGCAAACCGCCACGAGTGAAATCCTGGGCGTCATCGCCCGCTCACCGACGGATATTCAGCCGGTTCTAAATGTGGTGGCAGAAAATGCCGCCCGGTTGTGTGATGCGACCGACGCGGCAATTTGGCGTACTGATGGCGATACGTTTTGGCTTGTCGCTTCGTATGGATCGGTGAGGATATTCCGACCAGAGGAAGCTAGACCGATGACCCGCGGTCGATTTGTTGGCAGAACCATGCTCGACAAAGAGGCGATTCATATCCATGACGTATCTACCACTGAGGCGCAGGCCGAGTTTCCCGAAAGCTGGGAAACGAGTGAAATTCGCACTGTCTTGGCAACTCCACTGCTCCGTGAAGATGCACCGATCGGAGCGATTCATATCCGTCGGACGGAGGTCCGGCCTTTCACCGAGAAGCAAATTGCGCTCCTGAAGACTTTTGCCTCTCAAGCAGTCATCGCCATCGAGAACGTGCGCTTGTTCAAAGAGTTGCAAGAACGCAACGCGGAATTGCGCGAGGCGCTGGAGCATCAGACCGCAACATCAGAAGTGCTTAGCATCATCAGCCGCTCACCGACAGACGTGCAGCCGGTTCTCAATGCCATTGTCGAGAGCGCCGCAAAGGTTTGCGGAATCGATGACGTAGTGCTGCGACTCCGCCAGGAGGACAGTCTGGTTTCACGAGCGCACTTTGGTCCCATACCCATCCCCATCGGCCGTGAAGTACTCAGTTCTGATACGCCCCAGTTTCGCTGGATGCGCGAGCACGGCACACTTCATGTCCCCGACATTCGTGCGCAGAGAAATGATTTTCCAAACTTGGGTGTGATTGCGTCCACCATCTTAATCGTTCCGCTATGTCAGCAGAGTGAAATCGTCGGAACGCTGAGCTCACGTCGGATAGAGATGCGTCCCTTTAGCTCGGCGCAGATCAAGCTGCTTGAAACTTTCGCCAATCAGGCTGTCATCGCTCTTGAGAACGTGCGGCTGTTCCAGGAACTCAAGGAATCATTAGAGCAGCAAACTGCGACGAGTGAGATACTGGGAGTGATCGCCAGCTCGCCGACGGATGTGCAACCGGTGCTTGATGCCATCGTCGAGAACGCGGCACGAGTTTGTGAAGCGGATGATGCCATAGTTTGGCGTGTTGACGGTAATGTGAGACGACTTGCCACACACTTTGGACCAATCCCGATAGGGCCAGTTCGAAGAGATGGAGAGATCATTGAGCGCGCCACGCCCGTAGGGCGCGCCGTGCTCGATCAGCAAACGATTCATGTGCACGACCTTCAAGCTGCAGAAGCTGACTTCCCACTTTCGACGTCGCGCGGCATAGCAGCAGGCTTGCGCACTGTTCTCGCAACACCATTACTTCAAAAAGGTATTGCCATCGGTGCGATTTTTATTCGCAGACGAGAGGTCCGACCATTTTCGGAAAGACAAATAAAACTGCTTGAAACCTTCGCCGATCAAGCCGTGATCGCGATCGAGAACGTGCGGCTATTCCAAGAACTGGAGGCTCGCACTCGTGAATTGGGGCAGTCGGTGGGCGAGTTGCGAGCATTGGGTGATGTTGGCCAAACGATTAGCTCGACGCTTGACGTTGAAAAAGTGCTGGAAACGATCGTGTCGCATGCAGTGCAACTCTCCGGCACAGATTGTGGGGTAATTTACGAATATGACGAGCCGGCCAAGGAGTTTTATTTAAGAGCTAGTCACCGGATGGAAAGCGAGGCAGTTGAAGCGGTTCGAGCGACCCCGGTAAGGGTGGGCGAGGGTGCGACGGGCCGTGCAGTCATCATGCGCGAGCCCGTGCAGGTTCCGGACATCCTAAATCAGCGGGAATATACCGCTACGAGAGCGCGGCCTTTACTTACACGGCTTGGTTATCGATCACTGTTATCAGTGCCATTGGTCCGGGAACAGCAGATCATGGGAGCTTTGACGGTTTGGCGGCGGCAGACGGGGGAATTCAAACCTGAGGTGGTGAATCTGTTGCAAACTTTTGCCACACAGTCGTCTCTGGCGATCCATAATGCACGGCTGTTCAGGGAAATTGAGGACAAAAGCCGCCAGATCGAAGCCGCCAACCGCCACAAATCCGAATTTCTCGCCAACATGTCCCATGAGCTACGTACACCACTCAACGCCATCATCGGATTCTCTGAGGTTTTGCAGGAAAGACTATTCGGCGAGCTAAACGAGAAGCAGGCCGAGTACACTTCCGACATTCTCACATCAGGCCAGCATCTGCTGTCCCTTATCAATGAAATTCTCGATCTCTCCAAGGTCGAGGCAGGCCGCATGGAATTGGAACTCGCGCCATTTGATCTACCGCTGGCAATCGATAACGCACGGACATTTGTGCGCGAGCGCGCCGTAAAGCACGGCATCACGCTCGATGTAGACGTTGATGACCGGTTGGGCGAATACGTCGGCGATGAACGTAAGATCAAACAGATTCTTCTAAACCTTCTCTCCAATGCGGTGAAATTCACGTCGGAGAAAGGGCGAATCAGCATCACCGCCAACAAAACGGACGATGGCGCAGAGATCTCAGTCAGCGACACCGGTATCGGTATTCCTCCAGCTGAACAACCGACGATCTTTGAGGAGTTTCGCCAGGTGGGTGGCGACTACGCCCACAAGAAAGAAGGCACTGGACTCGGGCTGACGTTGGCGAAGAAGTTTGTCGAGCTGCACGGAGGAAAAATCTGGGTAGAGAGTGAAGTCGGCAAGGGATCGACGTTTACCTTCACACTCCCCGAAAGGGCAGTGTCGCATTGATTGTGCTCCCGCAGCCAACAAGCTGGAGCGCCAATGACGGAGGTTTTTATGAAACGCTTTAAAGTGTCAATGACGATATGTTGCAGCCTTATTTGTCTATTGATTGCTGTCATTGGTTCGGCTGCCGAATACCCAACGCCAAAGGAAGGCGATTGGCTGGTACGCGAGTTTCGGTTTCACACAGGCGAGGTGCTGCCGGAACTGCGGCTCCACTATAGAACGGTGGGCGAACCCACCGGCGAGCCGGTGCTCATCCTTCATGGAACTGCCGGATCGGGTGTCAATATGCTCACACCCGCATTCGCCGGTGAATTGTTCGGGCCTGGACAGCCGTTAGACGCCGCCCGCTATTACATCATTCTGACCGATGCAGTAGGAACGGGTAAATCCAGTAAACCCTCAGATGGGCTGCGCATGAAATTTCCGAAGTACAACTATGAGGACATGGTGGATGCTCAATATCGCCTGGTGACCGAGCATTTGGGTATACGCCACTTGCGGCTGGTAATAGGACATTCGATGGGCGGGATGCAGACCTGGATGTGGGCAGAGAAGTATCCCAATTTCATCGATATTGCGGTGCCGATGGCGTCATTACCGACCGAGATGTCCGGGCGGAACTGGATGTTGCGTCGCTTAATCATCGATTCTATCCGAAACGACCCCGAGTGGATGAACGGCGACTACACCAAACAGCCACGCAGCGCCCAGTTCTCGTCCGTGTTCTACTCGATCGCAACTAGCGGCGGAAATAGAGGTCTTTATAAAGCGGCTCCGACGCGTGAGAAAGCCGATGCGCTTCTTGACCAGCGACTCGGTGCTTCCTTCAGAGGCGATGCCAATGATCTTATGTATCAATGGGATTCATCGCGGGACTACAATGCCTCACCAGGACTGGAGCGTATCCAAACGACACTATTGGCGATCAACTCTGCGGACGACGAGCGCAACCCGCCTGAACTCGGAATTTTAGACCGCGAGATCAAGCGAGTGAAGAACGGTCATGTGTTGCTGATCCCAGTGAGCGATCAGACAGCCGGCCATGGGACGACCAGTCAGGCGAAATTCTGGAAAAATGAACTCGCCGAGCTACTGAACAGCACGCAAAGTATGGCGAAATAGCGATTGACCTCCATCTTTGTAGCCGCTGAAGCATATGAACGTAATATGGGGCGTTGGAGTAAACAATTAGCGCCACTGTTTGTGCAGTTTGTCGGCTTCGAAAACGGTGATCGAGTACTCGATATCGGATGCGGGACGGGTTCCTTGACGGACGAAATTGTCAGAACAACAGGAGCTGCAAAAATTGTCGGCATCGACGCTTCACAGACCTTCCTAGACTATGCCCGCTCTCAGTATGCCGATCCGCGTCTGAGCTTTGAGCCAGGGATGCGCAAAAACTCACTTATCCAAATGCTTCGTTCGATCGATGCCTATCAATGCTCGTCATGAGACATATTCCGGACGCCGTGAAAGCTACGAGCGAAATGCGACGAGTCACCCGGCCTGGGGGTGTAGTAGCGACTGCGATGTGGGACAACACTGGCGGTCATCGGATCAATCAATCGCTATGGGATACGGCTGGCGTGCTGGATACTACTATGAAATTCCCCCCAAAAAGTGAGTCATACGGATCCCCGGAGGAGCTACGAAGCTTGTGGGCAGGAGCTGGCCTGACGGACATCGAAGTCACGGACTTCGTGTTACCGTGTGAATATTCATCGTTTGATGAGAACTGGCTACGCCATCTCCTTGAAGGACAGGGAATAACGGCAGCCTATGTGAGAGGCTTTCCGAAAGCCATCGGATCGCTCTGCGCGCACAGCTCCGGCAAAATCTCTGCCGGGATCGCGCTGATGGACCTGTTACACTTCGGGCGAAAGCGTAGGCCGTGCGCGGTATTGTGCTTTAGCTCGGAATCGAAATTCTTTGTCATCCAATTTGTTGTCGCTGAATTATAGGGGTGAGAATATGAGCAAGCGCAGATACGCTGAATTCATCCTTGCGATATCGCTCGTAATTCCAATTACAGTCGGCGGTGAGGATTTGGCGATGAAGCAAATCGCCGCACGAACGGAATTGTACCCGATCTCAAGCCTGACGATTTCCGATGAACAATTCCTCAAAGGAGATGACAACGGCAAGCCTGTTACTGTGACAGGCCAGTTTCGTATTGCACAGGGCCAGGGACGCTTGCCCGTGGTCCTCATGGCTCATGGTTCGGGTGGCATGGGTTCAAACGTGGATTTTTGGACAAGACAACTCAACGGAGTGGGGATCTCCACATTCGTCCTTGACGCATTCACCGGGCGAGGCCTAATCAGTGTCAGTAACAATCAGGCACTTCTAGGACGCCTCAATATGATTTTGGATCTCTACCGGATGCTCGACATTGTTGCGAAGCACCCGCGTGTCGATCCGCAAAGAATTGCTTTAATGGGTTTTTCCCGCGGCGGGCAAGCAGCGCTATACGCGAGTCTCAAAAGATTTCACGACACCTGGAACAAATCAGGTCTCGACTTCGCTACCCACATTGCGTTTTATCCCGACTGCATGACAACCTATCAATCCGACACTGAAGTGGTCGATCGACCGATCCGAATCTTCCAGGGCACTCTAGATGATTATAACCCCATGGCTCCATGCAAGGCCTATGTCGAGCGGCTGCATAGTGCTGGACGTGATGTGCAACTGACGGAATATCCGAATGCGTCGCACGGGTTTGACAACCCGCTTGGAAGCCTCAAACCAAGAATTGCTGAAAATGCCCAGACAGTGCGTCACTGCGTAATTAGCGAAGATTCACCCGGCCGGTTAGTTAACAAGGCAACGGGAAGCACTTTTAGCTACAAGGATTCTTGCGTCGAACGCGATCCGCACGTGGGTTACGATCCAGCTGCTACTCAGGCTGCGAGCCAAGCAGTGGAGAGCTTACTGAAAACGGTATTCAAGCTGAACTGAACGAGCCGAGGGACGAATCCAGCAATCGCATGACTACCTATCGTCTCTCCGCCAGTGCATAAATTGAACTGATTTTTTTCTGTTTGACAGTTTCCATCACACAGTGGTATGGGCGTTTGTCGTAAGGCCATCCATCCTCGACAGCAATCGCAGCCAAGATACAGCTTCCTCAACTCCGTTGGGCTAGGCGTAGGAGAAACGCGCGTATGTTCCTCGGACCAATAAACCAGCGCTAAATCCTATATAAGGCTTTTCAAGAGTAATCCAATGGCTTTCTGGATTGCCACAGATACTCCTTTGCAGAAATTGCAGCAGCCACCAGCTACTCGTGCCTTAGAGTCGAATCAAAAACAGGTAAGCAAAATGAAGGAGGGGTTATAAATGAGAACGCGTATCCACCTCGTACTCACGGTAATTATCTTTTGGCTTGCGGCGCCGGGAATGAGCTTAGCTCAAGAGGGCGATGAGGTTGGCAAGATCCAATTCGCGAACTCATGCAGCCCAGCAGTGCAGGACAAACTTCTGCGCGGGATTGCGATGCTGCACTCCTTTTACTACTCCGCCACGGAAAAGGCGTTTCAGGAGGTGGCCGTGGAAGATGATTCGTGTGTGATTGCCGCGTGGGGTTATGCGTCGATACTCATGTTGAATCCCCTCGCGGGAACGGGCGCTTCTCCCAAGAACGCCGAGAACGCGCGGGACGCGATTGATAAGGGCCGCAAGATGGCCGCAAAGACCCAGCGCGAGCGCGATTACCTGGAGGCGGTGGCAGCCTACTACGACGACTTCACCAGCCGTTCGGAGAGGCAGCGTCAGGTCGCGCGCGCAAAGGCCTACGAAGCGCTTGCTACGAAATATCCGGACGATGATGAGGCACAGATCTTTTACGCGTTGTACCTAGCAGCGACGCAATTACCCTCGGATCAGTCGTATTCGGCTTATCTCAAGGCAGCCGAGATCCTTGAGAAGCAGCTCGTCAAGCATCCGAACCATCCGGGCGTCGCGCACTACCTGATTCACTCCTACGACGCACCACCAATCGCCGCCCAAGGAGTTCCCGCGGCGCGCCTCTACGCCAATATTGCGCCAGCTGCGCCGCACGCGCTCCACATGCCGTCGCACATTTTCACCCGTGTAGGCGACTGGGCGGATTCGGCGGCGACGAACCGCCGTGCGGCGACCGTCGCCGAGAACAGCAATGAGCCGGACCAAGCGCTTCACGCGATGGACTACATGGTGTACGCGTACCTGCAGCTTGCTCGGGATGGAGAAGCCCGTAAAGTCCTTGCCGAGGCTCGCACTATCAACCCAAACCTGCCGCAGCCGGGCGCGCCATATGCCCTTGCCGCAATGCCGGCGAGATACGCTGTCGAGCGCGGTGCATGGCGCGAGGCAACACAGCTCAAACCGCAACCCAGTAAGTATCCGTACACCGAAGCAATGACGTATTTCGCTCGTGCCTTAGGCGCTGCCAGGAGTGGTGATGCTACAGCGCCGCAGACGGATATCGAGAAAATCACAGCGATCCGCGATGAGTTGAAGGCAGCGAAGAATGAGTACTGGGCAAACGAGGTCGAGGTGATGCGCCTTGCATCTCTTGGCTGGGTCTCACTTGCGCAGAAAAACGATAACGAGGCGCTCGGGCTTATGCGTCAAGCGGCCGATGTCGAGGATAAGAGCGAGAAAAACATCGTCACACCTGGCCGACTATTGCCCGCTCGAGAACTGCTCGGCGATATGCTGATGGAGTTGAAGCGACCCACTGAGGCACTTAAGGAATACGAAACGTCACAGCAGCGCGAGCCGAACCGTTACCGCGGCTTGTATGGCGCGGGAGAGGCGGCAGCGCAGTCAGGCAACAGTCAGAAAGCGCGGCAAAACTTCTCCAGACTGATCGAAATGGCCGGCTCGGGCGACATCCGCCCAGAAATCGAGAAGGCGCGCCGATATCTAGCGAGTAACTGAGTTTGTAAACAAAATGATCGCCTCTTAGTTCTAAGCAGCTGTTAGGAGGCTACGACGATGTTTGAAAAGAAACGTTTTGTTGAAGACTGCCGCGCTGCACTCAAGGAGCATGACACGCATTCCGCAATCCGAGAACTCGTAACCAAAGCTGTAACCACTCCGAGTGAGATAATTCGTGCCCTTGGGGAGCCCAAACGTGCCGGTGTCGAGACCATTTACAGGGCAAACGATTTGACGATTTTGAATCTATGCTGGGGGCCTCACATGAAATTCAAACCGCATGACCACCGAATGTGGGCCGTCATCGGCATCTATGGGGGTCGCGAGCACAATACTTTCTATCGACGGACCATGCACGGACTAGAGCAAAATGGGAGCAAAGAGCTGAGTGCGAAAGATACGACGCCGCTCGGGGCAGCGGTTATTCACGCCGTGACAAATCCGCTCGATGAGATCACCGCTGCGATTCATGTTTACGGGGGAGATTTCTTTGCTGCGCCTCGCAGTGAGTGGGATCCTGAATCCTTTGAAGAGCGACCATACAATATAGAAGACACCATACGCGCCTTCGAGAAGGCTAACGAACTTCTTCGTGAACAGGGTTGATTATAACAACAGGTAATTGCAGGCGTCGTTTTAGGCAGATCGCTGCAACGCCGCGGTCGGATTCATATCGGCTTCTGTTGGATGGACTGAAGGCGCAACCTCTATTTGCTTGTGGCGCATCGGGGTGAGAGCTTCGCTAAACATCTGATTGGTTCGGCTATTTTCATTATCGAGCGGCAGCAGATCTTTCTTTTTCTTTTGTATCGAGTTGCGTTTGGCTCAACGGTGCTTCCGCAGCCATTGAATATCGCTACTGTAACCTAGAGTTGATGGTTCGCTGGTAGGTCAACGTTCCGGTCGGTGTGATACCGGGCTCATTCCGTTCAATTACTTGCAACAGCTCTGACGAAACTCCAATCGGTCACTTCCTTCTCGGAAATATCCTGCTTCAAGCCGAGAATTTCTTTGTCAAGGCGAAGCTCGTTCGCCAGACTCTTTTTTCCAACATCGCCGTTTTCATTTAGCGATCGGACCGCAAGGTCATAAACTCTCCCGACGTATTGACCGCTGATGCTCAGGTGCCGCTTCATTATTTCCAACGTTTCTTGCTTATTCGTCCTGAAGAACCTGAGACCTTTCAAACTCGCCCGAATCATTCTTTTGATCTGCTCGGGATTGGTTTTGATTTTTTCCGTGCTGACACCTAGGCCGCCCAGAGGCAAATCCACCACATCGCCGAAAGAGAGAATCATGCTCAAGCCCAGTTTCTCGGTTTTTTCTAGAAAAGCGACGTCGAGTGGTGTCGCATCTACTGTACCGGCCTGCAATGCCGCGAGTCTCGCGGAAGAACCGCCCATCGTCATGAAAATGACATCGTGATCGGGGTCCATTCCGGCGCTTTTTAAAGCCTCTTTGACCATGACATGCGGAGTAGAGCCGATAGAACTGATCGCCACCTTTTTGTTTTTCAAGTCTTTGATGTCCTTGAGCCCAGGTTTCCCCACGAGGATATGCAACGGGCGATCCCACCAACCCATCACGGTTTTGACAGGCAAGCCTTTGGCCGCAGCCCGTATCACTGCGCCGCCAACGGTTGAATAATCGAGCTCGCCGGCGGCTAACGCGGTTGCCTGTAATCCGGTGGTCACCACGATCGGGCGGACGTTGAGGCCCTCTTCCTTATAGAAACCCTTTTGTTTGGCGATTTCCAAAGGCATTTCATAGAGCCCGATTGACGAGATCGCCGCGTTGACGTCCTCGGCATCCGCCTGAGAAAAAAAGCACTGCATTCCAAAACAAAACAACGATGCTGCCACTAATCTAAAGGATGCTCTCGGCATTGCCATGCCTCCTGTATCGAATTCGGCTTTGTCTTTTCCACATCGGCCCGTCCCTGAAAGAATCTCCTGGCGTGTAGAACTCCCGCCAGAGACCTCAGCCGTCAAAACGCTATCAAGATGCACTTTTCGGTCAAGAGAGGCTTATCGAAGTGGCCGGAAGTTTTACGTTATTGAACGCCGGCCAAATCGACCTAACGTATGCGACCTGGCTGAAACGAGAAGCAGGCGAAAGAATTCTTCAAGCTCGAACCGGTGCTTGCGGGTAAGATGAAAGAGATCCTGAAATAAACGAACGACTGCGACGGGAAGGGCGTATGCCATACGTCCCTACGCGAATCAAATAGGATGGCGTTGTTGTCGCGCTGTTGAAAACTTGACCCGGACAAGATTCGGTCGTCGGAGGGCGAATGCCATTCGCCCCTACAACGCGAGGAATCAATAGAATGGCGGGTCGTTGTCGTCGCGCCGATGAAGTTAGGGCATACAGAAGGGCGTATGCCATTCGCCCCTACGCGATACGGGATTTCGGGTTATGCAGTTTATCCTTACGAGCGAAATGCCGGCATAACTTCTTTAGCGAAAAGACGCATGGACTTTACGATCTCGAAGTGCGGGATGCCGCCGAAGTTGAACGTCGTTGTCAGCGTATCAAAGTAGTAATGCTTCCGGGCGTTCTCGATATTTTGGATGCACTCATCGGGGTTGCCATAATTGTTTCGGCCAGTGGCAAGCATCATGTCCCAATCGTAGTTTTCCGGCGCAGCGGTAAGAGAGCGCCTGCCGACCCGAGAAATCTCGTCGTATCGTTTGATCGCCGGCATAGCGATTGATCGGGCTCTCGCCGAATCTTCGTTAACGTGCGTGCGCACATGAAACTGACAGTGCCTAGTGGGGAGATCGTAACCCGATTCACCTAAGCCGTACTTCCATGCCTCGACCCCAGCACGAACTTTTTGCGGCGGGTGCGGATGACCGACCGTCATGATGTTGTATCCTTGTCGTCCGGCCCAGCCGAGACCTTCAGCGGAAGTGCCGGCTACCCAAATCGGCGGATGGGGTTGTTGGATCGTCCGAGGATAGAGCGTGAGCTGGTCAAAACTCCAGAACTCCCCGCTATGGCTGATCCGTTCGTTAGCCCAGGTTTTCAAAATCACATCGATCGCTTCGCGCAGCCGCTGGCGGTCGCTTTCTCGCGTCACACCAAAAACCTTGTAATCGAGCTCGGTATTTCCCGAGCCAATCCCGAACTCAAGTCGCCCTGTCGAGATTGCATCGACCATCGCATAATCTTCTGCGCTGTGTAGCGGATGCCGCAGCGGCAGAATCGCGATGCAGGGTCCCAAGCGAATCTTCGATGTGCGCGCAGCCGCGGCCGCGAGCAGAACGGCGGGATTGGCCACGAGACCGCCGTAACCGAGAAAGTGATGTTCATTGAACATGAAGCATTCCCAGCCGAGCTCTTCAGCCACTTCGACCTGCTCGAGAAGTTGCTGATAATACGTATCGTAGGGCGGGTCGCGATCAGGGAAGTACGTCGCCAGGACGTTGATGTAGAAGCGCATGTGTGGATTTTTGCGTACTGGATTGATGCTGTAGTTGTAATCGTATGAAGCGGTACTAGGGGCCAGTTCAAGGTTCCATGTTCAAAGTTCAAGGTCGGAATTCGATCCTGACGTTGAACCCGGAA
>Ga0075434_100001109_pt1 | contig 22094 bp, 32 predicted proteins | sample RhiMethybrSRZTD3_FD_75298 | JGI IMG/M metagenome (GOLD analysis project Ga0075434, IMG submission 75298) | Populus rhizosphere microbial communities from Tennessee, USA - Rhizosphere MetaG P. TD hybrid SRZTD3 | ecosystem: Host-associated > Plants > Roots > Rhizosphere > Soil | place: USA... | reverse complement strand
GACTAGCACCGTACCGCGACGCGAGCGTCAGGCGATGCGGCGAACGAGCAGTTTTCCGCCAGCGTATTTGCCAATCTCTTCACTGTTCGGTCCCGCCGAGGCGCCATCCCCCGGAACTTCGAGTTTTTGCAAAAAAGCCTGATACAGTCTGGTGCCTTGACGTTGAAAGCAAGACGTTCGCCGAGTTTATCGAGGAAAATTGACAGCTGCGGCATATTTGTGGCGAAGAGCTTGAGCATTTCCGGCTACGACAAAAAACCATCACCGAACTCGGCGGGGATGCAATGGTGCAGACGCCGTCAGCGGATGTTGTCGGAGTGCTGTCTCACGCGGGATGGTTGAGGTGGTCAGCGACCGCGGACCACGATCGATCTCGCAAAGCCTGCAGGCGGTGCTCACGGCCGAATTGGCAGACAATGATGGTTGGGAAATGCTCGGTGCTCTTGCCGGCGAATTGGGAATTTCCGATCTTGTGGAAAAATGCGATACCGCGTTTTCAGAAGAACAGGAACATTTGGACAAGGTTAGAGCTTGGCTGACGGAGATGACCGCGAATCAGGCGGCGAATGCGTCAGACGGGGGCACTAGGCAGGACGACGTCGAATCAGACAGCCTCGAAGCGGAAACAAAACCACGGCGAATCTCAAAACGAACGAGTCGCGTGCGTAAGAAATAGTCTGCTCCACGCCAGCTCAACGAATGCCGGCGTTTCAATACGCGGCATTGCGATCATGAGGATCCAGACTCACAGATCAGAAAACCGAGCGGTATGCGGCCAAACGTTACTCTGTTCGCACGATCGAGGGACGAATCCAACGATAGAATGTACTGATGAAGGGGCGATTTTGCGGCGACTCGATGCTTTCGAAAAGGAAAAGAAGCAGAATGAGCGCCAACACCGGACCGATTTCACGCAAGTGGACACGTCGGCCGAGGAACAAGTTTCCTTTAAGGAAAACGCGTGGAATATATTTCGGGGTCGCGCGGCAATATTGAGCGAAACTTTCGCCGAAGTATTTCTCCAGAAACCGATTCTCTGCTGGTTCGATAACGCGCTGGTACACCATCGCGATGATCAGCAGTAAGAACATAAAACCGTAGGCGTCCAGCAGAAAAATCATTCCGATACCGATCAGCAGATTAGCAATCCAGAGCGGGTGTTGCACATAGGCGTAGGGCCCCGTTCTAATCAGCTCGCGGCGTACCGATCGGTCGCATCGCTCGCGGTCAGGACGATGGCTGATGGCCCAAACACAGAGTAGACCGCCGACAAGCACCATTGTGGCGCCGAGCACATCGACAAATTGTTCCAGGAAGCTGCCTTCCTCGAGAAGACCGGCAGGTGCAAATAAAGCATAGAGCACCAGCAGCAGAACGAAACCAAGACGTAATCTGCCGCCGATTTTTAATAGTCGGGCCAGCACTGTTGCGCCTTCGAGTCGATTCAGGGCCTGATTTACCATTGGAATAGAAGCAAGATTCGAAATTTTCTGACAGGGCTGAAGAGATTTTTGATTCTGATCATCTTGGGCTACTAGTTCCTCATAACAGGCCGCTAACACTGTGCTAGTGGAACATCCCTCCGAATCGTGGACGATATGCGTGCGGCTCGGCGGCGGCCCCCATCGGTCAAAGTTGCGATAACGAAAGATGGCTACTGTCCTGACCCCCAAGCTGTAGGCCAGGTGCATCGGGCCGCTGTCACAAGTCACGAACAGATCGCAATTTGATACCATGGCCGCAAACATTCTCAACGACCTTTCGAACACAATCGGAATGCTTTGGTCCAACGCATCGCGAAACAATCCCAACGTATCCTTTTCCTCGGGGCCGACAAAAGTTATCACGTTAATGCCATAGGCATGCAATGCTGTGATGAGTTCGCAAAAATTCGCCGTCGACCAGCGCTTGCCCCAGGATTTACGCCCGCCGACAAAAACTCCTACGGTCCTCGTGCGCGCTCGTCCTGACGTCAAACCCGCCATTTTTTTGCGCGCCTCGTGGCGCTCTAGGTCGGTCAGCGCTACGTTACTAACCGGCGATTGCCAAGTGATTCCGAGGTTACACAAAAATCTCGGTAAGGTTTTGTACTTGTTGATCTCGCCCGATTTGGAAACCTTTATATTCAGCCATCGGTCCCATTTTCCTTGCATCCCGGCGCGCCAACGGGCTCCCGAAAGTCCCACAAGGAATGCTCCCATAGCGGACTGCGAGCAGCTCACATCGACGGCAAAATCATAGTGGATGCTGCGCAATCGCTTCAGCAGTATAGGATAATCCACTGCGGACAGTGGATAACGTCTGCTGATCGTGTAGTGATTATCCACTGGCATATTCTGCATGAGGTTCTTCGCAATCGGTGCTCCGACAAAATCGATGCGCGCATGCGGGAATTGGTTTCGAAACGACCAGACGGCCGGAAACGCCAGAAGCGCGTCGCCGAGGCGAAATGTAGCGCGCACGATCAGGATTTTTTTAATAGATTCCGTGCGCAGATCGGGTAGGCTCGGCCCTGCCGCCGCCGTGGTCCTATTGAAAATCCAAAGCAGCAGCTCCCGAAACCGACGATTTAGGGAATAGCGGAAGACTGGTCGCGGTGCATCCGACATATTAAGTCGCAGCTGAATTCAACTGTCCTGAGATCGGGACAGATTAAAAGTAATCGCGCTCAAACGTAAGACTATTTTTGGCGAGGAGCAACCGTCCGCAGAAGAAGACACCGCCGCGACGATGCGGTGAAGCCGCAAGCCGAATTTGGCCTGATGAAAGCTGTGCCGGAACGCTCTCGATCTCGGTTCGAAACTCCGGATGTCTGAGAGCCTAATCGGGTCCCCGGTCGGGCTTTCGCCGCTCCTGATTCATCAGAGCAACACATTCCCTGCAAACTTCAAAGTCAGGCGGCAGTTTTTCCAAAACGACAATATTGAAACTGTCACTCGGCCAGTGCGAGCAGTTTCGACAGAAATGCCAGGTTTGTGACTTAGCGGCTCGTCGATACTCCATCGTATCACTTTCGTCAGGATCACGAACCCACGCGAGCACACTGTAAGAACAGCAATGACAGTGCCATTCGCTCGACCGAGAGCTTATGGAAAGTGGGAGCAACGCTTGTTCGACCCACACTGCGATGGCCAAGTCGCTGTCGCAGTACCTGGTCTTATTTTGATCGGGGCCCTTGCGAGCGCAACTAGGTCATGATTAAAGGCTGAATATCGTCTTACGATATATTTTATTCAGGGAGTGTTTCGCATGTCGTCAAAAACGATCCTTGTTGTTGACGATTACGAAGACCTGCGCAAACTGGTAGGATTTTTCCTCTCCGCTCGAGGCTACGAAATCCTCGAAGCCCCAACCGGTCGGAGGGCCATTCACGTTGCGATTAAACACAATCCGAATCTCATTTTGTTGGACCTTAGGCTCCCGGACATGAATGGAATGGAAGTCGCCCACGAGCTGCAGAAAATTCCGCAAACGGCACATATCCCCGTCATTGCCTGGACTGCTGACTATCGTACCAAGCCGAATCGGGATATGTTGCTACGGTCAGGCTTATTCGAATGCATCGAAAAACCGGTTTCATTGCGTGAACTCGAGGCTGTGATCGCCCGTTGTCTGAATCCCGAATCGGCTTAACCGCGGCTGGGCTATAGCATCGACCTGGATCATCCTTTCTCCGGAAACTTAGCGCAACTTTCCACTTGAATCATCGCCGCCATAGGGCATAGGCTGATAATCGATCCGGTCGGTTACCTCGTAAGGCTTGGCTCGTCGGGAGGACTACATGACGATTTCAGGAACTAAAGCCGGCTTCGCGACGCTTGTTATCTTTATAGTTTTCTTCGTAATTGCGGACTCGATCAAAAACTTTTGAAACGCAACTGGGCGTTGCGGCAGCGGGGTTCGTATAGCTGCGCTTGCGCTCTTCGGTGTGCCGATCTATTTGGCGTTTTTTAGTAAGGCGTGCTCCGTGTGTGCGGAGCGGCTCTCCGGGCGGCAACGGACTGCCAGCAGTGTGGTATAACTTTGACATTGCGCTCGGGTCGCATCGCTTGAAGCGGCTCGGCCGCTCGTAGCCATTTTGATTCGGTCTAGCCGATTGCAGCGACGAACCACGGATAACATGACGGTTTCCTACTTCGGAGAGTTGGCCATGGAGAAGCAAGTTGATCCTGAACGGTTGCTGACTCCTCAAGAGGCCGCTAGATTGCTGAATCTGCCGATCGAAACAATAGTGCAAATGATTCTGCGCAAAGAACTGAGGGCTTTCAAAGTCCGTCGCTACTGGCGGCTCAGTAAATACGACCTCGCCAAGTGGGCTCGCACTCACCACGACATGTTCTGAATTTGTTGCCGCTATGCAATACCGCGCGGCAGCCGCTTGTAGGCTGGACATCGCCGATACCAAACGTCCTTTAAGCTTCAACATTCGGCCATCGACCGATAGGGTGTCAGTGCCTCTCGACGGCGCCAAGTAATACGAGCTTCAAAATAAACTCAGGATGATCTTTTCGATCGGCACGAATTCACCGAACTCGATGCCATTGTTGGTTCGGCTTCCCGGCTCTCCAATTCCTCGTCCGTGATCTGCCGATTTTTTCGACACCATTCGGATCATAGTTGAGAGTCTATCCCGCCGGCAGTAACCGTTTCGGTTTACTGGTCCAAACACGATCCGCGCCGGAGAATCTTGTCGTCATACTAACGGAGGATTACCAGATTGATACATCGCCAAGTAGCGATGTGGAATATCGGGGGATTTCTGCACTCAATAGAGGAGTATCCATTCGGCACGGCTTTCGCTGAATGTGAATTAACTCGGTATTTCCAGGGCTCGGCGACCTGATCTGTATGTTTATGGAAATCACGGACGAAGCTATCGATTATCGCGAGAGAACCGATGTTCCTTTAACGGTAAGTGAAATTATGACGAAGCGTGTGATCACACTAAAACCTTACCACTCATTGTCGGATTCCGTCACGCTCATCGCAAAACACTCCTTTAGGCATTTTGCCGTTGTGGATGGCTACCGGCTCGTCGGCGTGGTCTCGGATAGAGATATTCTCCGTGTGCTCGCCCGTACAAAGGATTGGCAAAGCACTACAGTGAGCCAGTTTATGATCCGAGATCCGGTCACGGTGCAACCAGACACGCCGATTTCCGTTGCCGTCCGGGAAATGCTGTCAAAAAGAATAAACTGTCTGCCGGTGGTGGATGCTCACGGTGATCTTGAAGGGATTCTCACATCGACCGATCTTTTGAGCATCCTTCGCGCTACTCAAGAGAAGTTAGAAAAACAAGCCAAAACGATTTAACGATGAACGCCTTCCATTACCATGTTAGCTTTAGGGGTCCTGCAGTTGTTCCAATACGGAGCCTCTGACACGAAAAAAGAAGCTATAGAAACAATGAGCAAAAAGATTCTGCTGGTCGATAACAATCGCGAGTACCGCCACACGGTGGCGTCGATCGTGCGCCGGGTCGGCTACGATGTGATACACGCCGAAGAAATTGTCGAAGGCCTGGAAAGGTTGGTCAGCGACCGACCGGATTTGGTCATGATGGCTGACGGCGTTGAAGTCGCCGCCTGGTTAAAGCCGAATCAGTTGCCGGTTAGCATTCCTATTGTTGTCTATACAGGGCAGCAAACTGCCAGCTGGATGGACGAACTCGTGTCGAACGGCATCGCAGCCATTCTGACCAAGCCTATCTCTTCTGTCGACGTAAGAGACGTGTTGCGTAAATATCTAAATACTTCCAGAAATAGACCGCGCCCCTTACCATCGCCTTCCTTTGTGAAGGACTCGACGCCATAGCGTGAAAGGCGTCGAACGAAATTCGTCGCTATGCGCAACGAGAGATCAGGGCGTCGCTCGTCATGAGAGTGAAATTTTACCTGGAAGCACCGCTCGAAAGGTCCGGCTCGTTTTTCTCTCCAACGTGAAAAGTAACCGCCGTTCACGTGCAAATCCGTTGCAATAATTTGCCGTGCTTACTCGACTACCGCTGCGGAGAGCTTCGTTTGATCCTGTGGTACAAGATTAGAAACTCTCTGTATTTCCGAAAAGCAGTCCGATTATCCGGTTCGGTGACGGAACCTTATCTAAAATGCTATGAGGCCGTGGAATGCCGACGTAGTGGAATAGACGATACGTCGCAATGTTGAAAGTGGCCGCGTGACGGCTTCAACATTATTCGCGTCGAGAAACTCCCGCCCGATTGTGTCGTTGCTACAGAATGTAGCACGCTCGCAGGTCGGTGATTGCGCGACATTCTTGGGAGATTCGCGATGAAATGAATCATTGAAATGCCACTGCGGGTCTATTGGGTAGATTTGCTTTGGATAGCCGCGCCTACGCGGTGCTAGAAAAAGCCATTGGGGAAGGAATCGCCCGACCGACTGCACATTGAAATTCTTTGCAACTCCGGTGATGCAACGCTGTTACTCAAACGCAGCTGTGCATTTAGTACAGTCTCAAAAATAAATCGTTCAAAATTTCTTACTTCACCGTCCACCCCTTTCGAAGGATACCATCGGGATCGGTGCAGTCACAGGGCTCGCCCGCCGGGCCCAAGCCGTACGGACAAGAAAATTTTATTACATTACACTCTCGCTCGGTAAGGTGGTCCGCAAGCCTATTAAAAAAACCCCTCGGCGCTTCGGTCTTGCTTCCGAAGCGCGCCGGTTTTTCACTGGTTTCGGTCGTACAGCCAAATATGCTGATACCTACGGCGATGATAAAAATGGTACCCAGCTTCATCGGAACTCGGTGGCCTTCAGAGAGTGATGATCGGAAAAAAATACCGACTTACCACAAGCTTTCCTAAGAGGAAATGATTCTCTATTGCCACGTTTGGTCTTTCGTTCGCAAGGCTATGTAAGAAGAAAAACTATATCTGTACATCACTGATGCAGCTTGAGTGCTTGGGATATGGCGATGATAATCTCGGCTGCAGTGGGCTTGGTGTCCTTGGTGTCATGTGATAGCGCTTTATGGAGTGAGGATTGAAACCGTCAGAGCCTGGATGCTCGCCGGCTTCTCGCTGATATTGGCGGGCCTCTGCTTGTACGCTTTCAAGAGCTCATCCGGAGGCGGCAAGCTTGCGATGTTCGTGGCAGCGATGGGGCTTGTCTATCTTAACCTCGGACTCGTGCTGACCTTCATACATGACCGCCACATGGCCAAGCGCACGCGAGCGGGGCGAGAGTAATTCGTCTGTTTTCGTTCTCGCATCGCCCGCAACAGTCCCGTGCCACATTGAAATTTAGTCATGACCGCAGGTTTAAAGGTGACCAACTGACCATATCCTCGGGTATTTCAAGCCGCTCGGCTAAGCGCCTGCCGGCCGCTATCATCAAGGCGTTGGGGTGACTCGCTGAGCGCAGGATTAAGAATTCAGTGTTAGGGTCGCCGCTGGGACTGCTCAAACGCCGGCGGGGAATAAGCCAGCGGCTTTGAGCCGCTCATAAGCGGCGTCAATATTGTGTTCTGGTAGCTTCGGCTCGGTCTTCATGTTTGCGGGCTTACAGAAATCCGCAAGAGTGATGGTCAGCTTAGATTGACGGTTCATGTTTTTGCTTAAACCCATTGTTTTCTGAACCTCGAGAGATACGCTGAACTTCTAATCTACTGTTTGAGCTTATCTGCCGGGGCTGCAGGACCGGGAGCCCGAAACCTAACGCACAGGGGAGGTTCTGCAATGGCAAAATCCACAAGAAAACTTTTGGAAGAAAGCCGAAAACTGCGGGACGAATCCCGCGTTTTGGCAGCGGACGCGAAAGCGACTAAGGAAAAAACTGACGAAATCATAGGGCGCAGCAACCTGCTGATAAATCATAGCAAGTCGTTGCAATGCCGCCTCCGAGCGAAACGAGCAGATCAACTTCTGGCTCCGCAAACGTTCTTTGGCACGTCGGCATCAGACAAAACGCTGACCAGCGTCTTTAGCCGCTTCAGAGCGTGATAATCGTATTTGCAGGCATCGGAGCAGAAGCGCCGGCGAGTCCTTCGCCACATAGGCCGCGTTCCTCTTGCTTTATTTGTTCGTCCTAGCCTAAAGTCGCCTCACTTTATCAACCTGTTTGAGCTTTCTGCCTGGGCAGTAGGACCGGAGCCCAACCAGCAACAAGGGAGGGTCCCGCCATGATAGTTGCCGATGAAACAGGAGAGCGCCAAATGAATCGCTGCGACTGGGTAAATTGTCTCGCCGTCGGGCTTTTTGACGGTGTAAACAAAAGCTTACTCAATGCTGTAGGCCGGAAAAACATTTCTGTTAACGAAACACGATTCATTTACCTTTGCCCGCAGCATTTCCGACGTGGCGTTGCGCACTTCAATCCGGACGAAGTTAGAAAGTAAAGTTCTAAGATCATCACATCATCTTCTTTATCAGCTTGTCGATGAATGTGATGGGTGAAATGTTACCCTTTGGCTTGCTCATAGAGCTTATGAACTCCACCGGCCGGTAGTGCCCTTATTCCGGGTTCACGTTTGCTTTCTTTGACAAATCTTCTATGAGCGATTGAAACTTGTTTGCGAACATGGACAAACTAATGTTTGACAGGGGCCGCATGGGGGACTGGCCATGGAAAATCTGAATATCAACCAATTCATGAATGAACTCACCCAGTGGTTTGATTTCAGTGTGCGTATGATGAGCCATCACCCTGTCATCTCCGTGACCGTAGCCTTGGTCGGTTTTGTTTTTTATTACGCTGTAAGCGCGGTGAAATTCACCCTTGGCATAATCAGCTTTGGCTTAGCTATGATTATGGCATTTCTCTTACAGATTCTGATGTTCTGAGCGCCCCATCGTCCACATCCAATACCAACACTCTTTGCGATTCTAAGTTTTAAAAACTCGCCGAAACTCATTAACTGCCACTTTGTTAAGCAGCGCCTTGGAGGCGGACCGCCATGTCCACTCTTGTTAAGCATCTCGTTAGTTTCCGTTTTTCATCATCGGCAAGGTAAGCTCATCCACATTCCTTGCTAACCTCAAGCTCTTAATCGACGAGTCGTGTATGCACTGCGCCCCACCGGACAGCATCAAGCCGCTTCCACCGCGACCCAATAACATCCTCACCGCCATTACGGAAAACGAGAAAATATTACGAACCGCAGCCCCAGGCGATAAACGCGCAATCGCCTTGACTTGGGTGTTTCACTTGATCGGCGACATTCACAAGCCGCTGCACACGGTTCAATTATTCACTCGGGAATATCCCAATGGTGATCGTGGCGGAAACGAGATGTGCTTCCGAGCCTCTTGAACGGAGGACCGCTTGAGCTTCATCGTCTGTGGGACGGGGTGATCACATCCAGTGGAAAACATCAACGGGACAAGGAATATTGCATTGGATTTGCTGCGCCGGTTCTCTGCATCGAGTTTCAGAGAACTCGATCATCCAGAGCCTCAAGCATGGGCAAAAGAAAGCTATGAGATTGCGGTGAAGTTTGCTTATGAAAACGGCAGTCTGCGCGGCACGCCCAAGGGGCAAGCTAAGGATTGTCGGACTGTTAATGCAGTAACCTATCTCCGAAACGGTTATGCGGCTGAGGCCAGACTTATCGCGAACCGGAGAATGTACTTGGCTGGATACCGATTAGCCGATCTGCTGAGGACGGTTGAGCTGTAACGGAAACCGTAATCAATCATCAGTCAGAGAGTAAGATCTGATACTTCCGTTAGTCGATTTACCACTCTTACCGCAGTTCTGCGCGACTGAAGTCCAGATGAATGTAGATTTACGACTTATCTCCGCCTTCATTCCATTCAAGGGCCTCCTTTAAATACCCCCATGCAAAATAAAATCTCTTCCTATCATTGAGTTGGGTGATGAAAGCCGCATACCTGTTGGCTAGAGCATCTGGCAATGCGGGGTTTGCCTGTTTGAGTGTCAGCGCCAGCTCAGCGGCGATGGGATAATAGTGTTCTCTCCAATTCGGTTTGTGCCCAAGTTCCACCATCGCCGCAGTTACGCCATCCAAATAGGCCATCAATGATCCGCCGACACAATAATCACATCGATCTGTTGGATCGGACGGCTTTGGGTTTGGATACAACTTCGTCAAAGACTTCACATCTATGCTTTTCAATTCCACTGACCCTCCTCAGCGATGGGCTGTTTTTTTTGGTTCATTGATGACCAGATGCCAAACGGCTCTCCAACAACTTGTTCAACAGTTCTTTGTTATGCCGCCTTGAGACTTGGGTTCGCCTTGATCGCTAAGCACGCCTTGTACGGCTCCCAACCGGAGGCCGATCTATACCATGAATCACTGAACAATTGGGAAATCTTTAAAATTCGTAAAATATGATTGGCTATCAACGAGTAAGCCCATCTGCACCCGTGACCTGCTGCTACCGAATCAAATCTGATACTCCCCCGAGTCGATTTACCACTCTCGATTGCATTCCGGGCAGCAAAAATATCGGTTTTCATTACGTCTGGAGTGTGGCATATCCATTGCCGGTAGATGGACGCGGCCATGAATCCAAAGCTCTTTTGGCTGATCACGGCTATTTTTCTCGCTTCCGTCCATCGGCCCGAGTCACAGCCCGGCAATGTACCCATTTGCGGATGATGTGGATTTGGGAGGTCTCATGGCATACGGATCGAGCCGAGTTGATTTGTGGAAGCGTGCCGCTGTCTATGTGGATAAGATCCCGAAAGGAGCAAAACCGTCTGAACTTCCAGTCGAGCAGCCAACAAAGTTCGAGCTGGTCATCAATCTAAAGACCGCCAAGCAAATTGGTCTAACGCTTCCGCAAAGGATATTGCTCAGGGCGGATCAAGTCATCAAATAACGCAAATTTACTGACCTGCAAGGGCCGGCGAACAACCCGCCAGGAGGCTTTACAGTGCAAAGAAATAAGACCTTCAATCGTAAATCCTTGCGATTGTTTGCCACGTACTCTTTGGGCATCGCAATGCTTGCATATGCGTGTTCCACAACTCAGCTCGGATCGGCAAAAATCCAAAGATTTGAATTTGCGTTGATCGGTGATTTGCCCTATAGCGCCGAGGACGAGAAAAAGTTTCCCAATTTGGTGCAAGATATAAACAAGGCTGATTTAGCCTTCGTGGTGCACGACGGCGATTTTGAAGCCGACTTTCGCGGCTATAAGGATGGGTTGCTGCCATGTAGTGACGAGACGTTTTCTGACAGGAAGAAGTTGGCACAAAGCTTCAAACACCCTTTCATTCTCACACCTGGGGATAACGACTGGACCGATTGTCATTATGTTAAATCCGCAAAATTCGACCCGCTGGAAAGGCTTGCTAAATTCCGCCAGCTATTTTTTTCAGACAATGAAAGTCTTGGTCAACGGAAGATAACCGTGACGCGGCAGAGTAGTGACCCGAAGTATTCAAAGTTTGTAGAAAACTTACGTTGGACCTACGGAGATATATTGTTTCTGACCGTTCACTTGGTGGGTAGCGACAACAACTGGGGGCGCACCGCCGACATGGATGCGGAAGCGGTCGAGCGCAATGCTGCGGACTTGGGATGGATTTCAGAAAACTTCGACCTTGCCAAGCGAAGCGAAAATAGAGCGATCGTGATTATAACGCAGGCCAATCCGGGTTTTCCGAATAGCTGGCCGGAAGCGCGAGTCCGAAGATATCTGCTTAACTCGCCGATCAAGCTGCCAGAGAACAAAACCAAAACGGCTTACGATGACTTTATCCGTGTGCTTGAGATCGAAACGCTGCGGTTTGCGAAGCCGGTAGTCCTCGTTCATGGCGATAGCCATATTTTCAGGATCGATAAGCCGTTATTAAATTCCAAAACAGCTCGTATAATTGAGAATTTTACGCGGGTTGAAACCTTTGGCACGCCAGACGTTCACTGGGTTCGGGTGATTGCCGATCTAAATGATCCCAATGTATTTACCTTTAAACCGGAAATCGTCAGCAAGAATAGATTAGATCACATGGCAAAATAACGAACACACATTCCGACAGCCTTTTTCGCTATCCTTCTTCGCCTTTCCAACGAACAAAATCCGATTCAACGCCAAGCCCGGCCTCCGAATTTTGCTGTTCCGGCATTTGCCTTCAAACACGATCCACGCCACCCGGTAGAAACACCGAGTGCAGGGCCCATTCACAGCTTGCACGGGCACATTGCGTGCTCGCTCACGAATTGTGATGCCGATATAACCATTGCAACCGGGGCCAAGCTCTAGCTAGATAGCGAGCTATTGTGGCAATGATTTTTGCGGCAGAGCACAAGCCTGCCGACGACTATCACGACGTAGGCATTGTTGCTGCGAACGCGACGGTGACAGCCATTCCTAGCGGGGAAAGCATATCAGCGATAACTGCGGTGAAAACAGAAGCCACCAACAGGTACGTGCAGAACCGGAGAGCATATGGCATGACCGCCGTCGTTTACCGCTGACGCAAATTGAATTGCAAAGAAAGCCGAGCCGGGTCGGATCGGAAAAGATTGACACGTTTCACGCCTGTGATATTTCTCGGCCACCCGCTTTGAAATTCTTCTTGGTCGAATCTGCTGTCAGGGTTTGGTTCAACTATATCGGGAGGCTCACAATGGCCCAGAAAACGAAGATAACTTTGCAGATTCTGTCGGTGTTCATGGCAATGCTGCTCGGCAACATCGGCTCGGTTGCTTTCGCTCACAATCCGCCAGTCAATCTCTCAGGTTATGACACTTTCATCGGTCTTGACTGAGCTTGCCGGTCAGCCTGCCACATGCGGGGTAACGTTTAGCGGATGGATCGGTGGCGATGGACTCGTGCCGAGTGGCTGGGAACCGTTCCCCGGTGACTTCCAAGGGTTGTGGAATGCCGCGTGGACTATATCGGCCAAGCGGGTTTTGGAAACACTGTGTTCATTTTGAGCGGCAGGTTTAGAATTTCCTTCTTGGATGGGCATTCTCTCTCTGGATCAGTGATTAGCGGTACGGTTCGGGGCCGAGCCAAGGTGATAATTTTTGTTGTGGTACTGACGTTGCGCTAATCGATGTTACTTTAACTCGTTCACAGAATGTTTCAGGGATGCTTACATGATCTTCCAGCCGGCAGTGTTATTCCTACGATGGTCTGGGGCGTGTTTTCGCAGTGACCAATCGGGTGCGAACGAAGTACAGCTATACAAGCGGCAACTGATATTTAATCTGGCGGGCAGAGGACAGCCTTCGCACGCATTCTGGCGAGTCCTTCTCAGGCGAAATAAACGAGCGTCGAGACTTCATAGGCTTCAATTTCCTGTGATAGAACTGGTTGCGTGAACGCGGTGGAACAAGCGCGGATGAGTCGTCCCGTACTATGGCTGACGGTTGTATTGATAGCCGCTCTCAGTGGGTGCGGAAAATTTAACGAAGGCGACTGCGTGCAAGATGTCCGCATGGGCTACATCTGGCGCATTACTGAGGTGAGCTTCTTTAACAAGTACAGGGTCCAAGCCTGGATGAACGAAAAATGGGGCGCGCCCGTGGACGGCGACATGCTCAATCTCAATTCGGGTTACGTTAAAGTGTCTTGCCCCTTCAGCACGCAAATTGGGCCTTGACGGCTTTTCGAGCGGCCTTTCACGACCGGGCGTTAATCACCCGCTGGCCCATGCTCGCGTCAGGTGCCCAGGACGGCACCAATCCCGCATTTCATGACCTTCGCCTCATTGCGTCCTTCGTTTCGAATGATTACCGGCACTTCCTGCGACGGGGCGATGTTGTAGCGCGTCTGAAATGAGAAATCGGCGTGCAGATTCCACACGATCTTGAGATCGCGATAGAGGCACGAAATCGTCCGCACATACGATTACGCCCGATTTAAAGCCTTTTGAGTACACGCAAATCACGGAGCGCTAATGGACTGAAACACTTGATTCGCGTTTAATTCTTCGGTTTGGGTCAAAATATTTCTATTTTCACAGGTTTTCGGTTCTTGTTGTAGTGACGAATACCGCGCATCAGGTTTTTGGCGAAGTCTTTGGCGGAAGTAAACACACGGCGAGCAATCACATCGCGCTCAATATTGGTTGAGCCAGGAGGGGCAGGCGGGAGTAAAATGCATGCGAAGTTGCGGATGGTTGGTCAAGAACTGCTTGACCGACTCGGTTTTGCCCCAAAACGTAGTTGACGCATGTTGACAGGTTTTATATATCGATGCATGTCGGAAGGACGGCAAGTATTCAGGGCAGACGCTCTGGTACAAAGTCTTAAATCGACCTACACACAGAAGACCGCCGACAGGAATTTTTTCAAAGATGCTAGATGACTAAGACACAGCCATGAGAACCTTCGCGAGCCGCTCTGGATCTAATTGCCAATGTTATTTAACAATCTTGGCAGTGGGAACGTTCACAGTGCTTGTTGGCTGCGCTAGGCCGAACGAAATGTCTCTCCCGGATGCTTCCAAAAGCTACAAGGCGCAGGAACCCGTGAACCGAAAGGCTTCGGCGAAGACTCGTCAGGTCCTGCGCTGGTTCTACGAGGCCCCGAACCGCCCTGACAAGAAAGTGATTTCGGGCCAGACGCTGCATGTTTTTAAGACCGGATCATTCTATAAAGAGGGTGACCGCGCGCGTTGGAACGGCTCTTTGAATCCCGACCCATACGACCGCATTCGAGAGATCCACGACAGGTTTGGGTACTGGGTCGGTATTGCGGCTGCCGAATACACTAATTGGACAAGCAATTATATCATGTCCAAGGAACTCAACCCCGTTCTCATCGAACATTCGAGGAAGGGGGGTATCGTCAGCCTCCATTTCCACCCTGTGAGCCCTGTTGATGGGAAACATTCTGGACGTGGGGTTGCCGCGGATCTCTTGTTAAATCCGGGACCGATCCATGACACGTGGATGAAGGTTCTTGATGACGCTGCGGCGGGGCTACGAGAACTTCGGGATAACAACGTGGTCGTCCTTTGGCGGCCCATGCATGCGAGGAATGCCCCGGAATGGTGGTGGGGCGCTCCAAACATGTCGCGAGAGGATTACAGCAGGATCTGGGCGCATATGGTGGAGTATTTCAGCAACACTTGGGGGCTCGACAATATCCTCTACTTTCAATCTTGGTATTTTGCCTCTGCCGGCCTGTATCCTTATGACTTGAGCCCCAGCAGTACCCTGTATGCGGGAGACTCCAATGTGGATATTATCGGCATAGATCACACGGAGGACCCTCGGGCGAATTATGCGGCGGAGTATAAAAATCTCCTCTCGTTAGGCAAGCCCTTTGGAATCTCTGAGGGGAGCGACGGGGACTGGAGCGGCAGCGGTAATTACGACATGCGGAGAGTTATTGCACATATAAAGAATTTGTGGCCGCGATGTGTGTTTTTTATTCAGTTCGATAACGATCATGTAGGAGCCGATCCCGACAGCGTCAGGTGGGATATTGCTGGTAATCACTTCGGTGCTGAGTTGTTAGGGGACCCTTGGGTAGTCAATGCGCCTATTTTGTCAGGCGCAGGTGGCGATTCGAAACGTTAAATCGCGCTCTCTAGAGTTTGTTTCCTTAGCCTCTTCTGGTTTTTAACTCGTGCACAGAAAAAATCTCAATCGGTAGAGCTATATTGGGAAACACCGGCCTTCGACGGAGTTATCGTTAGAAGTGATGCAGTTTCAGCGCTGGATATTTCATACCGAGAAAATTAGAATTTTCAGGGAAAACTCGTGCGATGAACTACCCAATCTATAGCCTTCCCGTGCTCCGCGCAGTCGCTGCAGGACCGCAAGATAATTCGCCCGCTCCGCGCTCAACTGCGCCTTGAACTCTTTCTCGCTGATGACGTCCTTGGCGATCAGCAACTTGGCCAAAGCATCCGTCATCGCGAGGTTGCTCCCATCAATTCTTCTCGACTGATCTTTTTAGCCTCCGTTTCTCGGGCCATCATTGCTCCTGTCATCGGTTTCGAGGCATAGTCGATCTCTCGAAAGCGTCATCATCAATCGCCGTCAACAGCTTTTCGCCAAGTGCGGGTCACAAGTCTGTGGCTTCGTACAAGAAGTAAACATTCAACGGATTCGCCGGTCTATAGCGGGAATCACAAAGATGCACTGACGAATTGCTCCGGTAGTCATTAGCGACCAAAAACCGTATGAGCTTGGAGCTAATTGCGGCAGAAAAGTGCCTTATGTTTTTCGCGGCCGAGGTCCGAAGGCGGGATCATCAGCGAAACAGTCATTAGCCGGATTTGCTTCAGGACAATCGAGTGATACTCCGGCTGAAAGAAAAGCCCTATGGATGGATGCTACGAGGCCGGGATGATGACTGGCATATAGCAGAAGGTTTCGTGCTTGGATTTCGTCGCAACTGATAACCGTGTTGATAGCGAAAAATTTAAGCCGCACAGCTTTATCGATCACTAATTTGGAGGCCGACCGCCTGGGAACAGACTTTTTTAGCTGGTGAAAGCTTTTGTCATCGAGAAAGATTTTGACAGTCATTTCTCGCTCAGAACAAACTTCGAGCACAAGCGGACGTCCTTCGCCGGAGCTAATTAGCATTCGGTATGCCGTTCGCCAAAAGAGAGTTGGAGAGCTTGGTACGGCATTTAGGAAGGCAAACCGTAAGCCGGCTCCGGCAACTTTGCCTCATTTGCTTTTATGCCAGGATTAAAAGACAGTCCGCGCGCCCTGCACACCAGCATAGTTGCGGATAAAACTCTTGGCGGTTAAGTTAACTTTGTTCCCATGATCGCAGATAAGCAGGAACGGGTCCGGCCGAGCTTCATCGAGCCTATGTAAGTAATGCCGGTCCGCGAGCTACCGGACGGTGGGCAATGGACTTACGAGGCAAAGCTTGACGGCTACCGCTGCCTCGTAGCCAAGCGCGGCGGTACTGTTGTGCTTTGGTCCCGCCGAGGGACCGGATTTACTGACCGATTTCCGACGATTGCGGGTGCTGTGAAACGCTGCGGCCCGACACGCTGATTGATGCTGAAGTCATCGTTGTTGACGAGAACGGGCGGTGCAGCTTCAATGCCCTGCAGCACAAACGCCCGCCCGGTCATATCCAGCTATACGCCTTCGATCCTCTGGTTCATCGGGGCAGAAGTGCGATGCGTTTACCAATCGAGGAACGCCGCCAGCTCCTTACCGAAGCCTTGCGTTATGTCCGTTATCCGGTGATTCAATCCGTCCCGTTCGATGTGAAGCCAGCCGAGCTTTTACGCGCGGCCAAAAAACTCGAAATGGAGGCCGTCATAGGACCCGGATGGTCATTTGAGGCATCCAAGCTTTGCCGGATTACGAAATGATAAAGAACCCAAAACCATTACGATAGACGAATAGCGTGGAGAAAACCGGGGATGCGCCCCAGACGATAATTAGCTGCCCCGATGCCAACAGTTTTTGTTGTTGCTAGGGGCTGTGAACGATTGAAATGCAAGCAACTCAATGTTCAATATCGAACCATCATCACTCCTGGTGTCGTACTTCACTATGCTTTTAGTGTCTGGGCTATAGAAATAACTTCCGCGGGTAGCGACAATGCCGGTCCCCCAACGCGGACTCGCTGTTGCATACTGGCGAGTCCTTTCGATCTTCAGAGCAGGGAAAACACCCGCTTGGGTTGTGACCAGTTCTTCAGAAACAACTTCTAGGTTTATCGTATGTGTTGCGCGTAGCTTGATCGAGTACTGCCACTGCTTGCCAACAAAAAGAGGAAATTTCAGTAAAGGGTTTAGTGGGCCTTGCGGTCGATGAAAGCCTACCAGGCCAAGGACACTGCTCTGGTCGGAGGGTACATCGTTTCCATCTACAAGTTCTAGAATATGGAGAGTAGCTTTCTCTATCCGAAGAATATAGGTCCCGTCTATAGGTTTGTTAGGCGGTGAAAACCCAGACGAGGGCTTCGAAACAATCTTAAATATCCAACAATCGCCATTTCTCCGGACCGGTGCTTGAATCTCCTCCGTAGCTGCTGCCGCAACAGCAACAAACGCGATTAAAAGAACCAGCGCTCTATCGATTAGTGTCATGACCCTCAGGACCGCCAAAGCTGACAAGCTGGGCCTCGTCTTCTCTAACAGCCTCACGCGTAGACGATATGCCCACGCCCAAATCGACACAAAGCCAATGGCAAACGGAAAAAGCGAGTTGACTAACGTCATGCGCCACCTCCCGAAGCGGGTGGAGATATACCGCTATTTACGGCGGTGGCTCAAGAACGGTAACGGAAATGCCGTTTCGCGGCTCTCTTTTAGCCAGACAGCAATCGATCCGAGCTGCGTTTGACGCCAGTCGTCTCGTCCGTGCTATATTTTTACGATCATCATTTATCGAGATTGGGGGATGAAAGTAATGCCAAAGATCGTCATTGCGGTTATGTTCGTTGTTGGCCTGGCCGCCGGAATAGGTCTTAATGCCTTGTCAAAGTCTTCGCAGGCGGCGGATTTACCGTCTTGCGTGATTCCAAAGGACTATGGATCAGTCAAGGCAGCAGGCTCGACTTATCTTGTGTTCGAGGCGTCAGACGGAACGATACGGCTGGTTAACGACGCGTGCCAGACCGTGCGTGTAATAGCACGAAATAGGTTGTAACAGTTCGTGTGGCGCTCACCATGGACATAACCGTTTTACACCCCAGCAACTCAGACGAGTCGCGTCGATCAAAGAGAACTTGACGCCGCTAAGCCGAGAACTTCGCAACCTGCTCGACGGAGCCTCATCGAACGGTGCCGCATCAAGTAAGAAGCGGACCCTAAGCGCGGCGGGCGAGGAAGAAAATTGCGGCCGCGCAGCGGGCGCGTGGGCGAAGCATAGGCCAGTTTAGTAGTAACTGGTTCTGGAGGTCTCACCAAAAAAGAGTGCCGACAGAGAAACTACTGTTACGCTGTCGGCACCCATGATCACCAAACGCTGACCAGAACGTTATCGCCTACTTAATCCGTCCGACGGGCTTTTTGTCCAAGTAGTACCATTGGCCCAATTGATTCTGTCGCGCCTTACATCGCCGTGAAGACCCCTCCAATCTAAAGCGCGAACATCACCGTCGCGTTCTACTTCTAATCTGCTCGTGTCCCCCTTTTCATTTCGCGCCTGGAGATTTCTGCCGTTCCCAGTGATTTCGGCGGTCTTCTTCGAATCGCCATTCACAAACCAGCGCCCCTCCAGCTGACGTGCTTCCCTACCATAGCCGTATCCGATTCTGTCCGATGGCTGACGAGTCCATGTCGTACCATTGGACCACTCGATCCGATTACCCTTTACATCACCGCGAACGCCCTGCCAATCAGAGGCACGAATATCTCCACGCCGATCCATTTCCAGCCGACTCTTGCGACCATTTTCGTTCGTCGCTTCGAGCCTTCTTCCATCCATATGGATGTTAGTGGGTTTGTTCGGATCGCCATTTAGATACCAGCGTCCCTCGAGGTGGCGTACATCATTATCGTTCCATCTGTCAGACCAATCACTGCGTTTATTGTAATCGGTTTCATCACGCGAGAACGCTGCGTGCGGAACAGCTAAAAGCCCGGTTATGACAACAGCCGATAACAAAGCTTTTGTTTTCATTTTGTCCTCCTTTCGGATTGCAATACGGGTTGAGGCAATGGATATGCCAGCAGTAAGCAAAGGAAAATAGAAGGATTTCTGCAGCCCGAGGAGGAAAAAAATACCGACAGGGAGGAAATTCTCCGAGCGAAACCGCTCGCTAAAAAGCCAATAGAATTTAGTAGACGTCAGCTTTCAGCTCCACCAGCGCTTCAAAGCTATTGTCTGATTGATCGCGTTTATAGTCATGGCCGCACCATCAGCTACAATCTGAACCAGGAACTGCGTCGCAGCTCGTGCTGCCGAAGTGTCACTCTCAGTCGTTTAGCTGCCGTCGACACTTCTTCAAACGTCGTCGCCGCTGCACCGGCCAATCCCGATGCTGCAATTGTGCTTGTCCGTTTCGCCGCGTCCCACATGGCCGTGCCGACCCGTTCAGCTCCATCTTTGGCTACAGAACTCATGCATTCCGGCAGCTTCAATAGTAGCGGCTCGCCAAGGTGATCTGGTTTGGTTTGCTCATACTACTGCAGTAACCACTTGCAGGCATCCTACGCGTAACATAGCAACGCATTGACGGTCCCATCCACACACGACTGCGCCACCAATCCGGCGATCTGTGCGAAACCGGGAATGGCAGCGACAACGGAGTTCGCCAACACCCGGCGCGAGCACCGACTCGATAACTTCGCTCAGATCCGTGTCTTCGATACGTGGAACAGTACTGGATGCTTCACATAATGAACTCTAACGACCGGACACCAGATCTGCTACGGGTGAGCGGGCAATAAAGCGCTAGCAAGTCGAACAGATCAGGCCTTAAGCCGTCCTGATGTTATTTCAGGTTTCGCTGCTAGCGGTTGGGTGGTGCAGTGTGCTGCTGAGACGGCTGGCTTATTCTCTCGACCGGCGCTTTCTTTCTTATCTCATTCCGTTGAACCGGCCGGACTCCACGTCCAAATCTTCAATAATGATGAGCGAATCGCCGATAGTCTCGAAAGAAAATCGCGAAGGCCGGTCATATTGCCGGCCGCATGATACTGAGCTGAGCAACTCAGAGCATGCGGTAATTTCTGATAAAAAGAAAAGCACGACGAATATCGCGGCAACGGAGAGAAAGGGTGATGAAGCACCAAATTAAGGGCTGGCCAAAAAAAGAATGACTGAGTTGGAATCATTGCCTAGCTTCATCGCTCGCCAATAAGGGGTTGAACCGAGCCGAACGTCTTCTTAGTCTTATAAAGAGCCCACTGTTCGCATGGAATACGGACGAAAAAACAAACTCTGGAGAGCTAATAGATTAGCTGCATCCCCATTTTAAGCAGGGCCAAGCAACGCAAGGGCGGACCACATGACAATTTCAAATGGTAAAACCTCTTTTGTTATGATTGGTCTTTCGATTCTTGTGTTCTTAATTGCAGTTATTTTAAACGACTATGACGTTGTTAACGTCGCCGTGCTTCCGTTTATAGAAAACGTTCTTGCGATATTTTCTGTGATATTCATGGCTTTTGGAATTTGTTTAGCAATTCTCTATCGTTTACGGCGAAAAACTCAGACGCGCGGCCATTATTTTGAGACGGCGCCTCGCCGGATCCGTCGGAGTGATTAGCAATCCAAAGGAGGCCGACCCATGGCGACAGATTCCTATAGGAAACACAAAATCGAAGTGTTCACGAGAGACAACGGTGATTTCATCGAGGCAGGCGCCAAGTTCAAACCCTATGCACGGTTATCTAGGCACGTTCAGTATGTGGGGCAAGTTCTCGACCGTCGAAGAAGCGAACAGACCGTTTTAGAAGACGCGAAAAGGATTATCGATAACAGCAGCAAATAGATCGGTTTACCCGTTTTCACCCCGCGTGCACATATAAACCGACCGAAATAAATAAGCGTAAACCGAAGGTTTTTTACAACTCTGTCGGTTTTTCCTACACCTGGCTGCATATACAGGTCCATGCAAAAGGCGCGAGGAGTTAGAAAAATCGCGCTTTTTGGGATTGGCACCACCGTTGCTGTCCTAAAAAGACACCGTGGGACCTAGATCTAACTTTAATTGGCCATTTTTCACATTTTGGCTTGGGTATACCGGACTTCTGCTCTCCGTCGGGCTCGTCCTTGCCCATTCATTGTAGGCTGAGGGCTTCCAAGTGCCTGCGCGTTTAAAAGCCGATCATCGCCCGAACGCACCGTCACTTGCAGCATCAAAGTAAGCGATTAGACAGTTTGCAGAAGCTCATCGACGAGCAGACTGCTACAGAATTTGAGCAGTATCTGCGCTCGAAACGCGGGCGCCGTTCGCGTCCGTAGCCTTTAGAGTGTTTTACAAAAACGATCCGCCATAAAGCAGGGGCTCGTGAGCTCATTTAACAGTTCGTGCCTATGGGGATCGTCTTTGGTAATCGTCGCGCTCTATGACAAGAGTATTTATTCGGTGGACAAACGCGCCGAGCGTTGGAAATTCCGGTGACAGGTGTGATTCCTTGGGTCGTTGAACGAGACATTCCAGGACCTCTTTCAGCTGGTCTCGAATAGCAGCCAGTTCGGAAAGCTCTTCCGCTATTTCGTTGTGGCTCGGCCGGGTTTGATATTGCTGACTCAATTCGGCTACACGTT
>Ga0075434_100001107_pt1 | contig 22100 bp, 16 predicted proteins | sample RhiMethybrSRZTD3_FD_75298 | JGI IMG/M metagenome (GOLD analysis project Ga0075434, IMG submission 75298) | Populus rhizosphere microbial communities from Tennessee, USA - Rhizosphere MetaG P. TD hybrid SRZTD3 | ecosystem: Host-associated > Plants > Roots > Rhizosphere > Soil | place: USA... | reverse complement strand
CGTCTCCAGATCGTCATCGGACACTTGGGCGAGGCGATACCGTTCATGCTGGACCGCATCGACGAAACGACCGCGCCTGAGGCGAAGCGGCTACTCCGCCGCTCGGTTCGCCAGACGCTCCTCGATCAGGTCTGGATCACGACCAGCGGGTTCTTCACGATGGTGCCATTCCTAGCCGCGCTCATGACATTCGGCGCGGACCGCATCATGTTCTCCGTCGACTATCCGTTTGCCTCCAATGCGCGGGCGCGGGCATTCCTCGATGCTCTTCCCGTTTCGCCTGCGGATCGTGAGAAGATCGCGCATGGCAACGCGGATCGGCTCATGAATCTGGCGATCTGACGCAGCGTCATCAGCGATCATTCATGCCGCGCCATCGGCTATTCGATTGTGGGGCAGACATCTGTGTTGGCGCTTCCGTCCCGTCGGGCCGTCGCCATGGAGCCACCTCGGTCAGAGCGCATGAAGGGAGCTCTCGATTAGGCCAAGTCTCGTGATCGGCTGTATTGTCGGAGAGCGACCGTGCCGCTGTGGTGAGGGCAGCACCATTTGAAGCCGCCGCATTCAATCCCGATGCCAATCTTCATTTTACACGCTGCGCCCAATGGAGCGTTGGTGTGCAATTGGGCAAGTGCTGTTCTCTTCGGAGCCTAGCGGCCGAGATTTCCAGGCCGAGGGTTTTCACGTAAGGTGATGCCGCAATATCGGACTACGGCGCCAAGTTTGCGGCAAAGTGCAAGCCGCATCGGCCGTCTGGGGAGCAGCGAGTGCAGGCGGGCGAACGTCAAACCTACGACTACATTGTGGTTGGCGCCGGATCAGCCGGCGCCGTGGTCGCCAACAGGCTCTCCGCAGATGCACGCAATCGCGTCCTGCTGCTTGAGGCCGGACCTGCCAGCCACCGCTGGAGCCGCATTCCGATCGGCTACACCAAGCTGCTCAATAACCCCGCGGCCAACTGGCTCTACACCGCCGAGCCCGAGGCCAGTACCAATGGCCGCCGATTGGCCGCCCCGCGCGGCCGCTTGCTCGGCGGCTCTAGCGCGATCAACGGCAACGCCTTCGTGCGGGGCCAAGCGCAGGATTTCGACACATGGGCCCAGATGGGCAATCGGGGCTGGAGTTACAAGGACGTCCTGCCGTTCTTCAAGCGCATGGAGTCCTATCAGGGCGGGGGAGATGACGCCTACCGTGGTCGGCAAGGCCCGCTACGCGTCACCAATCCCGAGCCGCGTGATCCCCTCTGGGCTGCGCTGATCAAGGCAGCGGGCCAGGTCGGGATCCCGCACAACCCCGACTACAATGGTGCCCGGCAGGACGGCATCGCCATGAGCCAGGCGACGATCGCCGACGGTCGCCGCATGAGCACGGCGCAGTGCTATCTCGATCCTATCCGCCGGCGCCCGAACCTCCGCATCGAGACGGGCGCGCTGTCCGAGCGTATTCTGCTCGAGGGCAAGCGTTGCATCGGTGTCCGCTACAGCGTCGGTGGCGCCGTGCATGAGGCCCGCGCTGAGCGCGAGGTGGTCGTGAGCGCTGGTTCGTTCAATTCTCCTCAGCTGCTTGAACTGTCCGGCATCGGCCAACCTGAGCGCCTGCGGGGATTGGGGCTGGAGGTTCGCCACGCGCTGCCGGGCGTCGGCGAAAACCTGCGCGACCATTTCGCACCGCGGACGCGATGGCTGATCGGTACCAAGGGCGTCACCTTCAACGACCGTGGCCGCGGGCTGCCGCTTGCGCACGAGGTGCTGCGCTACTTGATGACCGGCAAGGGCATGCTCGGCACGGTGGCGGCGCCGCTGCGTGCATTCGTCCGCTCCCGCGACGGGCTCGACGCGCCAGACCTGCTGCTGGGCTGGGTGCCCATGCTGACCGAGCCAGGATCCAGCGGGCCGAAGTTGTCGCGCAAGTCGGGCATGACATGCTACGCGCATCCGATGCGGCCGGAGAGCAGGGGTCACGTCCACATCACCTCCGCCGACCCACGCCAGCAGCCGGCGATCAACTTCAACTTCCTGTCGGCGCCCATCGACGGCGAACTCACCGTACGCGCAGTCCGCATCGCCCGCTCTATCATGCGCGCACCCGCTATGGCTGAGATGCGGTTGACGGAAATCGGCCCTGGCCCGGTTCGGGCAACCGACGAGGAAATTCTGGACTGGGTCAGGCAAGTCGCCGAGACGACCTACCATCCGGTTGGGACCTGCAAGATGGGTTTGGATGCGATGGCTGTCGTCGACGACCATTTGCAAGTCCGGGGCGTTGACGGGCTACGGGTCGCCGATGCCTCGATCATGCCGACTCTCACCTCGGGCAACACCAACGCGCCCTCGATCATGATTGGCGAGAGGGCGGCCGACATGATGCTGAAGCACGCCGCCGCATGACGATCCTGTGCGGGGCGGGTCATTGCAACAATCGCTCGATAGTCCCGCTGCAGAGTTCGCGGACATCAGTCCATCGCAGTGAACAGCACCATCATCGCTCGAAAGCGTCGTCCGCTGTTCTGCTGCCAGACTCAGACTATGACTTCTCCTGCCAGGAATGGACTCATGGTCAGCCCGGTGCAACCGTGGACGCTCGACGTCATGGGGCCAGCTTCCCGATACCGGTACGCCCGTTTGGATTTGAGCATCAGCGTGTAGCCCGATAGAGCGGGCCAGGATGTCGTCATGTTACCAGCCGAGAGGGCGCGATGGGGCGCACCGTACGGTCTGGATAGTTAGCCATATCGGCCGAACGAGCTTGCGCTAGAGCACCTGAGCACGTGACGAGAAGCGCAAAGCGCCTGCGCAAGCCTGTTCATTCTCGCACTCCCCAAGCATTTCTGAGGACATATCTGCTCATCGCGTCTCTCGATCGGCGACCGGTCCGACCCCAACGTGCTCTAGATAGCGGTCGAGGGCTGGTCGTTCATCGCACGAAACAATGGCACCGATGTAGCCGTCCGGCCGGATCAGCACCCAGGTGCCCGGTTCAAGACTATAGGCGTCGCGAACATGTCCGCCATCGTCAACGACATCTCCACGCGGATCAAACATGTGGATGTGCAGACCGGGGCGCGCCCGTACAGCTGTCGAGCGATCTACCTCATACCCCAGCAAAGTCCAATGTGGACCCTGAAAGAGATTGAACAGACGGGTACGCACTCCCGCCGCGCCAAGAATTGGCGCATCGGGTGCGCGATGCCCGGCTCGCAACCCCGAGCTTCTTAGGGGTCTTTCCAGAGAGAGCACCGATTCCGGGTAGCCAAGATCTAACTGCTGTGTGTCGCGGCCGCGTCGCATACCGCCGGGTTTTTTCAGCTCATTGAGAAGCTTGGTTGATAAGCCCAGCATCACCGCGGCAATCGGGCGACGTTCATCTTCGTAGCTTGCAAGCAGCGCTTCAGGCGCACCTCTAAGGACCGCCGCAAGCTTCCAACCGAGATTGTAGGAATCCTGCACACTGGTGTTGAGCCCTTGCCCGCCCGTGGGTGGATGGATGTGGGCGGCATCGCCTGCCAGGAACACACGTCCTACCCGAAAGTGGTCCGCCAGACGTACATGCATGTTGTAAGCCGAAGCCCAGGCCACAGCACGGATCAGGATGTCGCTCCTGCCGGTGCGTCGGGTAGCCATGGCCGCCAACCCCTCCGTTGAGAGGTCGATAGCGCCCTCCAAGGGGATGAGGGCCTGCAGTTGGAATAGCTCGGTTCCCCTGAGCGGACACAGAGATATCTGATCCGGGGTTCCGTCGTTGAACCGGTGCCAAGCGTCTGTTCCAAGCCCCTCTACGAGGACATCCGCGACGACCGCTCGGATATCAAGGCTGTTGCCAGGGAAGCCAATGTCGAGTGTGTGACGCACCAAACTTCCACCGCCGTCCGCGCCCACGAGGTAACAAGCCCGGAGCGACGTAACATTTCCGGAGCTTCTGATACGTGCGCTCACGCCTTCGGCGTCTTGCTCGAGCCCCTGCAGCTCGACTCCATACTCTGGGCGATGTCCGAGTTCTGCTAGGCGCTCGCGCATGGCGGCCTCGGTCAGAAATTGCGGCACCATGATTGCTGTCGCATAAGGCTCATCGGGCGTCGGGTCGCGATACTCCATTATCAGCGACTCTTGGTAGCTTCCATCGTCTCGATACACGCGCTGAGGTGGATACGGCCCGCCGGCAGCGACAACGCGGTCCACGATGCCCAAGTCTTCGAACACCTCCTGACTGCGCGGCTGAATAGCCTTGCCACGCGCGCCTTGGAAAGGTGCATCGATCTTGTCGATCAAGCGGAAGGCGATGCCACGACGGGCGAGATCGATCGCCAGTGTCAGGCCGGCGGCGCCGGCGCCGCAGATTAGTACATCCGTCGAAGGGGTATTGCTCATCGCCAACTCCAAACCCGCTCAGCAGTGCGCCCATCGGCTCCATCTTGGAGGGCCGGGTGAGCACCTCCGGGCGTTTATGTTCGATATCGGCGGGCGCCGGCGAGAGGCACTCCTGGTACCGCGGGGACGAATCCTTAACTCCACAACTCCCTGCTAGCGATGCGTGCGCCTTCGGCCAAAGCCGCGAGTTTGACCCAGACCACGCTGGGGTGGACCTCGCAGGTGGAGGCGAAGCTAGCGAAGCCGCAATCGGCGCCGGCGATTACATTGTCGCGGCCGACCACGCTGGCAAACCGGCTGATCCGCTGGGCTATCGCTTCGGGGTGCTCGACAATGTTCGATGAATGGGTGATGACGCCAGGAATGAGGCTCTTGTTCTCGGGCAGCTTGATACTTTGCCAGACCTTCCATTCGTGCTCGTGGCGGGGGTTGGCCGCCTCGAACGAATACGCGCCGGCGTTAATCTTGAGGATCAAATCGACAATGTGGCGCAACTCCATGTCGTGGACGCGCGGGCCTATATTGATGCTGTAGCAGGTGTGATAGCGGATGCGGTCTTCGGGCAGACCCCGCAAGGCGTGATTGAGCACCTCGATTCGATGGGCTGCCCATCTGCGGCACTCCTCGATACTGGCCTCAGGGTGCATGACGTAGTACGAGGCGAGCAACGGGTCATCGATTTGCAGGATCAACCCAGCATCGATTATCGCCTTGTACTCCTCACGCAAGGCCTCGGCGAGTGCTACAAGATAATCCTCGTCGGTCTTGTAGTGTTCATTGCGGTTCCAGTTGGCTAGGTTCGATGGCGACACGGCCGGCATGAAAGCCTCGACCACCTTCAGTCCGTTCATCGCCGCTCTCAGGTTGTCAATGTCGCGCTGCAGCGCGGCGCGCCCCGTGTAAGACACCGGACCCGTGCACACCCAGCGGGTCCGCCCAGTGCTGCCGGCAGCGCCAGGAAGCGATGTAGCCCAGGCATAAAAGTCAGGAAATGCTTGATACTCGCGCGACAGGCTCCAATAATTGGCAGCTTCTATCGTAGGGCTCGGTGTGATGCCGGTGAGGCGCTCGTTGACATACGGGATGAAGCCAACGCGGCCCTGCTCACCATCGCTGGCGATGTCGATCCCAGCTTCGGCCTGGCGGCGGACTACATCGCCGACTGCTTCCTTCACGCGCGCGAAAAACGCCCCCTCGTCGATCACCTCGCCCTGCGCCTTGCTGCGGATGATGGCGCCGAGGTTCTCCTCGCGTGGCAAGCTGCCGGCGTGGGTGGTCATAATTCGGTCTGTGCTACGCCGCATGGCGCGTTTCACCTCTGCTGCGATAGGTTGCTAAGGGCGATCATACCTCCGTTGACCGCGATGACGAAGCGCGAAGCCTTGAGGTCACGAGCCTCGCTCGCACCGCCAAGATTGCCGAAAATGCGTAGGTTCCCTGCTGCTAGAGAACCCTCAACGGTGAACCCGAGCGTGCCGAGGTGCACTACATGCCGGACACCCTCACCCGCGCAGATTTTCTGCGGACCAAACCTCCATAATGGACTCTACGGGAGCCACGTGCATCCGGGCACAGGCAACATGAACTTTCGTCGAGATGTTCCACCTGATCGAGGGCCTTAAACCTGCGGTTGGGGTACCGTCGATCAGCAGTTCGAAGGCCGCAATTTCTGGTCGAGAAAGCGAGAGGCGGCGTCACCTGATGGAGGGTCTGAACTATGCCGGTACGAACGGGTCGACAGTACCTGGACGGGCTGCGCACTCAGGAGCGGGAAATCTGGCTCCGTGGCGAGCGCGTGCGTGATGTTACGGAGCACACCGGTCTTGCGAGCGGTGCCCAAGCCATCGCTTCGCTCTATGACATGCAGTGTGAGCCGGATCTGCGGGAGATAATGACCTATAGGTCGCCCGCGACCGGTGAGCCCGTCGGCCTATCGTTTATTATCCCCCGCACACAAGAGGACTTGGTCCGGCGCCGCGAGATGATGCTGCGCTGGGCACGCGCCACATGCGGCATGATGGGAAGATCGCCGGACTTCATGAATGTCACATTCGCGGCGTGGGCGGCCTCAGCCGACTATTTCGGTCGCGGTCGACTGCAGTTCGCCGACAACATGCGGCGTTATTACGAGCACGTCCGGGAGAATGATCTGGTTCTCACTCACTCCCTCATCAACCTACAGCGCAGCCGCAACGTTAGCGGAATGTACAAGCTTGAGGAGGGTACTGCCTTGCATTGCGTCCGCGAGACGGACGCGGGAATCGTCGTTCGCGGCGCGCGCATTCTGGCCACACTCGGGCCCTTCGCCGACGAGATTGCGGTGTACTCGCCTCGGGTCCCGCTTCATACCGAGGGGCACAATCCGTTCGCGCTCAATTTTGCGATTCCCTGCGGTACCAAGGGGGTTCGATTCCTTTGTCGCGACAGCTTCGATCAGGGTCGCTCTGGTTTTGACTACCCACTCAGCTCACGGTTCGACGAGATGGATTGCGTGGTGTTCTTCGACGACGTGCTGGTGCCGTGGGAGCGCGTATTCCTGCTCGGGGATGTCGAGCTGCTGAATCGGACTGGTGTCGAGACTAACTTTTCAGCGCATTCGGCTCATCAGGGTGCCGTTAAGAACCTTGCAAAGTGCGAGTTCGTCCTCGGCGTTGCCCTGCTGATGACCGAAGCCCTTGGCAACTCTCAGGTGCCGCATACCGAGTGCTACGTCGGCGAGCTGATGCTGACGACTTCGCTCATGAAAGCGTGCATTCGCGGTGCGGAAGCGGACGCCAAGGTGGATAAATGGGGTGTCATGTGTCCAGATCCTGTGATGATCGAGAGCACCCGCAATCTGTTCATGACGGCCTATCCGCGCATGATCGAGATACTTCATCTTCTTGGATCGTCGAGTTTCATGATCACGCCAAGCAAGGCCGATCTTGAGGGGCCGCTTGCGCCTGACATCGGGCAGTATCTCGCGACCGACAACAGCACCGCCCACGACCGGGTGCGCTTGTTCCGGTTGGCCTCCGACCTGGCGATAAGCTCCTTCGGCAATCGGCAAGTGCTCTATGAACGCTTCTATGCAAGCGATCCGCTCTCCCGTGCGCGCGCCCTGGCGGCGCTCTACCCCAAGAGCGAGACGAAGGAGCGTGTCCTCGCCTTTCTTAGACGTGATGACGACTTCTAATCGGTTGGGCCTAGGGTCAGAATGGGATGGATCGCCGGTGCTCCTCGCAGCTTCAGCTACAGCCTCGGGACGACCAAAACGAACGCACGCATCTTCGGCGTATCGGTTGTAGCCGTGAGCTGATGGCGTTGATGCCGCTTCGAAGCGCCATGCACGGGGAGGCGAGGCGTCAGGGTCAGGCCGCGGGGCTGGCGTGTTCGGCACCCTGGTCGCCTATGTCGTAGCGGGCTCGATTGGCTCGGCATGCAGATCAGAAGTCAGCTGGCAGGCTGCAAGAAACCTGGATGCCCGGCTGCCGGATCAGATCGCTGATTGGGATCAGGGCATCGGTCACCTCAAGGGGTTAAGCGAGGGTCAGTCAGCCGCGGCGGCGCGGCGAGAATCGAGGCCGCGAAGAAGGAGCGGGGCCGGGCATCGTCCACAGGAAGAGGGAGCGGAAACCGCGCGTTCGGCTTTCGCGGCTCATAACTTCAGATTTGCGCTCTATAATCGGCATCTTGACGATCAGAACGAGATAGCCGTCGCGGCGGTTCTCGAAGTGCGGAGAGATGCGATGCCGGATGCATCCATGGACGATCGGCACGTTGTCGAGAAGGATCGGCCTCTACAAGATGATGTACGTCTCCTCGGCCAGTTGCTGGGCGATACCGTGCGCGAGCAGGAGGGCGAGCCCGCCTTTGAGATCGTCGAGGCGATCCGGAGGTTCTCCGTTGCCTTCCAGCGCCGGTCCGACGTTGCGGCCGGGCGCGACCTGGATGAGCTGCTCAACCGGCTGAGTCCCGCCGAGGCGGTCACCGTCATTCGTGCTTTCAGCTATTTTTCGCACCTCGCCAATCTGGCCGAGGATCGCCACCACGTACGCCGCCGGCTGGTGCACGAAGTGCGGCAGGAACCACAGGACGGCAGCCTGGCCAAGAGCTTCTCTCGCCTGCGGGAGGCAGGTGTAGCGCCGGTGCAGATCGAGCGTGCGCTGCAGCACAGCTTCGTCTCGCCGGTGCTGACGGCCCATCCCACGGAGGTGCAGCGCAGGAGCACGCTGGACGCCGAACGCGCCATCGCCGACCTGTTGGCGGCGCGCGCGCACCTATCGACCCCGCGCGAGATCGCCGACAATGACGCGCGCATCCGCTCCCGCATCACCCAGCTTTGGCAGACGCGCCTGCTGCGCACCGAGAAGCTGACGGTAGCCGACGAGATCGAGAACGTGCTGAGCTACTACACCTCGACGTTTCTGACCGAGATCCCGCGCCTTTACGAGGAGCTGGAGCAGCAGCTGGAGCGCCCGGTGGCTTCATTCTTCCGGATGGGCAACTGGATCGGCGGCGACCGCGACGGCAACCCCAACGTCGATGCCGCAACTCTCGACATGACCGTCAAGCGCCATGCCGAGACGGTGCTACGGCATTACCTTGACGAGGTGCATCAGCTCGGGGCCGAGCTGTCGATGTCGCGCACGCTCACCCCCTGCACATCCACACTGCTGGAGCTGGCCGCAAGGTCGGGCGACGACAGCCAGCATCGCGCCGACGAGCCTTACCGCCGCGCTCTCACCGGCGTCTACAGCCGACTCGCGCGTACGCTGAAGGCACTGACCGAAACGGAGGCGCTGCGGGACGCCATCACCGACGCCGGGCGCTACGCCAATGCGCAAGCGCTCCTCGATGACCTCATTATCATCCGTGACTCGCTGCTGGCGCATCATGGCAAGGCACTCATCCGTTTCCGGCTGGCGCCCCTTATCCGCGCAGTGCAGACGTTCGGCTTCCACCTTGCTACCACCGATCTGCGCCAGAACTCCGACCGGCACGAAGCAGTGGTGGCGGAGCTGTTGGCGACCGCGCGCATCGAGGCCGGCTATGCAGGCCAACCCGAAGCGATGAAGCAGCGCCTGCTGCTAGAGCAGCTCAGCGACCCGCGCTCCCTGCGCATACGTGGCGCCACCTACAGCGCGGGAGCGTTAAGCGAGCTTGCAATCTTTGAGAAGGCGCGTGACCTGCGGGCGGCCTTCGGGCCGGAGACAATCCGCCACTACATCGTCAGCCACACCGAGAGCGTGAGCGACCTGCTAGAGGTCCTTTTGCTGCAGAAGGAATGCGGGCTCATGCACGGCTCACTTGCGCCGCAGGAGCTCTGCATGACGACGGTGGACCTCATTGTCGTGCCCCTGTTCGAGACGATCCCCGACCTGCGCGCTGCAGCGGCGATCATGCGGGAGTTCTACGATCTGCCCGGCATCGAGGCCCTTGTGCGCAACTCCGGCGGCGAGCAGGACGTCATGCTCGGCTACTCGGACAGCAACAAGGACGGCGGTTACTTCACGTCGAACTGGGAGCTCTATCGCGCATCAACCGCACTTGCCGAGGCGTTCAGCCGCAAGCCGGGCCTCACGCTGCGCCTGTTCCACGGTCGCGGCGGCACCGTCGGCCGGGGCGGAGGCCCGAGTTATCAGGCGGTCCTGGCCCAGCCGCCGGGAACCGTGAAGGGCCAGATCCGTCTCACCGAGCAGGGCGAGGTCATCAACGCCAAGTACGCCAACCCTGAGATCGGCCGCCGCAATCTAGAGACTCTGATGGCCGCCGCCCTTGAGGCAACCCTGCTGGCGCTGCGGCAACCTGCGCCGCGAGAGTTCCTTGACGCTGCCGCCGCGATTTCCGAGAGCAGCATGCAGACCTATCGCAAACTCATCTACGGGACCGAGGGCTTCGCGGATTACTTCTTCGCCGCCACTCCGATCGCGGAAATTGCCGAGCTTAACATTGGCTCTCGTCCCGCTTCGCGCAAAGCCAACCGGCGCATCGAGGACCTGCGCGCCATTCCCTGGAGCTTCTCCTGGGGGCAAAGCCGTCTGGCCCTGCCCGGGTGGTTCGGGTTTGGAGCGGCTTTCGCCAAGTTCACTGCCGAAAACGGCGAGGCCCGGCTTCGGCTTCTGCAGCGGATGAATACCGAGTGGCCGTTCTTCCGTACCATCCTGTCCAACCTGGACATGGTGCTCGCCAAGGTCGACCTCGCCGTGGCGCGGCGCTATGCGGACCTAATGCCCGACCGCAAGCTTGCCGATAGCGTGTTCGCCGTCATTCAGGAGGAGTGGGAAAGAACACAGCGCGCGCTTGCAGCGGTTACAGGCGAGACGAAACGGCTAGCGGACAACCCGTCGCTGGCGCGCTCGATCACGCATCGTTTCGCCTACATCGCTCCGCTCAACCACCTTCAGGTCGAGCTTATCCGTCGCTGGCGAGCCGGGCAGGTCGACGAGAAGGTCAGACGCGGCATTCTACTGTCGATCAACGGCATTGCCGCCGGCTTACGCAACACCGGCTGATCCTCAAGACGCCAATGGTGTGTCTGGCTTGACCCAACAACTATGGTCTTGCAAGACGCACGTTCCTGCGGCGCGTTCGACCACGAGATAGTGGCGAGGCCTCGTCCATTCGCCAGATGATTGCGAAAGCAGCTGAAGAATTAGCTCTTTCGCTGTAAGCGTAGCCGCCCAAGTCGAAGGGCCAGACCCGCTCCCGGCTCGTCTTCGCTACGGCAAAACCCGCAACGCGCTGCTGACGCTCCCTCAATGGGCCAAAGGGGAGGCTTGCCGGAGGAAAGCACCGATACCTAATAACCCAAGAATTCTGGCGCGCCTTTGCTTTGATGATCTCGTCCGCACGCTCGCATTCGGCTTCGTTTTCGAACGTTACGTAATCTGGCCGAGGAAAAGGCCTCGCCGCTAACGAGGTCAGGCGCGGGTTAGTATGCCCTGCCGAGCTCCAGCACTCGCATAGTCGTGGGCACATCCCCTGGGCGGGCAAGGACCCGTCCGACGCGATTGCCTTCTGCGGCTGCGGAGTTGGGCCCACAAATGGTGGATAATCGGAGATGGATCGTCAGCGAGTTGAGCCACCTGCATAAACACGCCTTAGGTCAGACAGAATTCCAGCGGCCCGCCTCGCTGCCTTTTTTGCCACGGGACTAGAGCGCTGCCGACGACGGCGCCTTCATCCATCCTCTTCGGCTATCGCGAACGAGACCGTGTCCGAACCCCGTGGCTTGAATCGCGAGCTCCAATCGTTGGTGCATCAAGAGGCTGGAATGACCCTTTTGTGGTCCGAGGCGCTGGGAAGTTTCCCGGAAGGTCTGGCGCCTCCAGCTGGAACAGAGGCAGCGGTTCCGGCAAACCCTGGAGCCGGTGAGCGCCTAGGTTGCGAAAGCTGACGTCGCGAGGAGCAGACCCCTCGACCGCTCGTACCGCGTCACTTGAGAGGAGGATTTGACCACCGTGACCGGCAGAGCAGATGCGGGCCGCAGTGTGCACCGGCAGCCCCACGTAGCCGCCGTCGGCCAGTGTGGGACGACCGGTATGGATGCCGATCCTGAGTCGCACTTTGGCGCCGGCCGGCCAAGACCGTGAGCCGGCCCTCCGCTGGATCGCCAGCGCGGCAGCGAGTGCACCGGACGGGCGCTTGAAAACAGCGAATAGCTCGTCCGCGCGAATGTCGACTTCCTTGCCCCCCGACCGTTGCACAACGCGCCGGAGAAGGCGACGCACGCCATCGAGGAGGTCGGCGTACCTGTCCTCCAGAAGGCGGAGTAGACCGGTAGAATCCTCGATATCGGTCAGAAGGAAGGTGACCTGACCGCTCGGCAGACCGCGCACCACCCCAGCGCGCGCCCTCGACTCGCCCTCTAGACGTTCGGTCGCAAGCTGTCCGGCGATGAATCCGATCGGCACGATGCCGTATTTTTTGGCCGCGGTCAGTAGCCTCTTGCGCGCTCGCTCGCGTGCTGCATCGTCCTCGAATCTCGTCTGGTTGAAGCGAGCCAGCGCATTACGAACGTGTGCCTCGTCGTGGATAGGTAAGCGTCGTCGACCCTTTGAGTCTATGTAGGCAAAGGCGGCGTTCCTTAGTTGCGCACGTGTCTTGGTGCTGAGCTGTGACATCCGTCTTCCTCAACCCTCTTTCAAAGTCGCTTGGGCGAGCAGTGCTCGACATCCATCTCCAGCAGGGACCGACAACCGCTTACTTGGTATTCTCACCGCATCGGGGCCGATGGCAACACCCGTATCGGAGGCCGGCAGGGTGCCGCCAAGGTCGGCGCAGCCGGCACGCGCCGAAACGTCAGCGCCAATGCTGGGCTTGCGTGACGGGGTAAAATTTGGTTGCGGGGGCCTGCAACCACCATTACCGAACGTTGCTCCATTTGCCGTAAGTCCGCCGCCGGAACACAAGTAGGGACAAATGCCATACTAAGGAAGGTGCTCAATCTCGCTCTGCCTTTGCTGGCGCCGTTCGAGGAGTGATTATGGCGGAGGTCCAACCGATGAACCCAAACGTCGCGCGCGAGGCCTTCGGCCACCTGCCGGACGGTGCGCTCGTCGAACGGGTCAGGCTGCGCGGCGCCAACGGTTTCGAACTCGCCGTCATCACGCTTGGGGCCGCCGTCCAATCCCTCCACGTCCCCGATCGCGACGGTCGCTGCGCCGATATCGTGCTCGCCCACGACGACCTTTCGGCCTATCTCGCGCGCCGGAGCCTGTTCGGTGCCACCGTCGGCCGTTGTGCCAACCGCATCGCCGGGGCCAGCTTTGTGCTCGACAGCCGGCGCATCCAGGTCACGGCCAACAACGGAGAGAACAGCCTGCACGGTGGGGCAGCGGGCTTCGACGTTCGATTGTGGTCCATTGCGGCGCTTGCCGATGGACCATCGCCCTATGTGCGGCTGATCTATGTCAGCCCCGACGGCGAGGAGGGTTATCCCGGTAGGCTCAGCACCCGGGTTACCTATGCGATAGCTGGGAGCACCGGGTTCTCCATCGCGTTCGAGGCGGAGACGGACCGCCCGACCGTCGTCAACCTCACCCACCACAGCTTCTTCAACCTCGGTGGCGTCGCCACGGCGGTGAATGTGCTCGACCACGAGCTGTCCATAGCCGCCAATGCCTACCTGCCCATAGATGGCGCCCTGATGCCCCTCGGCGCGCCGCAGCCGGTCGCTGGCACGCCCTTCGATTTCACTCGGCCCCAGCCGATCGGCGCACGCATCAGGGACGGACACGAGCAGCTCCGTCTCGGTCGGGGCTACGACCACAACTTCTGCCTCAACGGCGGACGAACCGAGCAGCCACGGCTCGCCGCTCGCGTCCGCCACCCCGCGTCTGGCCGGGTGATGGAGATCCTCACCGACCAGCCCGGCCTCCAACTCTATTCCGGCAACTTCCTCGATGGTACGGTCTCAGGCAAGCACGGCCGGCTCTACCGGCAGTCCGATGCTGTCTGCCTGGAGCTACAGGCTTGGCCCGACGCGCCCAACCGGCCCGACTATCCCTCGGTCCGGCTCGACCCCGGCCAAGTCTATCGCCACCTCTCCCTCTACCGCTTTTCCGCAACCTGAAACACAAGGGGGGAATCGCATGACACCCGTCGAAGCGGGCAACGCGCGCGGATCAGGCCCAGTCAAGCGGGTCACTGCCTCCCTTCTGTGCGCCGAGCGTTGCCATCTCGGCGAAGGTCCGTCCTATGACGCGGCGAGCGACACCGCCTGGTGGTTTGACATCCTAGGGCGGCGGCTGTTCGAAGCCCACCTCGGCTCCGGCGCCATCGTCATCCATGACCTCCCCGTCATGGCGAGCGCACTCGCTTACGTCGACCGCGACCGCCAGCTGGTGGCGGCCGAGAACGGCCTCTATCTGCGCGCCGTGGCAAGCGGCGCTTTGCAACGGCTGGCAACAATAGGGCCGGACAACGGGACCACCCGCTCCAACGACTCGCGGGCGCATCCCAGCGGCACCTTCTGGACCAGCATCATGGGGCGCAAGGCCGAGGTGGGTGCCGGCGCCATCTATGCCCTGCACCGAGGCGAGCTGAAGCGTCTGTTCACCGGCCTGACCATTCCGAACGCCATCTGCTTCTCCCCGGACGGCGCGACCGGATACTTCGCTGACACCCGCGAGAACGTGCTCTGCCGCGTGCCGCTCGACCCCGCGACCGGCCTGCCCATTGGGGAGGCCTCAGCGCTCTACCGGCACGAGGGCGCAGGCGGGCTCGACGGCGCAGTCACTGATGCGGGCGGCGTCATCTGGTGCGCACGCTGGGGCGGAGCCTGCATCGACGCCTATTCCCCTGATGGCGCGCACCTGCGCTCCATCGCGACGCAGGCGCTGCAGACGACCTGCCCAGTGTTCGTTGGTTCCGACTACACTCGGCTCCTCGTCACCTCAGCCCATGAGCACATGGATGCGGCTGCTCGCGCCGCCGATCCCGAGCACGGCCGCACCTTTCTCCTCGACGTCGGCGTCCAAGGATGCCCCGAGCCGCACGCTGTCTTGGGCAGTGGGTGATAATCGGCGGTCGGGCGTCGGGCGATCTCTCGCAGAGGCCTGGCGCCCAACTGCCGGATCTTGTTAATCGCGCTGGCGAATGCTCCGCAGCCGTTCGACGGCGACCGCGACGAGAATGAAGGCGCCGACAAAGCTGCCCTGCCAGAACGTGCTGATCCCGAGTAGGATTAGGCTGTTGCGGATCACCTCGATCAGGGCCGCGCCGACCACAGCGCCGAACGCGGTGCCCGAACCGCCGGCCAGGTTGGCGCCGCCGATCACGGTGGCGGCGATCACGGCCAGCTCCATGCTCTGGCCGAGGTTGGTGGTGACGCCGCCGAGCCAGCCGACCTCAAGGACGCCCGTGATCCCGGCGGTGAAGGCGGAGAACATATAGACCGACAGCTTCACGCGGGCGACGTGGATGCCAGTCATGCCCGCGGCCTCTTCATTGCCGCCGACGGCGAAGAGATGCCGGCCCCACCGGGTCCAGCGGAAGGCAAATCCGGTTGCCAGGGCCAGGATTGCGAGGATGTAGACGGGATTGGCAATGCCGAGGCGGCTGCCGCCGCCCAGCTCAAGTAGCAGGTCGTGGTCGGGTCCGAACTGGTAGATCATCTTGTTGCCGGATAGGACCATCGCCAAGCTGCGAGCGATCGCCAGGGTGCCGAGCGTGACGACAAAGGGCGGCATGCCCGCGTAGGCAATGAGCACGCCGTTGGCGAGGCCGACGCACAGCGCGGCCAGGATGGCCAGCGGCACGGCCACAAAGATCGGGTAGCCTGCGGCCATGGTCGCGCCGACGATGATGCCCGAAAGGACGACGGAGGAGCCGACGGACAGGTCGATGCCACCAGAACCGATGACGCCCGTCATGCCCAGGGCAATGATCCCCACGAAGGCGAAGTTCCGGGTGACGTTGAACAGGTTTCGTTCGGTGGCGAAGGTGTCCGTGACCAGCGAAAGTAGTGCGCAAGCGATGACGGCCGCGAGGAAGATCCAGAACGTCTGGCGGCTTGCCATCCACGCGATAGCGCTGCGGTGCTGACTGTGCCCGATGGCCTCTTCGATCGACGTCGTCGCCATGGTCGCGCCCTCATCCCAAAATGCACCTATGCCGCCTCGATGGCACCGGTGATCAGCCCTGTCACTTCCTGCGGCGAGGACTCGCCGGCTGGCTTGTCGGCGACCAATCGTCCACGCCTCAGGATGACAACGCGATCGCTGACGGCAAAGACGTCGGGCATGCGGTGACTGATCAGGATGACCGCGATGCCGTGGTCGCGTAGCCGCCGAATCAGGTCCAGGACCTCGGCGATTTGACGTACACTGATCGCCGCCGTCGGCTCGTCCATCAGGACGATCTTCGGGTCGGTGAGCCGCGTGCGGGCGATGGCGACCGCCTGCCGCTGCCCTCCGGACATGCGGCGCACAAAGTCGCGTGGCCGTGTCTCGGACTTGAGCTCGGCAAACAACTTCGCGGCTCGGGCGATCATGGCGCGGTGATCGAGAACCGGAAACCCGGCCACCCGGCGGACTAGCTCGCGCCCCAGGAACACGTTGGCGGCCGCCGTCAAATTGTCGCACAGCGCTAGGTCCTGATAGACGATCTCGATCCCCTCGCGCTGCGCATCCCGGGGCGAACGGAGCTCTCGGACCTGGCCGCGGATCAGGATCAGGCCGGCGCTGGGGGGGAAGTTGCCGGCAATGATTTTCACCAGTGTCGACTTCCCCGCACCGTTGTCGCCCATGAGCCCGATGACCTCGCCCGCGTCGATGGCGAAGGAAACGTCGGTCAAGGCATGGATGGCGCCGAAGTTCTTCGAGATGCCGCGAAGCTCGAGAATGCGCATCCCCCCTGGCTCCTCCCGCGCTGCCTGGCTCACCCCAAGCTTATCAGTGGGTTGCACCCACATTAACTTCGTCGCAATAACTTAATACACTTGGCTTCTGGCTGCAACGGCGGCGTTGAGTGGGAAATTTGGAGGGCGCAAGCCCTCTTGACACGGTACTGTGGCGTATATTTAATTCAGACAATGAATAAAAAGACGGCGAGTGGCAACGTCTCTCGCAAGCGACACCTAGAGTTTTCGGACACCTGGGGAGGAAGATCCATGCAGCGAACCATACTTAGGGTAGTTCTCGCTTCCGTGCTGGCGCTGGCTTTCGGACCGGCCGTCGCACAGCCGGCGGGGAAGAAGCTCCTCGTGATCGTCGTGAAGGGCCTGGACAACCCCTTCTTCGAACAGATCAACCTGGGCTGCCAGAAATGGCAGAAGGAGAACCCGAACTCCGAATACACCTGCTACTACACTGGGCCGGCTTCCAGCGCCGATGAGGCCGGTGAGGTGAAAATCGTTGACGACCTGCTGACCAAGGGTGTTGCGGCGATCGCCATCTCCCCGTCGAACGCGCCGGCCATGGGCAATCTGATCAAGCGCCGCAACCCGACCATCCCGGTGATGACCATCGACGCCGATTTTGTCGACGCCGACCGGGGGCTGCGCAAGACGTACCTCGGCACCGACAACTATCTCATGGGCGTCAAGATGGCGCAGGAGGCGAAGCGGCTGAAGCCGAACGGCGGCACCGTCTGCCTGCAGCTGGGCAACGTCGCCGCGGACAACATCAACGCGCGCGCGGCCGGGTTCCGTGACACGATCTCCGGAAAGAAGGGTACGGACCGCCTGACAGGACAGAACGGCTGGACCGAGGTCGAGGGCTGCCCTGTCTACACCAACGACCAGGCGGATCTCGCCAATCAGCAGATGGCCGACGTATTTCTCGCAAAACCCAACCTGGATGCCTTCATCCTTGTCGGCGGATGGGCCCAGTTCGCGCCGCAGGCCTACGCCCAGGTCACCAATCAGGTCATGGACAAGCTAAAGAGTAAGAAGCTCGTCATCGTCGCCGGCGACACGCTGCCGCCGCAGATGGAGGCGCTCAAGGCCGGTCGCAGCCATGTCCAGATCGGCCAACGGCCGTTCGAGATGGGTTACCGGGCGCCGTCTGTCATGATTGACCTGATCAACGGCAAGAAGGTGAGCGATCCTCTGTTCACCGGGCTGGATGAGTGCACGCCCGAAAGCGCGGACACCTGCCTGGCGAAGTAGGAGGCCCAGGCTTATCTCAAGAGAGGGCCGCAGTGCCGCCCGGGGATGGGCGATGCCTGAGCACACTGTCATGGCAACGAAGGTATGCACCGGCAAACCGCAAGAGCTCAGCCGTGTTGACGAGAGCAGGCTCGCCCGAAAGGGATAGCAGCCGGGCGCGCCTGCTCCGCCAGCTTCGCCGCCACGGTCCGATGCCCCGCGTCGAGCTGGGCCGGCGGATGGGACTGAGCGCGGCGGCGGTGTCCACCATCACCTCCGAGCTGATCGGCAACGGCGTCTTCGTCAAGGCTGCCGACGAGCCAACAGCCGAGAACGTCCGGGGTCGGCCACCCGTTAATTTGCAGTTTAGGCCGGACTATGCCCGCGTTGCCGCGGCATCGCTGCGCATGAACGTCGTCGACGCCGTGGTCGCCGATTTCACTGGCTGCATCCTGGCGCGGGAGCAGTTCCCATGCTTGACCCGGTCGCTCAGCGGCGAGGAGGTCATCGCCCAGTGCGCGACGGCCATCGATACCGTCGTTGCGCGCACGCCCGGCCCGCCGCCGAGCGCGATCGGGCTCGCGGTGCAGGGCATCATCGATCCCAACGTCGGCCGCCAGGTCTGGAGCCCGATCCTTTCGATTCGGGACACGGATCTGGTATCGCCGCTGATCGATCGATTCGGCATTCCGATCGTGATGGAGAACGACGCCGCCGCCACGGCGCTGGCGGCCGCCCAGTTGGTGCCCGAGCTGCGCCAGGGCCTGGTCGGCGTGTTGATGGTCGGTCACGGCGTCGGCATGGGACTGCTGGTCGACGGCGGGCCGTTCCCAGGTACGCGCGGTGCCTCCTCGGAGATCGGCCACGTCCGCCGGCAGCCGGCTGGTGCGCAGTGCCGCTGCGGGCAACGGGGATGCATCGAGGCCTACCTGGCCGATTACGCGCTCTATCGCGACGCGCGGACCATTGCCAACCTGTCCATGACCAGCCAGCAGCAGCCCAGCGAGCAGCAGATGCTCGAGCTGGTGAAGCGCGCCGACGCAGGCGAGGCCCATGTCGTCAACCTCTTCAGGGAGGCCGGCGTCGCTCTTGCGGATGCCGTCCGCGTGCTGGCCTCGGTCCTGTTACCCAATCGCATTGCCATCGCTGGCTCTGCGCTGCGCGCCCTTCACCTGATGCGGCCGACGTTCGAGCAGGGCCTGCAGGAGTTCCGAATTCCGGCGCTGGAGCCGGCAAAGGACGTCATCATCGTGCCGGGCGGGACCGAACTCATTGTGGCCGGTATGGTCCATCTGGCCCTCGAGCGCGTGGATATCTCCATCGCGGTCGAGGCATCTGTGTAGGTCGGGTCTTGAACTGGTCCGTATTGCGCAGCTGCGTTACACGAAGATCGTAGCGGGAAGGAGAAGTGCCGTGGACGGCGCGATAGCAACCTACCCAAGCCTCAAGGATCGCGTCGTCCTGGTCACAGGCGGCGGCTCCGGGATCGGCGAAGAGATCGTCCGCCAGTTTGCGCGCCAGGGATCGCGGGTGGCCTTTCTCGACATCAACGTGGCGGCTTCCGAGGCGCTGGTACGGACGCTGGCAGTGGAGGGGCGAGCGGTCCTGTTCCGTAAATGCGACCTGACCGACATCCCAGCGCTGCGCGCCGCCATCAAGGCGGTCGAGGCGGAGCTGGGGCTGATCACCATTCTCATCAACAACGCCGCGAACGATCAGCGGCATCCCATGGAGGAAGTGACGCCTGAGTACTGGGACGACCGCATCGCCGTGAACGTCAAGCACCAGTTTTTCGCCGCGCAGGCGGTCGCGGCGGGCATGGCCACGGCCGGCGGCGGGGCGATCGTCAACCTGGGCTCGGCCTCGTGGATGCTCGGCCAGGGCGGCATGCCCTGTTACACCACGGCTAAATCGGCCGTTCTGGGGCTGACGCGATCGCTGGCCACGGACCTCGGGCCGAAGAACATCCGCGTCGTCTGCGTCGTACCCGGCTGGATCATGACCCAGCGCCAGCTCGACAACTGGCTGACGCCGGAAGCCGAGGCCGACCTGATGAAGAACCAGTGCTTGAAACGCAAGCTGTACCCGCTGGATATCGCCCGGCCCGTGCTCTTCTTCGCCTCGGAGGAGGCCGCGGGGTGCACGGCCCAGACCTATGTCATCGATGCAGGATGGCTCTGACCGGCAGGCGAGGCGGCGCGAAGTGATGGCGAAATGCGTTTGAACGGGTCGCTGAATGGGGAAAGGCAAGGATCGCGATGAGCCGATTGTTCGGGAACATGCGCCAGGTGGGAATCGTCGTACGCGACATCGAAGCGGCCATGCGCCACTGGGTGCAAGTCTGCGGCGTCGGACCCTGGTTCTACACCGACCGTCTACCGGTTACCGATTTCACCTACGCCGGCCGGCGCTACGACGACTTGCACATCTCGATCGCTTTGGCCAACTCGGGCGATGTGCAGCTCGAGCTGATCCAGCAGCGCTGCGAAACGCCCACTATGTATCGAGATTTCCTAGCCGCCGGGCACGAGGGCATGCAGCATTGGTCAAGCTGGCCTGAGAACTACGATGAGATATACCAGCGCGCATTAGCGACCGGCTACACGGTCGGCCACGAGGGCGATAGTCCGCGCGGACGTTTCGTCTATTTCCGCAACGAAGGGCATCCGGGGACCGTGATCGAGATGGCGGATGCCACGCCCACCCGGATGCGAATCTTTGATGCGATCAGAACCGCTGCAGTCGGTTGGGACGGGAGCGGTCCGATCCGCCGCCAGTGGCCGAGTTGAGGCTGCAGGTCTGCAATCAACCAGGGCAAGGATCCACCATGCGTGCAGCGATCTTCAGGAGGGGTGAGATTGTCGTCGGCGAGGTAGCGGAGCCGAAGCCGGGTCCCGGTCAGGTACTTGTAAAGACGCTGGCATGTGGCATCTGCGGCACTGACCTGCATGCTCGCGTGCACGCCGACAAGATGCTCGAAATGTCCAAGTATCTGCCGTGGCGCAAGCCGATGGATCCGTCGCGTGACGTCGTCTTCGGTCACGAGTTTTGCTGCGAAGTGCTGGACTACGGTCCTAGTTGCACGGGTCGCATCAAGAAAGGTGCGCGGGTCGTTTCGATCCCGCGGCTGATCGTCGGTAACGAGGTGCAGGGCATCGGTTACTCGAACGACAATCCCGGTGCTTACGCCGAGCGTATCCTTCTGTCAGAGGAGCTGATGCAGGAGGTGCCGGCGCATGTGTCGACCGAGACGGCGGCCCTGACGGAGCCGCTCGCCGTCGGCATCCATGCCGTCGAGATGGCCGCATTGAAGGGTGGCGAGGTGCCGCTCGTCATCGGCTGTGGACCGATTGGCCTCGCGACCATCGCCGCCCTGGCCTGCAAGAGAATAGGCCCGATCATTGCCTCCGATTATTCGGCGGTGCGGCGCGCGTTGGCGCAGCAGCTCGGTGCGGACATTGTGGTCGATCCGTCGCAGACGTCGCCGTTCAAGACCTGGGAGGAACACGCCAGGTTACCGGCGGCAGAACGTGCCAAACTCGGCAAATCTCTCGTCCCCAGCAGCGGCATGAGACCGGCCGTAATCTTCGAGTGCGTCGGCGTTCCGAACGTGATCCAGAGCGTCATCGAGGGCGCACCTCAATCGGCGCGCGTGGTCGTTGTTGGGGTGTGCATGGAAGCGGACCGGCAAATTCCCATGTACGCCTGCTTTAAGGAGCTGTCGCTGCAGTACGTGTTGGCGTGGACCACAGCCGAGTTCACCAAGGCCCTGGAGTTGATCGCGAGTGGCGCCGTGAACGTGTCGCCGATGGTGACCGGCAAGGTTGGCATCGGTGAAGTCGCTGCCGCCTTCGCCGATTTGGCAAATCCCAACCGGCACATGAAAATCCTGATCGAGCCATGGAGGGTGTAGAACTTGCGTGATCGCGTCGGGCATTTGCGGACGCGTCAATGATTCGATTGTCGAGACGCTGAGATTCCGGACATCGCGCGCTAGATCAATCTTGTTCTTGGATCGGTGGGAATGATGGGCCGCTTCACCGCAACGCACTAAGTCGCTTACGCGACAGCCCGCTGCGCGGGGTGGCAGTTAGAGGCCGCCTGTCTTGAGATCCAGGGGTTCGTAACCCCGCTCAAGACAGGAGTTTCCTATGAGCACGACG
>Ga0075434_100001104_pt1 | contig 22123 bp, 19 predicted proteins | sample RhiMethybrSRZTD3_FD_75298 | JGI IMG/M metagenome (GOLD analysis project Ga0075434, IMG submission 75298) | Populus rhizosphere microbial communities from Tennessee, USA - Rhizosphere MetaG P. TD hybrid SRZTD3 | ecosystem: Host-associated > Plants > Roots > Rhizosphere > Soil | place: USA... | reverse complement strand
GGATGTAGCGGTGATGCAGGCCACCAACTTCAGGAATCGCGAGGACCGGGCCGAGCGATGGCGGCTCGATGCGCCGTCCATTCGGAGCGTCCTTCTCGAGGGAAAGGTGAGTGCGGGTCCAGTGATAGTACGCGAAGTACGCCGTGAGGATTCGTCGAAGGTGACGCTCGCCGAGAACGACGACATGGTCCAGGCACTCGCGCCGGATTGAGCCGATAAGTCGTTCCGCGAAAGGATTCTGCCACGGGCTCTGCGGGGCCGTGAGAACTTCACCGATGCCCATGCCCTTCACACGTAGTCGGAAGGTGTCGCCATACACTGCGTCGCGGTCGCGGAGGAGGTAGGCCGGTGCAGAGTCGTCGGGGAAGGCGTCGACGATTTGCTGGGCGGCCCACTCGGCGGTGGGATGCTCAGTAACATTGAAATGGACGACGCGCCGGCGATGGTGGGCGAGGACGACGAGGACGAAGAGTAAACGGAAGCCGACGGTCGGCACCGTGAAGAAGTCGAGGGCAACGAGATCGCGGACATGGTTGGCGAGGAACGTCCGCCAAGTCTGGGATGGCGGTATGCCCCGCTTCGGCATCAGGCGGGACACGGTGCGCTCACAGACGTCGATGCCGAGCTTGAGGAGTTCTGCATGGATTCGCGGGGCGCCCCAGAGTGGATTCGCCGCGGCCATGCGCCGGACCAAAGCCCTGATCGCGGGGTCGATGGGCGGGCGACCTCCGGTCGGACGGCGAGAGAGTTGAGTCCAGTACTCACGAAACCGACGCCGCTGCCACCGCAAGACAGTGTCCGGAGTCACGATTACGAGGGACTGCTTCCACCCGGCCCAGACTCTGGCCAGCTCGACCCAGAAGAGGCGGTCAATTCTGCGGAGGGGCGGCCGCGTCACCGTTCGTTTGTACACGGAGAGCTGCTGACGCAAGGCCAGATTCTCGAGAGCCAACTGGCGGTGGCCGCCAACGAGGAAGGGGAGAAGCCGAAGCAGGCGGAGTAGGAGAGAGATCATCGAGCTGACAGGATGGCTGCATCAGGGCCGACTGATCAACCACTTGGCGGCCGCACGAGGTTTTGGCGAAGGACAGGGCAGTTCCCCACGCGGGGTCTTGCCCTCGGCCTCGATAGCAGCGTACGTTCGGTCGCTGAGGCGCTGCGAGCCCGGGCAAAGGAACTCCAAGGCCAAAGCCTCGTGCTTGAGCCGGAGGTCGCGGCAGAACTGAGAGAGCTTGAGGCACGCGCAGCCCTCAAGACGCACCTGCAGGTCGTAATCGCTGAGATCGAGCGGCAAAAGCAACTCGCCGCTTACAAGCTCTGCCTTAACGATGGAGTGCTTCCCAAAGTTCTGCTCACCGCGAGGAGCTTAGAGTAACTTCCGCCCGATATTCGGCCGGGCTGCGCATCCCGAGCGCGGAGTGCGGCGCCCGAGTGTTGTAATCCTCAAACCAGGCGCTCAGCTGCGCCAGCACCGTCTCCGCGTCCCGCAGCTCGGCGCCGTCCACGTAGTCCCGTTTGAATGTCTTCACGAAGGCCTCGGCGAGGCCGTTGCTCTGCGGGCTGTACGCCGGCGTGGTGATCGGCACGAGGCCCAGCTCGTGGCCGTAGAGCACCGTGGCCGTCGCCGTGTACTGTGGGCCGTTGTCGGAGAGCCATTGCACGGCGTGCGGCGCCTTGAGCGCGGCCTTCCCGAAGCGCGCCCACAGCGCGCGATCCATCAGGGTGCGAATGTCCGCCCCTGCCAGCGGCCGCGGCGACGCGACGTAGGCGAAGACCTCGCGATCGTGGCAGTCGATGGCGAACGCCACCGAGATCACCTCGCCGCTCCAGCAGGGCAGCAGAAAGACGTCGGAGCACCAGCGCTGGTTCGACGCCGGCTGCTGGATCTGTCCGACGTGCGGCCGACCGTGCCGGCGGTGGATCCGCGGCGCCAGCATCAGCCCGTGAAGCTGCATCACGCGTCGAATGCGTTTGCGGTTGTAGCCCGTCCGGAAGGTCCGGTTCACCATCGCCCACACGCGGCGATAGCCGTAGGTCGCGCGGCTGTTCGTCACCGCGCGGATCTGCTGCAAGACCTTTGGATCGGCCGTCCGGTGATAGCGCCCAGTCGGCCGGGCTCGCGCCACGTAGTAGGCCGTCCGCCGCGCAATCCGCAGGGCTCGGTCGACGCGTCAAGCGCGGTGAGTGCGCGATGTCGCCGCCGCGACTCAAGCCGAACACTCGGTCGACCGACCGCCCTCAGGCTTCCCGGCATCACAATTGTCCGTAGCTTAGGGCGGCCGCCGTCGGAGATGAACCACTTCCGACGTAGTAGGATCGGCCGTCCGCTGCGGGCGTCGCGCCCCCACCATGGCCATCCACGCCAGCGCGAGGGACTCGTAAATCACGTCGAAATCATCTTCTTCTCGATGCCGACCCCGGCCGCGAGTGCGCGTTCGTACTCGAGCGGCACCGTCGCGGAATCCTGCAGAGCGATGCCCGTCGAGTCGAAGACGGTAATCTCAGAAGCCGACGTCCGTCCGCTCTTTCGGCCCACGATGATCTCCCCGATTTCCCCCGCGATGTCGCGCTCAGTCAAGACGCCGGTGGCGAGAGGAACGTTGATTTCGCCGTCCGTGCGGCACTGGCGGAGGTCATCGACGAAAATGCGGGCGCGCTTGAGAATCCGCGGGTCGAGCTCCTGGTCGCCCCGCTTGTCCGCGCCGAGCGCCGCTATGTGAGCGCCATCGGCGATCCACTCGTCCATGACGAGAGGAGCCCGGGCGGGAGTCACCGTCACGATCACGTCGGCCCCCTGGACGACCTGCTTGAGATCCGTCGAGCCCCGAATTTTGAACCGGTCGTATTTCGGCTGTTCGGACTGAATGAAGCGATCGAGACTCGCCTGGGTCCGACTCCACACGCGAACGTCCCGCCATTTGACGACCTCGTTGCAGGTCGCCAGGGTACCCTGCGCCATGTGACCCGCGCCGACGATCGCGAGCCTCTGCGCGTCGGGGCGCGCCATCCACCGCACCGACACCGCGGCCGCCGCTCCCGTCCGCATGACGGTATGGAAGCTTCCGTCGCAGATCGCGAGCGGAAAGCCGGTCTCGGGGTGCGTGTAGATGAGGATCGAGAAGACGGTCGGAAGATCGAAGCGCTCGCGGTTCTGCTCACGGATCGAGACCCATTTGCACGCCGCCGCCTCGGGCTCCTGGATGTACGACGGCATCGCCTCCCACTCGCCGGGGTACTTGTCGAGTACGATGTGGCCCTTCGGCTCCATGAAGTACCGCCCTTCGCCGTGCATGCGGTAGGCCTGCTCCACGCAGGACACATATTCGGCAGGTGTCACTAATCCCATCATGTCGGTGCGGCTCAAGATCAAGGTCTTGCGGTTCCGCCAGCTCTCCATGGGGTTCTCCATTTCGCCACCTCGGGCCTGCGCCCGTGGCTCGCCCGCTTCACGCCTTGCCGCATTCGCCGCGGCGCACGAATTCGCCCATCCCTTCCTTGCCGAGCCACTCGGCCCCGTCGACGATCAGCTGCCCGCGCAAGAACACCTTCTTCACTCGCCCGGTGACCCGATGCCCCTCGAAGAGCGTGTAGTCCACCCGACTGTGCCCCTCCGCGCCGCGGATCGTCCACGCCTCCTCGGGGTCGAACAGGACAAGGTCCGCATCCGAGCCGACGGCGATCGTGCCCTTCCGGGGGAACAGCCCGAAGAGCTTGGCCGGCGTCGTCGCGGTCAGCTCGACGAAGCGGTTCAGAGACAAACCATGCTGCCGCACGGCGCCGTCGAAGATCAGGGGTAGCCGCGTCTCCACCCCGGGCGCGCCGTTGGGAATCTTGCTGAAATCGCCTCGGCCCTGCTGCTTGGAACTGCGCAACCCCCACGGTTGCTCGTTGAAGCAGAACGGGCAATGGTCCGTCGAGACGACTTGAAGATCGTCGGTCCGCAGCCCGCGCCACAGTGCCTCCTGATGCGCCCGCGTGCGCAGCGGCGGCGTCATGACGTACTTCGCCCCCTCGAATTCGGGGCGATCGTAGGCCTCCTCAGTGAGGAACAAATAATGCGGGCACGTCTCGGCGTGTGCCGGAAGACCGCGGTCGCGCGCGTCGGTGACGGCAGCCAGCGCCTCGGCCGCCGACAGATGAACGACGTAAAGTGGCGCGTGGGCCAGTTCGGCTAGCCGAATGGCCCGGTGGGTGGCCTCGCCTTCCATCAGCGAAGGCCGAGTGAGGGCGTGATACTTCGGGGCCGTGTGGCCCTGGGCGACCGCCTCCTCGATCAGCACTTGAATCACGGGGCCGTTCTCCGCGTGGACGCAGATCATGCCGCCGTGGGCTCCGGCGACCCGCATGGCTTTGAACAACGCCGCGTCGTCGACCATCAAGACGCCCGGATAGGCCGTGAACAACTTGAAGCTCGACACTCCTTCCCGCTTGATGAGCGTCTGCATATCGGCGAGCGCTTCGCCGGTGACGTCGAGGACGATCATGTGGGCGGCGACGTCCACGCATGCGCTCTCCGCCCGCCGGTGCCAGTCGTCGAGCCCAGCGCGCAAGCTCTGCCCACGCGTCTGGTTGGCGAAATCCACGAGGGTCGTGGTGCCGCCGAAGGCCGCCGCGCGGGTTCCGCTCCCGAACGTGTCGACCGTGCGGGAGTTGCCGAAGTCCCAGTCGAGGTGCGTGTGCACGTCCACGCCGCCGGGCAGCACCAACAACCCGCTGGCGTCGTGGACGCTGACGTTGGCCCCGACCGGGATGTCGCGGCCGATCATCCGCACCCGGCCGTCCTCGACGAGGATGTCGGCGCGGTAGTCGTCCGTCGCGGTCACGATCCGTCCGTTCCTGATGAGCACCGAGTCCATGTGCGCCTCCTTACCTGATGAAAGACGAACTCTCTGTTCTCACGCGGCCTCCTGCTCGGGCGGGACGAGCCGCAGAAAGGCGCGAAGCGACCGCTCGATGAGATGGGCCGGCAGGCTCCGGACAATGAGGACCAAGCGGCTGCGATGGTCGGCCGTCGGCCACCATGGAAGGGAGGTGGGCGGGTGGACCAGATGGTGGATGCCGTGGATCACCACGGGCGTCGGCACTCCACGTATCTGGAGGATACCCTTCACGCGAAGGACGTCTTCGCCATGGGCGTGGAGCAGCATCGTCAACCACATACCAAACGCCGTCCAGTCGAGCGGGAGATCGATGGTCAGACTGACCGCAGTGATGTCGCGCGCATGCCGATCGATCCCGTCCCTGCCACCCGCGGTCCCCGAAAACGGCGCCGGGGCTCGCCGGCCGTCCGGCGAATTGCCGTCCCCCTCCGACGAATCGAATGTCTCCGCACTGAAGAGACGATCGAGCGCGAGCGATGCATCCGGCGTCTCGAAGAGCGGCGCCGTGGGATTGTAACGAACCACGTCCGCGCGAAGGCCCTCGACGCGCGCGCGGTCGACGAGATCGGTCTTGGTCAGCACCATCCGATCCGCGACCGCAACCTGCTTGACCGACTCCAGATGTTGGACCAGGTGCTGCGCGCCGTTGACCGCATCGACCGTTGTCACAACGCTGCCCAGGCGAAAATGATGTCGGAGCACCGGGTCGGCCGTCAGCGTGAACAGTATGGGAGCCGGATCGGCCAGGCCCGTGGTCTCGATGACCAGACGGTCGAAGGGCGGGACCCGTCCCCGTTCACGCTTGTCGAACAGCTCGCGGAGCGCTGCCCCGAGATCGCTCCTGAGGGTGCAGCAGATACAGCCCGTCTGCAGCACAACCGTGTCGGGGTCGACGCGCTGAAGCAGCAGATGATCGAGCGCGACTTCGCCGAATTCGTTGACCACCACGGCCGTGTTGGCGAAGGCCGGGGAGGCGAGCATTCGCTGGAGGAGCGTGGTCTTCCCGCTCCCCAGGAAGCCCGTGATGATGTAGACCGGAATCAGGTTCCCGTGATGTTCCACGTCGGGGCGCCCTCCTCGACACCCTCCTCGACTTCCAGCCTCGCGAGCAGGGCGGGGTCCAGCGGATCGCAGCGGGACCGCCCGAGACGTTCGGCCGCGCTCCACACTGCCGCGAGTTGCGGAACCAGCTCGGACTGTCCGGTTCGATTGCTCAGCACGAAGAGGTGGGCGCTCCAGTCGCGGACCTCGAGTCCGTGCTGACACAGAATCCGGTTCGCAAGCGCGACTTGCGCTTGGCGGCGTTGGCGCCAAGCCGCAGCCCCGTCGGCGTCGGAGTCAGTCTCTTCTAGCCTATCGGTCCAGTGTCTTTCTCGCTCGATCCCTCCACACAATGCACACATGGCGCGCGGAGTCTCAGGGCGCCGGACAGCCGGCCGAGCGCGCCATCGCTGGGTCGCCCTCTCTCACCGGCGGCGGGGGCTGCGCCGCGCAAAATCGTCGGCAATCTGATCGAATGTTGCGAAGCGCACGCCGGGGTGCCGAACGATGTGATGGTAGAGGCGCTCCAGCATCATGAGCACCTGCGGCCGACCGGACACGTCCGGATGGATCGTCATCGGGAAGACCGCATAGTCGTACTCGCGGTACACCCAATCGAACTGGTCCCGCCAGATCTCCTCGAGATCGTGCGGATTCACGAACCCATGACTGTTGGGCGCCGCTTTGATGAACATCATGGGCGGCAGGTCGTCGAGGTACCAGCTCGCCGGGATTTCGATCAGGTCCGTTTCATTCCCGCGCACTAGGGGCTGCATCCACGTGCTCGGATTCTTGGAGTAATCGATCTTCGTCCAGCGATCTCCGACCCGGACGTAGTGGGGCTGGAAATCGTGGTGCATCAGGCTGTGGTCGTATTTGAAGCCGCGCTTGAGCAGAAGCTCGTTGGTGACCGGACTGAATTCCCACCACGGCGCGACGTATCCGGTCGGGTGGTGCCCCGTCAGTTTCTGCGCAACCTCGATGCACTTGTCGAGGACCGCCTCCTCCTGCGCGCGGGTCATCGCGATCGGATTTTCGTGGGAGTAGCCGTGGATGCCGATCTCATGACCGGCCGCCACCACCATCCCGATCTGTTCGGGAAAAGTCTCCATGGAGTGACCCGGCACGAACCACGTCGTTTTGATGCCGAACCGCTCGAACAGCTTCACCAGCCGCGGCGTCCCGACTTCGCCCGAAAACATCCCGCGCGAGATGTCGAGGGGCGAATCGGCTCCGCCGTAGGATCCAAGCCAGCCCGCCACCGCATCCACGTCGACGCCAAACGCACACAAGATCTCCTTGGCCATGGCCTGCTCCTCCTCGTATCAGTTGACGTCGTTCAGGCCTCGTCACCGGCGGCGAGAACCATCTCGCCGCGCCTCGAGGGGCGGCGGCCGAACGCCCGTGGGGGTTTTGGTCGAGTCGCCGGTCAACAGATGCACATTTTCGGTGGCCCATCGGGCAACGACGGCGTCACCGATGTCGAGCGGCGCGATGAGAAAGGCGTGGGCGGCGAGATTGGCCACGAATTGTTCCCGCCCAGGCACGTCGATCGTTACCTTCACGTAGGAACCCTGGTATTCGATGGCGTGGACGGTGCCGGCGAGGACATTCGTCGCCTCGCCGAGCGACGGCGAGGGCGCGCGCAATTTCTCGACTTCGACCCGATCCCTTTGTATGCAGCAGGAGATCTCTTCGCCCTTGGCCGGCGTCATCGATTTCACGGGTGTTGCGAAGCGGGCCCCGGTCCCGTCGACGAGCGTCGCCGCGCCGCCGTCCACGGAGATGACCGTCCCGGCTAGCACGTTCTGCCCGCCCATGAAGCGGGCGACATACGCGGTCGCGGGCAGTGTATAGATCTCGTGGGCCGACGCCGCCTGCTCGATTCGGCCCTCCTCCATCACCACCACGAGGTCAGCAACGGCGATCGCCTCGAGTTGCGTGTGGGTGACATGCACGAACGTGATGCCGAGCTCACGCTGGATCCGGCGCAGTTCTCCCCGCATCTGCAGGCGAAGGAATTCGTCCAGGGCCGACAGCGGCTCGTCCAGTAACAACACTCGCGGCTTGGTGATCAGCGCGCGCGACAACGCCACGCGCTGCTGCTGACCGCCCGAGAGCTGGGCCGGCATCCGCTCCGCGAACTGGTCCAGCTGCACCTGGGCGAGGACCTCGCGGGCCCGCTGGTGGCGCTCCGCCTTGCCGACACCGCGCGCTCTGAGGTTGAAGGCAACGTTGTCGAGGACGGTCAGATGGGGAAAGAGGGCGTAATTCTGGAACATCATCGCCGTACCGCGTCGGACAGGCGGAAGGCCAACGACGGATTCTCCGCCGATGCGGATGTCTCCCGCCGTCGGCGCCTCATGCCCGGCGATCATGCGGAGGATCGTCGTCTTGCCGCACCCGCTCGGGCCGAGGAGACAGCAGTAGCTGCCGTGGGGAATCGTGAGCGAGATGTCATCGACGGCGAGCGTCTGATCGAATCGCTTGGTGACGCTTCGCAGCTCGATGTGTCCGGACTGGGCCATTCTCATGCATCTCCCGAGCGGGTGGGTGCCCGCACCGAACCCGGTGGCCGCCCAGTCCGCGCTGACCCGGCCTCTGCTTCGTCCGTCCGGCGCCGCTGGCGGCGCGCGCGTCGGCGCTGGATCACGGCGATGGACGTCAACGCAACGGCGATGACGACGAAGGAGACGGCCGTGGTCAAGGTCCCCAGTGCATAGAGCGCCGGCGACGTCACGTCCGTCGTCATCGCCCAGATTTCGAGGGGAAGCGTATTCCGGCTACCGATGGGGATCAGCGTTCGCGGGAACTCGTCATAGGACAGCGTGAACCCAAACAGGGCCACACCGATGATCCCGGGCAAGAGAATGGGCAGCACGACGAGCCACAGCGTCTGCCACGGGCTCGCACCGAGGTCGCGCGCCGCCTCCTCATACGCGCGATTGAACCGACTGAACACCGCAAACATGATCAACAGCCCGAACGGCAGCGTCCATGTGAGCTGCGCTCCCAGGGCCGAGGAGAACCAGGCGGGTGAGACGTGCGCGAACTGAAACATGAGACCCACCCCCAGCCCGAGGAGAAGCCCTGGCATGATGAGGCTAGCGATGGCCATGTAGAAGACGGCCGTGGCTCCTCGGAACCGATAGCGGAAGGCCAACCCGGCCATGATCGAGATGACCACAGTGATCGCGAGCACAATGATCGCGAGCATGATCGACCGGCTAAAGGAGCCGACGAAATCCCCGGACCGCTGCTGCGCGACGAGCGCCTTGAACCAGTGGAGTGACACTCCGTTCATGGGGAACGTCAGACCGCCGGTCGGCCCCTGGAATGACAGGATGAAGATCGCCGACATGGGACCGTACAGGAACAACACGAAGAGGGTGAAGAACGCGGCCAGCGCGTAAAAGGTCCAGGGGCGGCCATTCGACGACCGGGCCATCACACTCTGCCTCTAGCCCGACAACTCGCGGCGCACGTCGACCAGCCGCATGATCGCCGCCACCATCAGCATCACGATGATCAGCAGGCAGACCGCGTTGGCGGCGGCCGGCGGATACTGGAGAATCGCAATCTCGTTGGACATGGCGGCGACCACCGACGAGCTCTGGCCGCCGCTCATGACCTTCACCACGAAGAAATCACCCATCACGAGCGCGATGACGAAGATGGAGCCGAGAGCGATCCCCGTCTTCGAGAGAGGGATCACGATGCCGGTGATGACCCGGGTCCGGCTGGCGCCGCCATCCACCGCCGCCTCGATCACCGTCCGGTCGATCCGCGCCATCGAGTTGAAGATCGGCACGATCATGAACAGCGAAAAGAGGTGGACATAGGCGATCACCACCGAAAAGTTGGAGAAGAGGAGGAACTCCAGCGGGTGGTCGGTGACGCCGAGCGCGATCAACGACTGGTTGAAGAGCCCATGGCGGCCCAGAAACGGAATCCACGAGATCATGCGGATGACGTTGGACGTCCAGAACGGCACGGTGCAGAGCAGAAACAGGGCCATCTGCCAGAGGACGCTCCGCACATGGAAGACGAGAAAGTACGAGACGGTGAAGCCGATCACGAGCGTGATGGCCCAGACGATCAGCGCGTACGTGATCGTCTTCGCGTACAGTCGGTACGTCAGGGATGATTCGAACAACTCGGTGTAGTTGGTGAGGACAAAGGTGGGAATGATGTCGAACTTGTCGAGGTCGAAGAAGCTCACGACCACGACCAGCACCAGCGGAATTCCGAAGAAGACGATGAGGACCACGGTGAGCGGCGCCACCAACAGATACGGGGTGCGCGTGAAGCGAGAAGTCCCGGGCGGTTGCGGTTGCATGGCTTGCAGTGGGCGACCGGCGAGGCGAAGAACTGCCCCGCCGGTTCCCCACCTACCTCAGGCGGCGACGAACTCGTTCCACTTGCGGACCATATACCGGCTCTCGTCCATCAAGGTATTCCAGCAGGCCACCTTGCCCATACGCTCCCAGAAGGCGCCGCCGTCGCGCTTCTCGCCGGCCTTCTCCATCAGGTTCCCGTAGGGGTCCTTGATATCGTTCTTGGCTGCCTTGCCGTCGTACCAGTACCCCCATTCGTCATCAGTCAGGAACTTCTTGGCGGTCTCCGGAACCGAGCTGTAGTAGCCCTGTTTGGCGATGAAGCCACCCTGCCAGCCCGACTGATACCAGTTCAGGTATTCGTACGCCGCATCGAGCTTGAGACCGGTGAGGTGTTTCATTGGCGCGATGCAGCTCGCCCACGCCCGGTAACCCTCTTTAAGCGGCACGTAATAGCAGGGGATGCCGCGAGCCCGCACCGCAGTCACCGCCGGCGACCACATCGATTGGATGACGACCTCCCCGGCCGCCATCAGGTTCACCGACTCGTCGAAGGTCGTCCAGAACGCGCGGAACTGGCCGGACTTCTTCGCGTCGACGAGAATCTTGATCGTCTTGTCGATCTCCTCCTTCGTCATGTTCCCCTTGTCGCCGTACTTGACGTCTCCGCGTGACTCGATCGCCATCGCCGCGTCCATGATCCCGATGGAAGGCACGTCGAGGATGGCGGATCGCCCCTTGAATTCCGGATTCAGAAGCTCACGCCAGTGCTCGATCGGCCGCTTCACGAGGTCGGGCCGGATGCCCAGCGTATCCGCGTTGTACACCGTGGGAATGGCGGTGGCCCACTGGGTCGGGCCCTTGGCAAACTTGCTCGACTCCGCGGCCTCGACATACTGCACCTTGAACGGAAGCGTGCCCTGCCGGGAGACCTTGCGTCCGTCGGGGTATTCTCCCTTCGTGAAGATTGGAACCACCTTGTCCCACCACTTGTACTTCTTGAGGTCGATCGTGTGGAGCACCCCACGCGGCACGAGGTGGTAGAGGAAAAAAAACTCCATGTCGGCGATGTCGACGGAGTTCGGCTGCGTGACGAAGCGGTTCAGCAGTGCATCATGCGCCGCCGACTGCATTTCCACTTGAAACCCGAGATCCTTCGTGGCCTGCCTGCCGATGTCGATGATCGCGGAGTAGGATCCCCCGGCCTGCACCAGCTTGATGTCCCTGATGTTCTGCGCCCACACGGTTGGAAATCCCGTGATGCGGGATCCGGCCGCCGCCGCTGCCGTCGCCACGGCGCCCTTAAGTACCTGGCGTCGAGTGACCTTGTGCCCGCCCGTGGCATTGTTTGCCATCGGCCTCCTCCTCCTTTTCTAGAATGTGACCTGCCCTTCGCCTCTACGCCGGGCGCGCTCCCGGTGAGGTGCTGCGTGGCCTGTGGATGAGCGGCAGCATTGCGGCTGTTCCTTACGTCCGCTGGAGCAGCGACTCTAGGTTCGGCGGTCCTTTTTGTCAATATCGTTCCGGTCTTTTGCTGCTTCACATCAGGAAGTACCGGCGGTTCAGCGGCAGATCATCGTCCGGCAGGGCTGGCAACGGCGCCCCATCGATACGGATCTCGATGCTGCGCGGGTCGATCTCGATCCGTGGATTGGCCTGGTTGTACAGCATGTGGCGCTTGCCGACGACCCGGGTGCCGACGACGGCGAGCGGCCGACGCCGACTACGCACGTGACGACGGAAGTCGTGTTCCGCCGCCGCCGACACGAAATTCGCGCTGACGCTCGCCGCCGCCAGGCCGTGCCCGCCCCAGTGTGGGGCGTACAGCAGAGGTTCGCTCTGGGGAATCGAGGCGTTGCCCTCGCCGAGCGCGCCCCACGCCACGAATCCGCCCTTGATCACGAGCTCCGGCTTCACGCCGAAGAATTCCGGCCGCCACAGTACGATGTCGGCGATCTTGCCGGGCTCGAGCGATCCGACCCAGCGATCGATGCCGTGGGCGCGGGCGGGGTTGAGCGTGTACTTCGCGAGGTACCGCAGGATGCGCCCGTTGTCATGGGTGGCGCGCTCGCCGTGAACGAGCTTCATCTGGTGCGCGAGCTGCCACGTGCGGCGGATCGACTCGCCGATGCGCCCCATGCCCTGCGAGTCGGAGTTGATGATGCTGATGGCGCCGACATCATGGAGGACGCTCTCGGCGCGCATCGTCGCATCGCGGATGCGGTCGGCGATCATCGCGCGATCGCTGGCGACGCGAGGGTTCATGCCGTGTACCGACCACATCATCGCGTGGTGCTCGGCGACGACGTTCCGGCCATAGGGGATCGTCGGCGTCGTCGAGGAGCCGATCACGTTGCCGACACCGGCGATGGCGAGGATGTCGGGCGCGTGGCCGCCGCCGATGCCCTCGACGTGATAGGCATGGATCGACCGCCCGCCGATCGCGGCCACCGTCTCGTGGAGCTCGCACGATTCGTTGATGCCGTCGGTGTGCATCGCGATTTGAACGTCGTACTGATCGGCGATGGTCAACGCCTCGTCGATGATGCTCGGATATCCCGCGTAGTCCTCGTGCACCTTCAGGCCGCACGCGCCCGATTCGATCTGCCGCACGAGCGGCTCGGGCACGGTGCTGGCGGCGCGGCCGAGCAGACCCAGGTTGATCGGCTGGTGCTCGAACGCTAGGAACATCCGGCGCAGGTTGAAGGCCGGGTTGTCGTTGAGCCCGCCGGTGACGAGCGTGGTCATGCCGGCCGACAGTGCGACAGGGACGAGCCGCGGCTGCACGAGGTGGACGTGGGTGTCGATGCCGCCCGGCGTCGCGATGTACCCGAGTCCGTAGATTGGCGCCGTGGCCGAGCCAATGAGAAGATCGGGGTTGTCGACGATGTCGGGATTGCCGGCACGCCCGACGCCGGCGATCATGCCGTCCTTCACGCCGATGTTCGCCTTCAGCACCCCCAGCACCGGGTCGATGACGACGACATTGCTGATGAGGAGATCGAGCTCGCTCGCCGATGACGTGCGGTCGCTCATCATGATCCCGGTGCGCATCGTTTTCGCCCAGCCCCGCAGCACCTCATCGCCGTAGCTGGTTTCGTCGCGCTCGATGAGCGCGATCAGGTTGGTGTCGCCGAGGCGAACCCGGTCGCCCTTCGTCGGTCCATAGCGCGCGGCGTAGTCGGCACGGCTGAGTTCACTGGCCATCGCTGACTCCGGCGCGGTGCCCGTATCCGCGGCGCCGCACGCGCTCAAGCCCCTCCGCAAGTCGCTCGGGGCTCGCCGAGCCGTCCGTCAGCTGATTGAATCCCCGGATTACACCGCGGCCGCCGAAGGCGACCAGGCGCACGACCTGCCGCTCGCCCGGGCGCCAGCGCACCGAGTCGCCGGCGGGCACGTCGAGGTGCATACCCCACGCGCGGGCGCGGTCGAAGACGAGCCGACGGTTGACCTCAAAGAATGGGAAGTGCGAGCTGATGAAGATCGTATGATCCGACATGTTCTCCACCTCGACGTCGACCGTCGCCCGACCGGCGTTCAGCACGATCGCCCCGTCGCCGAAGAGCACCTCCCCCGGCGTCATCGGCGATCGGCGGCCGACGTCACCGCGGTAACCCGCGAACGGATCGGCTGCTCGACGTGGAGCACGCGCATGCCGTCGCCGAACAGGCACTCGATCTTGATGGCACCGATGAGCGAGGGCACGCCGTCGAGGACGTCCTCCGTGGTCAGGACGTTCAGGGCGATATGCATCACCTCCTCGTACGAGGCCCCCCCACGCGCCGCCTCGTGCATCTCGTCGCAGATGATCGCGAGCGCCTCAGGGTGCGTTAGCTTCCATCCTTTGGCGCGCCGTCGCCGGGCGAGTTCGGCAGCGGTGAAAATGGTGAGCCGGTCCATCTCGGTCGGGGTCAGTCGCATGCTCGCCTCCCTGTTACTAGGCACCCGTCAGGGCGAGCACCGCATCGAGCAGCACGTTCGCACCTCGCTCGATGTCCGATGGCGCCGTGAACTCTTCTGGACAGTGACTGCGGCCTTCACGGCTCGGCACGAAAATCATTCCGACGTCGGTGACACTCGCCATGATCTGTGCATCGTGAACGGCCCCGCTGGGCATCCTCATTCCTGAGAACCCGCGACGCACGACGATCCCGTCGAGGAGGTCTTGCAGGGGTGGAGCAAGCGAGACCGGCTCGCTTCCGGCCACTTGCCCGAGCGCGAGTTTCAGTCCGCGGCGCGTCGCGATCTCCTCGAGGTACGACGCGAGTTTCGCCCACTTCACGTCCAGATTCTCGATGTCGCGGAAGTCGATGCTGAGCCGAACCTCGCCGGGAATGACATTGCGGGCGCCGGGACTACATGCGATCTGACCGACCGTGCAGACCGTATAGGCACCCAGTGTCGGTGTGAACCGTTCGAGTTCGGCCATGAGCTGCGCGGCGCCGGCGAGAGCATCGCGGCGACGCGCCATCGGCGTGGCGCCGGCATGGTTCGCAATGCCCACGAGCGTCGCGTCGAATCCCCGGATACCCGTCACCGTTGTCACGACACCGATCTGAACGGCCGCCTCCTCTAGGACGACACTCTGCTCGATATGTAGTTCCAGGAATGCCTTGGCCCGCCCGCGATGCAGCCGGTGAGCGTCGAGGCCGCTCGCCGGGAGACCATAACGCTCCATCGCCTCGAGGTAGCTGACACCGTCGTCACGCCGCATCTGTCCCAGCCGGTCGGGCGTGAGCTGGCCCACCCAGGCCTTGCTGCCCGTGAGCACCGCGCCGAAGCTCGTACCCTCTTCCTCGGGAAGGATCACGACCTCGTAGGGATTGCGGATCGGCACCTGGTTGTCGACCAGAACGCGAGCCACCTCCAGCGCTCCGACGACTCCGACGATGCCGTCGAAGCGCCCGCCCTGGAGGACGCTATCGATGTGAGAACCAGCCATGACCGCGGGTCCGCCCGCAGTCGTCGACTCGAGCCGGCCGATCATGATTCCCGGGGGCAATTCGACGACCCGCAAGCCGCTCACCTCCATTTGATCCCGGAGGTACGCTCGGGCCGCTCGATCCTCCTCGGAGAACGTCAGGCGCGTGACGCCTGGCCCGGGCCCGCGAGTGAAGCGCGCGAGGTTGTCGATGTCGCGCTCGAGGCGATCGATGTTGATCGAAAGAGTGGCCATTCAGTGCTGACCTCGAAGCCGATGCGAGACGTTATCATCGCCGGCGCCGCTCCGCGAGCTCGCCCGCGTAGGCGAGTAGCCTGGCGCGATCCCGCAAAGGAGGAACACTCATGGAGACCCCGTTCGAATTCGCCGAAGCTCGGCCTGGATGTGGCCGAGGCGGAGCGCAACAGCCCGATCCGGCGCGTTCCGGCCACCGCGCCGCCGCTCGTGGTGGCGGTCGGTCTCGGCAAGCTTCCAGAGCTCGTGCGGCAGTCCGCGGAGTACGCCGCGGGCGTGGATGGCGTGCGGCCATCGCGGCCGTTATCTTCCCGTCTCGGGCGCATGACCACTTCTCGATCCTCGAGGAGCTAGCCCGGCCGAACGGCGTGATCCTCGAAGCGCTGCAGGAGATGGCTCGCCCCTAAGCGTCGCGCGCGAGGTCCTGGCCTCCCCACTGAAAATCCTGGTGCTGTCCGTCACTAAGGCTGATAGCAACCCCAGGTCTAAGCCGCTAGTGCGACGCCCTCAAAGGGCAGGGGGGAGCGAACACGTCCCACTGCCAAATCCCGTTTGGGGATTTGAACCCGTGTTATCGAGGTCAACCAAGGCTCGGACGTGACGACGCTACCTGGGCGATCGGGTGCTGCGCCACCGCCCGAGGTACGGAGTGCGACCCTGACTTCGTGGCTCTGCCACAGAATTGCGATCTGCGGCGAGAATTGCGTGGCGACTTGCCACGAAATTCACCTCGAGCTAACTACCGTTTTCCCCCCGGTATCAGGCTCGCCGACCCTCGGCGTGCTGCGGAGCGGTTTGCCGCGTCCGAGTCGTCGGTGGCTCTGGTGCGGGCGGCGATGGACACGCTGTATCGACGAAGCCTGCAGACGGACATCCCGCCGGACACGTATCCCGCACGGCTGCGCTGAGCCGTCCTGCGCGTGCCTCACCAGCTCGGGAACCATCGGTGAAGCCCACGCTGTGGTCAGCGGCGCGGCTGCGCAAGATCTCGGCATGGCGGCCACCGCAACAGTGGTCGCCATCGATCGAAGCCGAAGGTCCGTGCACGTCAGTGCGCGGTGTTCGAGCATCGAGCGTCGGCGTCGGTAAGAGCAATGCATCGGTACCGATCTCAGCGATCCGATGAGTGGTGCGCGCGATTTCATCACGCGATGACAAAAGCGGCAGCAGCGCGAATCGCGTGACGATGCTCGCCGCGATCCAGCCCACGCATAAGCTGTGATGGTCGCGACGGTTTGGTGCGCGCCGCGCCACGCCGACGACGACATCGGCGGCCGGTCTTCTTCTTGCACGCGACATGCGGCGCCCGACGACGCACGTCGGATGTGCGCGAAGACGCGGCCGCGCACGTGGGCATGGAGGCCCGGCAAGACCGGACGGGATTCCGGCTTGCGGGGGCCTTCTTTTTTGCCTGGCCGCCGACAGGAGGGGTGGGGATGATGCTCAGCCGACGGACATTCCTGAAGGGAACGACGGCGTCTATTCTTACTTTGGTAACTCCGCCATCATCGGGTTCGACGGCCGCACACTGGGAGAATGCGGGGAAGAGGACTACGGCATCCAGTACGCCGCGCTCTCGAAGGGCCTGATCCGCGACGCGCGCAAGAACCTTCAGTCGGAGAATCATCTGTTCAAGCTGCTGCACTGCGGCTACACGGGAAAGATCAACTCCGGCGAGGACAGCCACGGTCTGGCCGCTTGCCCCTACGATTTCTACACGAAATGGATCCTGGATCCCGTCGGCACCCGCAAGATGGTGGAGGACCTCACCAGGACGACGGCCGGCACCGAGGAGTGTCCGATCCCCGGCATTCCCAATAGCAAGGATCTCGCGAATACGTAGCTGACAGGCGCACGCGGCGGCAAGTCGGGTGACGTCATACGGGCGCGCGCCCATATACGGGCGCGCGCCCATCGTAGGGCGTCCCTCGATGCCTCTGCGACGTGCAGGCGGGCGCGCGCTGATACTTGTTCAGGCAGGGGCCAGCGCGCGTCATCGCCATGTCGTCCGTCCGGTCGTTTCGAAGAGTGCAGGCGCGCGGCGCACTTGCACGCTTCGTCGCTCCGCGCGCCAGCGAGATCTCCGCGCGGCATACCCCTTGCTCCCCCGCGTGCTCTCCGGCGCCGCGCCGGCGAGTTTGCCCAAAAAGGAGGCCTCCATGTCTCATGGCGTGAGTCGGCGCGATTTCCTGGGGCGCAGCGTGAGCTTCGGCGTGGCGGCGTGTGCGCTGTGCGGCGCGTTGCCGTCGTGGGCGCAGGGCAAGCGGGAGATCAAGTTCTCGCACGGCACCGGGCTCTGCAACATGCCGCTCTTCTACGCGGCGGAGAAGAAGCTGTTTGCGAAGTACGCGATCGAGAGCAACGTCGTGCTCTCGGGGTGGGCCGGTGACCAGGCCATTCAGCTGGCGACCGGCAAGGTCGAGATGGGCGTGATCCCGTACACGAACGCGATCGCCGCGTACACGCGCTCGCCCTCGTTCGCCGTCGTGTCGGGGAGCGGCACGCAGGGTCTCATCATGGTCGGCCAGCCGGGCATCAAGACGTTTGCCGACATGCGCGGCAAGCGCGTGGGCACGTTCCAGGCCGATACGCTCGACATCCTCGTGTACGACTACCTGAAGAAGCAGGGCATGACGTACAAGGACATCAAGATGCAGTACCTCGGCAATAGCGTGGAGCTGACCAATGCGTTCATCGCGGGGCAGCTCGACGTCATGAGCGCGATCGAGCCGTACGCCACGCGGGGACTCATGGCGACCAAGGGCAACGTCCTCGGCGATGGCGTCGACATCTACGGCGCCGGCTATCCCGACTGCGTGTTGATCGCGCGCAAGGAGCTGATCGACAAGGAGCCCAAGGTGGTCAAGGACGTGATCCGCGTGTTCTTCGAGGCCGAGGCTGAGATCGAGACGAACTTCGAGGAGGCGGCGAAGACGACGATCGGCAAGTACTACAAGACCGACATGACGAGCCTGCTGGCCGCCGCCAAAGCGCAGCCGCCCGGCATCGACATCCGGAACAAGAAAGAGTTCATGTTCGGCCGCGCGCAGAGCATGAAGGAGCTGAACTACATCTCCAAGGATCCCGATCAAGGCTTCGTGAACTTCAAGCTGCTCGAGGAGGTGATCGCGGAGAATCCCGACCTCTACAAGAAGGTGAAGGTGAGGTCCGCGTGATCGGTCCCGTCGCCACCGAGCCCGGCGCGGCGCCCGTGCGGCACGCGGCCTCCGCGCCGGCCGCGCGGCGGCGGCGCGGGGCGTGGCGGCAGCTCGTTGCGACGGCGCGCGCCGGCGTCTGGTGGGTGCTGTCGGTCGGCATCGTGGTGGCCGCGTGGGAGGCGGCGGCCGCGCTGAAGCTCATCGACCCGGTCATCCTGCCGCCGCCGCACGAGTTCATCGGCGAGATTCGCAATCAGGCGCAGTTCCTCATGCCCGCCGTCGGCGTGGAGCGCACGGGCGCGAACTTCGTCGCGCTCACGGCGATCGCCGCCAGCCTGCAGCGCGTGCTCGTCGGGCTGTTGCTGGCGTTCGTGGCGGGCGTCTGCACCGGCGGCCTGGCCTTCTACTTCGGCATCGTCCGCAAGCTGACGCTGCCCACCGTCACGCTGCTGGCGCCCATCGCGCCCGTGGCGTGGATCCCGCTGGCCATCGTGGCGTTCGGCATCGGCGATTGGTCGGCGATCTTCGTCGTGTTCGTGGGCATCTACTTCACGCTGACGCTGGCCACCGTGAAGGCGATGACGAACGTCGAGCGCGTGTATCTCGATGCCGCGCGGGTGCTCGGCGCCCGACGCTCACAGGTGATGTTCTACGTGGTGCTGCCGGCGACCATCCCGGCACTCTTCGATCTCGTGCGCATGAACCTCTTCGGGGCCTGGATGGGCGTGCTCGCCGCCGAGATGGTCGGCGTCAACACGGGGCTCGGCGCGATCGTCATGGTCGGCCGACAAATGATGAACATGAACCTGACCTTCCTCGGCATGGCGATGATCGGGCTGGTCGGCTATCTTCTCGACGCGGCGTTCGGCCAGGTCCAGCACCGCGTGCTATGGTGGCGCCGGGCGACCGAGATCTGAGGAGCACGGCGATGACCGGGACGCTCGCCTGTGTTGGGCTGACGAAGGTCTGGAACGAGGGCACCGACCGTGAGGTCGCCGCGCTGACGTCGATCGACCTCGAGGTGCACGCTGGCGAGTTCGTGGTTGTCATCGGGCCGAGCGGCTGCGGCAAGAGCACGCTGCTCAAGCTGATCGCGGGCCTCGAGGTGCCGACGGCCGGCGCGCTGCTCCACCATGGGCGGCCCATCACCGGGCCGCACGTCGATCGCTCGCTGATCTTCCAGCAGCCCTCGCTCTATCCATGGCTGTCCGCGCGGGACAACGTCGCGTTCGGCCTTAAGCTGCAGGGCGTCGGCCGGCGCGAGCGCCGCGACCGCGCCGACGAGTTCCTGCGCCAGGTGGGCCTGCGCGAGTTTGCGGCCAAGCATCCGCACGAGCTGTCGGGCGGGATGCAGCAGCGGGTGGCCATCGCGCGCGCCCTCTGCGTCGGCGCGGAGATTCTTCTGATGGACGAGCCCTTCGCGGCGCTCGACGTGCAGACGCGGTACCAGATGCAGACGTTCCTGCTCGACATCTGGCGCGGCTCCGGCAAGACCGTCGTCTTCGTGACCCACCACATCGACGAGGCCGTCTACCTGGCGGATCGCGTGATCGTGCTGACGGCGCGCCCCGGCCGCGTGCTCGACAGCGTGCCGATCGACATGCCGCGGCCGCGCAGCGTGATCGGCCCGGAGTTCGAGCGCTATCGCGCGCACTTCGTCGAGCGCCTGCGGGCCGAAGTGGCGCGCGCGTTCGAGGAGCAAGAGCTCGTCGAGATGCTCGACACGCGCATCAAGTGAGGGAGCGAGCATGGCATCGTCCCTGATCCGCGGAAAATACGTCATCGCGAAGGTTACGAGCCGCACCGAGGCGGAGGTCATTGCCGACGGTGCCGTCTTCCAACAGGACGGCATCGTCCTCGACGTCGGACGCTACGCCGACCTCGCGGCGCGGCATCGGCCCGACGAGGTGCTCGGCTCCGCCGATCACGTCGTGGTGCCCGGATTCGTCAACGGACACCACCACGTTGGGCTCACACCGTTTCAGCTCGGCTCGCCGGATTACGCGCTGGAGCTGTGGTTCGCGAGCCGGATGACCGCTCGTGCGGTCGATCCATATCTCGACACGCTCTACTCGGCGTTCGAGATGCTGGAATCGGGTATCACGACCGTGCAACACCTGCACGGCTGGCGTATCGGACCCGCCGCGCGCGTGATCGAGGTTGCCGACCGCATCCTCAAGGCCTATGACGACATCGGCATGCGCGTGTCGTATTCCTACGCGCTGCGCGACCAGAATCGGCTGGCGTACGAGGCCGACGAGGCCTTCGCGGCGCGCTTTCCGGCGCCCATCGCCGCCCAGCTCCTGGAATATCTGCGGGCGCAAGCCATTCCGATCGACGACCACCACGGGATCTTCACCGACCTCTGGGAGAAGTGCGGGCGCAACACGCGCACGCGCGCGCGGATTCAGCTGGCGCCCGCGAACCTGCACTGGTGCTCGGACGAGGCGCTCGCCGCCCTGCGGGACTGGTCGGCGAAGTACCAGGTCGGCATGCACATGCACCTCGTCGAGACCGCGTACCAGAAGGAATATGCGCGGCGCCGCACGGGCGGCACGGCCTTCCGCCACCTCGTCGACCGCGGCCTCGCGGGACCGGGCCTCACGCTCGGCCACGGGGTCTGGCTCACCGAGGCCGATATCGATCTCATCGCGCATACGGGCACCATGATCTGTCACAACGCCAGCTCCAATCTGCGACTGCGCAGCGGCGTGGCGCCGCTCAATCACTGGGCGGCGCGCGGGGTGAAAGTGGCGATCGGGCTCGACGAGGCGGGCATCAACGACGATCGCGACATGCTGCAGGAGATGCGCCTCGTGCTCCGCCTGCACCGGGTGCCTGGCATGGACGACACCGTGCCGACGTCGCCTCAGGTGTTCCGCATGGCCACTGAGGACGGCGCGGCGACGACCCCGTACGCGGGGCACATCGGGACGCTGGAGCGGGGGAAGGCCGCCGACCTCGTCTTGATCTCGTGGCCGCAGATCGCCTACCCGTTCCTCGATCCCGAGACCGCTGTGATCGATGCGGTCGTGCATCGCGCGAAAACGTCCGGCGTCGCGCTCGTGATGGTCGCGGGCGAGGTGGTGCTGCGCGACGGCCGCTTCACGCGGATCGACAAGTCTGCGGTGCTCGAGGAGCTCGCGGCGTCGCTCCGCGTGCCGCTGACGCCGGAGGAAGAGGCGCGCCGCTGCCTCTCGCGCGAGGTCTTCCCCATCGTCAAACGCTTCTACGATGGCTGGCTCGACGAGAGCGCGCGGGCGCCCTTCTATCGGCCGAGCTCGCGCATCTAGCTGTGAGCTCTCAACACCGTGCGGCCGTTGCGCGCGATGCGACGTACGCGCGCCAGCCACCGTAGGCGGTGATCTCACGCTGACCTTCGCAGAGGATCGCCTCCGCCCTACTCGCTGAGAACAAGGCGCGCTGCAGTCCGCCGGCAGGGAGAGCCTCAAGAATCTCGAACAACAGCATGGACGTGTCCCTTCTGAAAACCCGTGCGTTACGATTTTCTTGGGGTTTGCAGAGTGATCC
>Ga0075434_100001099_pt1 | contig 22171 bp, 13 predicted proteins | sample RhiMethybrSRZTD3_FD_75298 | JGI IMG/M metagenome (GOLD analysis project Ga0075434, IMG submission 75298) | Populus rhizosphere microbial communities from Tennessee, USA - Rhizosphere MetaG P. TD hybrid SRZTD3 | ecosystem: Host-associated > Plants > Roots > Rhizosphere > Soil | place: USA... | reverse complement strand
ACGGGACCTATGTACTCGAGGGGACGCCCGTGACGCTGACGGCTACGCCCACCGCGCCCGCCGTGTTCGGTGGTTGGACGGGCGATACGGTCAGTTCGAACCTCATCCTGACGTTGCCCATGGGCCGGCCCTACCAGCTGATCGCCCACTTCGATCCTCAGCTCGCCATCACGAGCGGCGACCCGCGCCCGGGCGGGGTCATGGGCAAGCCCTACGCCGATACGCTGAGAGCCTCGGGAGGGAGCGGCTCGTTCTCCTGGCAGCTCATCGGCGGCGCCCTGCCGCCCGGGCTCTCGATCTCCGTCAACGGCCGCGTGGCGGGTATCCCGTTGCAGGGCGGGAGCTTTTCGTTCACTGCTCGCGTAACGTCAGGAGCCCAGCAGGCGCAGCAGACGTACGGGCTCACAGTCACCGCCCCGAATCTGGTCAAGGCGAGCGTCGTGGCCCAGGTGCTCAGCGGGGCCGGGCTCACGATCGACGAGATCCGCTACGTCGATCTGATCGGCAACAACAGCTGCGGGGCGGCGGTCACGCCTTCGTGCTTCGACGTGGGCGATTTCCTGGCCTGGGTCCAGGCGACGGGGGCGACTCCCGTTTCACCGGCCACGTCCCCACCTGTCGTGGCAGGGAAAGGAGGCCGGCCATGATCGCGCTGCGTCGCGTCTTCGCCGCCACCGCGGTGGCGACGGTCATCGCGTGCTCGGGAGACGGAACCGGTCCCGTTGCCGGCATGCTGACCGTCAACTTCACAACTCCCAACAGCGGATCCGATGGGGCGGTCATGCTCATATTGTCCTCGCCCGTCGCGCCTACATCGGTTGCGGCAAGCGCCGGCCTGGCGCTGTGGGGCGCGCCGGTCACAACGACGTCGGCCAAACTGGTGCTGACGGGAACCCTCAGCACGGGCCCGATCTTCACGTTGCAGGTCGATGACGTGAACAAGGTGGCACAGTACTCGGTCGCGTTGGTGCAGGTCGCGCCGTCCAACCCGCAACAGCCGTTGCGCGGCCTGACCAGCTACTCGGCGACCGTCACGAAGTAGCGCAGTCGCCGATCGCCGGTTCGAACGCAGCAGCGCTATCGGGGGCGGGGAGCCGCAAGGCCAGCACCCGCCGGCGCCACGTATCGAGTGCCCAGGTGAGAAAACGACGCGCCGCCGGGTGCTCCGGTTTGACCGGTATCAGATAGAGGGTGTACCGGTTGATGAGGATCGAATCGGCGTCGAACCAGCGCCGCAATCCGATTCCCGGGATGCGGCCGAACGTCGGCAGATCGGCGAGCGCGTATCCGCCCCGCTCGTCGGCGATGCGGAGCGTCGTAGTCTGGTCCGAGCCGGACTCGATGTACCAGGGGCGGCCCTGAGGCTCGATCGCCGCCGCTCGCCAGATCGCCAATTCGCGTTCGTGCGTTCCCGAGGAATCCCCCCGGGAAACGAAGCGGGCCCCACGACCCGCGATTCTCCGCATCGCCTCGGAAGCACTCGTCGCCGTCCTGACCTGAGCGGGATCGTCCGGGGGGCCCACGATGGCGAACCGGCTCGTCACGAAGGGACACCGCACCAGGCCGGTCAGGCTCGCCAGCAGTTTGGTTTCCAACGCCGGGGCATGGGTGAGAATGACGTCCAGGTCGCTCTGAGCGGCTGAATGAAGGATCTGCCCTGATGGCCCGATGATTGCGGCGAGGGGAGTGGAGTCCCCAGTCCACAGGGATTCGGCCAGGGCCAGCATCCCCGATTGTTGCACCGTCGTTGTCGTTCCCAGCCTCAAGGGACGAGGGGGTCGAGCCGGCTGATGGCACGCTCCGACCAGTGCCGCGATCGCGGCAATCGTGAGGGCTCGCACGCAGGCAATGTGTTTCGGGGTATCCTTAATGTCCATGCTCCGGCGTATAGCTATCGTCGCCCTGCTGTTGGGTGTGCCTGCCTGTGAGAGTACGGCGCCCTTCGTCGCCGTTGCCACGACCCTCTCGGTCAATCCGGGTACTGCGAGTCTGACCGCGTTAGGCGCGACTCGGCAGTTCACCGCGGTCGTGCTGGATCAGAAGGGCGATACCATGAGCAACGCCGGGGTACAGTGGGGCACCGTCAACTCCGGCGTGGCCACGGTCAATAGCGCCGGCTTGCTCACGGCGCAGGGCGTCGGTTCGACGCAGGTGCAAGCGACGCTGACCGCCGGCTCGAACACCCTCTCGTCGAGCGCCGCCGTCACCGTGTCGCAAGTCCCGCGGCGGCTGGTGAAAGTCTCCGGAGATTTTCAGACGGATACGACGGGCGGCACCCTGCAGGCTCCGATCGTCGTGCGGGTCGAGGACTCGCTCGCCCAACCGATTCCGGGAATCCCGTTGGCCTTCGCCGTGACCTCGGGTGGAGGCAACACTACGCCCCAGGACGATACGACGGACGCGAGCGGGCTCGCTGCCACGACATGGACGGTTGGTGCCTCATCCGGGGCGAATACGCTGTCTGCGAGCGTCTCGGCTTCGGCGGTCACCGGGAACCCCGCTTCTTTCTCAGCCACAGCGGTGGTCGCGGGGACGGTGCCGAGCGTGGTGCAGTTCGCCGGTGACGGACAAACCGGCTTGATCGGGTTTCCCGTCAACGTGGCGCCGGCGGTGCTGGTGCGCACGGGGGGCGGCGCCCCCGTTTCCGGGGAAACGGTGGTGTTCACGATCACCGGTGGCGGTGGGTCGCTGAGCGGCGGCACGGCGATCACCGACGCGAATGGCGTAGCCCGCGTCGGCTCCTGGACCCTGGCGTCGGGTGCGAATTCCCTGTCGGCGGTGGTGCAGGACACGCTGACCGTCACCGGGAACCCGGTGGCGTTCACGGCCACGGGTGCCCCGAAGAGCTACCACATCGACGTCCGGTTCCTGAGCACGATGTCCGCTTCCCAACAGGCGACCTTCACCAATGCGGCCAACCGATGGGAGGAGCTGATCTTCGGCGACGTGCCGGATCTGGCGGTGTCGCTTCCGGCGGGTTCCTGCGGGGCCGGCACGCCGGCGCTGAACGAGACGATCGACGACATCATCATCTTCGCGAGCATCGATTCCATCGATGGCCTGGGCAAGATCCTGGGGCGGGCGGGACCCTGCGGGGTCCGCGGCGGCACCAAGTTCACGTTCCTTGGCGTGATGGAGTTCGATTCCGCCGATGTCGCGACTCTCGAAGCGGGAGGCCAGCTGGGTCTCGTGATCATACACGAGATGGGGCACGTATTGGGGTTTGGTATCCTGTGGTCCGGCCTCCTGGCGGGTGGGGGTGGCTCGGACCCGCACTTCGTCGGTGCCCAGGCCGTGGCCGCGTTCGATCGAGTGGGCGGAACGGCATACGCAGGGACCAAGGTACCGGTCGAGAATACCGGGGGCTCGGGTACTCGGGATTCCCATTGGCGCGAGTCCGTCCTCAAGAACGAGCTGATGACGGGCTTTCTCAACCTCGGCACCAACCCGCTCAGCATCGTGAGTACCGCCTCGCTGGGCGACCTGGGGTACCTCGTCAACTATGCCGGATCGGATCCGTACTTCCTGAGCTTGCCGCTTGCGGCGCAACCCGAAACAGTCATCCCGCTGGGCGACGACATCCTGCGCATCCCGATCATGGAAGTCGACGCCGCCGGCCATGTCGTGCGCGTCATCATGCCACCGCCCTGAGCCCGGGGAGGGGGTTGCTAGTTTCTTAGCACTATGCTAAGATTTTAGCACCACAGCGGAGTTCAGGGGCCATGCAGACGCTCACGCGTCCACAGCTGTCTCGTCGCGAACGCCAGATCATGGACGTCATCTACCGCCGCGGCCGCGCGACCGCCGCGGACGTCCACACCGATCTCCCCGATGCTCCCAGCTATTCCACCGTGCGTGCGCTGCTGCGCGTGCTCGAGTCCAAGGGCCATCTGCGGCACACGGCCGACGGCCCGCGCTACCTGTATGCGCCCACCGTGCCGCTCGAACGAGCCCGGGATTCGGCGCTCCGCCAGCTGGTGGGCACGTTCTTCGAAGGTTCCACCGAAGCGGCGGTCGCGGCCCTGCTCGATCTCAACGCCACCAGGCTGTCCGAGTCTGAATTGAATCGCCTCGCCGGGCTCATCGCGCAGGCGAAGAAAGAGGGGCGGTGATCATGCGCGATTTCCTGCTGTCCCTGCTGATCAAGGCGACCGTGCTGCTCGGGGCCGCCGGCCTGCTCTCGCTCGCGTGGAGAAACTCGGCCGCCGCCCGCCGCCACCTCGTCTGGGCCCTCGCCCTCGGCGGCGTGCTCGTGTTGCCGATCGTGCAGTGGTTGGGACCGATCTGGCCGGTGCTGCCAAGAGTGGCCACGGTTCGGGTACCTCCACCCGCACCCCCACCGCCGTCCACCACGGTGTCGCCCGTCCATCCGTTGGCGCCACCACTCGACGAGGTGCGCGCGCCGTCGCGTCGCGAGGCCACGACGCCACCGGCGACTACGACGCCGCCCCTGGTCGGAACCACCGGTCCGCGCCTCATGGGTTGGATCATCGGCGTATGGCTCGCCGGCGTCGTTCTGGTCCTCGGGAGTTTCGCTGTGGCCCGGTGGCGGGTCGGTCGCCTTGCCGCGCGGTCGAGCGAGGTGACGATCGGCGCGTGGCGCGATCTGTTCGACCGATTGAAGTCCGAGCTGAGACTGCGGCGCCGCGTGACGCTGCGGACGATCACGGGACCGGCGATGCCGATGACTTGGGGCGTGCGACACCCGGTCGTCTTGCTGCCCGCCGACGCCGAGTCGTGGTCCGAGCGCCGGCGTCGTGACGTCCTCCTGCACGAGCTGGCGCACGTGGAGCGGCGGGACTGCCTCACGCAGCTCCTGGCGGTCCTCTCCTGCGCGGCCTACTGGTTCCATCCGCTCGTATGGCTGGCGGCCGGGAGGCTCCGTGTCGAGCGCGAGCGGGCGTGTGACGATCGCGTGCTGACCGCGGGCGCCGTCCCCTCCGAGTACGCCGAGCATCTGCTCGAGATCGCGCGCACGCTCCGGGCCGGTGCGGCGACGGCCCTGGCCGGCCTCGCGATGGCCCGGCCGTCGCACCTGGCGACTCGATTGCTGGATGTGCTGGAGCCGTCCCGTCGCCGTGATGCCTTGACCCGGCGGCTGGGTTGGACGGCCGGCGTCGGGGCGCTGCTCGTAGTCGGGGTCGTCGCGGCGCTGCGCCCGGCGTCAGCCCGGGCCGCTGACCCGACGCCGACCATCGCGGACGCGACCGTCCCGCCCGGCGCGGACCGCGCCCCTTCAGGGGTGACTGCCGTGGCTGCGCGACGCCTGCGCGTCCCGCAGTCGTACGATTCGGCAGACTGCCAGCTCCGCCCCCCGAAGATCAAGAATTGGCAGAGTGTGGAGCAGCACGACAACGATCTCCTCGTACGGTCCATCATCGGCCGCTGCATCGTAGAGCTGCGGGCCGACGCGAAGTTCAAATTCACTACGGATTTCACCGACATCGCGAGCGTCGAAGGTGGCGGGCTGGTGGTGATCGAGCAGCGCGGTGGTGACGTGGACCGCCGGGTCGAGATCCGCGGGAGTGACGCCTCGCAGCGGCGCTGGTTCGTGTCGAACGAGGAGCGTCCCTACGCCGACAGCGCGCGGGCATGGCTCGCCGCGACGCTCACCGATTTGCTGCGCCGCACGGGGTACGCGGCCGAGGAGCGCAGCCGGTGGATCCTGTCCACGCGCGGCGTGGAAGGCACGTTCCAGGAAATCAGCTTCCTCCCGAGTGACTACGCGAGGCGGATCTATTATCAGGCGATGGTGGCCGACGGCCATCTCGACGCGGCGACCGTCGCGCGCGTCGTCCGCCAGGCGGGCGATGAGATCGACAGCGACTATGACCTGGCCGAGCTGCTGGTTTCGGTGGCCGCGAAGTATCCGCTCACGGAACCGGCGCGGACGGCGTTCGTCACCGCCGCCAATCACATCGCGTCGGACTACGATCGGCATCGCGTGCTCGCGGTCGTACTGGCGGGGCGGACGCTCCCCGACGACCTGGCCACCGCGATTCTGGGATCGGCCGCAGGCATCAGCTCCGATTACGATCTGGCCGAAGTGCTCATCGTGCTGATCCAGAAACACCCGATCGGTGAGGGCATGAGCGAGGCGTTCTTCCAGGCGGTGAACAGCATCGCATCGGACTATGATCGGCGCCGAGTCCTCGCCACCCTACTCGCGCAGTCGCGGGCGCCGGAGCCGGCGCTGGTCGCGGCCGCGCTGCGCTCGGTCAGCGGGATCAGCTCCGACTACGACCGGGCCGAGGTGCTGGTGCAGGTGGCGGAACAACTCGCGCTCGATGACGCGACGCGGGCGCCGTTCTTCGCGGCGGTGGACGGCATCGGCTCGGACTACGACCATGGGCGCGTGCTGAAGGCGGTGATGGAGCGTCCCGAGGTCGCGGCCCTCGCGGTGGCGGAGGTCATCGCGTCGGCGCGTCACATCGGCTCCGATTACGACTGCGCGGAAGTCCTCGTGACGGTGGCTCAGCACGCCCGCCTCAACGACGCGCTGCGGCGTGCCTTCCTCGAAGCCGCGCGCGGTATCGGCTCCGAGTACGATCGGACCCGGGCCCTGGCGGCACTCGGCAACACGCAACTCTAGTTGGAGCCGCTGCCCCTGGCCGTTCACGGTGCTAGTTTGTAGCACCGGGGGCGGTAGCTCAGCTGGGAGAGCACCTGGTTTGCAACCAGGGGGTCGTGGGTTCGAATCCCATCCGCTCCACTCTGCAAGCGTTGCATCTCCGCCGCACATTCATCTCATCGTTGCTGGATTGCCACACTTCAGCGAGTCCGACCGCCTCGATTGACGCGCAATTGACGGTCCCGTGCTTGCATTGATTCTGGGACACCTATCCAGACCCAACCACCGAGTGAACCGCGGGCCCCGGGCCTCCGGACACTTGCGGCCTCTGGTTCGAGTCCAGAAGCCGCAACTTCACGGAGCCCCGATGAGACGTCGTCGCAGCATCCTTGTCGTCACGCTGATGGTCACGCTCGTTACGTGCGTCGAACACCGGACGCCCACGTCCTCCGAGCCCGGGATCGAGGCGAATCCCGCGATGGCCGCGCTCGTTTCCTCCTCCGTGACGCAGACGCTGCTCACGTCCGGCCACGACCCGAACAACGTGAGGGTTTTCACCACGGCCTCCATCGCTCCGGCGCCCAACGCGCTGGTCACCGTCGCCGTGCTGACCCACCAATCATTGTCTGCCGCCGCTGCGCCAACGCTCACGGGCGGCGGCATGACGGCATGGGATGTGGTGGCCACCACCACCTTCAACGGCGCCACGCCCATGGATCGCGTGACGATCTTCCGCGCCATGAGCACCAGCCCCGGCAGCGGGCCGATCACGATTACGTCCAGCGTCACCGTCTCCAACTGTCAGTGGATCGTGTCGCAGTGGGACGGCGTGGAGACGAGCGGCGTGAATGGTGCGGGGGCCGTCGTGCAGACGGGCGCGACCAGCGGCACGGCGGTGAATGGCCTGTCGCAGACGCTGGCCTCCTTCGCGGATGCCGGCGACGCGGCCTACGGGGTCTTCGGCATCGCCAGCGCCACTCCCGTCGCCACAGCGGGCACCGGCTTCGCGCGCATCGACGAACAGCCCTCGGGGGAGGGGACCACCGGCGACGTGTTCGCGGAATGGGCCGTGAACCTGAACCCGATCAACGCGACCTGGTTGATCAAGAACGCCGGGGAGCTCGCCGTCGAGATCAAGGCTGCCGCCGGAAGTGGTGGCGGCGGTGGCGTGTCGGCTGCATTGTCCACGGTGGCCGCGTCCCCGACCTCGATCACGGCGGGCAGCGGGTCGTCCACGATCACCGTCACGGCGAAGGATGCCAACGGCAACCCGATCAGCGGGGCGACAGTCGTCTTGTCGGCCACCGGAAACGGGAATACGCTGACGCCGCCCGCCGGCACGACCAACAGCAACGGTGTGGTGACGGGCACGATCAGCTCGACGGTGGCGGAGGCCAAGACCGTCTCGGCCACGATCAACGGGACAGCGGTCACGCAGTCGGCGACGGTCACCGTCACCGCGGGAACCGTGTCCGCGAGCCAGTCGACCGTGGCGGCCGCGCCGACCTCGATCGCCCCTGGGGGCGGGACCTCGACCATTACGGTGACGGCAAAGGACGCAAACGGAAACCCGGTCAGCGGGGCCACAGTCGTCCTCGCGGCGACGGGGATGACAAACCTCACGCAACCTGCCGGTACGACCAACACGAGTGGGGTGGCGACCGGGACCGTGGGCTCGATGATGGAAGAGACGATCACCATCACGGCCACGATCGACGGCACGGCGATCACCCAGACCGCGACGGTGACGGTGGTCGCCCAGCCCGTGGCGGCGATCACGCACTCACTGCTCACGTCGGGCAACAACCCGGCCAACCAGAAGGTCTATACCACCGCCTCGATCGCCCCCGCACCCAATGCGCTCGTCACGGTCGCCGTATTGATGCGACGCTCCGGTGGGGTGATCAGTCCCTTAGTCACGGGCGGCGGCATGGCGGCGTGGGAGACCGTCGCAACTCTGGACTTCGACACTCAATTGTCACCCGGCAAGCGCCTCGTGATCTTCCGGGCCTTGAGCGCCTCGCCCGGTAGCGGCCCGATCACGATCAAGTTCAGCGGCAGCGTTTCCAACGTGCAGTGGATCGTGTCGCAGTGGGCCGGCGTGGAGACGAGCGGCACCAACGGCTCGGGCGCGATCGTGCAGACCGGCGCGAGCCGCAGCGATGGCGCGACCAGCCTGGCGGTTTCGCTCACCCCATTCAGCGGCGCCAACGACGTCGCGTACGGCGTCGTCGGCGTCGCGAAGAACGGTCCCACCGTAACCCCGGCCACCGGGTTTTCGGAGATCGACGAAGTGTCGTCCGGGGAGACATCGGCATTGGAAACGGAATGGGCGACCAACCTGTCCACCGTCGGAGCGGGCTGGACGACGCTCACGAAGGCCGCGATGCTGGCCGTCGAGATCAAGGCCGGCAATGTCGGGCCCCCAGTGCCCGTGGCGACGGTCGACGTCAGTCCAACGTCGGCGATCGTTGCGGTCGGGGGCACGGTGCAGCTGAGCGCGTCTCCCAAGGATGCCGGAGGGGAGCCGTTGCCCGGCCGCGCGATCACCTGGGCGACCGATGCGCCAGGAGTCGCCAGCGTTTCAGCCACGGGACTCGTCACGGGCGTCGCGGCCGGCGGGCCAGCGACGATCACGGCGACGAGTGAAGGCAAGAGCGGCACGGCGAGCGTGACGGTCACGTCCACGGCGGAACCGGTGGCCTCGGTCGAGGTCCTCCCCGCTTCGGCGAGCGTCGTGGTCGGCGGCACGGTCCAGCTCACGGCGACGCCCAAGGACGCGGCCGGCCAGCAGCTGACCGGGCGGACGATCACCTGGGGCACCGATGCGCCTCTGTTCGCCACGGTATCGCTCACGGGTCTCGTCACGGGAGTCGCGGCGGGGTCGGCGACGATCACGGCAACGAGCGAGGGCCAGAGCGGAACGTCGAGCGTGACGGTGTCGACGGGTGGAACGTCGGCACTGGTGGGCCAATGGTCGGCCGTGATCCCGTCCCCGATCATTCAGGTTCACCAGCACCTGTTGATCGACGGCAAAGTGCTGAGCTTCGGGGGAACGAGCGCCGTCCCCCAGGTTTTCGACCCCGCGACCGGCAGCTTCACCGCGGCGCCGATCTCTGAGATCATGTTTTGCAGCGGCCACTCCTTCCTCCCGGACGGGCGACTGCTCGTGAGCGGCGGAGGGTCCAGCAACGGCCTTGGCCACCCGAACTCGGATATCTTCGATCCTGGCACCGCTTCGTGGATCGCCGGACCGAACATGTCGTATGCGAGGTGGTATCCGACCAACACCACGATGCCCGACGGCCAAGTGCTGACGGTCGCGGGCGCGGACGGGAACGGCAATCCGGTGCCGATCCCCGAGATCGGCGACGGGACGAGCTGGCGTTCGCTCACGGGGGCGAGCCTCACGCTGCCGAATTATCCACGCGACTTCGTAGCGCCGGACGGGCGCATCTTCGCCGCCGGTCCCTCGCAGCTCTCCCACTGGCTCGACGTCGCGGGCACCGGCATCTGGACCAACGGACCATCCATGAACTACGGGTCGCGCACCTATGGGTCCGCGGTGATGTACGAGGCAGGGAAGATCCTGTTCGTGGGCGGGAACTCGTCGCCGACGAATACGGCGGAGATCATCGACCTGAATCAGCCCAATGCGCAGTGGACCTATACCGGCTCGATGACCTATGCCCGCTGGAATCTGAATGCGACCGTGCTCCCGACGGGTGACGTGCTGGTGACGGGTGGCGTGAACGGCGACCGCGCGAACCCCGCGCTCAAGGTCAACGCGACGGAGCTCTGGAATCCCACGAGCGGCACCTGGTCGTTGCTGGCAAACAGCGCTCCGTTGCTCCGCGGCTATCACTCGACCACGTTGTTGCTCCCGGATGGGCGGTTGATTCACAGTGGCGGCGGTGCCGGCGGGGGAACCATTGACAACCTGAATTACGAAATCTTCTCGCCCCCGTACCTGTTCAAGGGCGCGCGCCCCACGGTCACCGGGCCCATTCCGGGAACGGTCGGGTACGGCCAGACATTGTTCGTCCAGACGCCCGATGGCACCACTATCACCAAGGTGACGTTGATCCATACCGGCTCGGTGACTCACGCGTTCGACGAGGCCCAGCGGTTGGTGTCGCTGAGCTTCGTGCAGGTGAGCGGCGGCCTCTCGGTCACCCTCCCGGCGAGCCGCAACCTCGCTCCGCCGGGGCCGTACATGCTCTTCCTTGTTAATGGAAACGGGGTGCCGTCTATCGGACAGATCGTGATCCTTCAGTGACGCGAAGACGGTGATCGCGTCTTAGTGTGACACGGCTCACGCGATCCGTGCCCACACGTCGGACCTGCCGCGCTCGTTTGAAGTGTTCAGAATCTGGCTCTTGACAGTGCCACTCACTTCTCCTACTGTGCGGTCATCTCGCTGCTCGCGCCTCGCGGGCCAGTCCTGCGCAGCGAGATTCCGTTTTCCTTCGCTGTCTCAGAGCACAGCCGTCGAAAGACGGTGTCGCAGAGTTCCGGGGCTACTGCGGGGCCATCACCTCGCTACGCCGGCCGAGCCGCCAGCGTGACCAATCAAACGAGCAACTTCGAAGGCACTTCCCGGTGTCTGCAGGAGGACGTATGCCCTACCGGAAGAATGTCGCGGCTCTGTTCGCAATCGGTGCGCTCGTAGCCTGCGAGCAAACGACCGCTCCCAACGAGACCTTTACGCCCCCAACGTTCGGCTTTGGCAACGGCGCCCCTTCGGGCGCACACTACAACCTCAACTGGATCGGCGTGCCCAAGAACAAGACCGCCGACATGACCGGCAACAATGGCGGCCGCATCTTTTTCCCGCTCTTCGGGAAGGCGAACGTGCTGCTGTGCGAATCCGGGCTTACACCTCCGGCGACGCTGGGCAGCCTCCTCTGTCCCAGCACCCCGATCTTCCAGGTGCTCGATGCCAACGCGACCGACGGCCAGGGAGCGTTCGCCCTGCCCAATCCCGACCCGGGGAATACCGGCACGACCGTGTATTCGGTGTACGTGCGCGCCCTCGGCACGCCCGGCGGTCACGCGACCAACACGACCTGTGGGACCGACCCGGCAGCTCCGACAGACACGATCTGCTCGGTCATCCAGGTGGTGCTCGATCGCAAGGCGGGCCAGTCTAAGTTCGCAAACGTGTCCAAGTGCATGTTGTACGTGTACGCGGACGTGAACGCCGATGGCGTGCTCGATCGTGTTCCGCTGTTCGACTCGAGACTGCAAAACTATTTCTGGGCGTATGACAACCAGGGGCTGAAGCTCGCCGCGTTCCGCTTCTACCCACTGCCGACGACCGTGCCGCCCGCGACGGACCCGGGGCAGAACTGCTGAGCCGCACCGGTTAGTTACGATGCGTCACCGCCCCCGGCCGGGTTCGGTCGGGGGCGGTTTCTTTGAGTCGCCAATCCCTGTCTTGCACTGTCCTTGTGCACTGTCAGATCCACCGTCGCCTCAGGCAAAGGCGAATTCCCGTCGGTTGGCTCGCAAAACCGCGTTATCCCGCTGCTTGATCTCGGCATCCCTCTTGCCTTTTAGGCGTCCCGGCCAGGAGGAAATCTGCGGTTCCGCCGTCTGCTGGTCCGGCTCGGCCTCTGCCTCATCGCCACGGGGCTCGTGGCGCTCGCCTGCATGCAAGCTGACCGGGTCGGCCCGGGAAGCCTTGCAGCGGTCATCCTTTCTCCTGACTCGGTATCCGTACACGCCGGCGACTCGGTGCAATTCCATGCCATGGGTCGCTCGCAAAACGGCGGTGACCAACCAGTCCCGGTCACCTGGACCGCCACGGGCGGGCAGGTCACCGCCACCGGGTTGTACCGGGCCGGTATGATCTCCGGGCCTTTCGCGGTCATCGCGACGCTTCCAGACGGCTCCCTGGCCGACACCGCAACCGTCGCCATCGCGCCCATCCTCGTGCAGGTCATCCTCGAGCCGGATTCGGCTACGCTCGAGACGGGAACCACCCTCCAGTTCGCCACTTCCGGCCGCATGAGCAACGGCGACTCGGTGGCCGTGAACGTGGTCTACACGGCCACAGGTGGCAGCATGACCCCCGCCGGGTTGTTCACGGCGGGCCAGGCGGCGGGCACGTTCCAGATCATCGCCACCCAGCTGGCCGGTTCGCTGGCCGATACCGCGACCGTAACGGTGACCAGGCCGGTCCTGAGCCATGTGTTTCTCCTACCGGATTCGGTCGCGCTCTCCGTCGGAGCAACGCTGCAGTTCGCCGCCTTTGGCCGCCTCAACAACGGGGACTCCGTCGCCACACCAGTCACCTTCTCGGCGACCGGCGGAACGATCTCCGCGTCCGGCCTGTACACGGCGGGCCAGTCGGTGGGACGGTTTCAGGTGATCGCGGTGGACCAGTCCGGAACTCTGGCCGACACCTCGAGCGTCGAGATCACGCCGGTACTCACGCAGGTCGTGATCGTCCCGGGGTCGGCGTCGCTCGATGTGGGGGGGACGCAGCAATTCACCGCCTATGGCCGGGTTGGCAGCGGTGATCCGGTTTCGGTGAGCGTGACCTATACAGCGGCGGGCGGGACGATTACGCCGAACGGTTTGTATACAGCGGGCCGGACGGCCGGGACCTTCCCGGTGATCGCTACCCAGCAGGGCGGGACCCTGGCGGACACTGTTTTCGTCACCATCACACCGACCCTGCGGCAGATCGTTTTGGTGCCCGACTCGATTGGGCTCGACGTGGGGGAATCGCTGCAGTTCTCGACCTTCGGCCGGATGAGCAACGATGACTCCGTTGCTGTGATCGTGACCTACACGGCCACGGGGGGCGGCGGCACCATCACGCCCGCCGGGTTGTTCACGGCGGGCCGGACCGCCGGGACGTTCCCAGTGATTGCCACCGCCCAGGACGGCCTCCATGCGGACACGGCGCAGGTCACGATCACGCCGACGCTACGGCAAATCGTTCTCGCTCCGGACTCGATTGGCCTCGACGTCGCCGGGACGCAGCAGTTCTCGGCCTTTGGCCGGATGAGTAATGACGACTCCGTTCCGGTGACCGTGACCTACACCGCTACCGGCGGCACGATCACGGCCGCCGGCCTGTACACGGCTGGCCAGGTGGCTGGAACCTTCCACGTGATCGCGGCGGAGCAGGGCGGGCAGCTCACAGATACGTCGATCGTCAGGATCACCCCGACCCTGCGACGAGTCGTGCTGGTGCCGGACTCGATTGGGCTCGACGTTGCTGATACGCAGCGGTTCTCCGCTTTCGGCCGGCTGAGCAACGGCGACTCCGTCGCCATACGGGTGACTTTCTCCGCTGCGGGGGGCACGATCGACTCCGGTGGCCTCTACATGGCCGGCCGTACCGCCGGGACGTTCCCGGTGATCGCCGTCGAGCAAGGTGGGAGTCTCGCGGACACCTCGCACGTGACGATCACCCCGACGCTGCGGCAAATCGTTCTCGCGCCGGACTCGATTGGACTCGACGTCGCCGGAACGCAGCCGTTCTCGAGCTTCGGCCGGATGAGTAATGACGACTCCGTCGCGGTGACTGTGACCTACACCGCCACCGGCGGCACGATCACGGCCGCCGGACTGTATACGGCGGGGCAGGCGGCGGGAGCATTCCACGTGATCGCGGTGGAGCAGGGCGGCCTGCTCGCGGACACGTCGATCGTCACCATCACGCCAACGCTGCGGCAGATCATCCTGGTGCCCGACTCGATCGGGCTCGACGTCGACGAAACGCGGCAGTTCAGCGCGTACGGCCGCATGAGCAACGGGGATTCGGTCGCCGTGAACGTGACGTTCTCCGCGGCCGGGGGCACGATCGACGCCACGGGCTTGTATCGGTCGGGTCGGACGGCGGGAACGTTCCCGGTGATCGCCGTCGAGCAGGGTGGCGTCCTCGCGGACACGGCGCACGTGACGATCACCCCGACGCTGCGGCAGGTCATCCTCACGCCCGATTCGGTGGGGTTCGACGTCGGTGAAACGCAGCAGTACGCGGCCTTCGGTCGGTTGACGAACGACGACTCCGTCCCGGTCACCGTGACCTATTCCGCGACGGGAGGAGCCATCACGGCGACTGGCCTGTACACCGCCGGCCAGACGGCGGGGACGTTCCACGTGATCGCGGTGGAGCAGGGCCGCCTGCTCGCGGACACGTCGATCGTCACCATCACGCCAACGCTACGGCAGATCATCCTGGTGCCCGACTCGATCGGGCTCGACGTCGACGAAACGCGGCAGTTCAGCTCGTACGGCCGCATGAGCAACGGCGACTCGGTCGCTGTGAACGTGACGTTTGCCGCGGCCGGGGGCACGATCGACGCCACAGGCTTGTATCGGTCGGGTCGGACGGCGGGAACATTCCCAGTGATCGCCGTCGAGCAGGGCGGCGTCCTCGCGGACACCGCGCAGGTGACGATCACGCCGACCCTGCGCCAGGTCGTCCTGTCGCCCGATTCGGCGGGACTCGACGTCGATGAAACGCGACAATTCTCGGCATTCGGCCGGTTGAGCAATGGCGATTCCGTCGCGGTGAGCGTGACCTACGCCGCGGCGGGTGGGACGATCAGCGCCGGTGGGTTGTATACGGCCGGCCGGACGGCCGGGACCTATCAGGTGATCGCCGTGGAGCAGCGTGGCGCGCTGTCGGACACTTCGCGAGTCACGATCACGCCGACGCTGCGGCAGGTGATCCTCGTCCCGGGTTCGGTCGGCCTGGATGTGGGGCAAACGACGCAGTTCAAGGTCTACGGCCGGTTGAGTAATAGCGACTCCGTCCCGGTCAGCGTCACCTACACGGCGGCGGGGGGCACGATCACGGCGGACGGGTTGTACACCTCGGGCCAGACGGCAGGGACATTTCGTGTGGTTGCGAAGGAGCAAGGCGGCGTCCTGTCGGATACATCGAGCGTCACGATCACACCGACGCTGCGGCAGGTCGTCCTCCTGCCGGTGTCCGCGGCGCTCGACGTCGGCGTGACGCAACAGTTCAGGGCCTACGGCCGACTGAGCAACAACGACTCGGTGGCGGTGAACGTGACGTACGCCGCTGCGGGGGGCACGATCACGGCGGCCGGACTGTATACGACGGGCCAGGCGGCGGGCACCTTCGAGGTGGTCGCCACCGAGCAGGGCGGTGTTCTCGCGGACACCTCGCGCGTCACCATCACGCCCACCCTGCGCCAGGTCATCCTCGTTCCCGACACGGCGACGTTGATCGCGGCCACCACGAAACAGTTTTCCACCTACGGCCGGCTGAGCAACGGCGATTCCAGCGCCGTCAGCGTGACCTACTCCGCCACCGGCGGCACGATCACGCCGGAGGGACTCTACACGGCGGGCCGCACGACGGGATCGTTCCGGATCATCGCCAGAGAGGCGAGCAGCACCCTGCGCGACACCACTCGCATCACGATCAAGGCGCCCACCCTGGCGCAAGTCGTCCTGACGCCGCCGGTGGTCACGCTGGTCGAGGCCACCGCGCAGCAATTCGCCGCCTATGGCCTGATGAATAACATGGATTCCGTCGCCGTCAGCGTCGATTACTCGGCGACCGGAGGGACCATTACTGCCGCCGGGCTGTACACGGCTGGCCACAGCGCGGGCACCTTCCGCGTGATCGCGAAACAGCACAACGGCTCCTTCGCCGACACCACGATCGTCACCATCAACCCGCCGACGCTCGTGCGGGTCGTCCTCCTGCCGGCATTGGTGACCCTCGCCAAAGGCGCCTCGCAACAGTTCAGCTCCTATGGCACGATGGACAACGGCGAGGACGTCACGATCACCGTCGATTACTCCGCGACGGGCGGGACGATCAACTCCAGCGGGCTCTACAAGGCGGGATCGTCCACGGGCACGTATCGCGTGATCGCCACGGTGCATGGCGGCACCCTCGCCGATACGACGAGCGTCACGATCACCTCGGCCAAGCTGGCGCAAGTGGTGCTCGTACCGTCGTCGGTGACGCTCCTCAAGGGCGCCACCCAGCAATTCCAGTCCTATGGTCGGATGAACACCGGCGACTCCGTTGCCGTCAGCGTCACTTACTCCGCGACCGGCGGCACGATCAGCTCCAGCGGTCGCTATACCGCGGGGTCTTCAACGGGAACGTTCCGAGTGATAGCCAAGCAGAGCGGTGGATCACTTGCCGACACGTCCGCTGTCTTCATTGTCAGCACGGCGAGCTCGGTCGTGTTCGTCGGAGCCGGGGACATCGCCGATTGCTCCTCGAGCGGCGACGAAGCGACCGCCGCGCTGCTGGACAACATCGCCGGAAGCGTGTTCACCCTGGGGGACAACGCGTATTCGAGCGGAACCCCCACAGAATTCTCCTCCTGCTATGATCCGACCTGGGGGCGACACAAGTCCCGCACCTATCCCTCGCCGGGCAATCACGACTACAACACGAGCGGCGCAGCGGGCTACTTCGGCTACTTCGGCGCCGCGGCGGGGCCATCGGGCCGAGGCTATTACAGTTTCGATCTCGGCAGCTGGCACATCATCTCGCTCAACAGCGAGGTCTCGATGAGCGCCGGCTCGGCACAGGAGCAGTGGCTCCGTGCCGACCTGGCCGCCAGCACGAAGCAATGCACGCTGGCGTACTGGCACAAGCCGCGGTTCTCGAGCGGCACCAGTCACGGCAGCATGGTGGAGGCACAGCCCTTGTGGCAGGCGCTGTACGACCATGGCGCAGAGATCGTCATGAGCGGCCACGACCACGAGTACGAGCGGTTCGCTCCCCAAACACCCTCCGGCGCCCCTGATGCGGCGAAGGGGATTCGGGAGTTCGTGGTGGGGACCGGAGGCAGGAACCACGATGCCGTGGGGACACCTATCCAGAACAGCGAAGTATCCAACGACAATACGTTCGGGGTGCTGAAACTGACGCTGGGGTCGGGCACCTACTCGTGGCAGTTCGTCCCGGCGGGAGGCTCGTTTACCGACTCGGGCAGCGGGACCTGTCACTGACGCCTGCGACCCCCTTCGTGTCGCAAAATCGCCCCTGGCGGCGGCCCGGCGAATCCGCATACTGAACGGACTGTCTCGAGCGGAGAACTCCGCATGTCGACCGTCGCATGTCTGAGAGGGACGCTGGGGCTCGTCGTGCTCGGCTTCCTGCCGGTACTGGCCGCGCAACACACCGAGCAGGAGCGCAAACGCCCTCGGCTGCCCGCGGGTGAGGACACGAACAGCGCCGGTGCCTACTATGGCTATGGCCTGGATCAACTCCGTCGGGTTCCGGCGCGGGCGGCGGACGCCTTCTATTGGGCCACCCGGCTCGAACCGGGCATGCCCGAGCCGTGGTATGGGCTGTCGGCCGCATTGTCCCTGGCGGAGCCTCCGGAACGTCTGGGCGACTACCTCGGCGGCGTGCCCTATATGGCCAAGGACCGCCAGTTCCTGCATATCGATTCCCTGCGCTACAAGGCCCTGATCCGCAATCCGATGTTGTATCTGCGCCTCGACGCCCTGGTGCTGGAGGAGTGGGTCTCTCGCGTGACCCGGGGCGAGATCTCGATCCAGGAGCTGTCGTCGGATTTCGGTCCTGCAATGGCGGCTTGGTGGGCGTACGGCACCGGCCGATTCGTGGAGTCGATCAGGCAGTACGCGATCGCCGTGGCGCAGCACCCCAAGTGGTACGGGCTGCGTGCCGATCGTGCGCGCGCGTTCTTGCCCTTGATGCAGTTCGACAGCGCCATCGCTACATACAACGAACTGCTGGGGCTGCAGCAGCACGCTGAGGAAGAGCGGCTCGTGCACGTCTACAACAGCAAGGAGCTGGTGCACTTCACGATCGGCCGCATTCGTGAAACAGAGGGGAATTACTCGGACGCTCGGGAAGCCTACGGCCGCGCGCTCACGGAGAACCTCGCCTTCCACCCGGCTCACCTGGCGCTGGCTCGGCTGGATCTCGTGACGGGAGACTCGGCGGGGGCGGAGACCGAATACGATCAAACGGTGCAGCTCGATCCGACCGACGCCGAAGCGCATTACGAATTCGGCATTCTCCTGGTCGGGCGGCAGCGCTTTGAGGCGGCCGTGGAGCAATTCCAGCTGGCCGTGGACAACGAGCCGTATTTCGCCAGACCGTATTTCCCGCTGGCCTTGCTGCGGGAGACCGAAGGCAAGGATTCGGTGGCGATCGCCGCGTACCAGCGGTTCATCCAGATCGCGCCGGCGAATCTCAATGCACAAGTGGAGGAGGCCCGCCGGCATGTGGCGGCCGTCCAATCGCACTGATCAATCGATACGTGGCCGATCCTGGATGCTGAGCCGGCGCCGAAACACGAAGACGTACACCGGTGCACCCAGCCCTACGATCCCTGCCCCCAGACCCGCCTGAACGGGGTTGTGCGCCGCGAGTAGAAACAGGAGCACGATCACCAGGAAGAGGAACACCAGTGGTGTGACCGGATAGCCTGGCGTCTGGTAGGCCGAGCGGTTTCCCTCCCGCCGTCGCAACACCATCAGCCCCACGACCGACAGACCAACAAACAGCACGGTGATGAAAATGAAGTATGAAAGGATCTGGTTGAACGTTCCCAGGAGAACCAGCAGAGAAGCGAGCCCCGCCTGGAGCGCGATTGCCCGTGCCGGCGTTCCGAACCGCGGATGGAGGGCGGCGACCGGCTTGAAGAACACGCCATCTTGCGCCATCGCGTAGTACACGCGGGGCAGGGCCATGAGCAACGCCATCAAGCTTCCCAACACGGCGAGGATGACGATACCGGCGAACAGGCCGCCGCCGGATCGGCCGAACAACGTCTCGCCAGCCTGAGCGGCGAACGTTTCCCCGCTCGTCACGCGTTCGAGAGGAACGAGGTAGATGAACACCGCGCTGATGAGGATATAGATCGCGGTGACCGCGGCCACGCCGAACGCGAGGGCGCGCGGCAGGGTGCGGGCGGGGTCCCGGGCTTCTCCGGCGAGCTTCGCGATCTCCCACCAGCCACCGAACGCGAAGAAGGCGCCGACCAGGCCCGGAGCGAGCGCGGCGGGCAGCGGATCCGAGCCGGCGTGCTGCGCGAAGAACGGCACGAAGTGCGACCAGTCCCCGCGGCGCAGCGCCAACGCCAGAATCGCGATCAGCGCGAGGGCGCCGAGTTTGAAGCCGGTGAGCCATTGCATGAGGCGGGCGCCGAGCCGGATCCCGAAGACGTTGACCGCCGCCAGCGCGACGATCGCTCCGATAGCGACGGCTTTGAGGGCGGGAGCGGAGAGATGCACCACGTACCCGACGTAGCTTGCGAGCCCCACGGCCAGGGCGGCGGTGATGCCCGGATCCATGACCAGCAAACACTTCCAACCGTAGAGAAATGCCACGCCAGGACCAAACGTCCGGCGCAGGTAAGCATACCCGCCGCCGGCTTCCGGAAACCGCGCGGCCAGCTCGCCGTAGCACAGCGCGCCGGAGAGCGCCATGGCGCCCATGACCAGCCAGACCACCAGTAGCCAGAAGGGCGACCCCAGCGAACGGGCCATGCTTGCCGGCGTGAGGAAAATCCCGACGCCGATGACCTCGCCGATGACGAGGGCCGTGATCGTGATCAGGCCAAGCTCGCGTGTGAGCGAGCCGCTGGGGGTGGTGGCCGGGTTCATGGGTCGCCTAAGCTCCGCCTGCGCCCTGAAGCGGGCAAGGCTGTGGCAGCCCTGGCGCCAATCCCCGAATCCACCATACTGAAAACGCCAGCCATCCGGGAGTTCGGGACATGTCGACCGTCGCATGTCTGAGAGTGTCGTTGACGCTCGCCGCCTGCGCCTTGCTGCCGAGGCTCGGCGCAGCGCAGACCGCGCCCGAGCGCCACCGTCCACCGCTGCCCGCCGGCCAGGACACCAATAGTGCGGGCGCCTATTACGCGTACGGCATGGATCAGCTGCGCCAGTCTCCGGCACGCGCCGCGGATGCGTTCTATTGGGCCACCCGGATCGAGCCCGCGCTCCCGGAACCCTGGCTGGGATTGTCGGCGGCGTTGTCCCTGGCGCAACCGACCCGCGCCCTCGGTGACTACCTGATAGGTGCAGCCTACGTCGCTAAGGACCGGCAATTCCAGCACATCGATTCGCTGCGCTACCAGGCGTTGATCCGGAATCCGCTGATGTACTTGCCGCTCGATGCGGTCCTGTTGGAGGAGTGGTTCTCCCGTGTGACCCGGGGCGAGCTGACGATTCAGGAGCTGTCATCGGAGTTCGGACCGGAGATGGCCGCGTGGTGGGCCTACAGCCGCGGCCGGTTCAACGACGCGATCCGGCAGTATTCCATCGCCGTGAAGCGCCATCCCAAGTGGTACGGGCTGCGCGCCGACCGCGCGCGGGCGTACCTGCCGTTGATGCAGTACGACAGCGCCGTCGCGGCGTACAACGAGCTGCTGGGGTTACAGCAGCAAGCGGAAGAAGAGCGGCTCGTGCACGTGTACAACAGCAAGGAGCTGGTGCACTTCACCATCGGGCGCATCCGCGAGGCGCAGGGTGATTATTCCGCCGCGCGCGAGTCTTACGGGCGCTCGCTTACGGAAAACCTCGGCTTCTATCCGGCCCACCTGGCCCTGGCCCGACTCGACCTGGCCACTGGAGACTCGACGGCGGCACAAGCCGAGTTCGATCAGACGATCCAGATCGATTCCAGGGACGCCGTAGCGCACTATGAATACGGCGTGCTCCTGTTCATGCTGAAGCGGTACGAAGCCGCCACGGAGCAGTTCCAGCAGGCCGTGGATGACGAGCCGTACTTCGCCAAACCGTATTTTCCGCTGGCCTATCTGCGGGAGAGTGAAGGCAAGGACTCGGTCGCGATCGCCACCTACCGGCGCTTCATCCAGATCGCTCCAGCGTCTCTCGCCGGCCAGGTCGAGCTGGCCCGGCGGCGACTCGGGGAGGCCGCGCCCCACTGACGCCGGCTATGGCAGCGTCTCGTTGAGCAGCACCCAGTAGAGCCCGACTTTGGAGACGGCCTGCGCGAACGCCTCGAAGTCGACGGGCTTGACGATGTAGCTGTTCGCGCCCAGCCGGTATGCGGCGGCGACGTCCGGCAGCTCGCGGGACGAGGTGATCAGCACCACCGGGAGGGACCGGGTGCGCTCGTCGGCCTTGAGTCGCCGCAGCACTTCGAGCCCGTCCACTTTGGGCAGCTTCAGGTCGAGGAGCACCACCCTCGGGCGTCTCGTCTCCCATTCCGCGACCGCTTCGGGGTTGAAGAAATATTCGATTGCTTCGGCGCCGTCGCGCAGCACTTCGACCTTTTCGGCCAGGTTGTGCTTGCGGAGTGCGCGCAGGGTCAGCTCGACGTCGTTCGCGTTGTCTTCGACGAGCAGGATGTCGACCGGCTGGCCGTCGCTCACGGGCGACCCTCAGTTGGGGATGGTGAAATAGAACGTGGCCCCGCCATTCACGCGACCTTCGCACCAGATCCGCCCACCGTGGCGCTGGATGATGCGTTTGGCGAGCGCGAGGCCGACGCCCGTCCCTTCAAACTCCTCAACACGGTGGAGGCGTTGGAACACGCCGAACAGCTTGTCGGCGTACTGCATGTCGAACCCCGCGCCGTTGTCCTTCACAAAATAGATCGTCTCGCCGTTGCGACCCGATTTCCACCTGAGG
>Ga0075434_100001098_pt1 | contig 22182 bp, 21 predicted proteins | sample RhiMethybrSRZTD3_FD_75298 | JGI IMG/M metagenome (GOLD analysis project Ga0075434, IMG submission 75298) | Populus rhizosphere microbial communities from Tennessee, USA - Rhizosphere MetaG P. TD hybrid SRZTD3 | ecosystem: Host-associated > Plants > Roots > Rhizosphere > Soil | place: USA... | reverse complement strand
TGATTCGCGCACATCCGCGGGCCGGTCGTGAGGTCGGTCCCTGCGGCGGCTGACACGAGGCCGAGTGTAGCATCGCGCCCATGCCGGAGCCCCTGATCGTGACGCTCGGAGACGTGCTGGCCCTGTCGCTGATCACCCCGCCCGAGGGTCTGCTGGCGGAGTCTTCGGAGTCGGTCGAGACGCGGCTGATCGTGGGTGGCCGGGCCGCGGTCTGCGCATGTTGGGTGGTGGCGGCCGAAGCCCGCGGGCGAGCGGTGTCGGCCCGCTCCTACGACCGCCTGGGCGACCTGGTGGAGGCGGAGCTGTCCGACCGCGGGGTCGAGCTGGAGGGGCCTGGCGTCGAGGGCCACACCGGCGTTGCCACCGTGGTGCGCACGCCCGGCGCGCGGCGGACAGCGCTCACCGACCGCGGCGTCTGCGCGAAGCTGGCGCACGAGCTGATCCAGCCCGAGTGGTTCGACGACGCCGACGTGCTGCACGTGAGCGGCTACGCGCTGGTCGACCAGCCCTCGGCCGGTGCCGTCCAGCACGCCTGCGAGATCGCGCGCGAAGCCGGCGCCAGCCTCTCGGTCGACCTGGCCAGCGCCGACATCGTCTCGCCGCTGGTGCGCGAGCGGATCCTGCAGCTGCAGCCCGAGGTGGTGCTTGCCACCGCGGCCCAGGCCGAGGCCATCGGCGGCATCGACGGCCTCGGCGACCTCGCCGTGATCAGTGACGACGGGTCACTGCCGGCGATCGATCCGATGGGCGTGGCCGACGCATTCGCGGCCGGGTTCCTGTCAGCCCTCGCGGCCGGGGCCGACGAGGACGATGCACTGGACGACGGCCGCCTGCTCGCCGATCACTGCGCCGGCCTCGACGGGCCGTTGCCGTGACCCGCGGCTTCACCGGGCTGCTGCGGCTGGCGCCGGAGGTCGAGCGGGCGCTGATCCGATCACAGCCGGTGGTCGCGTTGGAGACGTCGCTGGTGGCCCACGGCTTGCCGCACCCCGACGGGCTGGAGGTCGCGCTGCGCTGCGAGGACCGCGTCCGCGAGGCCGGCGTGATCCCGGCCACGATCGCGGTCGTGGACGGGGCGGTGCGGGTGGGGCTCGACGAGGAGGAGCTGGAGCGCCTCTCGGTGACGAGGACGGCGCGCAAGGTGGGGCCGCGCGATCTGGCGTCTGCCGTGGTGTCCGGCGGTCTGGGCGCGACCACCGTGGCCGGGGCGCTGGCCGTCTGCCGCATCGCAGGCATCCACTTCATGGCCACCGGCGGCCTGGGCGGCGTGCACCGCGGCTGGCAGCAGACGCGCGACGTCTCGGCCGACACCTACGAGATCGCCTTCGCGGCGGTGTGCGTGGTCTGCTCCGGGGTCAAGTCGCTGCTGGACGTGTCGGCCACGCTGGAGGAGCTGGAGACGCGCGGGATCCCGGTGATCGGATACGGCACCGACCGCTTCCCGCTGTTCTACCGACGCGATAGCCCCCATCACCTGCCCGACCGCGTCGACGACCCGGCCACAGTGGCAGCGCTGGCCGCCACGCACTGGGGGTTCGCCCGCGCGGCCGGGGTGATCGTGGCCAACCCGGTGGCGGAGGAGGCCGCGCTGTCGGCCGAGGAGATCGAGCCGGCCGTCGACCAGTCGCTGGCCGAGGCGGAGGCCGCGGGCATTCGCGGCGCGGACGTGACGCCGTTCGTGCTGGGACGCGTGCACGAGCTGACCGAGGGCCGCAGCCTGGCCGCAAACCGGCGGCTGATCGAGGACAACGCCGCCCTGGCGGCCGAGATCGCCCGCGCCTACTACGCCGAGTAGCGTCTCCCCGTCACCACGTCAGGGTCAGGTAGCGGAAGTCGCACCGCGGCTCGTACCCGATCTCCGTGTAGATGTGGTTGCTGGTGGGGTTGGCCGCGTCGGTGAACAGCGAGCACCACGACTGCCCGGCGTCCAGCTCGCGCTGCGACAGCTCGGCCACGACGGCGCTGGCGTAGCCACGGCGGCGCAGCGGCGGCGGGGTGTAGACGTACGCGACCGAGGACGACCAGGGCGTCCGCCGCACGACCGCCGCCATCGAGACCACCTCGCCGTCGCGCTCCCATACCGCCAGATCGCCGTGCGGCAGCATGCGCGCGACCGTCTCGGACGCCTCTTGCGGAGAGATCGTCTCGCCGATGTCCTCGGCGAAGGCGAGCGTCCAGCGCTCGAGCTGATCCGCGTCACCGGCGCTCGCTTTCCGGAACGATCCCGGCGGCGCGGCCGGCGGTCGCACGACCCGCAGCTCGAAGGCGTGCAGATCCCGGCGTACCGCCACCTGCGCGCCGGCCACGTCGCTCCAGGCCTGGGCGAACGGCTCGCTGACATGCCTGGCGCCGCTCACCCCCGGCGCACGACGGCCGGCGTCGAGCATGGCCGCCACCAGATCGCCGAACCCGATCTCACCCGGATCTGCGAACCCCGCCACCTGGGCCGGGTGATCGCCGGTCATCAGCACGAACACGACCGGGCGCCCGTCCTGCTCACCGGCGATCATGGTCACCTCGCTGCCGAACGCGTCGGGGGTGTCCACCAGGCGGCGCAGCAGGCCCAGCGACAGCTCACCCTCGGCGCCGGCCGCGCCCAGCGGCTCGGCGACCACGCCGAGCGCCGCCTGCGCGTCTGCGAAGTGCCTGACGTCCATCGGCGCAGTATCGCGCGGCCGGGTGGCAGCCCCGCGCACTCGGGGGGTTAACCACACCGGCAACGCTCCGCGGGTGCCGGATGATTGGCGCACAGACGAACGAGACCCGGTCCCGGCCGCGCCCGGGCCGGACTGACGACAGGAGTACGACAAATGAGCACCCTTCGTGTAGAGGACTTTGCAGCACTTCGCGACCGGCTCGACGGCTGGGTCGTGGAGCCCGGCCATAAGTCGTGGGACGAGGCGCGCGCCGCGTGGAACCTGACGGCCGACCAGCACCCGGCCGCGGTCGTGGTGGCCGCCTCCGCCGAGGACATCGCGGAGACGGTTCGCTTCGCCTTCGACAACGGGTACGGCGTCACCGCTCAGGGCACCGGCCATGGCGCCGCGGCGCTCACGAGCCGGCTGGACGGCGTGATCCTGATCAAGACGCACGAGATGCGCGGCGTCGAGATCGACCCGGAAACGCGCATCGCTCGCGCCCAGGCCGGCGCGCTGTGGATGGACGTGACCGCCCCTGCCCACGAGCACGGTCTGGCCGCCCTGGCCGGATCGTCTCCCGACGTGGGCGTGGTCGGCTACACGCTCGGCGGCGGGCTCAGCTGGCTCAGCCGCACCTACGGGGTGGCCGCGAACAGCGTCACCGCGATCGAGGTCGTGACCGCCGACGGACAGGTCATCCGCACCGACGCGGACAACGATCCGGCGCTGTTCTGGGCGCTGCGCGGCGGCGGCGGCAGCTTCGGCATCGTGACCGCGATCGAGTTCAGCCTCTACCCGGTGCCGGAGGTCTACGCCGGCGTCATGTTCTGGCCGATCGAGCGGGCCACCGAGGTGCTGCACGCGTGGCACGACCTCGCGCCCTCGCTGCCGGAGTCGATGACGACCGTCGGCCGGCTGCTGATGCTGCCGCCGATCCCGGAGATCCCGGAGCCCCTGCGCGGACGCAAGTTCGTGGTGGTCGAGGCCATCCACCTCGGCGACGAGCGGGAGGGCGCCGAGCTGCTGGCGCCGCTGCGCGAGCTCGGGCCCGAGATGGATACGGTCGCCACCATCCCCACGTCGGCGCTGTCGGCGCTGCACATGGATCCGGATCACCCGGTGCCCGGTGCCGGCGACGGCATGTTGCTGAGCGACCTCGAGGCCGGCACGATCGACGAGATCGCGGGCCTGGGCATGTCGGGTGCGCTCGATGCCCTGCTGTCCGTGGAGCTGCGCCAGCTGGGCGGGGCGATCGGCCGGCCCACACCGGGCCAGGGCGCGGTCGGCCACTTCGACGCCGCATACGCGATGTTCGCCGTCGGCATCGCGCCGGTACCGCCGGCCAAGCAGGCGGTGATGGCCGCGGTCGGCACCGTGATCGCCGCCCTCGAGCAGCACCGATCGGACACCAGCTACATCAACTTCCACGAGCGGTCGACGGATCCGGCGAAGGTGTACACGCCCACCGTGCACCGCCGTCTGGCGGAGCTGAAGCGCTGGTACGACCCGACCGACGTGATCCGCTCGAACCACCCGATCGCACCGGCGGAGTAGAGCACGTGCGTGCCCCGCGCGGCGGCGTGCCGCGCGGGGCACGCATCCACACTTCAGCTAGTCGGTGCGGTCCTGCGGGGCCACCACGGTGCGGCCGGTGAGGTCGCCGTAAAGCGCGCGGATGAACAGGGCCGAGAACGGCCAGGCAACCGGCGCTGCCAGCGCCAGCGCAAGCAGCGTGCCGGTGATCGATCCCGCCACCGACTGCACCACCAGGAACATCGAGATCGCAACCGGCGCGCAGAACAGGAGCGTGACCATCCAGACGCCCCAGACGCGGCCGAAGTGGGCCATCGCCATCTGCGGCCCCCGCCACAGCGCGCCCGCCGGCGAGCGGTCGCCGGCCGCCACCGCCGGCACGATCAGGAGCAGCAGCGGCATCGGCGCAACCGAGTAGGGCTGGAACACCAGCACCACCAGCGACGCCACCAGCCCCACGATGACCGCGGTCAGATACGTCGCCGCCACCCGAGCGCGGGGCGCCGGCTCCGGCAGGCCGCGCAGCATCACGTGCGCGAGCAGCAGGAAGTAGGCGACGCCGTAGCTGAACACGCTGGCCACGAAGGTGGCCGTGTCGGTCGACCACGACCCCACCAGCAGCACCGGCACCGTGGCCAGCCCCAGCGCCACGGCGGTGGCCACCACCAGGTCGGCCCAGGCGCTGCCGAAGCGGTGCACCGCGGTGGCGAACAGGTCGCCCAGCGGCGCCTGCTTGTGCGGCGCCGCCTTCCCGGCGTCGCTCACACGCCCGCCTCGGCCGGCTCGTGACTGCACTGGAACGTGATCTCGCCGTCGCCGGCGTCGACGACGACCTTGTCGCCCTCGGACACCTCCCCGGACAGCACCTTCAGAGCCAGCGGGTTTTCGACCTCGCGCTGCAGCGTGCGCTTGAGCGGGCGCGCGCCGTAGGCCGGGTCGTAGCCATGCTCGACCAGCATGGCGCGGGCGGCCTCGGTCAGCTCCAGCTCGATCCGCCGTGAGGCCAGGCGGGATCGCAGCGAGGCGGCCTGCAGCTCGATGATCTCGTTCAGCTGCTCCTGGGACAGCGCGTGGAACGTCACGATCTCGTCGATCCGGTTCAGGAACTCGGGCCGGAACACGGACTCCAGCTCACGGGCGTTCGAGGTCATCACGATGATCGTGTTGCGGAAGTCGACCGTGCGGCCCTGGCCGTCGGTCAGCCGGCCGTCGTCGAGCAGCTGCAGCAGGATGTTGAACACGTCGGGGTGCGCCTTCTCGATCTCGTCCAGCAGCAGCACCGAGTAGGGCCGGCGGCGGACGGCCTCGGTCAGCTGCCCGCCCTCGTCGTAGCCGACGTAGCCGGGAGGCGCGCCCACCAGCCGCGACACGGCGTGCCGCTCCATGTACTCCGACATGTCGATCCGCACCATCGCCTTCTCGGTGTCGAACAGGAACTCGGCCAGCGCCTTGGCCAGCTCGGTCTTGCCGACGCCGGTGGGGCCGAGGAAGATGAACGAGCCGATCGGGCGGTCGGGGTCGGAGAGGCCGGCCCGTGAGCGGCGGATCGCGTTGGACACCGCCGCCACCGCCTCATCCTGGCCGATCACGCGGTCGTGCAGCCGCGACTCCATGTGCACCAGCTTCTCCATCTCGCCCTCGAGCAGCCGGTCGACGGGGATGCCGGTCCAGCTGGCGACCACGCCGGCCACGTCGCTGGAACCAACCTCCTCCTTCAGGAGCGGCGACTGCGACTGCACCTCCTCGAGCCGCGCCATCGCCTCTTCCAGCTCGCGCTCGAGCTTGGGCAGGTCGCCGTAGGTGAGCTCGGCGGCGCGCTGCAGGTCCTGGTCGCGCTGGGCGCGCTCGGCCTCGGCCCGCGTCTCCTCGATCAGCGCCTTCAGACTCTGCACCTGCTCGATCGCCTGCTTCTCGGCCTGCCACTCGGCGCGCATGCCGTCGGCCTGCTCGCGCAGGTTGGCCAGCTCGCGGCCGATCGACTCGCGCCGCTCGACGGCACCCTCGGCGGTCTCACTCTCGAGCGCGGCCTGCTCGATCTCGAGCTGGATCACGCGGCGCTCGACGGCGTCGATCTCGACCGGCACGGAGTCGATCTCGATCTTCAGCCGCGAGGCGGCCTCGTCGATCAGGTCGATCGCCTTGTCGGGCAGGAAGCGGTCGGCGATGTAGCGGTCGGACAGCAAGGCGGCCGCGACGATCGCATCGTCGGCGATGCGCACGCCGTGGTGCACCTCGTAGCGCTCCTTCAGGCCGCGCAGGATCGCGATCGTGTCCGCCACGCTGGGCTCTCCCACCAGCACCGGCTGGAAGCGCCGCTCCAGCGCCGCGTCCTTCTCGATGTGCTTGCGATACTCGTCCAGGGTGGTGGCCCCGACGGCCCGCAGCTCGCCCCGCGCCAGCATAGGCTTCAACAGGTTGGCGGCGTCGACGGCGCCCTCGGCGGCGCCTGCGCCGACGATCGTGTGCAGCTCGTCGATGAACAGGATGATGCGCCCCGCGGCCTGGCGGATCTCGGCCAGCACCGCCTTCAGCCGCTCCTCGAACTCGCCGCGGTACTTGGCGCCGGCCAGCAGCGAGCCCACGTCCAGCGACCACACGCGGCGGTCCTTCAGGCCCTCGGGCACGTCACCCGACGTGATGCGCTGGGCCAGGCCCTCGACGATCGCGGTCTTGCCGACGCCGGGCTCGCCGATCAGCACCGGGTTGTTCTTGGTGCGGCGGGAGAGCACCTGGATCACACGGCGCACCTCCTCGTCGCGCCCGATCACGGGATCGAGCTTGCCGCGCTCGGCCAGGTCGGTGAGGTCGCGGCCGAACTTCTCGAGCGCCGCGTAGTTGCCCTCGGCGTCGGGCGAGGCGGCGCGCTGGCCGCCGCGCACGTCGGCCACGGCCTTCAGCAGCGCCGCGCGGTCGAGGCCGCCTGCCTCCGACAGCGCCAGCAGCAGGTGCTCGACGGCCACGTACTCGTCCTTCAGGGCCTCGGCCTCGCCGAAGGCCGCCTCCAGCGCGGCCCGCAGCGAGCGACTGGCCTGCGGCTGGGCGTTCGCGCCCTCCATCCTTGGCAGCCGCGACAGCTGCTCCTCCAGCCGCGCGCGCAGGGCGGCCGGGCTCTCGCCGGCCTTCTCCAGGATGCGCGGCGCCACGCCCCCGTCCTGGTCGACGAGGGCCGCGAGCAGGTGCTCGGGCGTGAGCTCGGGGTTGCCGCGGGCGATCGCGTCGCCCTGCGCGGAGGCGAACGCCTCCTGTGCCTTGATCGTCAGCTTCTGGAAGTCCATCGCAGTGGGTGTTTCGCGGGTGTGTAGGGGACGAGATCCCGACGGTAGCGCCGATGCACCGCCGACACCTCCTGGTGCATGCGCCGGGCCTGCAGGTCGAGCTGCTGCTCGAGCGCGTCCACGCGGCTCAACAGCTCCACCACCGTCTGCTCGAGGGCCAGCACGTGGGTGGCGCCGGACAGGCTCAGGCCGAGCACGCTGGTGAGGTGCGTGACCTTGCGCAGGCGGGCGACGTCAGAGTCCGAGTAGCGGCGGGTGCCGCCGGGCGTGCGGCGGGGACTGACCACGCCCTTGGCGTCGTACATGCGCAGCGTCTGGGGGTGCATGCCGGCCAGCTCGGCGGCCACCGAGATCGAGTAGCGGGGGTGCTCGGCAGGATCGGTCATGCGAACAGCCTGTCTCGTGGGTTGCCGTGGCTGGTGCGCTGCAGCTCATCCAGCTTCTCGAGCGCCTCGCGCTCCTGCTTGGACAGCTTGGAGGGCACGGCGATGCGCAGCCGCGCCAGCAGGTCACCCTGGCCGCCGCCCTTCAGGCGCGGGGCGCCGCGGCCCTTGACGCGCAGGGTCTTTCCATCCGTCGAACCGGCCGGCACCTTCACCTTGACGCGCTGGCCGTCTGGCGTGGGCAGCTCCACCTGGGCGCCCATCGAGGCTTCGGCGAACGTCACCGGCACCTCCACCAGCAGGTCGTCGCCGCGGCGCTGGAACAGGCTGCTCTCGTCCACCTGCGTCACCACGTAGAGGTCTCCCGCCTCGCCGCCGCGCGGGCCGGCCTCGCCCTTGCCCTTGACCTTGATGCGGGTGCCGTTCTTGACGCCGGCCGGGATCCGCACCTGGTAGGTCTTCGTCGAGCGGACGCGCCCGCTGCCGCCGCAGACGCCGCAGGGATCCTCGATCACGGTGCCGGCACCGCCGCAGCGACGGCAGGTGTGGCTGAGCGAGAAGAAACCCTGGCTCTCGGAGGTGACGCCGCGGCCCTTGCACTCGGGGCAGATGATCGGTGAGGTGCCGGGCGCGGCACCGGAGCCGTGACACGCGTAGCAGGTGTTGGCCTTGGCCACCGGTACCTTCACGGTGGCGCCCTTGAGGGCGTCCTCGAACGAGATCCGCACCGCCACCTCGACGTCGGCGCCGCGCAGCGGCCGCTGCTCACGGGTGCCGCGGCCGCCGGCGCCGCCGCGGGCGAACAGGCCGCCGAACAGGTCGCCGAGGTCGAAGCCCTCGGCCGCGGCGCGCATGTCGAAGCCGTCGAAGTTGGTCGGGCCCTGGCCGGGCCGGAAGTTCTGGCCGAAGGTGTCGTACTGCTTGCGCTTGTCGGGATCGGACAGCACGTCGTGCGCCTCGTTGATCTCCTTGAACTTCGCCTCGGCCGCGGCATCGCCGGGGTTGGCGTCCGGGTGGTACTGGCGGGCCAGCTTGCGGTAGGCCTTCTTGATCTCGTCGTCGGACGCGCCCTTGGGCACGCCCAGGGTTTCATAGTGGGAGGCCATTAGCTCTCCTCAGCAGGTGAACCGCTGGAGACGACCACCCGCGCCGGCCGCATCACGCGGTCGCCCAGCGTGTACCCGCGCTGCCAGACCTCGGAGATCACGCCCTCCGGATGGTCGGACGGCTGCTGCGACAGGGCCTCGTGCAGGTGCGGGTCGAACTCGCTGCCGGGCTCACTGGCGATCTCCTCGAGGCCGCGGCGGCGCAGCAGGTCGACCAGCTGCTGGCGCACCAGCTGCACGCCCTCGGACACCTTCGCCTCCTCGTGATGCTCGGAGGCGTCGAGCGCCCGCTCCAGGTTGTCGAGCACGGGCAGCAGCTCGGACACCAGCGACTCGGCGGCCCGGGTGGCCTGGGCCTCGGCGTCGCGGGTGACCCGCTTGCGGTAGTTGTCGAAGTCGGCCGCGACCCGGCGCAGGTCGGCCAGGTACTCGTCGGCCGCGCGCCGGGCCTGCTCGAGCTCGGACTCGACCACCTCGGCCATGTCCGCGCCCGCGGCCTCGGGGCCCGACCCCGCGTGTGCGGGATCGGGCCCCGGGCAGGGACGGTGCTCGGTCACGCGCGATCGCCCGCCTCGTCGACCACCTCGGCGTCGACGATCTCCTCGTCGCCCTCGGCGGCCGTGCCATCATCGCCCGCGGCGCCCGACGGTGCGTCGCCGGCCTGGGTGCGGGCCTGCTCGTAGACCAGCTTGCCGAGCTCGTAGGAGGCTTCCTGCAGCGCCTCCAGCTTGGCCCGGATCTCGGTCGCGTCCTCGGACTCGAGCGAGCCCTTGACCGCGTCGATCTTCGAGCGGATGTCGGTGCGGGTGGCGTCGTCCAGCCGCTCCTCGTTCTCCTTCAGCGACTTCTCGACGGAGAAGGCGTAGCCCTCGGCCTCGTTGCGGGCCTCGGCCAGGTCCTTCATGCGGCGATCCTCGTCGGCGTGTGCCTCGGCATCCTTGACCATGCCCTGCACCTCGTCGTCGGACAGCCCGGAGCCGCCCTGGATCTGGATCTTCTGCTCGTTGCCGGTACCCATGTCCTTGGCCGACACGTGCATGATGCCGTTCGCGTCGATGTCGAACGCGACCTCGATCTGGGGCACGCCGCGCGGGGCCGGCGGGATGCCGACCAGCTGGAACTTGCCCAGGGTCTTGTTGTAGGCGGCCATCTCGCGCTCGCCCTGCAGCACGTGGATCTCCACCGACGGCTGCCCGTCCTCCGCGGTCGAGAAGATCTCGGCCTTGCGGGTGGGGATCGTGGTGTTGCGGTCGATCAGCCGGGTCATGACGCCGCCCTTGGTCTCGATGCCCAGCGACAGCGGGGTCACGTCCAGCAGCAGCACGTCCTTGACCTCGCCCTTCAGCACGCCGGCCTGGATGGCTGCGCCGATCGCGACCACCTCGTCCGGGTTGACGCCGCGATGCGGGTCCTTGCCGATCAGCTCCTTGACCTTGTCCTGCACGGCCGGCATGCGGGTCATGCCGCCGACCAGGATCACCTGGTCGATCTGGGAGGCCGAGAGGCCGGCGTCGGACAGCGCCTGCTTGGTCGGACCGACGGTGCGCTCGATCAGGTCATGCGTGAGCTCGCCCAGCTTGGCGCGGGTGAGCGTCGTGTCCAGGTGCTTGGGGCCGTCCGCATCGGCGGTGATGAACGGCAGGTTGATGTTGGTGGACTGCGTCGTGGACAGCTCGATCTTGGCCTTCTCGCCTGCCTCGTAGAGCCGCTGCAGAGCCATCGGATCCTTGCTCAGGTCGATGCCCTGATCGCGCTTGAACTCGGCCGCCAGCCAGTCGACGATGGCCTTGTCGAAGTTGTCGCCGCCCAGGTGGTTGTCACCGGAGGTGGCCTTCACCTCGAACACGCCGTCGCCCAGCTCCAGCACCGACACGTCGAAGGTGCCGCCGCCCAGGTCGAAGACGAGGATGGTCTGATCGTGCTCCTTGTCGAGACCGTAGGCCAGGGAGGCTGCGGTCGGCTCGTTGATGATGCGCAGCACCTCGAGGCCGGCGATCTTGCCGGCGTCCTTGGTGGCGTTGCGCTGGGCGTCGTTGAAGTAGGCGGGGACCGTGATCACGGCCTCGCTGACGGGCTCGCCCAGGTAGGACTCGGCGTCGGCCTTCAGCTTCTGCAGGATCATCGCGGAGATCTCCTGCGGCGGGAAGGTCTTGTCGCCGGCCTGCACGCGGGCGTCGCCGTTGGGACCGGAGACGACCTCGTAGGGGACGATCTTCTGCTCCTCGCTGACCTCGGAGGCCTTGCGGCCCATGAAGCGCTTGATCGAGAAGACGGTGTTCTGCGGGTTGGTGACCGCCTGCCGCTTGGCCGGGGTGCCGACCAGGCGCTGGCCGTCCTTGGTGAACGCGACCACCGACGGGGTGGTGCGACCGCCCTCGGCGTTGGGTATGACGGTGGGCTCGCCGCCCTCCATCACAGCCATGCACGAGTTGGTGGTGCCAAGATCGATGCCAATCACTTTGCTCATACGGTGCTGCTCCTTGCGGTTGATTCAGTTGGTCAGATGTAGAAAATCTCAGTCGAGTTGTAGCAGATTTCGCGATGCCGGGCCAATCTTGACACGGCCCCGGTTTATACCTAGTTTGTCTAGGTATGGGTGCCACCGACCTGCGCGGACAGATCGACCTGCTGCTGCTCAGCGTGCTGGTCGCCGAGCCCGCCCACGGATACCGCGTGATCGAGCGGCTGCGTGAGCAGAGCGAGGGGACGTTCGACCTGACCGAGGGCACCGTCTACCCGGCGCTGCACCGGCTGGAACGAAGCGGCCTGCTGGAGAGCCACTGGGCCGACGACGCGCCCCGGCGGCGACGGGTGTACGCCGTGACGCAGGCCGGCCGCGGCTCGCTGGCGACGAGGCGACGGGACTGGGCGGCGTTCGCCGGGGCGATGCAGGCGGTGATCGCACAGTGATCGAGCGCTGGCTGGCGGAGTTCGACCGACACCTGCGGGTGCACGGGCGCCGCCGGCGGCGAGTGATCGAGGAACTGGACGCTCACCTGCGCGATGGCGCCGCCGCGCACGGCGAGCCGGAGGCGGTGCGCCGGATGGGAGACGCGAGGACGGTCGCCGTGTCGTTCACCCCGCGCGCGGCCGACCGGCTGTTCGAGCAGCGCGACCGGCTGGCGGCGCTGCTGATGCTGTCGGCGATGGCGGCCAGCCTGCCGCTTGCGCGCACGATGGAGCAGCTGGGCAGCCCCGGCTCGTCGCACGCGTTCGCCTGGTTCCTGGCGTTCCTGACACCGACCGCGGCCGTGGCGCTGGTGTCGTGCCTGGCGGTGCTGCGTCGACGGCCGCTGGGAGCGCGGCTGGCGGCGCCGCTGCTGGCCATGGTGGCGGTGACGGCGGCGGTGGTGCTGCTCGACCTGCCGCCGTCACGGGCCGAGTTCCGCACCTACACGGCCGCCGAGACCGCGCAGACGCGCCATCAGTGCTCCGCCGCCGATCCGGGCTGCGTGGCGGCCGACCACGCCTCCGAGATCCGCATCAACTATTCGCTGGGCGCCTTGACGCTGGCCGGCTTCTACCTATGGGCCGTCACCGGCTGGACGCCACGCCGGCGCGACGGGCGGCGGCGGGCCATCGCCTGACCGGCCGGCGACCGCGGTCGCGCCGAAGGGGCAGAGGTCGAGCAGCACGCAGCCGTCGCAGCGTGGCCGCCGCGCCTTGCAGGTACGACGGCCGTGCTCGATCAGCAGCAGGTGCGCCTCCAGCATCCGGTCGGGCGGCGTGATGGCCGTCAGCAGCGGATGCGCGGCGTCGGCGCTGACCCGCGGGCCGATCAGCCCCAGCCGCAGCGCGATCCGGTGGATGTGCGTATCCACAGGCATCACCGGCATGCCCAGCGAGAACAGGAGCACGCAGCTGGCCGTCTTCCGCCCCACCCCCGGCAGCGCGGTCAGGAACGCCATCGCCGCCTCCGGCTCCTGCCCGGCCAGCCAGCCCAGGTCAAGCCCGTCCGGCGTCACCGCCAGCTCGGCCAGGATCGCCTGGATCCGCGGCGCCTTCTGGTTGGCCAGCCCGCCCGGCCGCAGCACCGCCACCAGCTGCGCCGGTGGGGCCGCCAGCACGTCCTGCCAGCGCGGGTAGCACTCCCGCATCGCCGCGTAGGCGCGCTCGCAGTTGATGTCGCTCGTGTTCTGTGACAGCACCGTCTGGATCAGCTCGTCCAGCGGCGCCAGCACCCTGTGCGGCCGCACGCCGTAGGCGGCGCGCAGCCGGTCAATGATGGCCGCAAACGGCGTGACGGGTAGTCTTTCAACAGATGACCGCACTGACCGACACTCTCGCACGGCCGCTCCGCGATCTGCGCATCTCGGTCACCGATCGCTGCAACTTCCGCTGCACCTACTGCATGCCGAAGGAGGTGTTCGGCCACGATTTCGTGTTTCTGCGCCGCGAGCAGCTGCTGACCTTCGAGGAGATCGAGCGCCTGGCCCGGCTGTTCCTGGCCGCCGGCGTCACCAAGATCCGCCTCACCGGCGGTGAGCCGCTGCTCCGTCGCGACCTCGAGACCCTGGTCTCGATGCTCTCCGCGCTGCGGCCGCACGGCCTCGCCGACCTCACCCTGACCACCAACGGCGCGCTGCTGCCGGCAAAGGCCGGGGCACTCCGCGACGCCGGCCTCGACCGTGTCACCGTCAGCCTCGACTCACTCGACGACGACGTCTTTCAGTCCATGAACGACGTCCGCTTCCCGGTCGCGCGGGTGCTCGACGGCATCGAGGCGGCCCAGCAGGCAGGTCTCCCCGTCAAGGTCAACATGGTCGTCAAGCGCAACGTCAACGACGGCTCGGTCATGGACATGGCCGAGCGCTTCCGCGGCACCGGCATCATCCTGCGCTTCATCGAGTTCATGGACGTCGGCACCACCAACGGCTGGCGCCTGGACGACGTCGTGCCCGCCCAGGAGCTGGTCGACCAGCTCTCGGCCCGCTGGCCGCTTGAGCCGGTCGCGCCGCGCTACCGGGGCGAGGTCGCCAACCGCCTCCGCTACGCCGACGGCGCCGGCGAGATCGGCGTCATCGCCTCGGTCACCCGCCCGTTCTGCGGCGACTGCACCCGCGCCCGACTCTCGGCCGAGGGCGAGCTCTACACGTGCCTGTTCGCCGCCCACGGCCGCGACCTGCGGGGCCCGCTCCGCGAGGGCGCGAGCGACGAGCAGCTGGCGGCGCTGCTGGGCCGGATCTGGGGCAACCGCGGCGACCGCTACTCGGAGCTGCGCAGCGCCGAGACACGCGATAGCCCGCGGGTCGAGATGTCCCACATCGGCGGCTGAGACACCGGTCTGGGCGGCTGCTGATCCGTCACATCGGGTACCATCCCCCGATGGCGACGCTGGCCTCTGCACGGACCAGGGTACGTGTGCGGGTGCTTCCCAAGGGATGGCCTGACTTCCTCCTCCAGCTAGGGCTGTTCGCCGTCGCGGACCTGCTGTACGAGATCTCCCGCACCCTCGCCAAGGGCGATCTGGCGGTCGCATTCGTGCACGCGCGCGACGTCGTCTCGGTGGAGAAGAGCATCGGCATCTTCACGGAGCTGAACGTCCAGCACTGGGCGCTGGCGCGGCCGTGGGTGCTCGACGTCGCCAACATCACCTACTTCCACGCGCACTTCGCGGTCACCACCTGCTTCATGTTCTGGCTGTACCTGCGCCGCAACCACTACTACTACTTCGTACGCAACATCGTCTTCTCGGCGATGGCCGTGGCCCTGATCGGCTACGTCCTGTTCCCGACCGCGCCGCCGCGCATGCTCACCGACCTCGGCTTCATCGACACGCTCGAGAAGACGGCCGATGTCAACTTCAACACCGGCGCCGTGTCCCTGCTCTCGAACCCGTTCGCGGCGGTGCCCAGCGTGCACACCTGCTTCTCGCTGATCATCGGCGCCAGCTGCTTCTTCCTGGTGCGCAGGCGCGCCGTCCGCGTGATCTGGCTGCTCTATCCGTGCCTGATCGTGTTTTCGATCGTGGCAACCGGCAACCACTTCTGGCTGGACGCGATCCTGGGCGGCGTACTGGCCGGCGTCGCCCTCGGCGTTGCCTGGATGATCGAGCGCTTCCACCCCACGCTGCCGGCCTCGGCCCGCCATCGGTTGCGGCTTGATCCGGCCTCCTGACCGGGATTCGCGGCACTGCATGCACGTGATAGCGCGCGTGGTATAGTACGTGCGATGACCACCTCGCTCGCGCGTCTCAAGGACGGGTATACCAACGGCGGGCGCAGCGTCGCGCTGCGCTTCATGCAGAGCTTCCGCAGCCTCCCGCTCACCCCCAACCAGCTCACCACCTTTGGCTTTCTGCTGAACGTCGCCGCCGGCGTGCTGATCTACGAGCAGCACTGGGTGTGGGCGACCGTGGTGTTCGTGGCCGGCTCCGTGATCGACGCCCTCGACGGTGCGCTGGCGCGGGCGCACGACAAGATGACCCCGTTCGGCGGCTTCCTCGATTCGACCCTCGACCGCATGAGCGAGGGCGTGATCCTGGGTGCAATCGCCCTGGTGCTGGCCGACCAGGGACACACCCTTGCCCTGGCCTGCGTGTTCGTGGCACTGGTCGGGTCGTTCCTGGTCAGCTACACCCGCGCCAAGGCCGAGGCGCTGGGCCTGAAGGGCGACGTCGGCCTGATGGCTCGTGCCGAGCGGATCGTGCTCCTGGCCGTGGTGCTGCCGTTCGCCGGCGTGGGCAGCGTGCTGCCCTATGCGATCTACATCCTGGCCGCACTGACGTCGATCACCGTCGTCCAGCGCATCGCCTACGTACGCTCACAACTGAACGCGAAATCGGAGGGATAGGTTATGGCCGAAACGGCCTCGCAAAACGGACATCGCGCCTCGAGCGGAAAGGTGCGCGTCGCCATCGTCGGCGTCGGCAACTGCGCCTCGTCGTTCGTCCAGGGCATCCAGTACTACCAGAACGCCAAGGCGGGGGAAACCGTGCCCGGCCTGATGCACGTCGACCTGGGTGGCTATCACATCTCGGATATCGAGTTCAGCGCCGCGTTCGACATCGACGCCGACAAGGTCGGCAAGGATCTGTCGCAGGCGATCTTCAGCGGCCAGAACAACACCGTCAAGTTCTCCGACGTGCCCAAGCTGGACGTGCCCGTGTACCGCGGCATGACCCACGACGGCATCGGCAAGTACCTGTCGCAGGTGATCACGAAGGCCCCCGGCGAGACCGCCGACGTGGTCAAGATCCTGCAGGACACCAAGACCGACGTGGTCGTCAGCTACCTGCCGGTCGGCTCCGAGGAGGCGACCAAGTGGTACGTCGAGCAGGTGCTCGCGGCCGGCTGCGGCTTCGTCAACTGCATCCCGGTGTTCATCGCCCGTGAGCCCTACTGGCGGCGCCGCTTCGAGGAGAAGGGGCTGCCCATCGTCGGCGACGACATCAAGTCGCAGGTCGGCGCCACGATCGTCCACCGCAAGCTGGCGCGCCTGTTCCAGGAGCGGGGCGTGCTGCTGGAGCGCACCCACCAGCTTAACGTGGGCGGCAACACCGACTTCCTGAACATGCTCGAGCGTGAGCGCCTCGAGAGCAAGAAGATCTCCAAGACCAATGCGGTCACCTCGCAGCTCGACCACGACCTCGGCGCCAAGAACGTCCACATCGGCCCGTCCGATCACGTCGCCTGGCTCGAGGATCGCAAGTGGGCCTACATCCGCCTCGAGGGCCGCTCGTTCGGCGACGTGCCGCTCAACATCGAGCTCAAGCTCGAGGTGGTCGACTCCCCCAACTCGGCGGGCATCGTGATCGACGCCGTGCGCTGCGCCAAGCTGGCGCTCGACAACGGCATCGGCGGCGCGCTCGAGTGGCCGTCCGCCTACTTCATGAAGTCGCCCCCGGTGCAGCACCCCGACGACGAGTGCCACACGCAGGTCGAGACGTTCATCGAGAAGTACACGCCCAAGAAGTCGGGCACCAAGGAGAAGGCCGCGGCCGAGGGCTGAGGCCGGCGTGGCCGACGCGCTGAACATCTGCCTGGTCTCGCCCTACGCGCTTGCCGGCGGCCATCCGGTGGCCGAGTACGTGCGGAACGAGGCGACGGGACTGGCCGGGCGCGGGCACCGGGTGACGGTGCTCGCTCCCAGCGCGTCCTCCCAGTCGCTGCGGAGCGGACGGCGCCGGCTGCGTTCGCTGGCGGCCGGCGACGCGGAGGCGCTGCATGCGCTGCCCGCCGAGCCGCTGGCCGTGGCCGTCGGCCCGGCCGTTCCCAGCGGGGCGCGGGGCCGCGGGCGCGGCGCCGGACTGCCGATCGCGGCATCGGCCAACGTCGCGCTGGCGGTGGGCGAGGGCAGTTTCGACATCGTGCACGCCCACGAGCCGACCGTGCCGGGGCTGGCCACCGCCGCGCTGCGCCACACCCGCGGTCTGATCGTGGCCACCTTCCACGCCGAGACCGAGCGCGCGCTCAGCTATCCGATCCGCAGCGGCCGGCGCAAGCGCTACGGGTCGCGCATCGATGCGCTGCTCGCCGCCAGCACGCGCGCGGCGGAGCTCGCCGCCACGCTCTATCCGGGCGACTACGAGGTCATGCCCGACCCCATCTCTCCGATCTTCACCCCCGCCGGCAAGACCGGCACCAGGGTTGTGGCCGAGTGGACGGGCGAGGGCCGCGGCGTCGCACGCAGCCTGATCCGCACCGTCGCCGACACGCCCGGCGTGGAGCTGACGCTGGCCTGGGACCGGCGCGGCCGCAGGCCGATGCGGCCCTACGTGCCGCCGCGCGCGCGCGGGCGCGTGCGCACCGAAGGGCTGGAGCGAGACGAGCAGCGAGCCCGGCTGCTGGAAGCCGCCGACGTGTTCGTGGCGGCGCCGGATGGGAACCCGCTCCTGGCCTGGGAGGCCCGCGCCAGCGGCGCCGTCGTGGTCTCGGTCGACGACGGCCCCGGCCTGCGCTATGCAGCCGACCAGCCGCCGCTGGCTGCCGCCGCGCTGGCCCGCCTGCTGGAGCAGCCCGAGCTGCGCGCGCAACTGGCCGCCGAGGCCACACGGGCCGCCGGCCAACGCGGCGCGGCGGCGCTGGCCGAGCGCCTGGAGTCGCTCTACTCCGGCCTGCTGCGGCGGCGCCGGACACGGCCCCAGACCGCGCCGGCGCGGCCGGTGCTGATCGACGCCGACCTGCACATGCACACCAGCCACTCGCACGACTGCGCCACCGACCCGGAGGCGCTGGTCGACCACTGCATCGCGCAGGGCCTGGGCGCCATCGCGATCACCGACCACAACGAGATCTCGGGTGCGCTCGAGGCAGCCGCCCTGGACAAGCCGATCACCGTGATCGTGGGCGAGGAGGTGAAGACCTCACAGGGCGAGGTGATCGGGCTGTTCCTGCACGAGCGGATCGAGCGTGGCATGAGCATGGCCGACACCATCGCCGAGATCCAGCAACAGGGCGGCCTGGTGCTGATGCCCCACCCCTTCGATCGCCTGCACACGATCCCGGACTCCGCCACGCTGCTCCGCCACCTCGATGAGATCGACGTGTTCGAGGTCTACAACTCACGGCTGCTGTTCGACTCGTTCAACGACGACGCCCTGCGATTCGCGACCAAGTACAACCTGGTGCAGTCGGCAGGGTCGGACGCGCACGTGCTGCAGGGCATCGGCACCGCCATCAACCGCATCCCCGCCTTCGAAGGGCCGGAGGAGTTCCTGGTCGCGATGCGCCACAACCAGATCGTGCGGCGGCCCCGCAACCTGCTCTACCTGCAGGGCTTGAAGTGGATGCAGCAGGTCGGGAAGACGGGGAGCTGACGTCAGGCCGCGGCGTCCGCCGCACGGACGCTGCCGAGCGACTGGTGCAGCACCTGCAGCGACTGCTCGCCGGCGCCCTCGAGCACGGCCGCCAGCGCATCCACGCAGGCCGGGTCGAACGCGGTGCCCGTCTCGCTCACGATCTGGGCCATGGCCCGCTCGTGTGACCACGGCTCACGGTACGCGCGCCGGCTGATCAGCGCGTCGTACACGTCGCAGACGGTCATGATGCGGGCCTCCAGCGGGATCGCCTGCCCGGCGATGCCGTCCGGGTATCCGCCGCCGCCGAACCGCTCGTGGTGCCACAGCACGATCGGCAGCTCTCGCTCGAACCCGCCCAGGTGCGCGAGCAGGTCGGCGCCCTTACCAGGATGCGTCTTGATCACCGCGAACTCCTCGTCGGTGAGCCGGCCCGGCTTGTTCAGGATCTGCTCGGGCACCTGCAGCTTGCCGATGTCGTGGAGCAGTCCAGCCACGGCCAGGCGGCGCAGCGCCGGCGCCGGCAGGCCCATCTTCATGCCCACCCGCACCGCCAGGGCGGCCACCCGCCGCGAGTGCTCGCGGGTGGAGGGATCGCGCAGCTCCATGGTCGCGGTCAGGCTGCGGACGTAGCCGCCCAGCAGGCTCTCCTCGGACTCCAGCAGGTCGCTGCCCTCCACCCGGCGGTAGAGGTGGTAGGACGGCACCTGCCGGGCGAGGTCGACCGCGACCGAGCCCGCCACCGCCACGAAGCCCATCGCCTCCAGCACGTGCGCCGCCCAGAACATGAGCGTCCAGGTGTCCGAGAGCAGGTAGATCACGATCGAGCAGCCCAGCCAGATCAGGCCCACGGCGACCGTGAGATCGGCGCGGCGGCCGGTCAGCTGGTGCGTGACGAAGGCCCGTCGCGCGATCCAGAGGTAGGAGATGCTGACCGGGAACAGCACGACGTACACCCACGGCTGCACCTGCAGCGGCACCAGCGGGATCAGCTCCGGATGCACCAGCCCGACCACGCCGAACACCAGCAGCGCGGCCAGTGCTGCCGCCTGGCAGCGCGCGACCACGCGGGTGGCGCCGGTGCGGGCGGACGGCGCCAGCACCGCCGCGGCCAGGATCACGCCCCCGGCCGGCACCGCCAGCACGCCCGCCAGGCCGACGGTGGCGTTGCGGGCGTACTCCTCGAGGAACACGCCCGGCGTGGCCAGGCCGTGGACCGTCATCAGGCCGGCCATGACGGTGAAGGCGACGCCCACCAGCCCCGCTCGCGTGTCGTTCCTGCGGATCGCCGCCCGCGTCATCAGCACCGACACGGCGGCGGCAACGGCGGCGGTTCCGGTGACCGCCAGCACGTGCAGCGTGGGCAGCTCGAACTCGCCGTGCACGCGGCGCGAAGCCAACGCCACCAGCGCAGGAGGGATGAATGCGGCCAGGCAAGCTGCCGCCGCAGCTCGGGAGAAGCGTGGCATGTGTGGAGATGATCGACCGCGCGCCTGGCAAGCTTGAACGCATCGCGGGGTAGAGGTTTCGGCCGCGTATGCGCCAATATGTGGGAGTGAGCGTGCCCGACGATCAGATCTACGAGCGATACCAGGCCCGCGCCATCGCCGAGACCAACCAGCTCGGCCATGAGATCGCGACCTGGGTCGGCGACCACCATCCCGCACAGGCGCCGGTGATCGGCACCGGCCACCCGCTGGCCGACATCTTCCTGCTCAAGTACCGGCCCATGGCGGCTGAGGTGCAGGAGGGCGTGGCCTTCTTCGGCCGGGCCGGCCAGGCGGTGCTGAAGAGCATCGAGCGACTGCGCATCGACCCGTTGAAGCTGTATGGCAGCGTCTGCCTGAAGGTCGACATCGACCCCGAGCCGGACGACCTCGTCCAGGCGCGGGCCTGGCTCACCCACGAGCTGCACATCACCCAGCCCGGCATTGTCGTCGCGATGGGCGAGGACGCTGTCGCCTTCCTGGGATCGCTGGAGTTCCCGCTGTCGTCGCCGGTCGAGTTCAGCTGCGGCGAGGTGCGGCCGTTCACCCCCACGATCGACCTGCTGGCCGTACCGGACATCGACAGCTCGCTGAACGACTCCGCCGCCAAGCGCGAGTTCTGGGCGGCCTTCAAGGCGCTGGGCGAGTGGTACGACAACCTGCCGCCGTACTGACGGTGCGCGTGGCCGGGGCGCTGGCCGCCCTGGCCGCGTTCGACTGGCTCGCTCCGCACATCGGGAACGGCCCTGCCACGGCGGTCCAGATCGCCGGCCTGGCGCTGATCTCGATCCCGCTGGCGACCCTGGTGCCGCTGGCTCTGGCCCCCGCGGCGGGGGTGGGCGCGCGGCTGCTGCTGTGGGCGGCGCCGGCGGTGCTCGCAACCGCGCTCCTGATCTGGGCCGGCTACTCGGGCACGCCGGCCACGCTGGCCAAGCTGGTGGCAGCCAGCCTGATCGGTCTGGGCCTGGGGTCGCTGCTGCAGACGCCGGTCGAGATCGTCGGCATCGCCGTGCTGATTGCGGCGGTGGACATCTACAGCGTCGCGGCCGGGCCGACCAAGGTGATCGTCGAGCACCACGCGCAGGTGCTGAACGCGTTCACCTTGGCGTTCCATCCGCTCGGCAGCACCGGGGTGGCGCAGATCGGCGCCAGCGACTTCGTGTTCTTCTCGGTGTTCCTGGCCGCGGCGGCCCGGTTTGACCTGCGCCCGACGCTGACCTGGGCGGCGATGACGGCCTCGTTCGGGCTGACCCTGCTCCTGTCCTACCAGTTCGACCGGGCGCTGCCGGCGCTGCCGCTGTTGTCGCTCGCGTTCCTGACCGCAAACGCCGACCTGCTGGCGGGGCGCATCGGGGGGAGCACCGATTCACCCGAAGGGGACTAGCCGCCGCAGCACGGCTCGTCGATGTATCTGCGATGGCTCCCCACGGCCCGCTCCGTCGCCTCAGCTGCCCGGTTCTGATCGGGCTGTCGCTGATGTGGTCCGGAGCGGCGCAGAGCGCTCACGCCGGCGGCAGCACCACGCTGCCAGACACGAAGCCGACATGGGCGACGCCGGCCAACAGCACGGGTGAGGCCTCCGACAGCGGCACGGTCGTGTTCTCGATGTGGCTGGGCTGGCGCGACCAGCCGCAGCTGAAGGCGCTGCTGGCCGCCCAGCAGGATCCCGCCAGCGGCGACTATCGCCGCTGGCTGTCGCCGCAGCAGTTCCGCTCGCTGTTCGCGCCGGACGCGAGCTCGGTCGCGAGCGTGTCCAGCTGGCTGCAGGCGCAGGGCTTCGACCTGGTGGACGTGCCCCAAAACCACCTGTTCGTCACGGCCAGCGGGACGGTGGCCCAGGTCGAGCGCGCGTTCCAGGTGAACGAATCGCTGTACCAGGTGAGCGGGCAGACGCTGCGCGCACCCGACGCCAATCCCAGGATCCCGGACGACCTGGCCGCGAGCGTGACGGCGATCACCGGGCTCGACAACGCCTACGCACTGGCGCGGCCGCACGTCCAGACGCCGGCGCCGCCACCGCCCA
>Ga0075434_100001097_pt1 | contig 22183 bp, 21 predicted proteins | sample RhiMethybrSRZTD3_FD_75298 | JGI IMG/M metagenome (GOLD analysis project Ga0075434, IMG submission 75298) | Populus rhizosphere microbial communities from Tennessee, USA - Rhizosphere MetaG P. TD hybrid SRZTD3 | ecosystem: Host-associated > Plants > Roots > Rhizosphere > Soil | place: USA... | reverse complement strand
CGGCCGATCGACGTCGGCGCCCTCGCGGCGGACGCAGCGGCGGCGTTTGCCGGAGCTCCCGGCATAAGCTGGTCCGTCGAGGCGACGCCGGGTCTCGAGGCCGTCGGCGACCCGCGCCTGATTTCCCGGGTCCTGTCCAACCTCGTCGGCAACTCCGTCGACGCGCTGCAGGGGCGGGGCATGATTCGAATCCGCGTGGATCGGCGCGACGGGCGCATCGAAACGGCGGTCGAAGACGACGGGCCGGGAGTTTCTCCCGAGATCCTGCCGCGCCTCTTCGACCCGTACTTCTCGGCCAAGAGCGGAGGCACCGGGCTAGGCCTGGCCATCGCGAAGAAGATCGTCGAGGAGCACGGAGGCACGATCGCCGCCGGCAACCGGCCGAAGGGAGGATTCCGCGTGGCCTTCGACCTCCCGGCGTCCGACGGCGGGAGCGGAGCCGCATGAGGCGTTCGGGCCACCTTCTTCTGAGTCTCCTGACGATCGCCGCCGGCTGCCGAAAGGCGGCGGGACCCGAAGGCCCGGCGGCCGCCGCGCCTCCGAAGGGCGACGCGGTCGAGTTCGTGAATCCCGCAGCCGCCGCGGAACCCGATCTCGTCGAGCGTCTCCGCCGGCTGGCCGTCGCGACGGTGTTCCTGCCCGCGGGCGAGCTCGCGCGCGACGGCGGGCGATGGACCCTGAACGCCGATCCGTATCCGCCCCGGCCCGTCGAGGGTCCGGCCGTGATCCTGGTAGTGCGGTCGAGCGAGGCGCTCTCCGCGCTCCTCTCTTCCTCGGAGGGCACGGCGGCGGCGGGAGCCTCTCACGCGCTCGCCGCCGGCGTGACCGAAGGCCTGCGCAAGGGAGGTCCGTACGGGAACGTCGTCGGCATCCACCTGGAGGGACCGTTCTCCGCGGCGACCGCGGCCCGGGGGACCGATCTGCTCGCCGCGTTGCGCAAGGAGTTGCCCCGCGGTCTGCTGCTGTCGTTTCGACTGGCCTCCGCGCCGGCGAACGACGACGAACGCAAGCGCCTCCGCCCGCTTCTCGAGTCCGCGGACGCCCTGGAGGCGACCGTGTTTGGCGGAAGCGCGAGGATCGACTCGGTCGCAGCCGACGCCCTCGGCCGTCCATGGTGGGCCGGGTACGACGCCGCGGTCCGATGCGTGGCGACGAGCCCGGAGGGGCAGGTTCACAGCGAAGTTCCCGAGAAGGCGGTCGACGCCCTCTCGGGCCACCCTCAAGTCGAGTTCGAAAACGATCTGACCGTGACGGATCCCGACGTCGTCGCGTTTCGCCTGACCGCTCGAGGTCCGGTCCGGGTCGGGGATCTGAACCTCGCGGCCGGCGAGCACGTTGCGTGCCGGATGCCGTCACTGCCGGAGCTGCTCTATCGCCTCGGTTCGGCCATGGCGGGACGGCGCCACCTGCTCGGGCGCGTGATCGTCTTCGGAGGAGACAGCGAAAGCGATCGGATCGTGCGCGTCGAGGCCCTGGAGGACATCCTGCTTGGACGATCACTCGCGCCCGCGCTCGACGTTCGCGTGAACCCCGCGGGCCGCAATGCGATCTCGATCGAGGCGAAGAATCTGTCGCCCCATCCGTCCACGGCTTCCCGGGTGTCGAACTGGGTCGAGGTCGACCTGGCGCCGGCCCACCCGGCCGACGTGGCGCTCGGGGGCTTCGACCGCTACGAGGCTTACGATGCCTCGGGTCGCCCCGTCACTCCGGGCCGGGCGACCCGCGTCCGGCTCTACGAGACGCTGGTCGGGCCCCGCGAAGCGATCACGCCGGCCAGGATCGTGGTGCGCGGGGTGCTGCCGTCGCCGTGCTGCCGCCACCGCTTGCACCTGCTCGCCGCCGCGGGTCCCGAGGAATCGGGAGATTGGATCGATCCGCCGCCGCCGACTCCGCCGCCGGCGCCTACGAAGAAGCGGAAGTGACTTCCTTGCGCCGGAAGACCCCGACCAGCTTTCCGACGGGTCCGGACGCCACGAAGACCACGGCGATGGCCGCGAGCGCGAGCTGAGGTCTGTAGGCCACGATCGCAAAGAACAGAGCGATCGCCGGCAGGATCCAGGCGGGCCGCCGGCGCCTCAGGTCGAGGTCCTTGAAGGACCGGTAGCGGATCGTCGAGATCATCAGGTAGGCCAGAACGAACGTCAGGACGAGCAGGCCTCCCATCCACGTCCGGTTCATGAGGCGCTCCGGCGTGGCCAGCACGACCGCCGCCACCGTGCCCGCGGCTGCCGGGATCGGCAGTCCCACGAAGTAGCGCTTGTCGACGACGTGCGTCTGGATGTTGAAGCGCGCCAGGCGCATGGATCCGCAGACGACGAAGAGAAACGACACGAACCAGCCCAGCCGGTGAAAGTCCTCGAGGCCCCAGGAGTACGCGAGCACCGCGGGGGCCACGCCGAAGGACACCAGGTCGGCCAGCGAGTCGTACTCCTCGCCGAACTCGGAGGTCGAGTGCGTGAGTCGTGCGATGCGGCCGTCGAGACCGTCGAGGATGCCCGCGGCGATGATCAGAACGGCGGCGATCTCGAAATTCCCCTGGATCGAATACCAGAGCGAAAGGTAGCCGCAGAACAGGTTGCCGACCGTGAAGAGCGTCGGCAGGATGAAGAGGCCTCGGGAGAGCCGTTCCCGCGAGAGCCGCGCCACGCTATGCGCCTCCGCGCCAGCGGGCAATCGGCGACATTCCGGCTTTCAGCTTCTGGCCCTTTCCTACGAGGACCTCGCAGTCGTCGGGGAGAAAGACGTCCACGCGCGAACCGAACTTGATGATGCCGATGCGTTCCCCGCGCGCGAGCTCCTGGCCCACCGCCGGGTAGAAGACGATCCGGCGGGCCAGCGCGCCCGCGATCTGCTTGAAAGCGAGCCGGCCTTGCGGGGAGGCCAGCGTCACGCGGGTCTGCTCGTTGTCGGTCGAGGCCTTGTCGTCGAACGCGGCGAGCTTCTTGCCGGGGACGTGGGCGAATTCCGCAATGCGTCCCGCGGCCGGCGAGCGATTCACGTGACAGTTGAAGACGGACATGAAGATCGAAAGCCGGCGGCGCGCGCCCGGCGGGGCCTCCGGGGGCTCGGTCACGGACAGGACGGTGCCGTCGGCGGGGGACACGATCGTCTCGGGGCCTCCCTCGGGAACGCGGTCGGGATCGCGGAAGAACTGAACCAGGAAGAGCGTGACGGCCAGGAGCAGGCCCGCCGCCAGGGGATGTCCGAAAACGGCGGCGAGCCCGCCGGCCACGAGCGGGGGCAGGATGAATACCCACCCCTCCCGGGCGATCGGGAGCCTCAGGTCGCGACTCCCTCGCGGTGGGTCCGGGCGATGGCCTCCATGCGGTCCTTCAGAAGGAGCTTCTCCTTCTTCAGCCGCTTCTCCTCCATTTCCTCGTCCTCGGAAAGTCGGTTTTTCGCCGCCAGCAACTGCAGGCGTTCCTCGTGATGTCGATGCTCCTCGTGCAGGCGGCGGAACTCCGGGTCGGTCACGGCCAGTTCCTCACGGTTCCCGTTTTCCATCGGGTCAGACCTCCTTGCTTTTTTTTGGATCGAGGAGAGTGCCGGGGGGAGGGTCACGTCCCAAGTCTAATCCCGCCAAACCGGCCTTTCAACCGCGTTCGGTCAGCGGAAGCACCAGCACGAGCGCGTCTTCTCCGTCCTGATAGTAGGCGCGCCGCTTGTAGGCCTCCCGGAAACCATAGGACCGGTAGAACTGCCGCGCCGCCTCGTTGGACACGCGGACTTCCAGCGTCACGGCGGTCGACGCCATGGCGCGCGCCCGTGACAGCGCGTCCTCGATCAGAACCCGCCCGTAGCCCTGTTTGCGCAGGCGCAAATCGGTCGCGATCTTGTTGACGTGAAATTCCTCGTACAGGGAGACGGCGAAGAGATATCCGCCCACGCGCGGCGCGCCTCCGTCGTCGCGGGCGAGGACGCGGATGTAGCGGTGCGCTTCGACCAGCTCGCTCGCGAAGAACTCTCGCCGCCAGGGCACCGGGAACGATTCGGATTCGATCCGGACGATCTCGTCGAGGTCGAAGGGACCCGCCGGACGAAGCCGGTACGGATCGGGCCGTGGTTCAGGGAGCGACATGCTTCTCCTCGGCCGCGCTCGGGCGCGAGTAGATGGCTTCGAGCGCGCCCCCCGGGTGCGGTTCGCGCGCCACAGCGCGCGCCAGGCTCACCGCGACCGCCGGCAGGGGAGCGTCAGAGGCGCCGGGGACGAGGTCGGCGGGAAGCGAGACGATCGAATCACCGCTCCGGCTCGCCGCGACGTTGCCCGGGGCCACGCGGCGGGACGCGCCGAGAGATCGTGCGCGCGGGGAAGCCAGATCGAACCGCTCCGCGACGACTTCGCCGCGGCCTGCGTCGAGCACGGCGACGACCCGCTCCGCGCCGAAGCCACGCGCGCCTTCCGCCATCGCCTCGAGTGTCGGCACCGCTTCCACGTCCACGCCGAGGGCGCGTCCGAAGCCCCATGCCGTCGCGAGACCGACTCGGATTCCCGTGAACGACCCGGGCCCGGAGCAAACCGCGACGCGATCGAGGTCGGCGAGTCGCAGGCCTGCGCGGGAGAGCGCCCGGCCGACAGCCGGAAGCAGCTCCTCCGACGCGCGCCGGTCGCCGGACAGAACCTCCTCGAAGATCCGTTCGCCGGAGAGAACGACGATCGAGGGAGTGGGCGTGGCCGTGTCCATCGCGAGAACGTTCATGCCGGAACCGCCGGGATTATGCTAGCACCGGCGTGAGCGCATCCATCCCCCGCGTGACTCCCATGCTCCGGCAGTACTTCGAAATGAAGAGCCGGGTCCCCGACGCCATTCTGCTGTACCGCATGGGCGACTTCTACGAGATGTTCTTCGACGACGCCAAGGACGCCGCGCCGCTTCTCGGAATCGCGCTGACGGCGCGCCATCGCGACTCCGACATCGAGGCGCCGATGTGCGGCGTGCCTCACCAGGCCGTCGACCATCACGTGGCGCGGCTGGTCGCGGCGGGACGCAAGGTCGCCATCTGCGATCAAGTCGAGGACCCGAAGGCGTCCCGCGGCCTCGTCCGGCGAGACATCACGCGCGTCGTCACGCCCGGGACCGTGCTGGACCCGGAATCCCTGATCCCGAACGCGCCGTCCTACCTGGCCTGCCTGGCTCCGGCCGGGGCCGAGTGGGGTGCCGCATTCCTGGACCTCTCGACCGGGCGGTTCCTGGCGGGTGCGGTCGCGGCCTCGAGGATCGCCGACGCGCTGACGCTGTTTCGCCCGCGCGAGATCCTGCTGCCCGACGACGTCGAGGCGCCCGTCTTCGCCGCCGCCCTCTCGAGGCGCGCGAAAGACTGGTGGACGCGCGCCGGCGCCGGTCTGGCGGACGCTCCGGATCTTTCGGGGCCCGCGCGATCCGCCGCCGCCGCGGCTCGCGCGTACGCCCGGGAGATGCGGCCCGGAGGTCCGCTGGCGCACGTCGGACCGCCGTCGCCGCTGGCGTTCGGCGAGCGGATGGGGCTCGACGCCGCGGCCGTCGCGACCCTGGAGCTCTTCGAATCCTCCGACGGAGCCTCAGCGCGGAGTCTCTGCGCGCTGCTCGACCGCACGCGCACGCCCCTGGGCGCCCGCGCGCTGCGGGAGGCGCTCGCGCATCCGTCCAGGGATCCGGTGGAGCTCAACGCCCGCTGGGACGCGGTCGAGGAGTTGCTTCGAAAGTCTGAGACGGCCCTGGCGCTTCAAACCGCGCTGGAGGAGGTCGGAGATCTGGAGAGGCGTTTCGCGCGGGTCGCGACCGGGACCGCAGGGCCCCGAGAGGTTGCGGCGCTCGCGTCGGGACTCGAGGCCGTGCCCCGCGTCCTGGCGGCGGCGGTCCCCCTGTCGGCGGGGAGGATTCGTTCCCTCGTCGAGTCGGTGCCGGACACCCTGGATTGCGTCGAGAGAATCCGCCGCACGCTGGCGCCGGATCCCCCGGTCCTGGCCTCGGCCGGCGGTGTCATCCGCGAAGGCGCCGATGCGGAGCTCGATCAGCTGCGCGCCCTGCGGCGCGACGCGCAGGGTGCGCTGCTTGCGATCGAAGCCGAGGAGAAGCGCCGCTCCGGTATTTCGACGCTCAAGGTCCGCTTCAACCGCGTCTTCGGCTATTCGCTGGAAGTCGGCAACGCGCATCGGGAGAAAGTCCCCGCGGACTGGATCCGGAGGCAGTCGCTGGCCAACGCCGAGCGTTACGTGACGCCCGCATTGAAGGAGCTGGAGGAGAAGATCCTCGGCGCGGAGGATGCGATCGCGGCCATCGAGACGCGGCTGTACTCGGTGCTCCTCGCCGACCTGGCACACGCCGCGTCCCGCATCGGCCGCACGGCCGCGGTCGTCGGCGAGCTCGACCTTTTCGCGTGCTTTGCCGAGAACGCGCACGTCGGCCGGTGGGTGCGGCCGGCGCTGTCGGCCTCGCCGCGCCTTCGGATTGTCGAAGGCCGGCACCCGCTCGTCGAGAGTCTGCGCCGCGAAGACGTCTTCGTTCCCAACGACACCGATCTGGACCCGGAATGCCGCATCCAGGTGGTGACCGGACCCAACATGGGAGGCAAGTCGACATACCTGCGCCAGGTCGCGACGATTGTGCTCCTCGCGCAGGCCGGATCCTTCGTCCCGGCCGCGAAGGCGGAGCTCTCGCTCTTCGACCGCATCTTCACGAGAGTGGGAGCGGCGGACTACCTCTCGCGCGGAGAGTCCACGTTCATGGTCGAGATGCTGGAGTCGGCGGCGATTCTCCGCGGAGCCACGCCCCGCAGCCTCGTGATCCTGGACGAGGTCGGACGGGGCACGTCCACGTTTGACGGGCTCTCCATCGCGTGGGCGATCCTGGAGTACCTGCACGACACGCCGGATAAGGCGGCGTTCGTCCTCTTCGCGACGCACTACCACGAGCTGACGGAAATCGCGCTGGTCAAGCCGGCGGTGGTGAACTCGACGATGGCGGTCCGCGAGTCCTCCGGCCGCGTCGTGTTCCTCCGCAAGGTGGTGCCCGGCGCGGCCGACCGCAGCTACGGCATCCACGTGGCGGAGCTCGCGAACCTGCCGTCGGAGGTGACCGCGCGGGCCCGCGAGGTCCTGTCGAACCTCGAGAAGCAGGAGCTCGACGTCCAGGGCGCTCCCGTCATCGCGCGCAAGCAGGGCGAGAGCGCGGGCAGCGGCCAGTTCGTCCTGTTCTCGGCCGAAGAGGAGCTGGCGCTGGAGAGGCTCCGGGCCGCAGACTTGAACCTGATGACTCCGATCTCGGCCCTGTCGCTCCTCGCGGCGCTGCAGCAGCGGCTCAAGTTCAAGTGAGCTCGCGGCTGTTCGGCGTCGGCGTGTCGGGGCCGGAGCTGACGGAGGCCGAGCGCGGGATCCTGGCGTCCCAGCCGCCCTACGGCGTCATCCTGTTCCGGCGCAACATCGAGAGTCCCGGCCAGCTCGGCCGGCTGATCGCGGAACTGCGCGGGCTCGGCGTGAGGTTTCTGTTCCTGGACCAGGAAGGGGGACCGGTCGACCGCTTGAGGGATCTGATGGCCCCCGCGCCGTCGCTTCGCCGCGCCGCGACACTCGGAGTCGCGCGGCGTGCCGGAGAGCTCGCGGGAGCGAGCCTCGTGAGTCTCGGGTTCGACGTGGACCTGGCTCCCGTCGTCGATCGCGCCGTGCCCGGGGCAGGCGAGGCGGTCCTGGGCGAGCGCGCGGTCTCCGCCGATCCGGGCGAGATCGTGCGGTCGGCGGGCGACTTTCTCGCGGGCCTGCATTCGAGGGGAGTGGGAGGGTGCCTGAAGCACTTTCCGGGACTCGGCCGCGCCCGCCTCGACACGCACCAGGCCCTGCCAGTGCTCGAGGAGAACCGCCACGAGGAGGCTTTGGACCTCGTGCCGTTCGACGCGCTGATGGGAACCGCGCGCGCGGTCATGATCTCGCACGCGGCCGGGGAAGACGGACTTCCCGCGTCCCTGGCCGAGGAGTGGGCCACGATCCGCCTGCGCGACATCCTGAGCTTCGAGGGCGTCGCCTTCTCGGACGATCTCGAGATGGGGGCGCTCGACGCCTTCGGAGATCTTCCCGAACGATGCGTGCGGGCAGCGATGGCGGGGTGTGACCTGCTGTTCGTCTGCAAACGGATCGACGTCTATCCCCGATGCGTGGAAGCGGTGGAGGCACGGGTCCCCGTACCGCGGCGCACCGAGGCGGCCGAGCGGCTGGAGGATTACGCGGGCCACCTCGCCCGTCTGCAAAAGGCGGCGCCCGGCGGCGAGACCATTCCCGCTCTCACCGCCGAGCTGCGCTCGCTGGCCGACTCTGCCGCTTGACCCGGTCTCTTAGAACGGGACGTCGTCGTCGTAGGCGCCGCCCGCGGTGGTCGCGGCCGGCTCGGGCGTCTCGGCGACCTCGCGGGGCGCGGACCGGGCGCCATCCTCTCGCCGTCCGAGCATGACGACGTTGGAAGCCTTGATCTCGGTCTTGTACCGCTTCTGCCCGTTCTGATCCTCCCAGCTTCGGGTTTGAAGACTGCCCTCGACGTATACCTGTTTGCCTTTCTGCAGGTACTCGCCGCAGATCTGCGCGAGCTTCTCCCAGGCCACGATGTCGTGCCACTCGGTGCGCTCCTGCTTGGCGCCCGACGCGTCCTTCCAGGCCGTCGTGGTCGCGAGCGTGAAGCGCGCAAGGGTCGTTCCCTGCGGTGTGGTGCGGACCTCCGGATCCTTTCCGAGGTTCCCGATCAGAATCACCTTGTTGACGCTGGCCATGTATTCGCCCTCCTTTCAGGTGCTGTGACGATATTCCACTTTCCTCCGGACAAATGATGTCCGAGGGTTGCCGGGCTAAAATCCCCGCAACGTGGCGTCCAACGAGATCGAAGAGACCCGCGGACACCTCGTCCGCTCTGCCTCGACGATCACGCCGCTGACGCTGCTCTCCCGGGTCACCGGATATCTCCGGGAGAAGGTCATCGCCGCCACGTTCGGCGCCGGGATGCGGACGGACGCGTTCTTCGTCGCCTTTCGCATCCCCAACATGCTGCGCGAGATCATCGGCGAGGGGGCGATGTCTTCGGCCGTGATCCCGGTCTACGCCGAGGTCTCAGCGAAGCGAAGCGCCGAGGAGGCCCGGGCGTTTCTCGGGCGCGTGGTGGCCACGTTCTCCCTGATCCTCGCGGCGCTGACGTGCGCCGGGATCGTCTTCTCTCCATGGCTCGTCGGTCTTCTGGCCGGACAGTTCCGCCGGACGCCCGGCAAGTTCGAGCTGACCGTCGCGCTGAACCGTTGGATTTTCCCCTACATCTTCCTGGTCTCGCTCGCGGCGCTCTGCCAGGCGGTCCTCAACGCGCATCGCCGGTTCGCGGCGCCGGCGGCGGCGCCGATCTTTCTGAACGTGTCGATCATCCTGGCCGCACTCTTCGTCTCGCCGCGGCTGGCCGAGCCGGCGTACGGTCTGGCGATCGGAGTCCTCGCCGGAGGCGTCCTGCAGATTGCGGTCCAGATTCCACAGCTTCGGAAGCTGCACGCGGTCGGGCGGCCGGCGCTGGGTTGGCGAGACCCGGCGGTGCGATCCGTGCTGCTCCTGATGACGCCGCGGCTTCTCGCCTACGGGATCAACTCGGTCAACATCGTGGTCTCGACGCGGTTCGCGGCGGGCCTCGGTGACGCCAGCGTCTCGTATCTGAACTACGCCAACCGCCTCAAGGAACTGGTGCTGGGAGGATTCGCCGTGTCGGTCGCAACCGCGATCCTGCCGCTGCTGTCGAGCCAGGCTCTCGCGGCCGACCGGGAGCCGTTCAAGGAGAATCTCGCGTTCGCGCTGCGGCTGATCGCGTTCGTGACGGTTCCCGCGAGTGTCGGCCTGATCGTGCTCCAGACGCCCATCGTCCGCGTGCTTTTCCAGGGAGGAAGATTCGGTTCCGCGGACACGCTCGCCACGGCCGCGGTGCTCGCCACGCTCTCGGTCGGGTTGTTCTTCTTCGCCGCCGTTCGCGTGATCGTCCCCGCGTTCTACGCTCTGAAGAACACGACGCTGCCGGTCGTCGCCGCACTCGCCGACGCCGCGACGTTCGTCTCGCTCTGTCTCCTGTGGACGCGTTCCCTCGGGCTTCCCGGGATCGGCCTGGCCGCCTCGACGGCCGCCGGAGTCAACGTGGCCGTCCTCGTCGTCGCGCTGCGCCGGCGCGAGGGTCGGCTGCGCGGGCGCCAGATCTTCGCGTCGCTTCTCCGGATCGCCGGAGCGGCGGCGATCATGGGCGGCTTCCTCTGGGCGATCCTGCGCATGGTCCCCGAGCCGCGGATCGCGGGATGGCGGGGGGCGGCGATCTTGACGGTCGTGATCGGCGCGGCCGGCGCCGTGTACACGGTGAGCGCGCACCTGCTCGGCGCCCCGGAGCCGGCGGAGTTGAGGCGCGTGGCGCGCCGGAGACGGCGGTGAAGCTCGTCATCCAGCGCGTCTCGAGCGCGTCCGTCCGGGTCGGAGACGAGATCGTCGGGGAGATCGGCCGTGGCTTCCTGGTCCTCTTCGGCGCGGAGAGAGGCGACACCGCGGCGCTCGCGTCCGAGGCCGCGCGGAAAGTCGCGGGCCTGCGCGTGTTCGAGGACGCCGAGGGCAAGATGAATCTCTCGCTCGCCGACGTCGGAGGCGAGGTCCTCGCCGTCTCGCAGTTCACGCTCGGCGCCGATCTGTCGCGCGGTCGCCGGCCCGGCTTCGAGCACGCCCTGCGCGGGCCGGAGGCCGAGCCGCTCTACGAGGGATTCGTGGCGGCGCTCCGAGGCGAAGGCGTCTCGGTTTCCACCGGAATCTTCGGAGCGATGATGTCCGTCGCCCTCGTCAACGAGGGGCCGGCGACTTTTCTTCTCGAGCTGCCACGGCGCGCGTCCGGTTAGAGCACCCGGATCGGCGTCAGCGCGAAGGACAGCAGGAAGATCGCGATGCACGCGAGCGCGACGAGCGTGCGTCCGAAGTCCAGAGGCTCGTTGTCGTCGGTCATCGGGGGATGGGCGAATCCCGTCAGCAGCACGGCGAACGCCGCGAAGACCAGCCAGATCGGCGGACCGGAGAAAGCGCCCGCGACGGCCAGGGCCAGAGCCGCGGCGCCGGCCAGCGGCTGGCGGCGCCCGAGCAGGGCGCGGGTGACGTGCGAGCCGTCGAGCTGTCCCAGCGGAATCAGGTTCATCGCGGTGACGAGCAGGCCGAACCATGCGGCCATGAAGGTTGGATGCTCGTGCACGCTCGCGCTCGTGTAGGGCTGCACGTGCATCCACTTCTGCGCCCATCGGACGATCATGGGATAGTCGAACAGCACCAGGCCGGGCTGGAGCGGCGTGGTCGTGGGTCGAGGATGCGCGACGCCGTACAAGAGGAACGGGATCGTCGCGACGAATCCCGCGATGGGGCCGGCCGCTCCGATGTCGAGCAGGATCCGCTTGTTCGGGATCGGCTCCTTGATGCGGATGAGGGCGCCGAACGTTCCGAACGAGAGAAAGCCCGGGAAGAGGATCGGCGACGGGAGGAAGATCGGCAGCGTCGCCGCGAGCCGGTACCGGCGGCACATCAGGTAGTGGCCGGTCTCGTGGACGCCCAGGATGATCATCACCGGGATGGAGAAGGCGAATCCGTCCGAGAAGCGGCCCTTCGCCAGCCATCCTCCGTTGGTCGTGAACGCCGCGCCGCCGGCCAGCGTCGTCGTGACGAAGGTCAGCAGGAACAGCGCGAGATGAAAGAGAGGATGCTCGACGAAACGCCGGTAGCCGCTCAAACGCGGAGGAGGCTCGGGCGGCGGGGAATCGAGGGAGGGACCGGTCAGACGCTGCTCGCGGGGGCTGCCTTCCGAAGCTCGAGCAGCAGCTTCGCGAGAGCGCTTCCGAGGGAGCTGGCGGCGATCTCGAGAGTTCGGTAGTCGTCTTCGGACATCGGCGCGCCGAGCCGGTCCGCGTAGAGGAAAGCGACCAGCCGGTCTTTGATGCGGACCGGGTAGACCGCGCACGACGCCGTGGCGCGCGGGCCCAACAGGCGCGCGACCGCCGGCGGCATCAGGACGCGGCTCAAACCGCCGCGGTGCGGAGATCCCGAGAGTTTGACGAACGCGAAGATCGAGGGCTCTCCCCACGGGATCCGCAGCCGCGACACGCCTTCCCGGCTGATGCCGCCGCCGCGAGCCGTCCAGCCCTGGATGGACTCCTGCGCCGAGACGAAGAGAAGCAGCCGCGGGAACTGCGTCGCGAGGCTGTCCAGCGCCGCCTCGGCGATCCGGTCGCGCCCCGAGGGGCCCGGCTCGGAAGGCGCGGGCGCGACGACGACGGGGGCGGGAGCGGGAGGCGGCGCCTGCACCGGAATCGGTACCGGAGTCTCGAGCTCCGCGATGTCGTCGTTCTTCCACATCTGCGCCGCGAGCTGCTCGGGCGGCTGCGGCGGCGCGAAGTCCGGCAGGAGCTCCGCGCTGTCGGCGAGCTCGATCTGCGGGTCCTCCGCGGAGAGGAACGGAGCCGCGTACGCGGATCGCCGGCCCGGCGGAGTCTCCTCCTCTCCCACCGAGATCGGGATTCGCGTGGCGCGAGTGCGGCGCGGCGGAGCGGGGGCCGCGGAGGGCGCGGGCGCTTCCGTCATGTCGGGCACCGACGCCGTCGGCGCCGGCGCGTCGGCCGCGGGTCGCGGACGATCTCCCCGCCTCTCCTCGTTGCGCTCAAGCTTGTTCAGAACGCTGCGGAACTCGATCGGAATCGGACGGCCGTAGAAGAGATGAAGCGCCTGCAGCAGCCGCACCTCCGAGATCACGGCCGGAACGATGGGGCGGCCGGTCAGCGCGGACACTTCGTCCACGGCCGCCAGGTTGGACGGGTTCTTGAACGCGACGCGCGCGCCGCGTCCCTCCAGCGCATACGGAATCGCGGCCAGTCGGATCGCTGCGCGCTCCGGCAGGAGGCGGACGACGTGGGGAGGCGATTTCAAGATTTCCGACCACGTCACGTAGTCGCAGCGGTGGATCGTCGCGAGCGCCTTTAGGAGGCTCTCTTCTCCGAGCAGATCGCGGTCGAGAAGGATCGTGCCGAGCCGGAACGGTTCGCCGGTGTGCCGCTGAAAGCCGAGTGCGCTTTGAACGGCGCCTTCCGAGAGAACTCCCTCGGCTACGAGCAGCTCGCCGATGCGAGGCATCGTCCTTATTCTATTTCGGACCGGGAGGCGAGGCTAAGGCAGGTCGCGCAGATCCTTGCCGGGTTTGAACCGGATCGTGTTGCCCGGAGGAATCGACACCTCGACGCCGGTCTTGGGGTTGCGGCCGATGCCGCGCTTGCGGCGCTTGACCTGAAACACCCCGAATCCGCGAAGCTCGATGCGGTCGCCGGCACCGAGCGCGGAGCGCATGGCTTCTATGACCGTTTCCACGGCCGTCGCCGCTTTGGCCCGGGGGATCTGGGCGAGATCCACCACGCGATCCACGATGTCCGCTTTGATCATCGGTCCTCCGGGGTACCCCGAAATTATATAACCTGCTTTTTCTTCAGTCGGATGGACGCTGCCAGGGCCGCCGCGCAGGCTCCGGCGAGCTCCCGGGCGTAGGTCAGGTCCGCCGGGGTGGCCCCGGTGCTGCCCGAGGACTCCGAGAGGAAGAAGGCCACCGCCTTCTCGCGCATGAGGACCGGCTGGACCAGGCACTCGGCCGGGACGCCCCCCAGAGCCCGGGTCAGATCGTCGTGGCGGGGCAGGGGAGGAAGCGCGCCGAGATAGAAGGACCGGGACAGCCGCACGTTGAGAAAGATCGACGGCTCCGACCAGGGAATCTCGAGCTCCTTGAGCGCTTCGGCATCCACGTCGGGACCGCCTCCGGACCAGCCCGCGACGCCTTCGGGCCTCGCGAGGAAAACGGCATTTCGCACGAAGCGCCGATTGAGAGCCGACAGCGCCGCATCGAGGATCCCGTCCCGGCCTTTGCTCGACGCGGCCAGGATTCCCTTGAAGTCGGAGGCCTCCGGCATCCCGGGCATGGCGGAGGGCCGGGGCGCCGCTGTCGGGTTGGCGGTCGTCTCGCGCCAGGCCGGAGGCCTCGGCGCTTTGGGGGGAGGCGCAGAGGGAGGCGGCGCGGCCACCGGCGGCGGCGCCGGACGAGGCTCTTCGCGCCTGGGAGGACGCGACGCCGCGGAAGGAACCTCTTCCCACGCAATCGATTCGGCCTCGGCTTCGATTTCCTCGGGCGGAGGCGGCAGGCCGCCCCAGCCGACCGGAGGCTCGTCGGGAATCTTCCAGCTCGAGATCGCCGGGCGATCGTCCGCATCCGATCCGAACCGCGGTTCGCCCGGCAGGAAGGGCGTGTCGGCCGAGAAGTCGGGCGGAGGAGGCAGATTCTTTCGAATCACGGACGGAGCCGTAGGGCGCGAGAGCTTCTCCGCCAGGATGGCGAACCGCGGCGTCCGACGCTCGCCGTAGTACTTCTCGAGCGCCTGGTACAGGCGCACCTCGGGAGCCACCGCCGGCACGATCTTCTTGCCGGTGACGAAGAAGAGCTCGTCGAGGATCCGCAGGTTCGCCGGGTCCCGCAGGGCGACGCGGATGAAACCCTCGCCCAGCTCGACTGGGACCGCGGAGTGGCGAATCGCGAATTTCGCGGGAAGCGTGGCCGTGACGGCCGCCGGCAGCGTCGAGAGCGTCTTCCATGGAATGTAGAGGCAGCCATGCTGCTCGGCCAGAGCCTTCCCGACGTCGTCCTCGGAGGCCGAGCCCCGCTCGATCAAGAGCGTGCCGATCCGGCCGCCGGCAAAGCTCTGGACGGCGAGAGCACGGTTGACGCTCTCCTCCGTGACGGCGCCGCAGCGCACGAGAAGGACCCCCAGTCGCGGCATGAATCCCTTGATTATCGCGTACCCGGAGAGGCGAGGAGGCGCTCGTCGCCCGGGGCCGTCTTCTCCCAGTAGCGGGAGCGCAGCGAGGTCTGGAGCTTGAGGGTGCCGCCGTCGCTGCGTTCCCACAGAGCGAGCCGGTGGGGAAAGGCCCTCTCGAACTCGAACGTGTCGCGCCGGTCGCCGCGGGAGAGCCGGACGCGATAGACGCCGGCCGCCACGCCGGGACGCTCCACCTCGAGAATCGCGTCGTCGACGGGCGGAACCGCGGGTTTGGACCCGAAGACGGAGTCGACCACCCGCAGCCGGCCGGAGCGTGTCCGCTCGAAGTCGAGGCTTCGCAGCTCCAGCGGGAGCGCGTCGTAGAAGACGGCCTCGCGCGGATCGAGCGGTGCGTCCACGTCTCCCGGAGTTTCGAAGTACGACCGGATGGCCATCGTGCCGGTGTCCGATCGCCATTCCACGAAGCTGTTGCCGCACCACTCGTGGCTCGTCATCGTGAGCTTGACCGGAGAGAGCCGGTCGGCGTCAGCGAAAAACGACAGCATCTGCTGGTACGTGTACAGCCCGCTCGGAATCGAGCGGACGTGATTGAACTTCAGAACGCGCCGGCTCTTCGCGCGGGCCGGGTCGTCGGCTTTCACCAGGCGGTCGGCGAGAAGGTCCTCGGCCACGACGATGAGAACGGCGCGCGAGGTGCGCAGTCGCCCCTCTCGCTTGTCGGTGGCCTCGTAGACGGACACCTCGGCCTGGCCGTCGTTCCACAGCGCTTCACGGCCGAATCCCGCCTTCCACACCACTTTTTCTCCGGCTGGGGCCGCGGCAAGGGCGGCGAGCAGCAGGAGTCGAGCGGACATCGGGACCTCCTCGCCGGCGGCCCCGGCGATGGCTCGAGCATACTCCGACGCCCCGTGCTAGATTGCTGAGGTGAAGCGCGCCGCTTTTTTTGCCGCGCTGCTCCTCGCCGGGACCTTCGCGGCCGGGGGCGGCGACCTCGCCGAGAGCCGCAAGACCTTTCTCGCCGCGCGAACGGCCGTCGCCGAGGGCCGCTATCAGGAAGCGCTGGCCCTCTACCGCAAGGTCCTCGAGAAGATGCCGGCCGACCCGGTGGTCCACTTCGAGTACGCGCTCCTGCTTCGGGACCTCAACGTCGCCGAGCAGGCCGAGTCGGAAGCGCGCGAAGCGGTCCGGCTGGACCCCGACCTCGCCGAAGCTCAGAAGCTTCTGGGCTCGATGGAGCTCGCCGGGGCCGAGTCGGATCCCAAGCGCCTCAACGCGGCGATCGAGCACCTCTCGGCGGCCCGCCGTCTCGCGCCGGCCGACGTCGGAACCGCCGTGGGCCTGGCGCGGGCGCTCCTGGCGGCAGACCGCGCCGCGGAAGCGGCGGCGGTTCTGGATGAGCTGCCGGAGCTGGCGGGCCAGCCCTCCGTCCAGCGTCTGACCGCCGAGGCCAAGGCCAAGAGCGGCCAGTCCAAGGAAGCCGAGGCAATCTACCGGGAGCTCTGGCGCGCCGATCCGTCGGATCGCGAGATCGCGGCGGCGCTGATCGACCTCTATGAGGACGAGGACAAGATGGAGGAGGCGCTCACCGTGCTGGCAACTCTCGAGCGCCGCGATCCGTCAAACAGCGCCGTCACGGAGAGGATCGTCCTCGATCTCGCGCGCGCCGGACGCTTCGCCGAGGCCGAGAAGCGAGCCCGTGAGCTCACGGCGAATCGTCCGGAGAACCGCGCCGGCCAGCGGCTCCTCGCGACGGTGCTCTTCGAGCGCGGCCAAACGCAACAGGGCGAGAAGGTGCTGCGCGCGCTGATCGAGGCAGACCCGGACGACTTGATCTCGCGGCGGGCCCTCGCATCCGAGCTCGTGCGCGAGCGCCGGTTCGACGAAGCCAAGACGATGTACGAAGAGATCGGAAAAGCGGCCGGCGACGATCCCCGCCGTGCGGACGCCCGCGTCGCCTCGACCGTCGAGCTCGGATTCATCGCGTACCTGCAGAAGGACTGGGCGAAGGCGCGTGAGATCCTCGGGCCGGCCGCTCTCGCGGACGGGAAGGTGCAGGGGCGCGCGGCGCGGATCCTGCTCGCCGCCGACCGCGACGGCGAGGACTTCAACGACGGTCTGACGCGCGCCCGGGCGTACGCGGCGGCCGATCCCAACGATCCCGAATGGACCGCCGCGACCGCCGAGTTTTCGGTGCGGACCGGACAGAAGGCGGAAGGCGAGAAGCAGCTCGACGCTCTCGGCGCTTCCGGCGACATCGAGAAGATGATGGCCGCGGCCGACGCCTACGGAAGACTCAAGAACTACGAGGCCGCCGTACGCATCGCGCGTGCGGCCGTCGCCCTGCGACCCGAGAATGCCGAAGCCAAGTTCCGCCTCGCGTCGAGCCTCGAGCGGGGAGGCAACCCGGCGGAAGCCGAGAAGGTCTTCCTCGAGCTTCTGACGCAGCGCCCCAACGACGCGGCGTCGCAGAACTACCTGGGTTACATGTGGGCGGACCAGGGCGTCCAGCTCGAGCGCGCCCGCGAGCTCCTCGAAAAGGCCGTGGCGCGAGAACCCCGCAACGCGGCGTACCTAGACTCGCTCGGCTGGCTCTACTTCCGCATGGGCAAGCTCGACTCGGCCGAGAAGAACCTGCGCGAGGCGGCGCGCCGCGAGCCGTCGGATCCCACGATCTCCGAGCACCTCGGCGACCTCGACATGAAGAACGGCGATCTCGAAGGCGCGGTGCGGCAGTGGGAAAAGGCGCTGGAGCTGAAATCCGAGGACGCCGATCGCGTCCGGGAGAAGCTCCGCCGCGCGCGCGAGCCCGTCTCGAAGCGTTGAGCCGGCGCGACCTCCTCCGTCTCGCTTCGCCCCTTCTCTCTCTGACCCTGGCCGCCTGCGCAACGCGCGGAGCCACCCGGCACTTTTCTCCCGCGACGGAAGCCGTTTCCCGCGAGGCGCTGGACGCCTGGGGCGCGATTCGCGAGCGCGCCGGACGGCTTCCGTCCTCCCGGCTCCTCTACGATGCGAAGATGGGCCGCGGTTCCGTCGCCGCGGTTCCCGGAAGCCTCGCCGTGACCTACACCGACGGTGAGGTGAAGCGGGCGTCGCTGACCGGGCCGTTCGGCAGCCACATCGCCGACTACGCCGGAGGGACCGTCACCGGCGAGGACCGCAAGGCCTTCGTCGTGGACCCGGAGGCTCTGCGCTCGGTGCTGGCCGGGACGTGGCCGGGCACGCCCAGCACTGTGGCCGGCTGCGACGGCGATTCGTGCCTCCTCGTCTGGGACGGGCCTCCCCGGGTCTCGGCCGTCGTGGACCGGATCGCGCGCCAGACGCGCGAGCTCTCGCTCGAGGGCGACGCCGGCAAGCTCGTGGCGGCCTATTCGGGTTCCGCGTCTCCGTGGCCCGAGCGGATCGGGATCCGCGAAGAGCGCTCGGATCGCACGCTGGCCCTGAAGTTGATCGCCGTCGAGCCTCAGGTTTCGGCTCCGTCTCCGGGCCGATGAGGCTGACGGCCCTCGCTCCGGCCAAGATCAACCGCGAGCTGCGGGTCGGTGGGCTGCGCCCCGACGGTTACCACGAGATCCGCTCGCGCATGGTTTCGATCGATCTCGCCGATCGCTTGACCGTCGCCTCGTCGGACTCCCTCGAGCTCGTCTGCGACGTCCCGTCGGTTCCGTCGGGAGAGGAGAACCTCGTCGTCAAGGCGGCGCGGCTACTCGCCGAAGACGCCGGAGTCCCGGCGCGGGCCCGGCTGATTCTCGAGAAGAGAGTCCCCATGGGAGGCGGCCTCGGGGGAGGCAGCGCGGATGCCGCCATCGCGCTGCGCCTGCTCGCGCGGCTGTGGGAAATCCCCGAGGATCCGGGCCGCATCGAGGCGATCGCGGCGCGCCTGGGCAGCGACGTGCCTTTCTTCCTGACCGGCGGCGAGGCCGAGGTGACCGGCCGCGGAGAAGTCGTGAAACCCGTCGAGGACAGCGCGCCGGCCGACCTCGTGCTGCTCGTTCCGCCCTTCGGCGTTTCGACGGCGGCCGTCTATCGGGAATTTTCGGGGCAAGGCAAGCTGCCGGAACGGCTCGAGATCGACCTCCCCGGGCGCCGGGCGTTCCTCGGCCCCAACGATTTGGCACCCTCCGTGCTAGTAACAGAACCGAGGATGGCGAACTACGTCCGATCCGCCGCGGCCCTGACCACCGACACGGCGATCAGCGGTTCCGGGGGGACGATCGTCCTGCACGGCGCGCCGGCCGACGCTGTCGCGCGACTCTCGGCGAGACATCCGGAGGCCCTCGTCGCAACGTGCCGCACGCTCTCTCGCTCGGACTATCGCCGCCACAGCGAACCTGTGAGAGGCACTCCATGAACATCACGCAAGTCAAGGTGTTTCCCGTCGAAGAGGAGAAGCTCAAGGCGTACGTCTCGATCGTGCTCGACGATTGCTTCCTTGTCTCCGACCTGAAGGTGATCCAGGGCCCCAACGGCCTGTTCATCTCGATGCCGTCGAAGAGAAAGAAGAACGGCGAATTCAAGGACGTCGCCCATCCGTTGAATCGAGAGACCCGCGAGCGCATGGAGCGCCGCATCCTCGAGGAGTACGACAAAGTCAAAGCGGCCGGGCCCGCTCCCGCGGCCCGCTCCGCAGCCGCTCCTCAGGAAAGCCGCCTTCCCGACGCAGAGCCCAACGACTCGGCGCGGTAAAATCGTGGCACTGGGGCGTCGCCAAATTGGTAAGGCACCGGCCTTTGGAGCCGGCATTTCTAGGTTCGAGTCCTAGCGCCCCAGCCAGGAGCTACCCGGGAGCATGAAGCTCGCCACGCTCGCTCTCCTCCGGTGCAAGTTCTGCGGAGGAACCCTCCAGCCCGCACGGCGAATCCCGGAGTCCGGAGACGAGATCGAGTCGGGCACTCTGCGTTGCGTCTGCGGCGAGATCCCGGTGCTCGGTGGAATCCCGATCTGCCGACGGGGGGGTCGGGTCGACCGGATGAAGCAGACCTCGGATGCGGCGTCGAGCCCGGGACCGGAAGTGCGCCGCCTCCTGAACCTGATCGAGTCGGGTCGCAGCGAAGAGGCCCTGGGGCTCGTGCTCATGCCGCCCGGGCGCTGGGTTCGCCGGCAGAACCTGATCGCCGAGATCCTGCCGCGATGGCCGCGAGACCGCCTGCGGCGGATCGCCGAAGACTCCTGGACCCGACAGGCGGCCCGCGAGGCGGCCGGTTTCGTCTCGCCGTCGTCGACCATGACGGTGCGCGAGGTGTTCGAGCGCTACTACAGCGGAGACCGTCGGAGCGAGCTGCGCCACCATTTCTTTCACCGGTTCGCGCAGCCGCGCCACTTGACGAGTCTCTCGCTGGCGACGCTGCTCTGGGACGACGCGGGTCCGGGTCTCGATCTCGCGTGCGGATTCGGCCACGCGCTGCATATCCTGACCCTGCGCGCGCCCGGCCGAACCTGGATCGGGCTCGACCGAAACTTCTTCAGCCTCTACGTCGCCCGGCGTTGGGTGGCCCCGCGGGCCGAGTACGTCTGCGCCGAAGCGGACGGCGCGTTTCCGTTCTCGACGGGCGCCTTTTCGGGCGTCCTTTGCGCGGACGCGTTTCACAACTTTCTTCGCAAGTGCACGTGCGCCGAAGAGCTGCGTCGCGTGACGACCGACGACGGGACGATCGTCCTGTCGAGAGTGGGCAACGCCCTTCAAGAGCCTCGGGAAGGTTTCGAGCTGCCGCCCGACGCCTATCGGGCGCTCTTTCCCGGCGAGGCCTGTCGACTCGTCGCCGACCGGGAGCTTCTCGATCGGTACCTCTCGGGTCGTGGACCCGACTTGAGCCGCGATACGCGCCCCGGCGTTCTGGCCGAGGAGAAGTGGATCTCGCTGGTCGTGAGCCGGAACCCGGGGGTATTCCGCGACCACGGACCGCTGGAAAGCTGGCCGCACGGTCTCGGGAAGCGCGCGCGGAATCCGTTGTACGTCGCCAATGGGCCGACAGCCGGAAGGGAAAACGGGTTCACGCTGACGATGCCTTCCGAATGGTTTGAGTTCGAGAACGGCGGGTGCCGCGTCTACATGCCCGAGCACGTCACGCTCGACGACCGCGCCGAGTCGGACCTGAATTCCGGGAAGGACTCGGCCGAAATCGAAGAGCTCGTGCGCCGCTGCGTCGTGCTCGGATTTCCGGAAAAATACCTCTAAGCTCCCGGCATCGACCACGTCTTAACGCATGAGTCAGTTCGAGGCGATCCTCGGAATCCTTCTCGTCGCGGTTCTGCTCGCGGCGGTGGCGCGCCGCGTGGGGGCGCCGTATCCGGCGTTCCTGGCGCTCGGGGGGGCGGTGCTGGCGTTTCTCCCGGGAATGCCGACCCTCTCGATCCAACCCGAGGTCGCGCTGGCGCTGTTCGTTGCGCCGGTTCTGCTGGACGCGGCCTACGACACGTCTCCGCGAGACTTGAGAGACCACTGGGCTCCAGTCACGAGCCTCGCGGTCGTCAGCGTCGTCCTGACCACGGTCGCCGTCGCCCTGGTTGCGCGCACTCTCGTCCCGGAGATGCCCATGGCTGCGGCCGTCGCGCTCGGCGCGATCGTGTCTCCGCCCGACGCCGCCGCCGCCATCGCGGTCCTCCGACAGCTCAGACCGCCGCATCGCATCCTGACGATCCTCTCCGGCGAAAGCCTTCTCAACGACGCGACGGCTCTGTTGATCTACCGGCTGGCGATTGGAGCCGTCGCGGCGAGCGCGTTCTCGATCGGCTCGGTGGCACCAACGCTGCTTCTGGTCGTCGCGGGGAGCGTCCTGCTCGGCGTGGCGATCGCGCCGCTCGTGCTGCGCATGACCCGAAGCGTGCGCGATGCGCCGACGGCGATCATTTTCCAGTTCATCTTCACCTTCGGCGTCTGGATCCTTGCCGATCGACTGGGACTCTCGAGCGTCCTGGCGATGGTGAGCTTCGCCATCGCGGTCGCTCGCCGGGCCCCGGAGAGCACGCCGGCGCGCATCCGCCTTCCGTCCTACGCCGTCTGGGACACGGCGGTGTTCGTTCTGAACGTGCTGGCGTTCGTGTTCATCGGTCTGCAGATCCGCCCGATCCTGGCGAGCCTCGAGCCTGGAATTCGCAAGCACTACCTTTTCGTCGCAGGCGCGGTTCTCTTGACGGTCATCGTGGTGCGGATCGCGTGGGTGATGCTCCACGTGAGCGTCGCCCTCTGGAGGATCCGCCGGTTCGGTTTCCATCCCCGCCGTCCGATCCAGCCGCCGACGCGCGAGGGCGGCATTGTGATCTCGTGGGCCGGCATGCGCGGGATCATCACTCTCGCCGCCGCGCTCGCCATCCCCGAGACGATCCATGGCGAGCCGTTTCCCTTCCGCGGACTGATCGTCCTGACGGCGTTCTCGGTGGTGCTCGGGACCCT
>Ga0075434_100001096_pt1 | contig 22184 bp, 26 predicted proteins | sample RhiMethybrSRZTD3_FD_75298 | JGI IMG/M metagenome (GOLD analysis project Ga0075434, IMG submission 75298) | Populus rhizosphere microbial communities from Tennessee, USA - Rhizosphere MetaG P. TD hybrid SRZTD3 | ecosystem: Host-associated > Plants > Roots > Rhizosphere > Soil | place: USA... | reverse complement strand
GTCTGGGGCCGCACGCCGTGGGGCCGGCCTGGGCGCGTCGCGGTCGAGCGGCTCACGCCGAAGGGCTGGAAGCGGCTCGTGACCATGAAGACGAACGCGAACGGCATCTTCAACGGCCGCGTGAAGGCGAAGCCTGTCGGTGGCCGGTTCCGGCAGCAGCTCGCGACGCCGCACCACTACGACCAGGCGGTCACGTGCGACGGGCCGCGGGCGTACTGGCGCTTCGAGGAGCGAAGCGGGACGACCGCGCGCGACGAGCGAGGCGGCCCGGCGGGCACGTACGACTCGGGCGTCCGTCTCGGCACGGCGGGCGCGCTCTCCGACGACGGCGATCGCGGTGTGACGCTGAACGGCTCCTCCCGCGTCTGGCTCGGCTGGCAGCCCTCGCCGCGGAGCGTCGAGGTCTGGATCAAGACGAAGAAGCCCCAGCTGGCCGCGGCGTTCAGCAACCGGAACGCCAAGCACCAGAACGTCTTCGTGGGAACGGCTGCGGACGGGCACGCGCTGGCGTTCGACTCGCATGCGCTGGAAAGCCCGAAGGCCGTGGACGACGGTCGCTGGCACGACCTCGTCTACACGTACGACGGCAGCTCCGGCCGGCTCTACGTCGACGGCAAGCTCGCAGCCGGCGCCGCGTTTCAGCGTGCCGGCGGCGCACAGACGGCCACGCTCGGCTACGACACGCCGCTCAACAGCTTCTTCCAGGGCTCCATCGACGACCTGTCGCTCTACGACTTCACGCTGACCGACGCGCAGGTACGCGAGCATTACGCGGCGCGCGTGCACCGGCACCCCGGGAGCCTCTCCTACAAGGGCCCGTATCTCCGGGCGCGGCTCGCCGGCGGCTCGCTCGCCTCGGCGCCGTTCTCCCTCACACCGGTGCCCGACCGTCACTACGAGCCCTTCGGCTAAGCTCGATCGCATGGGAAGCGAGAAGTCCGTGGAGCTCACGGTGACGTGTCCGCATTGCCGCCGCGAGTTCACCGCGACGCCTATGACCGATGAGGCCGACCGACCGACGGGGTTCAAGTGCACCCACTGCCGCCTCTTCGTCCCCTTTGACCGCGCGGGCGAGCTCGACCTGATTCAAGAAGAGTCCGCGTAAGCGGTACCGCTGGCCCGCGCCGCTGACGGCGTGGAATCGAGGCGTCGGCGTGCGTATGCTCGCCGCGAAGTGGGCAGCGCTTCCGTGACACCGCTCGTTGCGCACAGCGTCGGCCGGGCGCCGCCGAGGGCAGCCGCGCTCTGGGGGATCGCGGTCGCCGGTGCGGCGCTGGCCGCCGGCGAGCTCGCCATCGCGCTGAGCAGCGACGCCAGCGACCTGCAGGTTGCGCTGCTCCTCTGGATCACGGTTCCTTACATCGCCGCGGGGCTCGTCGCGTGGTGGCGGCGACCCGACACGCGCCTCGGTGTCCTCATGATCGCGGGCGGTTTCGCGATCGGCCTCTCGGCCCTCCAGCTCGCCAGGCACGACGTCCTCTACACCATCGGCGCGCCGTTCGACATCCTGCCGGCGGCGCTGTTCCTGCACGTCTACCTCGCGTTCCCGAGCGGGCGACTGAGGACGACGTTCGAGCGCGTGCTCGTCGGAGCCGCGTATGCCGCGGCGATCGGCCTGCAGATCGTCAAGGCGTCGCTCGGCGGCATGGGATCCCAGAACCTCCTTGAGATTTCGTTCCAGCCTTCTGCCGCCGAGGCGGTCGAGCGCGTCCAGCTCGTATCGCTCAGCGTCTTCTGCCTGGCCGGCATCGGCGTCCTTGCCGCCCGGCGGCGACGTGGCGAACGCCCGCACCGGCGGTCGCTTGCGCTGCTCGTCGACTCGTTCGCCGTCGCGCTCGTCATGGTCGCCTTGCTATTCCTCTTCGGCGCCTTTCAGGGGCCCGCGTTCGTCGAGATCCAGCGGGCCACATTGATCGTGCTCGGGATCTCACCGATCGTGTTCCTGATCGGCCTCCTCGACGCGCGGCTCGCGAGGTCCGCGGTCGGCGACCTGATGATCGAGCTGCGAGCCGAACCGGCGCCGGCGGATCTGCGCGACAGCCTCGCGCGCGCTCTGCACGACCCCACGCTCCGCCTCGTCTACTGGCTGCCCGAGTACGGCCGCTACGTCGATCTCGACGGCTCGCCCGCCGACGTGGCGGACGAGCCGGGGAGGTCGATGGCCGTCATCGACCGCGGAAGCGAGCCCGTCGCCGCGCTGATCCACGACAGCGCGCTCGACGACGAGCCCGAGCTCCTCGACGCGGTCGGCGCCGCGGCGGCAATGGCGCTCGAGAACGCGCGCCTGCAAGTCGAGCTCGCGGCCCGGCTCGAGGAAGTCAGGGGCTCGCGCGCACGAGTGATCCAGGTGGGGCAGCGGGAGCGCGAGCGGCTCGAGCGCAACCTGCACGACGGCGCGCAGCAGCGGCTCGTCGCGCTCTCGCTCGAGCTGAGCCTGCTCGCGAAGCAGGTGAGGGAGGATCCGGAGGCCGGTAGACGGCTCGACCGGGCGCAGCGCGAGATCGCCCACTCGCTCGAGGAGCTCCGCGACGTGGCGCATGGGTTACATCCCGCGGTGCTCACCGCCCACGGGCTGGAGGTTGCGCTCGAGCAGGTGGCCGCTCGTGCGCCGGTGCCGGTCCGGCTTCGGGTCGAGGTCGACGGACGACTCGCCGAACCTGTCGAGGTCGCCGCGTACTACGTCGTCACCGAGAGCCTCGCCAATGTCGCGAAGCACGCCCAGGCGACGTCGGCGAGCGTGTCGGTCGAGGAGCGGCATGACAGCCTCGTCGTCGAGATAGTCGACAACGGCGTCGGCGGCGCCGACACGGAGCGAGGGACCGGGCTGCGCGGCCTCGCCGACCGCGTGGAGGCGCTCGGTGGACGTCTTCGCGTCTGGACCCCGCTTGGAAAGGGGACTCGCGTCAGGGCCGAGATTCCGTGCGCGTAGCGATCGCGGAGGACAGTGTCCTGCTCCGCGAGGGCGTCGCCCGAATCCTCGGTGACGCCGGCCTCGACGTCGTCGCGCAATGCGCCGACGCCGACGACCTGCTGCTGAAGGTGCGCAGCTACAAGCCGGACGTGGTCATCGTCGACATCCGGCTCCCGCCCAGCCACAAAGACGAAGGGCTGCGCGCGGCGCTCGAGATCCGCGAGCAGCATCCGGAGACGAGCGTGCTCGTGTTGTCCCAGTACGTCGAGCTAGGCCTGGCACTGAAGCTGCTCGCGGATTCAGCGGACGGCGTCGGCTACCTGCTCAAGGATCGGATCAGAGACGTCGACGAGTTCGTCGCGGCCGTCCGCCGGGTTGCAGACGGCGGCTCCGCGCTCGATCCCGTCATCGTGTCGACCCTGCTCTCGCGCGAGCGACCGGACGACCCCGTTGCCAGGCTGACGCCGCGCGAACGCGAGGTGCTCGAGCTGATGGCGGCGGGCAACTCCAACCAGGGGATCGCGGAGAAGCTCGTCGTCACGCTCGGCGTCGTCGAGAAGCACGTCTCGAGCATCTTCGACAAGCTCGGCCTGCCGTCCACGCGCAGCGATTCCCGGCGCGTGCTCGCGGTGCTGCTGTTCCTCCGCTCCTGACCCCCACGGGCAAGACCCCAGAAAACCCGCCCCCGAACGCCAGGTTTCCCTCTGTTGCCGCCGGCGACCGGCTGCGAGCGTGAGCGCACCCCGGCAACTCGAGAGAGGAGCAGCGATGAAGACCCGAATCATCCAGACCGAGCCGGAAGCGCCGGCGAAGTCGACAGAGGGCGACTCCCGCGCCGCCACCCGGCGCATCGATGGCTGGAAGGCGTCCCTGCGCCGGCTCACGCACCGGCGATCAAGCGGACGCCGAAGCCGGAACGCCATCCTCGTCGCGGCCGTCCTCGGCTGCCTTGCGCTGGCGCTCGTCGGTACGGCCGCCGCGAGCCCGTCACAGGGCAACGAGCGTCAGGACCTCCAGCGCGACCTCGACGCGCTCGTCGCCGGCGGTGCGCCTGGGGCGATCCTGTTCGTCCGCGGTCCGCACGGCGAGGCTCGGCTGACCTCCGGTCTCGCGGACATCGCAGAGTCGACGCAGATGCAGCCGAACGACCGCTATCGGATCGCCAGCCTGACGAAGAGTTACACCGCGACCGTGGTGCTCCAGCTGGTCGCCGAGCAGAAGCTCACGTTGGGCGACAGCGTGGAACAGTGGTTGCCCGGCGTCGTCCCGAATGGAGCCAACATCACCGTCCGCATGCTGCTCAACCACACGAGCGGCATCTTCAACTACGAATTCGAGCCGCGGGTTTTCGAGCCGTACTTCAACGGTGACTTCGGCTTCTACTGGAGCCCGCTGGAGCTAATCGCATTTGCCAACGAGCACGACCCGCTCTATCCGCCCGGCGAGACGTCGGAGTCGACGTACTCAAACACGAACTACGCCATCCTCGGGCTCATCGTCAAGGCGGTGACGGGGAGCACGATCGAGGCCGAGACGCGAAGTCGCATCTTCAAGCCGCTGCACCTGGCGGCGACCACGTATCCGGTTGCCGAGACGACGATCGAGGGCAAGCACGCCCACGGGTACTTCCTGTTCGGCGCGCCTCCGCTGGTCGACGTCACCGAGTTCAGCCCGTCCATCTCGACCGCGGGCGGCGCGATCGTCTCCACCGTCGCGGACGTTGCCCGCTTCTACCGGGCACTCTTCGAGGGGCGACTGCTTCCCCCGAACCTGCTCGCGGCGATGGAGACGACGATTCCTTCGGGCGGCGACCTCGGCCAGCGCTACGGGTTGGGCGTGGAGGAATTCGCCACCCAGTGTGGCACGGCCTGGGGCCACAGCGGCGCCTTCCCCGGATACTGGAACTACGCGTTCACGAGCGCGGACGGAAGGCACCAGGCTGTGCTGATGACGAACATCGATCCGACCGCGACGACGCCTGTCTTGCGGGCCGGCTTTTACGACCTGCTCTTCAAGAGCTTCTGCAGCACCTCGTAGCAAGATCGTTGCCCGCTCCTGCGGCTTCTCGCAGGAGCGGGCGGCGTCCTAGCTGCTGCAGTCTTTTAGACCCTGCGCTTCAGGAAGCGACTCGAGCTTCTTGAGCGTGTTGTTCTCGATCTGGCGGATGCGCTCGCGCGTGACGCCGAACTCCCGCCCGACCTCCTCCAGCGTGGAGGGCTGCTCGCCCTGCAGGCCGAAGCGCAGCTCGATCACCTTGCGCTCGCGGTCGGGCAGCGAGGCGAGGGCGTTCTCGATGTCCTCCCGACGGAGCGTCAACGACGCGGTGTCGTACGGCGACTCTGCCATCTCGTCCTCGACGAAGTCGCCGAGCGACGATTCCTCCTCCTCGCCGATCGGCTTCTCGAGCGAGACCGGGAGCTGCGACATGCGGAGGATCTCGCGGACCTCCTCCGCGCTCATGTCGAGTTCGACTGCGATCTCTTCCGGACGTGGCTCGCGACCGAGCCGCTGCACGAGCTGCCGCTCGATGTGGACGACCTTGTTGAGCTTCTCGACCATGTGGACGGGAATACGGATCGTTCGCGCCTTGTCGGCGATCGCCCTGGTCACGGCCTGCCGGATCCACCACGTTGCGTAGGTGGAGAACTTGTAGCCCTTGCGGTAGTCGAACTTCTCGACCGCGCGGATGAGCCCGAGCGACCCTTCCTGGATCAGGTCGAGAAACGACAGGCCTCGGCCGAGGTAGCTCTTCGCGATCGAGACGACGAGGCGGAGGTTCGCCTCGATCATCTGGGTCTTCGCGCTCATCTCCCCGCGCTCGATCCGCTTCGCCAGGTAGACCTCCTGGTCGGCGGTCAGCAGTGGGACCTTGCCAATCTCGCGTAGGTAGAGCCGAAGCGAGTCGAGCGACGGCTCGACCGTGAGGTCGAGCTTCGGAACCTTGTCCTCCTCGGGCGGAGGCGGCTCGTGGGGGGGATGCTTGTGCTGCTCGCCCTCCATGAGGTCGATCGAGTGGTCGATGAGGTACGTGTAGAAGTCCTCGATCTGCTCCTTCGACAGCTCGACCTCTTCGAGGGCGGCTGCGATGTCGTCGTAGGTGAGAAAGCCCTTCTCCTGACCGTCCTGAACGAGCTTGTGGAGTTCCTCCACGTCAGGCAGAGAGATGTCGACCGTGAGCATCGAACCTCGACTTTCGGGGCGGGGGTGGACGGGGGTCTGCCTCTGACGAAGAAGAGCCGGTGGTGGCCGGCTCTTTCCCGCGGGGCGGAATCTAGCACCGCTTCGACGCCGTGGCTAGGTTTTTTCCCCATTTCAAGCGTCTTTCGGAGCAATTTCCCCGACGACGTCGCCACGGCTGTCGAGGAGGGGCGTCGAAACGAGGTCGCCGGGGTCGATGCCGAGCCTGGCAAGGAAGCTTCCGACGCCCGGCCCCACCGCTCGGGACCCGCCGTCCTCGACCTTGACCGCGATGGCGAGGCCTTCAGGGGAGACGGCGCAGAGAAGCGCCTCGGCACCGCCCTTCGCCACCCAGCCGGGATGGCGTCGCATCAGGCGCGTGTCGACCGAGTCGGGGCCGCGGATCAGGTCGGGGTTGCGCTGCATGGCGGCGACGACTCGCCCGCCGCCGTCGAGCCCCGCCAAGCGAGTGAAGGCGACCGCCATCAGCTCGAGCGGCAACGCGAACGTGAGGACGCCGCAGCCGTCGCCGGCGGTGCCAACGCGGTCGACGGGCACGTCGGCGGCAGCGGCGATCTCCGATTGGAGGAGGCGCTGGACCGGGTGCTCGGCGCGTCCGTACCCGTCGATGTCCCAACCTCGGTCGCGGCAGACGACCAGCATGCCCGCGTGATTGCCGGAGCAGTTGTGGTTCAGGCGCGACGGCGGCTGGCCTTCGGTCCCGCAGACCAGATCGTCCTCGTCCGCGTCGGCTCGGCGGAGGAGCGAGCGGACCGCGTCCACCTGCTCCGGGCGCGCGAGGTGCGACGCGCACGCTATTGCGATCTCTCGATCCTCGAGCTCGGAGGGCAAGCGGGCGAGCGGCAGTGCCTGCAGCGGCTTGGCCGACGAGCGCATGAACGTCACCAGCGACCCGTTGCCCGCAGAGGCAACGACACGACCGCCGACGTCGACGGCGACGGCGTGAACGCGGTGGAGCGCCTCGACGGTTCCGCCGCGGATGGCCGCTACGCTGATCGGATCGCTCATCCCGTGAGACGTTAGTTGCCCGAGATACCCGAGATCGAAGCGCTCAAGCGCGTGCTGGATGATCCGGTGCGCGCCTTTCCGATCGTCCGGGCGGGGCCGGCGCACGTTGCGACGCTGAAGACGTTCGATCCGCCGCTGCGTGTGCTCGAGGGCCGGCGCTTCTCCGGTGTCGAGCGCCGCGCGAAGCGGCTCCTGTTCCCGACCGGCGACGGCGAGCTCGTCGTGCTCCTGCACCTGATGACGAACGGGCGGCTGCGATATTTGCTCGCCGGCGAGCAGGGGCCGAAGGCGCCGGCCTTCCAGCTGGAGTTCGCCGGGGGTGGAAAGCTCGTCCTCACCGAGCGCGGCTCGCGGAAGCAGGCCGGCGTCTGGCTGTTGACGCCGGAGGAGGCCGAGGCGCAACTGGCCCACATCGGCCCGGACGCGCTGGGGATGAGCACGGACGTGCTCGCCGCCATCCTCCGCGAGGAGTCGCGGCGACTCCACCCGCTGCTCCGGGATCAGCGGGCGATCGCGGGTATCGGGCGGGCGTGGTCGAACGAGATCCTCCACCACGCGCGCCTGTCGCCGTTCGCGGTGTCGACGGAGCTCGAGGACGAGGAAGTCGACCGGCTCTCGGTCGCGATGCAGGACGAGCTCGAGCGCGGCCTGGAGCTCCGCCTCCGCGGTTGGTCGGACAAGCGCACGTACCGGGTCCACGGCAAGCTCCGCGAGCCGTGCTACGTCTGCGGGACGTCTATCGAGAGGATCGAGTACGAGAGCCACACGGTCTACTACTGCCCGGCCTGCCAGACCGGCGGCCGCGTGCTGAAGGATCGCCGCCTGTCGCGGCTGCTCCGCTGAAGCTAGGCCGCGGGCAGTCTCACCGTCAGCTTCTCGCCCGCAAGCTCGAACGAGCCGCCGAAGGCCTCGAGGACGGCGCGGGCCGTCGCGGCGCCGAGATCTCGCAGGTCGTCCGCGAGCACGACCGGAGCTGCCTCGGGCTTGACCGGCTCGAGCGTGATCCGCGTGTCGGCGACGCCGACGTGGACCCGGTCGACCGCTCCGTAGCGCTGCATGCAGACGGCGAGCGCGGCAATCGCCCGCTCCGCGGCCGGCGCGTCTACCGTCACGGGCGCCCCCGATTCTCCGGCGACCTCGATCCCCTCCGTTCCGGCGAGCTCGCGGGCTCTACGTGCGATTGCGAGCGGGTCAGTGGGACGGAGCGCGGGCTGGTAGCGGCCGCTCTCGATCTGCGCCACGAGCCCGAGTGCGTCCACGAGCTCCCCGATCTCGGCGGAGGCCTGCTCGATCATCTCGACGTATCGAGTCTCGGCCTCGCCGAGCGAGCCCGTCCGGCTGAGCGTTCTCGCGAACCCGTGCGCAGTCGCGAGCGGCGTGCGGAGATCGTGGCACGCGAGCGACACGAGGCGCGCAAACCATCCAGCCTGATCGAAATTGCTCGTTGCTACCGTTGCTTCCTCTCCCCGATGAGCGACGCTCGGAAGCTACTCGAACACGATCTCCAGGCAGCGGCGCCTGAGGTGCGCCTGGGGCTCTCTCGGGCCGGTGTCACCGGTGTCAACAAGGCTATCCGCATCCGCCATGGCGACGTCGAGAAGCTGATCGCGGCCACGGTCGACTGCACCGTCGACCTCGATCCGACGCAGAAGGGCGTGCACATGTCGCGCTTCCCGAGCCTGTTCGAGGAAGCGATCGACGAGGTCGTGATCGGCGAGGCTTTCCTCGTCGAGGACCTCGCCGAGCACATCGCGCGCCACATCGTCGAGCGTCAGCGCGCGGGACGAGCCGAGGTCCGGATCGTCGCCCGCTATCCGCTCGAGCGCCAGACGCCGGTGACCGGCCTGACGACGCAGGAGATGGTGTCGCTCATCGGTCTCGCTGCCGCATCCGAGGACTCGGTCCGCCGCCTCGTCGGCGTCGAGGCCACCGGCATCAACGCTTGCCCGTGTGCGCAGGGGCTGATCCGCGGCCGGTCCGCCGATCGCCTTCGCGAGGCCGGCTTCGAGGAGCTCGACGTCGAGCGGATTCTGGAGCTCGTCCCGATCGCGACGCACAACCAGCGTGGACGCGGGACGCTCTATGTCGGAAGCGCCGAGCGCGTCAACGCGGAGCGCCTCGTCCACATTGTCGAGGACTCGATGAGCTCGCCGATCTACGAGCTGCTCAAGCGCCCTGACGAGCTGTTCGTCGTCGAGCACGCCCACCTGCAGCCGCGCTTCGTGGAGGACTCAGTGCGCCTCGCTCTTCGCGGCGCCCTCGATGCCTATCCGGCGCTGGCCGACGCGGACTTCGTCCACGCCCGTCAGGTCAACTTCGAGACGATCCACAACCACGAGGTGGTCGCGGAGCGGTACGGCACCGTGGGCGAGCTGCGCGCCGAGCTGGACACCGGCGCTCCGATCGAGCACCACACGGAACTCAGGGACTGGCTTCGGCGCTAGGGCTTAGCGCAACGGGATTGCATAGCCGGACACCCAGCCGTTGACGACGGCCCAGTCGAGGTTGTTGAAGAAGGCCTCGATGTACGACGCGCGGTCGGTGCGGTAGTCGAGAAAGTAGGCGTGCTCGTAGACGTCGAGCGCCACGAGCGGCGTCGCGTTCCAGATCGGGTACGTGTTCTGCGCGTCGCCCGCGTAGTTGAACAGGCGTCCCTCGTCCCAGTCGTACGCGGTCCAGGCCCAGCCGCGGCCCACCATCCCCGTCGCCTTCAGATCCTCGCGCCAGCCCTCGACCGAGCCGTAGCCGCGGGTGATCAGCTCGCGGACGGGGCCGTCCGGGTCGCCGCCGTCGCCCCCGAGATGCTCGAAGTAGATCTCGTGGTTCTTCACCCCGCCGACGGCGAAGCTCAGCTCCACCTTGAGCGCCCGGATCTCCGAGTAGACCTGGTTCGCGGCGCTCAGGTCGACCTCCCCGAGGCGCCCGAGAATCTCGTTCCGCTTGGCGACGTACCCCTGGTACAGCTTGTAGTGGGCGTCGACCGTCTCGCGGGAGATGCCGTCGAGCTCGTACAGCGCCGGCTTCAGCTCCCGGGCGGCGATTTCTTCATAGGTCACCGTGGACAAGGGGAGGTCTTATAACACGGCGGGAGAGGATGCCCCGGGCCCAGCATCTCTGGAAGACTCCACCGCGATGAACTGATCCGAGAAGGAGGCCCCAACGATGCCGTTCGAAGTCCCGCCGCTTCCGTACGCCTACGACGCGCTCGAGCCGCACATCGACGAGCAGACGATGCGGCTGCATCACGACAAGCACCACCAGGCCTACGTCGACAACGCGAACAAGGCGCTCGAGGGCACCGAGTGGGCCGACCGACCCGTCGAGTCCGTCCTGTCGGGGATCGAGACGCTCCCCGCGGACAAGCAGACCGCGGTGCGGAACAACGCCGGCGGCCACGCTAATCACACGCTGTTCTGGGAGATCATGGGGCCGGGCGGCGGCGGTGAGCCCTCCGGCGACCTCGCCGCGGCGATCGACGACACGTTCGGGAGCTTCGCCGAGCTGAAGGCGCTCGTGAACGACACGGGCGTGAAGCGCTTCGGAAGCGGCTGGAGCTGGCTGGTCTACGACGGGACGGGGCTCGCCGTCTATTCGACCGCGAACCAGGACTCGCCAGTGATGCAGAGCGACGTGCCGCTCCTCGGCATCGACGTCTGGGAGCACGCCTACTACCTCAAGTACCAGAACCGCCGGCCCGAGTACCTCGAGGCCTGGTGGAACGTCGTCAACTGGGGCGCCGTCGAGCAGCGCTACGCGAATCGCGGCTAGCCGGATGAGGCGGTGGGGACCGGCGCGCCGGCCCCCACCGAGCGTCAGCGGCGGCGGATGGTCTGCGTCCCGCTCCAGGACGCGACGTAGCCGGGTGCGGCCTGCTTGTCGGTGAGATAGACGCGATAGACGCTGCGTCCGTGCCGACGCGGCACCCGGAAGAAACGGCCGGAGTGCTGCCCCAGCTTCAGCCGCTCCACTCCGACCCACGTGCCTTTCGCCGACTTGCGCTGCAGGATGAGGTAGTGGCCGGCGAAGCTGTTCGATGAAAACACCTTGGCAAAGAGGTTCTTCCCAGACGGGACCAGGCGGACGTGCGGCCGAACGAGAATCGTGACCTCTCCGCTACTCGTATTTCGGAAGCGCGCCTGAAAGGCGGTCTGTATGTCGGGATAGAAGTTGTACGACCACGCCCCGCCGGTCGTTGTGAGCACCGTGGCGATCAGCAGGGGCGAGGTCTCGTCGAAGTGCCGACGGTAGATCGAGACCGTCTCGTTGGCCTTCTTGCTCGACACTACGCCCGACAGTTGGATGCGCTGGCCGAATGTAACGACGGGGCTCGAGAGCGCCAGCGAGACGCCGGGCGGCGTAGGCCGCGCCTGCACGACGATCTTCGCCTTGTGTGACGGGTAGAGCCCGTCGTGGTACCGGAACGTCCCCGTCTTGTTGAACGTGTACGAATAGGTCCGGCTTGCGCCGAGGATCGGCGAAGCGAAGGCACCGCCGTCGGAGACGACCTGATGCGTCTTCGAGTCGACGTTCTTCCACGTGATCGTGTCGCCCGTCTTGATCGTGACCGAGGTCGGACTGAATGCTCCCGACTTGATCGAGACATTCCTGGTTGCGGCCGGAGCGGCCTGGCCGGCAGCAGGAACCAGCAACAGCCCGATCGCAACCAGGGCGGGCAAGAGTCTGAGACTCCTAACCATATGCATCTCCCCTTTCGTTCCTTGAGACGTCCAGAAAGACACAAATTGGCGTCCTGCTATCACATTCCTTACAGAACCCAGGCAATCGGCGGTACGCTCCGGCAATCCGGGGCGACGCGTCCCGCGTACCAGGGAGGAGATGGCATACGTCATGGAGGCCGGCCCGCGCATTACCCCGCGGACTCGGTCGGCCGACGTGCGGTCGATGCCAGGACACGAAGAATCGGACGGCGAACTGCTCCAGCGAACGGGTGAAGGCGACCATGAGGCTTTCGAGACGCTTTACGGCCGATACTCCAGGGCGGTGTTCGGGCTGGCCTTGCGCCGGCTCGGCGACCGCGAGCAGGCCGAGGACGCCGTCCAGGACACGTTCACATCGGTCTGGCGCTCGGCGCGGAGCTACCGGTCGGATCGCGGGCCCGGCGGCCCGTGGCTGTACACAGTCGCGCGGAACGCCATCGTCGACAAGGCGCGCGCTCGCCGCCGCGACGTCGGCGGCGATCCACCCGACGTGGCGTCGACCGATCCCGGGCCGCACGAACGAGCCGAGTCCGGGTGGCAGGCATTCGTGGTGCACCGCGCCTTCGCGGAGCTTCCGAGCTCGGAGCGCGCCGTGCTCGAGCTCGCGTACTGGAGCGGGCTCTCGCAGAGCGAGATCTCGGAGTTTCTCAACGTCCCGCTCGGCACGGTGAAGACGCGCACCCGCAACGGCCTCGCTCGACTCGCCGATCTCCTCGAGACGGAGGACCTCCGGTGACCCGCGAACCTGACCTCCGCGAGCTCGTGGGCGACGATCTCTCCCAGGAGGAGGAGGCGCGCCTCCAGCAGGTCCACGACCTGCTCGTCGCCGCGGGTCCGCCGCCCGAGCTTCCGCCCGTGCTCGAGCGGGCTCCGATTCCGGGGGCCGAGCGGGAAGCACGAGTCATCGGCCTGCCGGCGCGCCACCGCGGTCGCGTGCTCACGCTCGCGCTCGGCTTCGCCGCGGTCACGCTCGTCGTCGGCTACCTCTTCGGCGTGCGGCACGGCGGCGGCTTCAGCACGGAGTTCTCGGCCCGGATGAGCGCGACACCGGCGGCGCCGGGAGCCTCCGCGGTGATCGATGTGCAGGAGAGGGATGACGGCGGTAACTGGCCGCTCAGGCTTCGCGTTCGTGGCCTGCCGACGCAGCCCGTCGGCGGCTACTACGAACTCTTCCTGACGCGACCGGGTCATCCAAGGGCCAGCTGCGGCACATTCCGCGTGCACGCTGGAACGACGACGGTCCGCCTCAACGCTCCGTACAGCTTCAAGCCGCCCTACGGCTGGGTGATCGTCCGGCAGAGGCCGGGAACACATTCGACCAGGCCGCTGCTCCGAGTCCAGTTCGTGTGACGCGTCGCCTAGGGCGCGACGCGCCCGCTGGCGACGAACGCCTCGTGCGTGACCGGCATCAGGCGCTCGAGGAAGCCCTCGGCCGCAGCGGCGTACTGGCGGATCTCGAACTGGGCCGACTCGTGATTCCGCAGCGAGCAGAAGTGCATGAGGCTGCGCGGGTTGCAGCTCCACAGGTACTTCGTGTAGAGCGAGAGCGGTAGCACCATCCGCGCGACCTCCTTCGCCACGCCCTGCTCGAGCAGGCGCTCGTAGGCGGCAAAGGCGCGCTCGGCGTTCTCCTCGATCTCCCGGCGGGCCGACTCGCGCGTGTCCTCGTCGACGGGCTCGAAGCTGTACGCCCCCGGCTTCCCCACCTGGGTGCGGACGAAGTCCGGGACGTAGAACTCGGCTTCCAGCTTCGAATAGCGCCCGCTCCACTCGTTGTATGCGTGCCCCGCCCTGTGCCGGTGGTGCTCGCGGACGACGAAGATCGGCGCCTTGACGATGAAGCGGAAGTAGCCGTGCTCGAACGGCGAGCCGTGCCGCTCGCGCATGAGGAACCGGATCAGGCCGGCATCGCGCTCACCGAGCTCCTCGGAGGCCTGGTTGAAAGAGACCCGGGCGCCGTTGACGACGGCGAGGTCGGTGGCGAGCGCGGCGTCGAGGGCGAGGAAGCCGTGGTCGAGCACAGGAACGACGTTCTCCGCTACGACTTCCTGCATGACGGCCACGAAGCCGAGTCTAGCTTCGGCCCATGTCGGATCCTCGGGCTTCTCCTACCCGAGCTGGCGCGGCGGGTTCTACCCGCCGCAGGCCAAGCCGACCGAGTTCCTTCGGTTCTACGCCGACCGTCTTCCGACCGTCGAGCTGAACAGCACCTTTCACCGGCTACCCGCCGAAGAGCAGTTTGCTTCCTGGGCCGCGCAGACGCCTCCCGGATTCGCCTTCGCCGTGAAGATGACGCGCCGGATCACGTACGGCAACGACCTGCGCTTCCTCTCGACCTTCAACGAGCGAGTCCGGGCCCTGGGCGAGCGTCTCGGCCCGATCCTGGTCCGGCTGCGCGACACGCGGCCGCGGGACGACGGCCTGCTGCAGCTCATGCTTGGGTCGGTCGATCCCGACCTGCGTTATGCCTTCGACCTTCGCGATCCGAGCTGGCACGCGCGCGAGGTGGCGGACACGCTCGCAGCGCACGGCGCCGTCCGGGTCAACGACCTCGAAGCCGCCGGACCGTTCCGCTACCTGCGGCTCCGGGAGCCTCCGTACGACGACGCGGCACTGGAACGTCTTGCGGCGTCGATCAGGGCCGAGCTCGCCGCCGGCATCCCCGTCTACGCGTACTTCAAGCACGAGGACGAGCCGACCGCGCCGCACTACGCCGCGCGGCTGCTCGATCTGCTCGAGCGCTGAGCGCCCGCCGCACCGGCACTAAAATCCGATGAATTCGCGGTATAACCCGCCCGATGTTCCGGCTGACCCTGCTCCTGGCGCTCGCGGCGACGCTGGTCGCCGCTCCGGCCGTTCACGCGTACCAGTGGCCCGTGGAGCCGTTCCACCAGCAGCATCCGATCCGCGGCTACTTCGGCGATCCGCGCACGATCTACTTCGATCCCTTCGACCCGAACCGGTTCCCGGAGAACGGCGACGTGTCGTTCCACAACGGCGTGGACATCATGGCCCGGCCGGGGACGGCCGTCTATCCGGTCCTGTCGGGAGTCGTCCGCCGCGTCCACGGAAACCGGGTCGTCGTCCAGGTCGCGGACGGGCGTCGGTTCCAGTACGTCCACATCCACCCCGCGGCTCAACAGGGCGAGCACGTGCGGGTCGGCAAGACTGTCCTCGGCCGCGTGACCGCTCTCGCGGCGCACGTCCACCTGACCGAGATCTCTCCTGCGGGCCGCGCGGTGGACCCGCTCCTCGAGGGTCATCTCCGGCCGTACTCCGACACGACCGTGCCGCACGTCCGCGCGATCGACTTCCGCACCCTCGGCGGGCTGGCTGCCAACCCGTACGACCTGAAGCGAGACGTCCTCGCCGTCGCCGACGCGTTCGACGAGCCGGCGATGGCGCTGCCGGCTCCCTGGGACGGGGTCCCGATCGCCCCGGCCTTCGTTCGCTGGTCCCTTCAGAAGTCGTCGGGTCGCGTGATCCGTGGGGGCACGACGGTGGACTTCCGCGCGCACCTGCCGCTCAACAGCCGCTTCTGGGACGTTTACGCCCGCGGGACGTATCAGAATCACCCGCAGTTCGCAGCGCGGATCTACCCGACGATGCCGGGTCGCTACTACTTCCGGCTCGCCGATCTCAACACGGAGACGCTCGCCGACGGCGTCTATGTCATTCGCGTCACCGCGGGCGACACCCGGGGAAATATCGGCACCGGCCGCCAGATCATCGGCGTCTGCAACCGGGACCCGGCGCCGTGCGAGCGCCTCGCCAGCCAGCACGGCCGTTAGAACCTCGCCGCCGCCCCCAGGTGCCGTTCGTATGCGCCTGACTGGACGATGTCGGCGATCTGCGCGACAGCGAACGAGAGCTCGTCGTCGCTGGTAAAGAAGTGCGGACCGAGCCGTAGCCCCGTCTCGGGTCGGAAGTCGCAGATCACGTCGCGCTCGCCGAGCTCGCGGTGTACCGCCTCGAAAGCCGGCGTCGCTACGGTGACCGTGCCGCCGCGGCGATCGGGCTCGCGCGGGCACGTGACCTCGAACCCTTCCGCGTCCAGGAGGGCGATGAGCAGCTCGGTTTGCCGGAGCGAGTTCTCCCTGATCCGCTCGACGCCGATCTCCTCGATCACGTCGTAGCCGGCGGTCGCCGCGTAGAGGGCGGGCACGTTCGGCGTGCCGGTCAGGAAGCGGGCGATCCCCGTCGCATACTCGAGCCCGGGCTCGAAGTCGAACGGCCGTGCGTGCGCCTGCCAGCCGGCCAGCGCGGGCTCGAGCCGCTCGATCAGGTCGGGTCTGACGTAGAGCCATCCAGCTCCCGGCCCACCGCAGAGCCACTTGACGCTGCCCCCGGTCGCGAAGTCGACGCCGGTCGAGCCGACGTCGAGCGGGACGGTGCCGACCGACTGGTACGCGTCGAGCAGGACGTGGGCGCCGACATCGTGCGCTCGCTGCGCAACGGTCGCGACGTCCTGGATCTCCGCCGTCTTGAAGAGGACGTGGCTGAACGGCACGAGCAGCGTCCGCTCGTCGATCGCCTCCAGGAGCGCGTGCAGATCGGGCACGACGGTCACCTCGGCGCCGCGTTGCGCCTGCAGCAAATAGCGGACCGACGGAAACTCGCCCTCCATGTAGACGATGCGCCGGCGCTCGCCCGCGAACGGGAAGCACGAGAGCACGATCGCGGTCGTCACCGTCACGTTCTGGTGCATTGCGACCATCCCCGGCGCCGCGCCGATCAGACGGCCGATCTGGTCGCCGACGGTGAGCGGCAGATCCCACCACCCCTCTCCCCACGCGCGGATCCCGCGCGTCTTCCATACGCGCGCGTACTCGACGAGCCGGTCCTCCGCCGCAGCTGGCATCGCTCCGAGCGAGTGGTTGATCAGGTAGGTCGTGTCCGCGAGGATCGGAAACCGGTCGCGGTACGCAAGCAGCTCGCCGGTGCTCACGGAGTCTGAGCCGCCTGGGCAGGACTCCGTGGCGCGGCGGGCGGCGGCTGCGAGTCCACGAGGATCGCGGCGGCGAGCAAGATGGCGATACCGACCGCGCCTTCACCCGCAAGGCTGCGGACGAGGCCCGCTGGCGCCGGCCCCCGCTCGAGCAGCGGACGGACGACGAAGTGATGGATGGCGCCCCACGCGAGCGCGAGGCAGACGAGTGCCAGCTTCACGAGCAGCACCCGGCCGTAGCCGGCGGTCCAGAGGTCGGACACTGCCGGAAGACGGAGCACGCTGAGATAGATGCCCGCCCCCACGATCAAGGCGATGAGCACGATCGCGAGCCGGGAGAAGCGCAGGAAGGCCTCGCGGCGGAGCTCCGGCGCGACCGGCCAGACGCAGACCGCGAGCGAGACTACGCTGCCGAGCCAGATCGTTCCGGCCGTCAGGTGGATCCAGTCGGCGAGCTCCGACGCCCACGACGATCCTGCATCGACGGCCGAGTGCCCGGAGAGCGACAGGCCCGACGCGAACCCGATCCCGACCAGAAGGGCGGCCCAGAGCAGCTCGCGCCGGTCGGTGAGCCAGCCGAGGAAGAGGAGCGCCGCCACCACCGCGAAGCCGAGGGTCATCGCGATGAATGCGAGTCCGAAACGCGTCCCGTTGGCGATGGCGGCGAGATTGCCGTAGAGCAAGCGCTCGAACGGGAGCTGCAGCGCATCCTCCGCGCGGAGCAGGAACGCGACGATCCCGACCTCGAGTGTCGCGACGACGCCGATGCCGGCCATGCGATAGAAGCGCCGCTCGTATGCGGGCGAGACGTTCCCGCGCACGACGAGCAGTCGGAAAGCGAGCCCGCCGAGGAGGAGCGCGAGCGACACGAAGTACGCCCAGCGGACGAGGTGGTCGCGGAGCGTCGGGCCCTTCGCGCCGTACGCCTCGGACGGTGGCGGGGCTGGCGCGCGGACGCCGAAGGTGAAGACGCCCGAGACGACATGGCCGTCCGCCGAGAGCGCCTGCCACCTGACCGTGTAGGCGCCGCGGGGCAACCGGCGGACCGGCGCCTCGAGGACGCGCGGGTCCTTGCCTAGCCTTGGCTGCAGCGAGAGCAGCCGGCCGGTTGCGCTGAACACCTGGATCGACTTCGGCATCACCATCACCTGCTGGTCGAACTCGAGCGTCACCCGCGCCGGCGTGCGCTCGAGTTGCTGCCGGTAATCCGGGGAAGTCCGCTTCAGCGTCGCGTGTGCCCACGCCGAGCCCGGGAGGGCCAGGCAGGTGAGGGCGACCAGCCCGATGCCGAGCAGCCGTCTCACCGCGCGAGCTGCGAGAGGTGGCCGAAGATAGGGGCGAAACTGCGGTCGCAGTACAGGAGGACCGCAACCGCGAGCATGGTCGCCGCGAAGCCGGCTCGGAGCGGCGCCGAGCCGGGCCGAAACGCGCGTACGAGCGGGAACAGCGAGCCGGCGATCGCCGTCCAGCCGATTGCATGGTGGAGGAAGGCGGCGCGCGAGAAGAGCCAGGAGTTCTGCTCGTGGACGAGGAGGGCTCCACCGGAGACGAAGAGGGCGAGTGCGACCGTCAGCTCCCAGCGCGGATCCTTCAGCTTGCCCCGGACGCGGCCAAGCTCGGCCGCGCCGGCAAGCATCATCGCCTGGGCCCAGGCGCCGTGCGCCAGCATGTGCAACGTCGAGCTCGTGAAGAAGACCATCACCGGCCACATGAACAGCCCCATGCCGAAGGCGGTCGCCGGCCACAGGTAGGCGCGCCAGCGGCGGCGTTCCCACACGGTCGAGCCGACCAGGGTCTCGCCGAGCTGGCACAGCCCGAGCACGAGAAACCCGGTCGCGAACAGCCAGTGGACGGTCTCCGCGGGCGGGATCACGGGTCGGTCTCCGCCTCCGCGGCGGCCACGTCCTCGACGATCCCGGGCGCGACGACCAGGTGGAAGAGCACGCCGACGAGGACGACGAGCAGCGGCGGCTCGACCGCAAGCGACCAGAAGCCGTGCCCGGCGGGGTCGAGGAAGGTAAGCCGATACGGCTGGACGAACGCCCAGACGCCGCCTGCGACCACCGTCAGCGGGCCGATCAGGGACACGGCCACGACGGCCGGCGATCGGCGGGAACGTTCGAGATCGGGTAGCGCTTGCGTGCTCATCAACTGCCTCCAGGGTCCGAGGGCCGACGCCCCGCGGCCAGGACAGGGAGCCGCGGGCTAGGCCGGCAGCGGAGGCGGGCGGCTGTCGAACGCCAGTCCGAAGAGCTGGCGCAGCGGCGGCGTCCGGGGAAGGCGCGGGCGCGGCATCGAGGTCTCGAACCGCGCGAGCCGGTACGCCCGCCTGAGCGCCGCCTCCGCATAGCTCTCGTAGGCCGAGAGCCAACCGGCGACTGCTCCCCAGAGCACTGCCGCCAGCACCGAGAGCACCGCGAAGATCGACAGCGCGGAGGTGTGCAGCAGCGGAGCGACGAGGCCCCAGTGCCCCGCCGACAGCCGCTCGGCATCGGACTGGACGAGGTAGAGCGCCGAGGTCAGGACGAACGCCGCCGCCCAGAGTCGCGGCGAAAGCGAAATCCGCAGCCGGGGGCGTGGGTTTCCGGGCGAGCGACCGAGCCGCCCGACCATGCGCCACGCGGCGCGCTCGGTGGCGTGCGCCCGCACGAACCGCCACACGAGGCGCGCGAGCAGCAGCGCGATCCCGAGCTTCACCCCGAGCAGCAGGAATGGGTAGTAGTCCGTGCCGGAATAACTCGGCGACGCGATGTGCCTGCCGACGTCGATCCGCTCGGTCAGGCTGCGGCCGAGCAGCTCGGCCACGAGCGCGAGCAAGAGGAAGGCGGCGAAGGAGGCTACGCGGGGATGCCGCCGGGCGCGCGTCACGTAGGGAGTTTGCCGCCTGCTGCGGACCGTGCGCAACAACCGGAACAGTTGTCCGTCCAAGTGGGTACGCTGTGCGTTCGATGAAGCTCCGGGGTCGGGTCGTCCTGGTCGCCGCTCTGGCGGCCATCTGTCTCTCTGCTGCCGCAACGCCGGCGTCGGGGAGGATCGTCCTGCAGCAAGGCCTTGCGGGCGTGCGCCTCCAGATGACGCCGAGCCAGGTCAAGCACGTCCTCGGCAAGCCCAAGGGCGTCAAGAGCGGTCACAACACCTACGGGCGGTTCTTCCAGTACCGCTACCCCAAACTCCTCGTGGTGTTCCAGGGATTGCGGACGGTGACCGCGATCATGACCAGCCGGAAGACGGAACGCACGCCGCGGGGTCTCGGCGTGGGCTCGACGAAGGCTCAGGTGAAGCGGATCGCGGGCATCCACTGCCGCAACGCCCTGCTCGCCAACTTCTGCTACATCGGCGTCGCAGCGCCAGGCCGGCGCATCACCGAGTTCCGCTTCAACGACTCGAAGCGCGTCACGCAGGTCGAGATCGGCGTCGTCCCGACGCGCAGCTAGCCCCGCTCAGGCCGCGACGAGCTGACGCTCCCGGACTTCCGCCACCAGCGTGGCGAGGACGTCGCGCAGCTCCTCGCGAACCTCCTCCGGAAGGTTGTCGCCGTCGAGCTGGCGATCGGCGTGGCGGACGGCGACGCCCTCCTCGACGACGCGAGCTCCGAGCGAGCGGAGCACCTTCCGGAGCTCCTGTTGCGACCACACCGCGCCGAAGGCGCCGGTGCTGGCGCCGATCACTGCCACGGGCTTGTTCCGCAGTGGGTTCGTCCGAAGCGGCCGGGAGGCCCAGTCGAGCGCGTTCTTCAGCTGACCCGGGATCGACGTGTTGTACTCGGGCGTGGCGAAGACGACGGCGTCGGCGCCGGCGAGCGCGTCGCGAAGTGCCGCGACGGCCGCCGGCGCCGGCTCGACGTCGTCGTCCTCGTCGTACGGCGGCACGTCCTTCAGCCCCGACCACGGCTCGAGCTCGGCCCCCTCGGGGACGAGCTCAGCCGCGGCGTGCAGCAGCCTCGTGTTGTGTGAGCCGGCGCGCAGGCTTCCGGAGATGCCGAGGATCCGCATTACTGCTCCTTGATGAAGAACAGCTCCGCTGTGAGCAGGACGTCGTTCGCGAGGGCGGGCGTCCCGTCGTCGAGCGGGGCGTTCCAGTTGAGGCCGAACGCGGTGCGGTCGACCTGCGTCTCGACGGTGATGCCGATTCGCTGCTGGCCGTACGCGCCGATCGGAGGCCGGACGGTTCCCCTCAGCTGTACCGGCTGCGCGGCTCCGCGCACGGTGAGCTCGCCGCCGATCTCGACGGCCTCGCCCTGCGTCCGGATGTCCGTCGACGTGAACGTCAGCTCCGGCGTGCGCTCGGAGTCGAAGAACTCCGGCGAGAGCAGATGAGCCTCGAGGTTCTCGTCCTGGACGCGCACGCTCTCTGCGCGGGCGACGCCGGTCAGCGTGGCCTCGCCGCCTTCCGAGACGCGAAGCTCGGCCTCGAAGGGTGAGAAGACGCCGCGGAACGTACCTCCCAGGTAATTGACCGCGAACTCGACCCGCGAGTGGGCGGGATCGGCCTTCCACGTGCCGGCCGGGAGGACTTCCGTCTTGTCTGCGATGGTGGTCATGGTTCCCCTTTCGCGCTATATTTGAGTACGCAACGATCTTAGCGGAGAAAGCATGAGTACGCAAGTATTGACAGGTCAAGGATCAGTGGCTCTGAGAGGCTGGGTCGCCCTGCTGCGCGCCCACGCCGTGACGGTCAAAGACCTCAGCGGCAAGCTCTACGCCGACCACGGCCTGACGATCAACGACTACGAGGCGCTCCTCTGCATCTCGCAGGCGGAGGGCGAGCGCATGCGGCGAGTCGACCTGGCCGACGAGCTCGTCCTGACGGCCTCGGGCGTGACTCGGCTCCTGGACGGGCTCGAGCGCTCGGGCTACGTCGAGAAGGCCTCGTGCAACAGCGACGCGCGCGTGACGTACGCGGTGTTGACGCGGGCGGGCCGGGAGAAGCTCGTCGACGCATCGCGCTCCCATATCGCTCAGATCGAAGGGCTCTTCGGAGAGCACCTGACGCCCGAGGAGCTCGTGACGCTCGCGGGGCTCCTGTCGCGGCTGCCCGGCGTCGGCGATCCGGATGACGCGGCCTGCTCGGCCGTAGCCGACGGCTGAGGCGCGGGCGAGCCGGCGCAGACGTCGCGGCTACACTGTCCGCTCTCCCGGGGGTGTGCCCGAGCGGCCAAAGGGAACGGGCTGTAAACCCGTCGGCTCAGCCTACGGAGGTTCGAATCCTCCCGCCCCCAAGCTCCTGTCGCCTTCGGCTCGGTCGCTTTGAGTTCACCGGCCGGAGGCGGCCTGATCGTCGTGCGGTGGTGGGCGCCTCGGAGGCGATCCTTGCCCCAAGCTCGTGTCGCCTTCGGCTCGGTCGCTTTGAGTTCACCGGCCGGAGGCGGCCTGATGGTCGTGCGGTGGTCGACGCCTCGGAG
>Ga0075434_100001094_pt1 | contig 22189 bp, 22 predicted proteins | sample RhiMethybrSRZTD3_FD_75298 | JGI IMG/M metagenome (GOLD analysis project Ga0075434, IMG submission 75298) | Populus rhizosphere microbial communities from Tennessee, USA - Rhizosphere MetaG P. TD hybrid SRZTD3 | ecosystem: Host-associated > Plants > Roots > Rhizosphere > Soil | place: USA... | reverse complement strand
CCGGCCGCAAGCTCCTCGGCCAGGCTCTTGCCGAGCGCGGGCAGGCGCGCGTCGCTGCCGTAGCGCGCGAGCTTCGGATCGCCCGCGAGCGTGTTATCGATCTGAGGGACGTCGAGCGGGAATTTCAGCGCGCGGACCCGTACCCAACCGCTTGCTCCGGCATCGGTAAGCGCTTGCTCGAGGCTGGCTCGCACAGTCGGTTGCGACGGGCCGAGGAAGACCAGCGCGATGTTCTTCCCGCGCAGACGGTTCGCCATCAGTTCGGGGTAGGTGTCCGTCACGAACGCCTGCGTTGCGCGTTGCTGCGCTGCGAGGTTGTCGGCCTTCGCACGAGCGTCCTTGAGATCACTCTGGAGCTTGGCGATCCGCTGCTCGAGCAGCCCTCGCACCCCTTTGTCTACGTAGCCGCGGTCTGCGATCCCGACCCCGACGAGGATCCCGATCACGAGCGCAAGGAAGACCGCCGCAAGGGAGGCCACGTGGTAGCGGAGGTCGAACATGGGTTAAGGAGAGTTTGGCGGAACGCAGTCTGTGCCGCCGGGGCGCGCTCCTCGCCCCCTGGCAGCGTCCCCAGTCGCGCCCATATCTATGGATATGGACGCTCCCTGCGTCCTCCCCAGGGAACGAGCATCGCACCCCGGCGACGAGCGGCATTCCACCAAACCCTCCTAGGCCTCTGCCGCAGTCTGGCACAGGGCATACAGCCGCGTCAGGGCCTTGTGGGGAAAGGATCGACGTATGCCCGCGAGGAACGGCGCGCTGACGGTCAACTGGGCGTGCGTTCGGTTCGCTCGCGCCTCTGTCAGCTGCAACTCCACGTCGATCCGGGTCTGCACGAATTGCCAGGACGCGTACTCGGGTGGCCTGACATCGAGGAAAATCAACGTGCCTGCGACGTCCGGCCTCCGGCCCACGACGTAGGTCGCGCGGCCGAAGCCGTGGATGCTCCAACGAGCACCAGGCGCCAGACCGCGACGGTCCGGCTGGACGCCTTTGATGCCGGGCCACCAGTCACTCAGGTGATTCGGCTCGGCGAGAAAGGCCCAGACGTCCTCGCGGCGCGCGAGCAATTCCCGGGCTGCGCTGTAGACCGGCATGTGGAGGAATCGTCGCTGTTTTGGTGCAGCCTCGTCACACCTCGGTGCGAATTTCGTCGCTAGCCTCGCAGCGAGGGTGGTGGGTTGTGGCCCCACCCTTTACTGGGTGGGGTTGCGCGCGCGAGAACCATGAGCCCGTGGAGGCGCTAACCCGGCAGCGCCTCGCCTACGGGATCCCGAATAGGTCGCGGAGTCGGTCGGTCAGCAGGGCGATCAGGCGCCTCAGAGTCGGGGAGACGGCGATCGCGACGACGATCGCGCCGAGACCGGCGAGCGCCAGCGTCACCAGAGGCATCAAGCCGACCCGCCGGGAGACGAGGCGCGAGACGCCTTTTGCGTCGATCAGGATCTCGCCCACCTTGAGTCGAGTGACGAACGTCGACGACATCCCGGCGCGATTGCGCTCCAGGAACTCGATCAGGTTGAAGTGCGTCCCGACGGCGACGATCAGTTCGGCGCCCTTCTCATAGGCGAGCAGGAGCGCGACGTCCTCACTGATCCCGGGCGCCCTGACGACCTGGTATTCGACGCCGAGCGACTCGATCCGCGACCGTCCGGGTGCGTCGCCGTCGGTGTAGGCGTGGACAACCTTTTCAGCGCGCGACCCGAGCGCCCGATCGGAGACCGAGTCCATGTCGCCGACGATGACGTCGGGCTTGTACCCGGCCTCGATCAGGGCGTCGGCGCCGCCGTCGACGCCGACAAGCACGGGCTTGAAGTCGCGGATGTAGGGGCGCACGATCCTTAGATCGCGCTTGTGGCCTGGCCCACGAGCGACGACCAGCGCGTGACGATCCCGAAACCGCGTTTTCAGCGGCGGGAAGTCGATTCCCTCGGAGAGCAGGCGGCCTTCTTCGCGCAGGTAGCGCAGCGTGTTGTCGGCGAACGATTCGAGCGCCTCTGTCACGCGTCCGCGCTGCTCCGCGATCGCGACCGCGAGCTCGTCGGCCGTCAGCGTCCGTCCCGCGGCGACGCAGTCGCCGTTCCGGAAAACGCTCGCGCCGCGGACGGTGAGCAGTTCGCCCTCGGAGACCTCGTCGAAGATCGGCGCCCCCGGTGCATCGATCAGGCGAACGCCGCCACGCACGAGCAGCAATGGCCCCGGATTCGGGAACCGGCCACTCTGAGAGGTCGCGACATTCACGACGACCCGCACGCCGGACTCGAGCAGCTCCTCGGCGGAAACGCGGTCGAGATCGGTGTGATCGATCACGGCGACGTCGTCGGGGCCCAACCGCCGAACGAGGTTCTTCGTGCGCCGGTCGAGCTTCGCGGCGCCCGTGAACTCGATGAAGCTCGTGCGTACAGCCATCTACGCCAGGGAACGGTACTGCGGCCGAGCGTACTAGTCACTCTGCACGGCGGACAGGAACTCCTGGCCGCCGAGCATACGGTGGATTTCCTCTCGCCGCTCGCCGTCCCCGAGCACCTCGATGCTCGTGTGAGTCGGATCGCCGGGCAGCTTCTCGACCCGGAAATGGCGGTCGGCGCGGCTCGCAATCTGCGGGAGGTGGGTGATCGTCAGGACCTGCGCCTGCGTTGCGAGCCGCTCCAGGGTCTCGCCGACGGCGTGCGCGGTCTGGCCGCCGATCCCGGCATCGATTTCGTCGAAGACGATCGTCTCGCCGCCGCCCACCGCCGCGATCGCGAGTGCGATCCGCGATAGCTCGCCGCCCGAGGCCGTGTCCGCCACGGGAGCGAACGGCAAACCGGAGTTCGGGCGGATCTGAAACGCAACCGTGTCGGCGCCTGCCGGGCCAGGGCTAGCCGCGGCCGAAAGCTCGACGCGGAACTCGCCCTCGCCCATCCCGATCCCCTCTAGCTCGGCGGCAACCGCCGAAGCGAACGGGCCGGCTGCGTCCCGCCGGGCCTCGTGCATGGCACCTGACAGCTCCGCGACCCGCCGCTCCGCCGCCTCGACCGCCTTCGCCGCTGCAGCGACCGGATCCGCGCCGTCCTCCAGCGCGTCGAGCTCCGCCTGCGCCTCCTCGGCGCGCGCGAGCAGTTCCTCGAACGAGGTGCACCGAAACCGCCGCTTCGCCTCGGCGATCCGGTCGAGCTCGGCTTCGACCTGCTCGAGGCGGTCCGGCTCGGCGTCGAGCGAGGCGAGAAAGCTCCGCAGCTCGGTCGCCGTCTCTCGGAGGCGGAGCTCGACATCTCGCAGCTCGTCCCCCGCCCGCTGAAGCTCGGGGGCGAGCGTTTCGAGCGGCGAGATCGCACGTTCGGCGACCGCGACCAGCGATGCTGCACCCTCCCCGTCGTCCGGCGCCAGTGCCTCGCCCGCGGCCCCTGCTCCGGCCGCTAGCTCGGTCACGTGGAGCAGGCGCTCCCGCTGGGAACGAAGGGCGTCCTCGTCTTCGGCCTCCATTCCGAGCGTGTCTTCGACCAGGGCTCGCAGCTCGGCGAGTCTCACCTCGCCGGCCTCGGCGCCGCCCTGCAGCTCCTCGTGCCGGCGTCGCGCGGTCTGCAGCTCGCGCCACGCCAACCGGGCCGCGCCGCGCCGATGCAGTTGCTCATCGCCGCAAAAGGCGTCAAGGACATCGAGCTGGTACGACGCTCGGGCAAGCCTCCGCTGCTCGAACTGCCCGGACATCGCCAGCACGCGCTCGGCTGCAGCCGCGACGTCGTCGCGCGCAGCCGCGCGGCCCCATGCGTACGCGCGCGTGCGGCCGTCGGCGAACACGCGGCGTGCGAGCACGAGCCCCTCCTCGTCCTCGGGCCGCAGCTCGGCGAGCGCCCCGAGTGCGTCCTCCTCGAGCAGGCCGTGCGGCAAGTCGAGCTCCGCCTCGACGTACGCCTCCTCCCCGTCCGCCCCGACGAGCGCTGCGTCGCCACGAGACCCCAACAGCAACCCGATCGCCTGCGCCAGGATCGTCTTGCCGGCGCCGGTTTCGCCCGTGATCGCGTTCAAGCCCGGCGCAAGCTCGAGCTCGGCGTCGCGAATCAGGACCAGGTTCTCGATGCGCAGCCGGCGCAGCACGGGCCCGATGGTACGCATCGCATCGGCGCGCGACTACGGTCCCTCGAAGACCTGCCTACGGAGAAGCGCTTGCGACATTCACGAGGCAAACGTCTCGCGCTGAGGCGTCGCTTGCGATGCCGACTGGGAGGACGTCCGGGCTTGGCCCGGGCGTCCGTTTACCTTCGAGGTGCAGAAGTGCTTGCGACGTTCACGAGGCAAACGCCTCGCGATACCGGCTGAAGAACGTGCGCTCCGGCAGGGTCGCGAGCAGCGACCTGTGTTCGCCGAGGTGCACGCGCACCTGCTGTCCGGGCTCGAGCTTTCCGACCTCCATCCCATCGACGATCACGGTCACTGAGCCGTCCCGTGTTTGGTTCGTGACGGTCAGAGGGCGGTCGTGCGGGACGACGAGCGGCCGCACGTGCAGCGAGTGCGGCGCCACGAACGTGATCGCCATAGCGTCGAGCCCCCAGACGAGCACCGGGCCGCCGTTCGAGAGGTTGTAGGCAGTCGAGCCCGACGGCGTCGAGCAGATGACGCCGTCGCAGGGCAGGACGCCGAGATCCTCGCCGCCGACGGCGTAGCCAAGCTCGACCATCCGGCCGAGCCTCGAGCTCGTGGCGAAGACGTCGTTCACGGCCGGCCAGGTCTCACCGGCGATCTGCACGTCGAGCGCCGGCAGCTCGACGACCACGAAGTCGCCGCTGAAGACGCGACGCAGGCCCTGCTCGAGCTCGTCGGCCTCGATAGACGTCAGGAAGCCGACACGGCCGAAGTTGACCCCGATCACGGGCACCCCCGTGTCGAGGAAACGGTGAAACGCCCGGAGCATCGAGCCGTCGCCGCCGAGCGTGACCGCGAGATCGAGACCCTCGTCCTCGCCGCCGACCTCGATGCCAAGCGATTCGGCAAGCCGCTCGAGCCGCGTGACGGCGTCCTGCACCACTTCGGCGTGGTTGTGGGTGATCACTCCGACCCGCCTGATCGCCTTACCCGACTGCATCGGCGATCCACGAGTCGAGCTCGGGGGAGAGCTTGGGGCTTGATCGCTGGACGAAATGGAGGAAGAGCTCACGGTTGCCTTTCGGTCCCGGCAGGCCCGAGTCTACGACCCCGGCCGTTTCAGCTCCCCAGGCGAGTGCGGCCTCGGCCACCTCTCGAGCGACGCGCCGGCGGGCGGCGGGATCCCGGACAACGCCTCCGCGCACGTCAGCGCGCCCCGCCTCGAACTGCGGTTTTACGAGCACGACCGCCTCCCAGCCCGGGGCCGCGAGCTCGAGCAGCGGCGGCAGCGCCTTCCGCACGCTGATAAACGAGACGTCGCAGGCGAGGAGCTCGGGTGGGAACGGCAGCTCGGCAACGCTGCGAGCGTTCGTCCGTTCGAGGACGACGACGCGCGAGTCGTCGCGGATCCGCGGATGTAGCTGGCCGTAACCGACGTCGAGTGCAATCACCCTGCGGGCGCCGCGCTGGAGCAGAACGTCGGTGAAGCCGCCCGTCGAGGCGCCGACGTCGAGGCAGTCCCGCCCCCCGGGATCAACGCCGAACGCGTCGAGCGCGTTTGCAAGTTTGATCCCGCCTCGCGAAACATATGGCTCTCCCTCCGTCACCTCGAGCTCGGCGGACTCGTCCACCTGCTCGCCCGGCTTCTCGTGCCCGCGCACCCGCCCCGCGAGCAGAAGCGCCTGCGCCTGCGTACGGCTCTCCGCGAGCCCGCGCTCGACCAGCAACACATCGATCCGTTTCTTCACGCTCCTATGATCGCGGTCATGGCCGTACTGCAAGGCGAACGCGTGCGCCTGCGGCCGCTCGAATCCCGTGACGTCGACCGGCTCGCCGAGATCGGCGCCGAGGCCGAGGTCGCGCGCTGGTGGGGCGAGATCACGCGCGAGCACCTGCTCGACAAGGCCGAGGGACGAGACGACGCGACCGCTTTTGCGATCGAGCACGAGGGTGACGTGATCGGGCTGGCGCAATTCTCCGAGCCGGGCGAGAACGAGTTCGAGCACGCCAACATCGACCTCTTCCTGACCTCGTCGCTGCACGGCCGCGGGCTCGGCCGTGATGCCGTGCGCACGCTCGCGCGCTGGCTGGTCGACGAGCGCGGCCACCATCGGCTGACAATCGACCCCGCGCTCGCGAACGAGCCGGCGATTCGCGCGTACGAAGCGGTCGGGTTCAAGCGCGTCGGCGTGCTGCGCCGCTACTGGCGCGACCCTGAGGGCGTTTGGCAGGACGGCTTGCTGCTGGACCTGCTCGCGGACGAGCTCTAGCTTCGAAACGCTTTTGGGACAGACCCCTTCGGGGTCAGTCCCTCTATGCGGTCCGCGTCGCCAGGCCGGCGACGATCTCTTCGAGCACCGACGTGTCGGCGTCGATCGCCGCCAGGCGCGCCTGGGCCCGCTCGGCGGCCTCGTCGGCGAGCCTGCGTGCGCCGTCTTCCCCGTGGCTGAGGACGTACCCGTCGCCGTCGAGGATGTCGTCGACGACCTGGAACAGCATTCCGAGCTCGTCCGCGAAGTCGCGCCAGGGCTTCTGCTCGGCCTCGGGCAGCTCAGCGACCCAGAGCGCGCAGGCGATTGACGCATAGAACAGGCGGCCCGTCTTGAGACGGTGGACCTCCTCGAGCGAGTAGCCAAGCGCTTTCGTGTCAGCGTGCTGGCCGCCGATCATCCCGAGCGTCGCCTGCACGAGCTCGCGCGCGACGAACGGCGTCGGATAAGAGAGCCCGAGCCGGATCGCCTCGGCGAGGAGGGCATCCCCGGCAAGAACCGCGGTCGCCTCGTCGTACTGCGCCCACGTGCTTGGCCGTCCGCGGCGAACCTCGTCATCGTCGAGCGAGGGAAGGTCGTCGTGGACGAGCGAGAAGTTGTGGACGAGCTCTACCGCGGCGCCGGCCGGGAGCAGCTCCTCAGGCTCGCACCCGAGCGCCTCGCCGGTCGCCAGGCAGAGCACGGGCCTGATCCGCTTGCCGCCGCCCGCAAGTGCGTAGCGGATGGGTCCTGCGAGCTCGCCGAGCTCGGGGGTCAGCGCCAGCTCGTCGAGGTAGGCCTCGACGAGCGCGGTCAACTCCTGCGTCCCGGTCATCCGGCCTCCTTCTTCGCCCGCGCCAGCTCCGCCTCGACTTCCTTCGCGATCTCGGCGAGCTCGGAGAGGACCTCGATCGCGCGGTCGGGGTCCTGCGTTGACTCGAGCTCCTGGCGCGTCCGCTCCAGCCGCTCGAGCAGCACCTCAGCGCGCTGTAACGAGTCTTCGGCGCTCACCTACAACCTCTCCAAGCGGTCCACACCTCGATGTTTCCACAGACCTGGCTCAACGGCCGTGCCGCGCATGTCGGCACGGCCTCTCAGACGGCATCGCAAGCAATGCCTCAGGCCACCTCCTGCTCGCGGGCGATGCGTCCGAGAATTCCGTTCACCAGCCGCCCCGCGTCCTCGGTCGCGTACCGCTTGGCGAGTGTGACGGCCTCGTCGATCGCGACCTCGAGCGGGACGCTGCCCTCGTCGAGCTCATAGGTAGCCAGGCGGAGGATGTTCCGCTCGACGGCGCCTAGCCTGTCGGCGGTCCAGCCCTCCGAGGCTGCGGTGATCCGACGGTCGAGCTCTTCCACACGGGCGGCCACCGCCTCGGCCGTGTCGCGCGCAAACTCGTCCACTTCGCCTTCGTACAGGGAGGCCAGCGGCTGGCCAGTCACGTCCCACTGGTAAAGCAGAAAGAAGGCGGTCCGACGGGAGGCGCGGCGGCTGAGCGTCACACGAGCTCCTCGATCGCCACGTCGACGCTGCGGACTTCGACCCCGCACATCTGCCCGAGGGCGCTCGCAACGTGCCTCTGGACCTGTTCCGCGAGCTGGGGCAGCACGGTGCCGTAGCGCGCCGCGAGCCGCAGGGTCACCGTGGCACTGTCGCCGTCGACTTCGACGTCGATGCCGCGGCGAGGGCGCCGCACACGCGCGCCGTCGGCGCGCTCGGCGGCCCGGACGACGATTCGCGCCAGCGTCGCCGCGGGCACGCAGACGGTCCCCTCGGGCTCGCGGATCAGGAGCTGGTCGCTCATTCCGCCGCCACCGTCGCCAGCCGCTCGCCGGATTCCTCCAGGAACGACGTCGAGTACCGGCCGCTGGTGAACTGCTCGCTGCGTAGGATCTGGATCGCCAGCTCGCGCGTCGTCGGGATCCCCGTCACCGAAAGCTCTCCCAGCGCACGGAGGGCGCGGGCGATCGCCGCCGGGCGTTCGTCGTCCCAGACGACGAGCTTCCCGAGCAGGGAGTCGTAGAACGGCGGGATCTCCGCGCCGGCCTCGACGAAGGTGTCGAACCGCACGCCGGGCCCGAGCGGCGGCCGGAAGCTCGTGATCTGTCCCGGCGCGGGCGCGAAGTCGCGGGCGGGGTCCTCGGCGTTGATCCTGATCTCGATCGCATGCCCTCGACGAGGCGCCCGGCCGTTCACCCTCAGGCGCTCACCGGCCGCGATCCGAAGCTGCTCGCGTACGAGGTCGATTCCGGTCACGAGCTCCGAGACGGGATGCTCGACCTGAAGTCGGGCGTTCAGCTCGATGAAGAAGAAGCTCTGGTCGGGGCCGAGCAGGAACTCGAAGGTGCCTGCGTTGCGGTAGCCGATCGCCTCCACGGCGCGCTCGGCGGCCGCCTCCATGGCCTCCCGGGTCTCCGGCGAGAGGGCGGGCGAAGGCGACTCCTCGACCAGCTTCTGGTGCCGGCGCTGGATCGAGCATTCGCGCTCGCCCAGCGTGAGCACACCGCCCTGCGCATCGGCCAGCACCTGAATCTCCACGTGCCGCGCGGGACGAACGAGCTTCTCGACGTAGAGGCTGGCGTCGCCGAAGGCTGCATCGGCCTCGGCTGCAGCGGTCTGGAACGCGCCCTCGAGCTCGTCCTCCGCGTCGACGATCCGCATCCCTTTGCCGCCCCCGCCGGCCGCGGCCTTCAGCAGGACGGGATATCCGAGCTCCGCAGACAACGAACGCGCCTCGGCCGGCGCCACGGCCCCGTCACTACCCGGCACCAGCGGGACACCGGCGCTCCTAAGCTCGGCCTTCGCCTTCACCTTGTCACCCATCCGCGCCATCACGTCGGCGGTCGGCCCCACGAAGACGAGCTCGTTGTCCTCGCAGGCTGCGACGAACGCGGGGTTCTCGGCCAGGAATCCGTAGCCGGGATGGATCGCCTCGCAGCCGGTCGTCGTCGCGGCGGCGATCACCGACGGGATGTTCAGGTAGCTCCGGGAGGCCGGCGCAGGCCCGACGGCGACGGCGCGGTCGGCGAGCCGCACGTGCATCGACTCCCTGTCGGCCGTCGAGTAGATCGCGACCGCCTCGATCTCGAGCTCGTGCAGCGCGCGGATCACGCGGACTGCGATCTCACCGCGGTTCGCCACGAGGACGCGGGAGAACACGGCTACAGGCCTAGCGGGCGGCCGTTGATTGGCTCTAGCTCAACTGAGGCATCGCTTGCGATGCCGTCTAGAGGTCGTGCCGGCTTTGCCGGTGCGACCGTCTTACCCACATTCATAGTCCCAATGGCCTTCCGTTGATCGGTTCCAGCTCGAAAAGAAGCTGACCGAATTCGACGGGCTCTGCGTTGCCGACGTGGATCGCACGGACGACCGCCTCGACATCCGCCTTGACCTCGTTCATCAACTTCATCGCCTCGAGGATGCAGAGCGTCTGGCCGGGCCCGACCGCGTCTCCCTCCTCGACGAACGCGGGCGCGCCGGGTTGCGGCGCCCGATAGAAGGTGCCGACCATCGGCGCCTCGACGCGGACGATGCCGTCTCCCTCCGGCGTCGGCGGCGAGAAGGCTTCCTCCGCCTCCGTGTCCGAGCCCTCACCGGCCGCCGCGAGCACCGGCTCGATCGGATCCGGCGTCCGCCGCACCGAAACGCGCATCCCGCCCTCGTCAATCGTGATCTCCCCCACTCCCGACTCCTGGACGATGCGCACGACCTCGCGGATCCGCTCGGCGCGTGCCTGGTCGACGCCGCTCGCCCCCAGTGAGTCGGCGCCCGTGTGCCGGCCGCGAATCGCCTCGAGCAGCGGCCGCGCCTCGTCCCCGAACAGCGCGAGCAGCAGCAGCTCCTCGTCGCTGGCGGCCAGTCCCTCGGCCTCGCTGCTCAGCCGCTCGAGGTCGACCGGCTCCGCGTCGGGCACACCGTCGGCGAGCAGCTCGGCGGCGCGCCGGATGGTGGGATCGATCGAGCCCGGCGGCGAGCCGTAGCGGCCTGCAACGAGCCCGCGCAGCTCATCGATCATCGTCTGGTACCGCGCGCCGGCAAGGACGTTCAGGAGCGCCTGCGAGCCGAGGATCTGGCCGATCGGCGCGGCGAGCGGTGGCCAGCCGACCTCCTCGCGCACGCGGAGCAGCTCCTCGATCACCTCGTCGAGCCGGTCGCCTGCGGCCTGCGCGCGCAGGTGCGTGTCGAGCGCGGCGACCAGGCCCGGCGGCAGGCGGTGCTCCGCGGCGCGGACGGCGATGCGCGGCGCGACCGGTGTGACCGGTTCGTCCCCGATGTGCTCGTCGACGAGCTCCGACGCGCGCCACAGCGCGTCGACGTCAACCCCCGCGTCCTGGCCGAGCCCGGCGAGGGACGTCGCAAGGGCTTCGCCCGAAACCCGATGGAGGGTCAGCGCGATCGGATAAAGCGCGCACGAGACGAGGTCGGCCCCCGCGCGCACGGCTTCGAGAGCGGCCGCGAGCGCGTTTCCAGCGGCACCCTGGCAGTAGAGGCCGACGGGGAGCCCGCTCGCCTCGCGCAACGCTCCAACCAGCTCGTGGGCCCGATGCGGCTCGAGCGAGCTCGACGGATCGTGGAGGAGGATGCGGACGGCGCCGAGCTCGGGCAGTTTCTTCGCCTGCTCGACCAGGTCCTCGGTCTCGCCGGTGTGGCCCGAGCCGTAGACGAGGCCGGCGTCGAACTCCCGTTCCGCTGCGCTGATCGCCTCACCGGCCTCCCGTAGGTTCGAGACGTCGTTGAGCGGGTCGTGGAGCCGGAAGACGTCGATCCCGCTGTCGGCCGCCGAAGCGACGAACCGTCGGGCGAAGTCGGCGCCAACCGGTCGCGAACCAACGAGGAATCGCCCTCGGAGAGCCATTGCGAGTGGCGTCTTCGTGCGTGCCTTCAGCGCCCTGATCCGCTCCCATGGACTCTCGACGCCGCGGTGGACGGCGCTGTCGAAGACACCGCCTCCCGAAACCTCGAGATACGCGAAACCGGCACCGTCGAGGGTCTCGGCGAGCCGGAGCAGGTCCGCGGTCGGCATCCGGCCCGCCAGCGGCTCCTGGGAAAGGAGACGAATCGTCGTGTCGACAAGCGCCGGCATCTGGACCCCGGAGCCTAGCGCGGCAGAAGCAGCCGTTTACGCAGCGCAGAGAGGCTAGGCGCGGGAGATGTAGCGCCGCTCGCGCGGGTCGACCTTGATCCGATCGCCCGTGTTCACGAACAGCGGCACCTGCACGACCGCACCGGTCTCCAGCGTCGCCGGCTTCGTCACGTTCGAGACCGTGTCGCCGCGGACGCCGGGCTCCGTCTCGGAGACCGTCAGCTCGACCGAGGCCGGCAGCTGGACACCTGCCGGCTCCCCGTCGACAGTCAGCATCTGGACCGAGGACGACGGCTCCATGAACGCGATCGCATCCGCGACCGATTCGCGAGGAAGCGCGGTCTGCTCGTACGTCTCCTGGTCCATGAAGACGACTTCGTCGCCGGACTCGTAGAGGTACTGCATGTTCTTGACCTCGGTATGAACCCGGGGAAACTTCTCGCCCGCGCGGAAGGTGCGGTCGACGACCGCGCCGGTGTCCAGGTTCTTCACGCGCGTTCTCACGAACGCCCCACCCTTGCCGGGCTTGACGTGCTGGAACTCGACGATCCGCCAGACGCCGCCTTCGAGCTCGATGTGCATACCGTTGCGGAACTGGTTGGTGCCGACGATCTCCGCCATCAGCTCACCGTCACGAGCTCTTTGGGGAAGTTCGTGAGCACCTCGGGCTCGCCGTCGGTGATGATGACGAGGTCCTCGATCCTGATCCCACCGGTGCCCTCGAGGTAGATCCCCGGCTCGATCGTAAGGACGTTGTTCTCGACGAGCGTATCGGTGGAGGTTTGGGCGACGTGCGGCGCCTCGTGCACGTCGATCCCGACCCCGTGGCCGAGCCCGTGGCCGAACTTGTCGCCGAAGCCCGCCTCAGTGATCACGTCGCGGGCAGCCGCGTCCGCGTCCTTCGCATCGGTGCCCGCGCGCGCGGCCTCGAGACCCTTGAGCTGCGCCTCGAGACAGACGCCGTACGCACGCTGGAGCTCGTCCGGAAGCTCACCGGTCGCGAAGGTGCGGGTGCAATCAGAGCAGTACCCGTCGAGCACGGCTCCTGCGTCGACCACGATCGTCGTTCCCTTCTCGATCACGCGGTCGCCGCTGTCGGCGTGCGGGCGGGCCCCGTTCGAGCCGGCGGCGACGATCGTGTCGAACGCCTCCTCCTCGGCCCCGAGCTCGTGGAAGATCTCGAATATCTGCCAGGCAAGGTCGCGCTCCTTCCGGCCGACGAATCGCTCCTCGGCGATCCGCGCGTAGGCCTCGTTCGTGATCGCGGCGGCCCTGCGGATCTTCTCGAGCTCGTCCTCATCCTTGACCGCGCGCAGGCTCTCGACCAGGCCTACCCGAGGGACCAGCTCGAGGCCTGCGTCGCGGAGCCGCTCGAAGTCCCGGTAGGTGAGGTCGGCGCTCTCGAAGCCGAACGTGCCGGAGAGGTCGCCCGTCAGGTAGGTCAACACGTCCCGCGGGGTTTCGACGAACTCGACGTCCGGAACCTGGCGGGCAGCGCCGGCGTAGCGGAAATCGGTGAACAGCCGGACTCGCTCCGGGTCGACCACGAGTGCGACGTTCGAGCTGACGAAGCCGGTCAGGTACCTGATGTTCGCCGGTGTGGTGACGATCAGGGGCTCGTCGAGCTTCTCGACCAGTTTTTGGGCGCGAGCGTTCATTCGTGCCTTGCAAGATATGCGAGCGCCTCGCGATAGCCCTCCGGTCCCTTGCCGATCACGCGTCGTGCCGCGAGACCGGCTATGACCGACTTGCGGCGCCACCCCTCTCTTTGGTCGATGTTCGAGAGGTGAACCTCGACGATCGGCGCCTCGACCAGCTCCAGTGCATCGCGGATGGCGTAGCTGTAGTGGGTCCAGGCTCCGGGATTGACGACGAGCCCTTCGGCCCAGTCGAGCGCGTCGTGACACCAGTCGACGTACTCGCCTTCGTTGTTCGTCTGCCGGCAGGTGACGTTGAGCTCCAGCTCCACCGCCCACTCGAAGATGCGTGATTCGAGCTCACGGATGGTGAGACCGCCGTAGAGCTCAGGGTCCCGCCGCCCGATGACGTCCAGGTTGACTCCGTTGAGGACGGCCACTCGCATTCCTGGACCCTAGTCGGCGATCAGTTCGTCGAGGGACCTGCGGACGTCGGTTTCGGGCACGTTCGTGCTGTAGCCGCCGTCGTCGCCTAGCAGGACAAGCGTGAGTTCGCCGCCGGTCGATTTCTTGTCGCGCTTCAGCGCCTCCCAGGCACGCTCGCGGTCGACGCGGACAGGCCGGGGCGCGAGCGCCGTCTCGACCGCATCCGTCGGCCGGCCGGAGAGACGCAGCGCGGCCAGCAGCCCAAGGGCTACCGCATGGCCGTGCGTCACGGTCTCGTAGTCCGCGCCGGCCTCCAACGCGTGCGCGAATGTGTGACCCAGGTTGAGCGCCTGGCGGGGGCCGCGGTCGTGGGGATCGCGCAGGCAGAGCGCGGTCTTGAATGTCGCGCAGCGGCGGACGAGCTCGTCATCGGGAAGTTCCCAGATCGGCTCGTCCGCGAGGAGGCCGATCTTGACCACCTCCGCGAGCCCCTCGCGGCGCTGTTGCTCGGGCAGCGTCTCGAGGAAGGTGGGATCGATCACCGTCTGCGCCGGCCAGTGGAAGGCGCCGACGAGGTTTTTGCCCTCCGGGAGGTTGATCGCGGTCTTGCCGCCGATCGCCGCATCGACCTGGCCGACGAGCGTCGTCGGCACCGCGATCCAGGCGATTCCGCGGAGATAGGTTGCCGCGACGAATCCGGCGACGTCTGTCGTGCAGCCGCCTCCGAAGGCGACGAGCGTCCCGCTGCGATCGAGTCGTAGCTCGCGCCAGAGTCGCTCGGCCGTCCCGACGGTCTTGGCCTCCTCGCCCGGCGGCACGGTCAAGACCGGGCCGTCGACGGGCGCCGGGTGGAGCTCGAGCACGCGTTCGTCCGCGACCACCGCGGCCGGGCCTTGTCCGGGGATTAGGTCCCGAGGCACGGCCGAGACGGTCACGCCACCGGCGGCGAGGATGACGCCCTCTGCGTCCTCGGCGCGCGCGTCCGCGGCCTGCTCGTAGAGGGGACGGCGGCGCTCATAGAGCCGGCGGAACTCTTCCTGGTCTCTCGCGAGCGGCCTGCGGCTCCCCTGCACCCGCGCCCAGGCGGTGTCCACGTCGACGTCCAGATAAACCGTGAGTACATCGAGCTCCTCGAGCAGGTCGCGGGTCTCGCCGGCGCCACCTCCGACGGCGATCACGCTCGGCTCCCGGCGCTTGGCCGCGTCGCGGGTGAACCGGGCCTCGACCTCGCGAAACGCAGCTTCTCCCTTTTGCTCGAACAGCTCCCAGATCGGACCCTCGGCCCGCTCGACCTCGTCGTCGACGTCGTGGAACGGCCTCCCGAGCTGCAGCGCGACCTGCCGGCCGACCGTCGACTTGCCGGCGCCCATGAATCCGATCAGAGCGAGGTGCCTCCCTAGCGCGGTTGCCAGTCGATCCGCTCCACGTAGGCGTTGTAGGCCGCAGCGAAATCGGCGAGAGCATCGCCGCCGAACTTCTCGCGGGCCGCCCGCGCGAGCTCGAACGCAACCGCCGCCTCGGCCACGACGGCAAGGGCCTCGACGGCCGAGACGTCGCTCCGCTCGACAAGCGCCTCGCCGGGCTCCCCGGTCTGGAGATCGACAGAGGCGAGCGGCTGCATCAACGTCGGCAGCGGCTTCATCGCCGCCCGCACCACGATCTCCTCGCCGTTCGAGACACCGCCTTCGATCCCGCCGGCGCGGTTGGAAGTCCGGTGCAGGCCGCTTTCGTCGCGGACGATCTCGTCGTGGGCCTCCGAGCCACGGAGGCCCGCCAGCCCGAACCCTTCGCCGATTTCGACGCCCTTGACCGCCTGGATGCCCATCAGCGCCGCGGCCAGCCGGGCGTCGAGCCGCTGCTCCTTCGTCGCGTAGGAGCCGAGACCCGGCGGCACCCCTCCGGCGCGCACCTCGACGACGCCGCCGAGGGTGTCCCGCTCGGCCCGCGCCTCGTCCACCTCGGCTTCGTCGGCGCCTGCTTCCGCGCGCGCCTCACCGCGCACCTCGATCCCGAGCTCGCGCAGCAACGCCTTCGCCACCGCGCCCGCCGCGACCGCGACGGCCGTCTGGCGAGCACTCGCGCGCTCGAGTGCATCCCGGACGTCTGCGAGCCCGAACTTCTGGGCCCCGGCGAGGTCGGCGTGACCCGGCCTCGGCAGGGTGACGGGCTTCGTCCCCTTCCCTTGCGGATCGCCCTCCGGCGGCCAGGGGCTCATCCCCCAGGCCCAGTTCTTGTGGTCACGGTTGCGGACGACGAGCGCCAGCGGCGTCCCGAGCGTCCGGCCGTGCCGGAGACCAGCGAAGACCTCGACCTCGTCCTGCTCGAGCTTCTGGCGAGGACTGCGCCCGTAGCCCTGCTGCCGGCGGCTCAGGTCGGCGTCGATCTCCCCGCGATCGAGTACCAATCCGGCGGGCAGGCCGGTAAGGACCGCGACCAGGGCCGGACCGTGCGATTCGCCCGCAGTTGTCAGCGTCAGCATCAGGCGGAGCGTACTGCGGCCCGCATCACATCCACGGGCGCCGGCACGCCTGTCCAAAGCTCGAACGAGGCCGCCCCCTGCCGAACGAGCGCCTCCAGGCCGTCGACGACCTCGCAACCTGCGTCGCGCGCGGCCTCGACGAGCGCCGTCGGCCGACCGTCAGCGGCGTAGGCGAGGTCGACCACGGTCTGCCCCGTCCGCGGCTCGACGAGCAGCTCGTCGCGGACCGGGGTCGCGTTCACGATCAGGTCGGCATCCGAGGCGTCGGGCGGCCAGGCGCCGCGTCGCGAAAACTCCTGCACCTCGCCGGGAAGCGCCGGCAACAACGTCTTGGCGGCGCCGCCCGCGCCGATCAGGCAAACCTGCTCCGCCTCGATTCCAGCCACGATCGCCTTGTCCGTGTTGAAGCCGAGCACCCTGCCTTCCCGAAAGACGAGCGTGTTCACCGCGGGCCCCTCGGCCTCGTCGCAGAGCTCGGCTGCCGCTTCTTTGTGGGGAGCCGTCACGTTCGCTCCGGCGAAGCCCAGTGCGACGAGACCCGTGACTGCCGCCCCGAGGCGCTCGGGTACAACCTCGCACGCCACGTAGGCCCAGTCGAGAGCCCGCGCCGCGAAGGCCGCGTTCTGTATCCGCGGCGACAGCGACCCGGCCACCGGCTGCCCGAGCAGCGCGACGAGCCGCGTCGATCCGAGGATCATCCGTAGCCGTGTGCGCGCTTGTAGTCGTCGAACGCCTGTGCGCTCGCCGTGAAGAAATGGTGCACCTTGTCCGGTTTGCGGACGAAGTAGAGCCAGTCGCCCGCAACCGGATGGGCGGCCGCCTGGATCGACGCGAGCCCCGGATTCGCGATCGGCGTCGGCGGGAGCCCGACGCGCTTGCGGGTGTTGTACGGATTGTTCGAGTTCAGCTGCGACTCCAGCAGGGACTGCGTACCGGGGACGTGGAAGGCGTAGCGGACGGTTGCGTCGATCCCGAGCGCCATGCCTTCGTGAAGACGGTTGTAGATCACGCGGGCGATCTTCGGGCGCTCTTCGGGCGCAACCGCCTCCTTCTCGACCATCGACGCGATCGTCAGCACGTCGTAGGGGGTCAGGTTCTTCGACCGTGCGTAGGCGAGATTGACCGTGCTCCAGTTCCTGCGGAAGGTCCGGAGCTGGGAGCTCACCAGTTGGGCCGCACTCGAACGACCGGTGAACTGGTAGGTCGCCGGAAAGAGGAAGCCCTCGAGCGGACGGCGTCCGAACCCCGGGATCAGCCGCCTGCGGCCCGAGGCCGCGAGGTAGGCCTGCTCGCCGAGACGCGGCGTGCGGCCGCGCTCGTGGGTCGCGATCTCGGCGACGTCCTTGACGCGGGCCGCCATCTGCAGACGGGTGAACCCTTCCGGAAAAACGATTCGGAACGGCTTCGGCGGTGCGGCGACCGTGGGCGTGCTTGCCTTGCGTCCCCGATCACGGACGCTTGCGACCGCAAAGCCAAGACCGATCAACGCGGCCAGGAGGACGCCCAGCGCAACGAGGCGGCGCCGCATGACGACCGCGCGCGGGGGCCGTTGCCGCTCGGGGCGGCGCGGCTGCGGCGCGATTACTCCGCGCCTCTGCTGGACCACGCCAGATAACTCGTCAAGAGGTGCGCCGCGGCTCGGGCATCGGCGGGCAGGTTACGGCTTCCGGGATCCTGCTCGGCGAGGTCGGTCGTGAAGCGCTCGTCGAACCCCTCGACCGGCACGTCGAGCGCGTCCCTGAGCGTGTCGAGGAACCGCTCCGTCTCGAGCGCCTGGTCGCCTCGCTCGCCGCGGAGGGTCAGCGGCATCCCGACGACGACCCGGTCGGCGGCCTCGCGGGCGATCAGCTCGACAAGCCGTTCGAGGCCGGCCTCGGTGCCGACGCGCTCGATCACACCTACCGGTCTAGCAAGCGTGCCGGTCGGGTCCGAGACAGCGACCCCGGTTCTCGCCGAGCCGTAGTCCAACGCGACGATCTTCACGCGAGCGCGGCTCGCAGCGCCTCTTCGGCACGATCCAGCGCTGCGTCGAGCTTGGCGGGGTCCTTGCCGCCGGCGCGGGCCATCGTGGCCCGGCCGCCGCCGCCGCCCCCCACCTCGGCCGCCGCGGCCTTGATCACGGCGACCGCGTCGACCTTTCCCTCGAGCGAGCGGTCGAAGTTCGCGACGAGATGCACCCGCCCGTCTTCGCTGCCGCCGAGCACGACCGCCGCCGGCTGACGCTCCTGCTTGATCCGGTCGGACTCCTCCAGCAGGACGTCCATCGTCACGTCGCTCATCCGACCGACGTAGACGTTGACGCCGCCGATCTCCTCCTCGCTGCGCGCGGCGACCTCCGCCCGCTCCGCAGCGGCAGGCTTCCGCTTGGCCTGCTTGCGTGCCTCTGCGAGCTCGTCTCGAAGCTCCTCTGCCTCGCGGCTCCGCTCGTGCAGCAGGGCGAAGGCCTCGCCCGAGGTGACAGCCTCGATCCGGCGGGCGCCGGCTCCCACGGATGCCTCGGAGAGGATCACGAAGGGACCGATCTCGGCGGTGGAGCGCACGTGAGTGCCGCCGCAGAGCTCACGGGAGTACCCGTCGACCTCGACGACGCGCACCTCGTCGCCGTACTTCTCGCCGAAGAGCATCATCGCTCCGAGCTTGCGCGCCTCGTCGATCGGTGTCACGAACGCCCGCACCGGTCGGTTCTCGAAGACGACCTCGTTCACCGCCCTCTCAACCGCCTCGCGCTCCTCGCCGGACAAGGCCTGCGGGTGGGTGAAATCGAAGCGGAGCTTGTCGGGCCGCACGGCCGAGCCCGCCTGTTTGACGTGATCGCCGAGAACATCGCGCAGCGCCTTGTGCAGTAGGTGTGTCGCTGTGTGGTTCGCCATCGTCGGAAAGCGAACCGACCAGGGAACGACCGCGCGCACGCGGTCGCCCAGGGCGAAGCCGTCGCCCTCGAAGGTCAGAACCTGGTCGTCGCCGAAACGCGTCGCCCGGACGAGCTCGGCCTTTGCTCCTGTGGCCTCGTTCTCGATGAAGCCGACATCGGACACCTGGCCTCCGCCCTCGGGATAGAAGGGCGAGAGCTCCAGCTTCGCATCGAAGAGGCCGTCCTCACGCGCCCGGTAGCCGACGATGGCAGACAGCACCTCCGTCCGCTCGTAGCCGACGAAATCGGTCCTACCCTCTAGCGGCTTCACCTCGAAGGCGGCGCCTGCGCGAGAGATCTCTCGGTGGCGCGCCATCTCGCGCTCGAACTCCTCGAGGTTGACCGTCTGCCCTCGCTCGCGCGCGAGCTCGAGCGTGAGCTCGATTGGAAAGCCGTAGGTCGCCTGGAGGACGAATGCCTCCTCGCCGCTGATCTCCGCCTCCCCGGCCGCTTCCGCGAAGAGCTTCATGCCCCGCTCCAGGGTCTCCGCGAAGCGCTGCTCCTCCTCCGTGAGCACCCGGTGGATGTGATCACGGTGCTCGACGAGCTCGGGATACGCCGGGCCCATCTGCTCGATTACGACATCGGCAAGCCTTGCGAGGAACGGGCCCTCGAGGTCTATCCGCCGGCCGTGCTGCGCGGCGCGGCGGATCACCCGCCGCAGCACGTAGCCGCGGCCCTCGTTGGATGGAGTGACTCCGTCGCCGACGAGGAACGTCATCCCGCGCCCATGGTCGGCAAGAACGCGATGCGCCTTCGTCGCATCCTCGGAGTCGTCGTAAGCAACGCCCGAGGTCTGCTCGATCCAGTCCATGATCCGCCGGTACCCGTCCGTGTCGTAGACCGAGATGACGTCCTGCAGAGTCGTCGCCGCGCGTTCGAGCCCCATGCCCGTGTCGATGTTCTGCTTCGGCAGCGGTGTGAGCGTGCCGTCTGCGTGGAGCTCGTAGGTCATGAAGACGAGGTTCCAGATCTCGAGGTACCGCTCGCACTCGCAGCCTGGCCGGCAGTCGGGGCGTTCGCAGCCGTGCTCCTCGCCCCGGTCGTAATAGATCTCGGAGTCGGGACCACAGGGGCCGGGTCCGCCGACCGACCAGAAGTTCTCGGAGCTCGGCAGCGGCACGATCCGCTCCGACGGCAGCCCGATCTTCTCCCAGAGGGCGATCGCCTCCTCGTCGGGGCCGAGCTTCAGCTCTGGGTCGCCGGCGTGGACGCTCGCCCAGATCAGTTCCCAGTCGAGGCGCATCTGCTCGCGGATGAACTCGGTCGCGAGCTCGATCGCGCCCTCCTTGAAGTACTGCCCGAACGAGAAGTTGCCCAGCATCTCGAAGAAGGTCAGGTGGAATGTGTCCAGCCCGACCTCGTCGATGTCGGGTGTCCGGAAGCACTTCTGCACCGTCGTCGTCAGCGGCGCCGGCGGCGGCTCCTGGCCGAGGAAAAACGGCATCTGCGGCTGCATGCCGGCGCTCGTCAGGAGTGTCGAGCGGTCGCCCGCACGCGGGATCAGAGAGGCCGACGGACGGCGCAGATGGCCCTTCTCCTCGAAGAAGGAGAGGAATCCCTCGCGCAGCTCGGCGGTCGTGCGCATCTTGATTGCGATTGTAGGCGCCGCCCTCGCCGTCTCTGCGTCGCTCGAACGCGGTGGCTCGCACGAGGGAAGTTCCGCAAGTCGAGCGGCCCGGCGCCGATGAAAGACATCGGTGGTTGCCGCCCAACCGCTGCCGCAGTAACCAGCGACAGCCGGCGTTTCGCCACTGGGCCGGCACCCAGGAGGAACCGAATGAAAAGAGCTCTTGTTCTCGGCGTGGCCGTCGTCGGGCTCGTCCTTCCCGCAGCCGCCAACGCGGGCACCTTTCAGGGCGTCGTGATCGCGAAGAACGCGAAGCGCAAGGCGGTCGTCACCGCAGCCGCGAACGGAACTGTCCACACGGTCCGCGCCCCGAAGTCTTTTGCCAAGGTCCGCGTCGGCACCCTCGTCGCCGTTCGTGCGCGCCAGCTGCCGGACGGAACCTTCGCCGCGGCGGCGGTGAAGCAGATCCGCGCTGTGAAGCAGGCTCGCGTGCACGGGACGGTCGTCAAGCGCGCCGGCCGGAAGCTCTATCTCTCAGCGGGTGACAGTGTCTTCGTGTTGGGGGTGCGTGGCAGCGCCGGCTCCAAGGTGCGGCCGGGCGACCGGGTCAACGCCTCTGCAAAGTTCGGTAAGGCGCAGCTCTTCTGCGACGCCGTCAAGCCCATCGGCCACGACGACCAACTCGAGCTCGAGGGGATCTACCTCGCGAACGAGAATGGCGTGCTCAGCCTCGCCGTCCACGGCCGCGGGCTCGTCAAGGTGTCTGTTCCGGACGACGTTGAGCTTCCTGAGCTGAAACCGGGCGACGAGATCTCGCTCCACGCGAAGGTCGAGTCCGACGGCGCGTTCACGCTCGTCAGCCTCGACAATGAGGATGCCGGTGGCGGATCGACCGGCGGAGACGGCGGCGTCGATATGGGCGACCATGTCTTCACCGTCAGCGGCGTGCTCAGCTCGCTCTCTTCCACGTCGGTCGGCGTGCAGGTCGACGGACACCGCGAGCCGGTGCGCTGCTCGGTCCCATCAAGCGTAAGCCTGACCGACTTTGCGGTCGGGGAGGCGGTCGAAATGAGCTGCAAGTACGCCGACGGCCGCTTCGTGCTCGCGAAGCTGAGCCCGAAGATGGACGGCGAGGCCGGCGGCGCGGACGATTCGGTCGACGTCCAGGGATCGATCACCGAGATCAATTCGACGGCGGTGACGGTCGCGGTGCAGTCCCCGGAGGTCACATCCGTGAAGCAAGAGGGCAAGTCGCTCGTGTGCGGGCTGCAGGGCGGCGAGGATCTGCGCGGCTTTGCGGTCGGCGATTCGGTCGAGATCGAGTGCGACTACAGCAGGACGCTCGGGCACTACGCCCTGACCGGGCTCACGTCCGACCGTGCGGCGCTCGCGTACCGCGACGACGGCCTTACAGAATGGTTCGACCTCGATGGGGTCCTGAGCTCGATCCGGGGCGATGGTGTCGGCATCCAGGTCGACGGCCATACGGGCCCGGTCAACTGCGGGATGCCGGCGGGGACGGATCTCTCGGGCTTTGCGCTCGGCGACAACGTCGAGATTGACTGCAACTTCAGCGACGGCCGCTGGCAGCTCGCGTCGCTGATCTCGGATGCCGCCCAGCTCACGCTGGACTAAGCGTCCGACTAGCGGGCCGGCCTACCGCAGGGGTCGGCCCGCCTCCTCGTCCTCGGCGATCTCTTCGCGGATCTTCTCGAGCGAGCGCCGGATCAGACGCGAGACGTGCATCTGCGAGATCCCGACCTGCTGGGCGA
>Ga0075434_100001092_pt1 | contig 22211 bp, 18 predicted proteins | sample RhiMethybrSRZTD3_FD_75298 | JGI IMG/M metagenome (GOLD analysis project Ga0075434, IMG submission 75298) | Populus rhizosphere microbial communities from Tennessee, USA - Rhizosphere MetaG P. TD hybrid SRZTD3 | ecosystem: Host-associated > Plants > Roots > Rhizosphere > Soil | place: USA... | reverse complement strand
ACAACCGGCCCGCTCGGGCAGGGCATCAGCACGTGCACCGGCCTGGCGCTCGGTGAGCGCATGCTGAACGCGCGCCTCGGCGACGAAGTGATCGACCATCACACCTTCTGCATCGCCTCCGACGGCGACATCCAGGAGGGCATCTCCTCCGAGTCAGGATCGCTCGCGGGCCATCTCGGGCTGGGGCGCCTGATCGCCTTCTACGACCAAAACCACATCTCGATCGAGGGCCCGACCGAGCTCGCCATGTCGGAGGACACCGGCAAGCGGTATGAGGCGTACGGGTGGCACGTCCAGGACCTCGGCGAGGACGTCTCACTCGACCGCATCGAGGGCGCCGCGCGCGCCGCGATGGACGTCGACGATGCGCCGTCGCTGATCATCTGCCGCACGCACATCGCATACGGGTCGCCCAACAAGCAGGACACCGCCGCGGCGCACGGGTCCCCACTCGGCGAGGAGGAGGTGAAGCTGACGAAGCGCGCGCTCGGGTGGAACTGGGAAGAGCCCTTCCATGTGCCGGACGAGGTGCTCGCCCATTTCCGGGAGTGCGTCGACCGGGGCCGCCGGTCCTACGAGGAATGGGAGGAGCGCTCGGGCGGCTGGAGCGGCTTCGAGTTGCCCGACGGGTGGGACGCGGAAATGCCCACCTTCTCTCCGCGCGACGCGCCGATGATGGCGACCCGCAAGGCCGGCAACGAGTCGCTCCAGTGGGCGGCTCGGGCCGTCCCGCACCTGGTCGGCGGCTCGGCGGACCTCGCGCCGTCGACGCTTCAGGTGATCAAGGACGGCGGGACCGTCGAGGCCGGCGCCTACGTCGGGCGCAACCTGCACTTCGGCATTCGCGAGCACAACATGGGCGCGACCGTGAACGGCCTGGTGCTGAGCGGCTTCCGCGCCTACGGCTCGACCTTCCTGATCTTCAGCGACTACATGAAGGGCGCGATCCGGCTCGCCTCGGTGATGCGCATTCCGTCGATCTGGATCTTCACGCACGACTCGATCGGCCTCGGCGAGGACGGCCCGACCCACCAGCCGATCGAGCAGCTCGCGATGATGCGCGCGCAGCCGAACCTGTACGTGGTGCGGCCGGCCGGGGCGAACGAGACGGCGCAGGCCTACCGGTTCGCGCTGCGGCAGACGGAGACGCCCACCGCAATCGTGCTCACCCGTCAGGGCGTGCCGGTGTGGCGGCCGAGCGGTGTGCCGAAGACGGCCGTCGAGCGCGGCGCCTACGTGCTGCGTGAGTCGTTCAAGGGCCGGGACGAGCTGCCGGACCTGATCCTGATCGGGACCGGCTCCGAGGTGCACCTCTGCAACCAGGCGGCCGCGATGCTCGAGGCAGAGGGGATCGCGACGCGGCTCGTGTCGATGCCGTGCATGGAGCGGTTCGCGGAGGAGGACCAGGCCTATCGCGACCGCGTGCTGCCTCCGGCGGTGCGGGCCCGCGTCTGCGTCGAGGCGGCCGCCACGCTCGGCTGGCACAGATTCGCCGGCGACGCCGGCGAGGTGATCGGCATGACCTCGTTCGGCGCGAGCGGTCCTGCGAAGGACGTGTTCAGGCACTTCGGTTTCACGCCGGAGCGAGTGGCCGAGACGGGCCGCGCCGTCGTCGATCGGGTGCAGTGATGGCGACCCAGCAGCAGGCGAAGGTGAACCAGCGCCTTGCTGCCATCACCGAGGCGGGCACGAGCATCTGGCTCGACCAGATCAGCCGAAGCCTGATCGAGTCTGGCGAGCTCGAGCGGCTCACAAAGGAGGACTGCCTGCGCGGTGTCACCTCGAACCCCACGATCTTCAACGCCGCGATCCTCGGGTCCGACGACTACGACGAGCAGCTCGAGCGGCTCTCGCGCGACGGCCGCACGACGCGGGAGATCTACCAGGAGCTCGAGATCACCGACATCCAGAACGGCTGCGACGTGCTGCGGGCGGTCTACGACTCGACCGAGCGTTACGACGGATACGTGTCGCTCGAGGTGGATCCTGATCTCGCGTTCGACACCGAGCGCACGATCAAGCAGGCGCGCGAGTACTGGCAGCGCGTGGGCCGCCCCAATCTCATGATCAAGATCCCGGGCAGCCCCGAGGGCGTCCCCGCGATCGAGGAGATGGTCTACGAGGGCGTCAACATCAACGTGACGCTGCTGTTCGCCGTGCAGGCGTACGAGCAGGTGGCCGAGGCGTACATCCGTGCCCTCGAGCGCAGGCAGGCGGAAGGAAAGGCGATCGATATGCGTTCGGTGGCGTCGTTCTTCGTGTCGCGCGTCGACACGGAGGTCGACAAGCGGCTCGAGGCGCTTGGGCGCACGGACCTGCGCGGGCGCGCCGGCCTGGCGAACGCGCGCGCCGCCTACCGCCGGTTCGAGGAGATCTTCCACGGCGAGCGCTTCGCGGAGCTGAAGGCGGCAGGCGCGAGCGTTCAACGGCCTCTTTGGGCTTCGACGGGCGTCAAGGACCCCGCCTATCCGGACACCATGTACGTGGACGGGCTGATCGGGCCGGAGACGGTGAACACGATGCCGATGGCCACGCTGATGGCGGCGGCGGACCATGCCCACGTCGAAGGCGTCGCGGCCGAGATCGATCCCGACCCGGATCTGCGAGCGCTCGCGGAGGCCGGCATCGATCTCGACGACGTCACGGACAAGCTCCTGCGCGAAGGCGTCGAAAAGTTCATAGAGCCGTTCGACAAGCTCTTCCACGCGATCGACTCCCGACGCGAAGCGATCTTCACGTCGCGCCCGCCCACGATTGAGGCGTCGATCCCGGACGAGCTCGAACCGCGCCTCGCCGCACGCGTGAAGGATGCGACGAGCGCCGAGGTCGCGCGGCGCATCTGGCGCAAGGACCCGACCCTGTGGGCTCCGGAGGGAACGCCCGAGGTCGCCAACCGCCTGGGATGGCTGACAGTCACCGATCAGCTGCGCGAGACCACGGACGGCCTGCTCGCGTTCGCGGAGGAGGTACGCGCCGAGGGGACCACCGACGTCGTGCTGCTCGGCATGGGAGGGTCGTCGCTCGCGCCCGAGGTGCTCCGGCGCAGCTTCGGCGACGAACATCGAAAGCCCGGCTACCCCGACTTGCACGTGCTCGACTCGACCGATGCGGGCGCGATCCGCGCGCTCGAGCAGGCGATCGATCTCGAGCGCACGGTGTTCATCGTGTCCACCAAGTCGGGCGGCACCCTCGAGACGCTGTCGCTGTTCAGGTACTTCTGGTCCCGCCGCTCCGAGGGCCGCGCGTTCGTCGCGATCACCGATGCCGGGTCGGGACTCGAGCAGCTCGCTCGCGAGCACGGCTTCCGGCGCACCTTCCTGAACGACCCGAACATCGGCGGGCGCTACAGCGCGCTGTCGTATTTCGGCCTCGTGCCGGCCGCCCTCATGGGGGCCGACATCGTCGGCATCCTCGATCGTGCGGGAGTGGCCGAGCAGAACTGCCTCAACTTCGACGCGGCGAACGCGAACAGCGGCCAGTGGCTCGGCCTCGCCTTCGGCGAGCTCGGTCTTGCCGGCCACGACAAGCTCACCTACGTGATCAACCCACCGCTCGAGAGCTTCGGCCTCTGGGTCGAGCAGCTGATCGCGGAGTCGCTCGGCAAGGACGGAAAGGGCATCGTGCCGGTGACGGACGAGCCGGTGGGAGAGCCCGGGGCGTACGGGGACGATCGCACGCTCGTGTACCTGCGCCACGTCGAGTCGCCGAGCCCGGAGACCGATGCCGCCGTCGACCGGCTCGCCGAGGCCGGACTCCCGGTGATCAAGCGCTCGATCCACGAGGCGACCGATCTCGGCCGCCTGTTCTTCTTCGCGGAGTTCGCGATCGCCGTCGCGGGCTGGGTGCTCGGCGTCAACCCGTTCAACCAGCCGGACGTCGAGGCGGCCAAGCAGGAGACGCGCAAGGTGCTCGAATCCGACGCCGACGACCCGCCCGACGCCGACGACGATGCTCTCCGGGCCCTGGTCTCGGGCCTCGCACCGCCGCACTACTTCGGCATCCACGGCTACGTGCAGCCCTCGCCGGCGTTCGACGAAGCGGTGGCCGAGCTGCGGTCGACCGTCCGCGACGCGACGAAGACCGCCACCACCTTCGGCTACGGACCGCGTTACCTCCATTCCACCGGGCAGCTACACAAGGGTGGGCCGCCCACCGGCCGGTTCCTGCAGGTGATTCACGACTCGGCGGACGACCTCGAGATCCCGGACGCGCCCTACACCTTCAACCGCCTCAAGCACGCTCAGGCGACCGGCGATCTTCAGACCCTGCGCGCGCGCGGGCGGTCTGCCGAGCGCGTGACGCTCACGGGCAACGATCCGGCGGCCGCCCTGCGGGCGCTCACTGAACGCATCCGGGGGCTCCTCTGACAACCGTCGATACGCGGGCCCCTGTGCTCGAGAACCCGCTGGTCGAGGGTCTCGAGCGCCTCCCGGTCCACCCGACCAGCCTCGTGATCTTCGGGGCGACCGGCGATCTCTCACACCGGAAGATCCTGCCGGCGATCTACAACCTGGCGCACGAAGGCGCGCTGCCGGAGCGCTTCAACCTGGTCGGCACGGCGCGGTCGGCGATGTCGGACGAGCAGTTCCGCGAGATGGTGGCGCGTGCGATCCGCGAGTTCTCCCGCCGGCCACCGGATCCCCAGGTGCTCGAACGCCTTCTCGAGGCGTCCTCGTACGTTCCGGGCGCGGTCGACGAGGATGCGCTCTACGACGCGCTCCAGGGCGTGCTCACGGAGTTCGAGGAGGAGGCCGGCCGGCGACTCAACCGCTGCTTCTACATGGCGACGGCACCGCGGTTCTTCGCGGTGATCGTCCGCCAGCTCGGAAATCACGGCCTCGAGCACCACGAGGACGCCGAGGTGCGCGTGGTGATCGAGAAGCCGTTCGGAACGTCGCTCGCGGAGGCGGAGCAACTGAACCGTGAGCTGCTGTCCGTGTTCGAGGAGCGGCAGGTGTTCCGCATCGACCACTACCTGGGCAAGGAGACCGTCCAGAACCTGCTCGCGTTCCGTTTCGCGAACGGCATGTTCGAGCCGTGGTGGAACCGCAACTTCATCGACAACGTTCAGATCACCGCCGCCGAAGATGTCGGCGTCGGCTCCCGCGCCGAGTACTACGACAAGGTTGGGGCGTTGCGCGACCTGATCCAGAACCACATGCTTCAGCTGCTCTGCCATGTGGCGATGGAGCCGCCGGTCGACTTCAGCGCGGACGAGGTGCGGAACGAGAAGGTGAAGGTGCTGCGCGGAATTCCGACGCCCACGCCCGAAGACGTTCCGAAGATCGCCGTGCGCGCGCAGTACGGGCCCGGGACCGTCGGCGGCGAGGCCGTTCCCGGCTACGTCGAGGAGCCGGGGGTTCGTCCCGACTCCACCATCGAGACGTTCACCGCGCTGCGCCTTGAGATCGACAGCTGGCGCTGGGCCGGTGTTCCCTTCTACCTACGCACCGGCAAGCGGCTCCCGCGAAAGGTCACCGAGATCGCGGTGATGCTGAAGCCGGTCCCGCACCTCGGCTTCAGCCAGGAGGGCTCGATCGGCGTGCGGCCGAACGTGCTCGTGCTCACGATTCAGCCGAACGAGGGCGTGTCGATGTCGCTCGCGGCCAAGATCCCCGGCACGCGCATGCGTATCAGGCCGGTGAACATGGAGTTCCTGTACGGGACCTCGTTCCTCTCGCAGTCGCCGGAGGCCTACGAGCGGCTGATCCTCGATGTGATGCGAGGCGACGCCACGCTCTTCACGCGGAACGACGAGGTCGAGGAGCAGTGGCGGGTCTGCGATCCGATCGTGCACACGTGGGAGCAGATGCCCGGTCCGCTGCCGCAGTACCCGGCGGGGTCTCAGGGACCGCCGGAAGCGAACCAGCTGATGACCCCCGAAGAGAGTTGGCGAAGGATCTGAGCATGACGCCCGCGACCGGATTCAGGCACGTCGTCTGGACCGCGCAGGGCACCACGCCGGCCGAGATCGAGGCGGCTCTGCGGCGCCTTCTGGTCGAGGGTCAAACCCAGGTCGCGGGGTACGCGCCCGCGCGCGCGCTCAACATGGTCTGCATCGTCGACAAGGATGCGGCCAAAGAGGTCTCGGCTCGCCTGCAGGGGGCCGGCCGGTACCTCGCCTCGCGGACGATCATCTGCTCGGTGGAGCGCGGTCGCGACCGCATCGACGCGATGGCCGAGATCAGCTCCGACACGCCCTCCGGCCCCGGCGAGTTCGCCTTGGTGCGAGAGCTGGTCACGCTCGAGGTGGGGGACCAGCACCTGCCCCGCCTGGAGCCGATCGTCGACCCGCTCGTGATGACCGACCTGCCGACCGTACTGTGGTCTCCCAGCAACATCGACGAGGGCATCCGGGCGCTGATGCCCCTGTCGCAGGTCGTGCTGATGGACTCGGTGGACGACTCGGATCTGGCCGGAGGCCTTCGGCGCGCGCGCGACTTGCTCGAGTCGGCCTACGTGGTCGACCTCGCCTGGCTCCGCTCGACGCCGTGGCGCGAGCGGGTGGCGGCCACGTTCGACCCACCGAACCTCAGGCCGGACCTCCACGCGATCACGTCGGTCACCGTGCGCCACCATCCGGAGTCTGCCGTCGCCGGCCTGTTGCTGATCGGCTGGCTGGGCTCGCGGCTCGGCTGGAAGCTCAAGAAGCTCGACACGCAGAACGGGGAGCTGGCAGGGTCCGCCCGCGCCGGGCGCCGGGACGTACAGTTGTTGCTCGAGCACGCTCCACAGGAGGTCCGCGGCCTGGCCGGCCTCACCCTCGAGACCGCCACCGGCCGCCGCCTGTCGCTCGACCGCGGACCGGGCGGCCTGCACGCCCACTACGTGAACGACCGTGGCGACGAGCGCGAGTGGACCGTTCTCGGAGCCTCCCGCGGCGAGGGCGGAATCCTCGGCGAAGGGATCCGGCAAGCGCTGTTGCGCGACCCGACCTACGCCCCTGCGGCGTCGTCCGCCAACCAGCTCGTCTAGTGCCGCACGAGGTCGACATCTCCTCGATGGACCTGGGGAGGTTCGCGAGCGTATTGCCTCCCGACAGGCTGGCGGAGTTCGAGCGAGGCGTCGAGGAGGCCCGCGCGCTTCTCGACGGAACGGTCGTGTGGAACGTCAACTCGACCGCGCACGGGGGTGGCGTGGTCGAGCTGCTGCGCCCCCTGATCGCCTATGCGAGGGGAGCCGGCGTCGACGCGCGGTGGATCGTGATCGATGGCACGCCCGAGTTCTTCACGCTCACCAAGCGGCTCCACAACCGCCTCCATGGAGCGATCGGCGACGGCGGCCCGCTCGATGAGGAAGCGCGCAGCGTGTACACGGCCGTGCTGGCGGAGAACGCGAATGCGCTCGCCGGGCGCGTGCAGGAAGGGGACGTCGTGATCGTGCACGACCCGCAGCCGGCCGGAATGATCTCCTCTTTTCGCGCTGCCGGCGCCAAGGTGATCTGGCGCTGCCACATCGGGATCGACGAGCCGAACGACCTCGTACGCGAAGCGTGGGCCTTTCTTTACCCGTACGTGGTCGAGGCCGACGCCTATGTGTTCTCGCGGGAGGCGTTCGTGTGGGAGGGACTCGATCGCGACCGCACCGTGGTGATCCAGCCATCGATCGACGTGTTCGCGCCCAAGAACGTCGACCTCGAGCCCGACGTGGTCGAGGCGGTCCTGCAGGCGAGCGGGATCCTCCGGAACGGTGAGGGCCCGGCTCCCACGTTTCAACGCCAGGACGGCACGCCGGGCCGCATCGAACGGCAGGCGCGCATGGTAGAGGACGAACGGCTCGGCCCCGAGACGCCCGTGGTGCTCCAGGTCTCCCGCTGGGACCGTCTGAAGGATCCGTTCGGAGTGATCCAGGGATTTGCCGAGCACGTCTCGCCGGACCTCGGAGCGCATCTCGTGTACGCAGGGCCGGACGTCGAGGCGGTCGCCGACGACCCGGAAGGGCTCGCCGTGCTGCGCGAGGCGGTGGCCCTGCGGGCCCGCCTTCCCGAGGAGGCGCGGCGGCGCATCCATTTCGCTTCCCTGCCGATGGAGGACGACGAGGAGAACGCGATCATCGTGAACGCACTGCAGCGGCACGCGCGCGTCGTAGTTCAGAAGAGCATCGCCGAGGGCTTCGGGCTGACGGTCGCCGAGGCGATGTGGAAGGCGCGGCCGGTGGTTGCGTCGCGGGTCGGAGGGATCCAGGAGCAGATCGTCGATGGAGACACCGGTCTGCTGCTGGACGACCCTCGCGACCTCGCCGCCTACGGCGCCGCGGTCACACGCCTGCTCGCCGACCGCGGGCGGGCCGAGGAGATGGGACGCCGGGCACGAGAGCGGGTGCGCGACCGCTTCATCAGCGTGCGCAGCCTGCTCGACTACCTGGCGGTCATCCGAACGCTCTTGCGGACCGGCAGGCCGAGCGCTTACTCGGCGTCCTCCCGATGAAACACACCGAGCAGGCGCCCCGCGGGCGTCGTGACGATCATCGTCGCGAGGTTGTTCCTGCGCAGCCGCTCAAGTAGCTCGACCACCGGCTTGTTGAAGCGCACCGTGCTCGGGCCCGGCTCCATCAGCTCCTCGGCGCGCGCGTCGGCGGCGGCTGACGAGAGGCTGCTCCGGCGCACTCGCCCCAGCACCACCTGGTTCTCGTCGAGGACGATGCAGTAGCCGTATCGCGAGTCCCCCAGACGCGCACGCACCGTGCTCGCGGTGTCGGCGAGGGTGCAGATGGGGGGATCGCAGTCGGCCAGGTCGCCGGCATACGGCCGATCCTCGTGGTTGCCCTCGGCCGGGAGGCCGCTACCGAGCCAGTCCGCCTTGCCGTCCACATAGTCGTACACCTGCTCGAACCCAAGCGTCTCGAGGCGATGCGCGGCTCGTGGGCTGAGGTCGCAGAGCTCGTCCCAGCAGTAGACGAGTACCGGTGCGCGCTTGTCGAGATCGGCCGTGGTGCGTGCATCGAGCGTCTTCAGGGGGATGCTGATCGCGCCCGGCAGGTGCTCCTCCGCATACTCCTCCCTGGGCAGCACCTCGACCACCTGCGCGCCGTCATGCATCAGCCGCTTCGCGTCGGCGAGATGGATGCGGGCGGGCATCAGGTCCCGTCGACGGTCAGTGGCGTTGCTGTAGTCATTCGCCAATGTTGGCGCAAATCGGTGCGGGCCGTAGGAATCGAACAGGGCTCAGTCCGCTCCGGGGACCAGCCATGTTTAATTCCAGTCCGACATGGCCGAGCGCGCGTTCCTCGTCTGTGCCACACCTCGTAGCGGCAGCACTCTCGTATGCCAGGCGCTCTGGCAGACCGGCGTCGCCGGCCGCCCGGAGGAGTACTTCGAAGCGCTGCGGCACTCGGGCCGCCCCCGCCGCCCGGAGGAATACTTCCTCGGGCTGGACGACCCGTCGATCCTGGACCAGCTGGGCGAGCGGAGCTGGGACGAGGACCCGCTGCCGCGGTCGTGGCTCTGGAACAGGAGCGCGTACGACCGCTACCTCGAGTGGGCGATCGACACGGGCACCACGCCGAACGGGGTGTTCTCGGCCAAGCTCATGTGGGGCTACTTCGACGACTTCGTGGCCTTGCTGCGGAGCGTCCCGCGGTACCGGGACCTGCCGCTGGCGGACATCCTGCCGGCGGCCTTCGGCGATGACCTCACATACGTGCGAGTCGTGCGCGCAAACAAAATTCGCCAGGCGGTTTCGCTGTGGAAGGCGATCCAGACGGCCAATTGGCGGCACGACGATGGTGCGACTCTCGGTCGGGAGGACTGCGCGGAGCCGCGCTTCAACTACCGCGCGATCGCGCATCTACTGCAGCAGATCGTGGTGGAGGAGGCTTCTTGGGACGCGTATTTCGAACACTGCCGGGTGCGCCCTGCGCTGGTGTTGTACGAGAACTTTGCCGCGGATCCGCACACGAGCACGCTCGACATCCTCGAGCGGCTCGGCCTGGAGGCTCCAAGCGACGTGCGGGTCGATGCACGCATGAAGCGCCAGTCGGACGGGATCAACGACGAGTGGGTGCAACGGTTCAGCGAGCTGCGCCTGGGCGACGAGTTCGAGCTCGCGCCAGCCGCACCCCGCGCCTTGTCGCTGCTGCTCTAGCGGGTGTGCACCCGCACGCGCAGCACCCGGCTGCGCAGGCCCGTGTCGCCGATCGCGACCACGCGGTAGATGTAGGCGGTGTGGCTGCGCAGCCGCCGGTCGCGCAGGCGCCCGCGCGCAGTCACCCGCACGACGGCGCGGGCCCGGTGCCCGGCGCGGCGTCGGCTCGCGGTGAGCCTCGTGTGGGCGGGCACCCGCAGGAGCATCACGACGTGGTGCCGCCCGACTCGCAGCCGCCGCAGCGAGGGGCGCCGCGGACGGGCCGGCCGCTTCGCGGCCGGCGGGCGCGGCTGCGGGGGGACGATCCACGCGCTTCGCGGAAGCGCCTTGATCAGCCACGCCTCGAGCGAGGCGGCGGTCGTGCCGGCGTGGATCCCGTAGCGCTGGCCGACGGGGTTTCCCGGTGTGTTGTACCGAGGCCGGTCCTGGACGAAGATCACGTTGAACGTGTGCCAGAGCCACGGACCCTCCCAGCCGGGAATGGGCCCGTAGTTGGTGTGGACCTGCCCGTAGCTGCCGTATGGCACGGCGAACGCGAACGGCTGGTAGCCCGGAATGTGCGACTGCATCAGCCCGAGCCCGGTGAGGACGTCGCCGGTGATGCGGCGCTTGAACGCGGTGAAGGTCTCGCGCACGCCGTTCCGGTAGAGGAGGTTGCCGTAGAACGGGCCGGTCGCCCCGCGTGGACCAGTGGGGATCAACACGTGGCCGGCGTGCGCATGCTCCTGCACGCTCCACCTGCCGCTCGCGGCCATGCGCGCGAGCTGCGTCCAGTCGAGATACCCGGGCTTCGCGGAGGCGGCATTGGCGGTGATCACGAACATCGTGGCCCGCATGCCGTACCGCGCGAGCACCGGATCGGCGACCTGGTAGCTGTCCACGCGCCCGTCATCGAACGTAATCAGGATGGGCCGGTCCGGCAGCTGGGCCACGTTGCCCTCACGGAAGCGGACGTACTGTGCGATGGAGATGGTGTGGAACCCGTCCGCGGCGAGCATCGCCATCTGGCGGCCGAACTCGCTCGGCGCGATCGCGTACGGGTCGCGGGCCTGGTTGCTCACGCCATGCAGCCCGTGGTACACGAGCACCGGCACGGCGCCGCTGTAGTCCTGGATCGCAGCCGGCGCGGGCGCCGGGGATACGAGTGTCGCGAGTACCGCGCCGGCGATCGCGACCATCCGGATCAACCCGGCCGCGCGAGCGGCCGCACCCGGCCTCAGGCGGCGGCGCGGGCCGGCTTCACCTGGGTCCGGAGCTTCTCCGCGCGGACCTCGTCGCGCACCTTGACGAGACTGTCCGCGTACTGTAGGTCTGAAGCGGCGGCGAGCGGTCCGATCTCCGCCTTGATCTCCGCCGCGCTCAGGCCCCGCCCGACCAGCTGGAGAATCTTGTTCCTGATTCCTGGGCCTGCACCGTGGCCGTTCATGTGGCACCTCTCGGTTTGTGGGGAAGGTGCTGATCACGCTACGGCACAAACATTTGGACCGCCTGAAAGGTGCGTAAGAGCGGCGTTAAGGAAAAACCCCGCACCCTGCAGAGATAAGGAAGGGGGTCTAAGCAGAGGTCACTAGGTCGCGCTCGTCATGCGCCGGCTCCGCTGTCAGCTCGTAGGCGGCGGCATCGAAGCTTTGCGTCTGCCGGCGGAAACGCCACGTGTAATCGGGCCAGATCGTCGTGTTCTTGCCGTTTGCGTCGATGTACCAGCTCGAGCAACCGCCTGAATTCCAGACCGTGCGGTCCATCCGGCTCTGGAGATCGGCGTTGTAGGCATCCTGCGCGTCGGGGCGGACCTCGACGCGCGTCGCGCCCCGCTGGTCGATCAGCCGCAGCGCATCCATCAGGTAATCGATCTGGGCCTCGATCATGTACACCAGCGAGTTGTGCCCGAGGCCGGTGTTGGGGCCGGTGATGATGAAGAGGTTCGGGAAGCCCGCCACGGCCGTGCCGCGATATGCCTGTGGGCTGCCGTTCCACACGTCCGACATGAGGGCGCCGTCGCGGCCGCGCACGATCTTGGCGAAACGCACGTCGGTGACGTAGAAGCCGGTCGCGAACACGATGGTGTCGACCTCGTGGAGCTCGCCGTCGGCGGTCACGATCCCGTTTGGCGCGACGCTCTCGATGCGCTCCGTGACCACGTCCACGTTCGGCTGCATGAGCGCCGGATACCACTCGTTGGAGGGCAGCACCCGCTTGCAGCCGAACGAGTAGCTCGGCATCAGCCGGGCCCGCAGGACCGGGTCGGGTACCTGCTTCTCCAGGTGCCGGCGCGCCATGCGCTGGGGCAGCTTCATGAGCCGGGGATTGCGGACAAAGCCGGGGACCAGCATCTCGCGGCTCCAGTAGACGAACGAGCGCGCGATCCGCTGGAGCGCGGGGAAGCGCCGGTACACCCGCCGCTCGATCTCCGTGATCGGACGGTCCCGGTGCGGCATCACCCACGGCGGCGTTCGCTGGAAGACGTCGAGGTGCTCGACGATCGGCTGGATGCTCGGCACAGTCTGGATCGCCGAGGCGCCGGTGCCGATCACCGCCACGCGGCGTCCGGTGAGGTCGTGGTCGTGATTCCAGCGGGCGGTGTGGAAGGTCTCGCCCTCGAAGTCATCGATGCCGGGCAGCGACGGCGTCGCCGGCTCGCTCAGGAAGCCGGGGGCCGCGATCAGCAGCTCCACGGCGAACGGCCCAGCCGGGGTCTCCAACCGCCAGATGCCCTCTTTCTCGTCCCACTCGGCGCTCTCCACCTCGCAGCTCACATGGATGTGGTCGCGAAGCGAGTAGCGCTCCGTGCACTCGCGGAGGTATTCCTTCAGCTCTGGCTGAAGCGGATACGTGCGGCTCCAGTTCGGGTTGGGGGCGAACGAGTACGAGTACAGGTGCGACGGGATGTCGCACTGGCAGCCCGGATACGTGTTCGCCCACCAGGTACCGCCGACATCGCCGTCGCGCTCCCAGATGACGAAATCGTCGATGCCGGCCTGCTTGAGCTTGATCGCCATGCCGAGGCCGCCGAATCCGGCGCCCAGGATGCCGATGCGGTGCCTGGCGGTCACAGGCGAAGCCTACGCGACGCCGCCGCGGCTTTCGTTCTAGTGCCGCAGGCGGTGAGGCACCTTGAAGGTGTTGACGGCCGTCGCCCTACCTTTCACGAGCAGACTCACGACGGCCTTCGCGCCTCGCGGGGACCCGTGGCGGCGTAGCTTCACCCGGCAGCGAAAGCCGTGCTTCGCGCGCGCCCGCTTCTTGCAGGCGCCCAGGCCACGCTTCCCCTTTCGCAACCGGACCTCGAGCATGCCCGACTTCAACGCGTGCGCCCGGAGCGTGAGGAAGCGGCCTCGAAGCGAGAACCGCACCCCCGTCAGCAGGCGGACCTTGCCGAACGCGTGCACCGGTTCGCCGGGAACCTTCACGTTCACGGTCGCGACCGGAGGATGGAGAGGGAACTGGCTCGCGGGGTCGCGCGCCGAGAAGTTGAAGCTGTCGGTGCCGGCAAAGCCCGGGGCGGGCGTGTAGACGAACTGGTAAGCGGGAGCGCCCGGCGTCTGCGTGAGGTTGCCGTGCTTCGGCGGCGACTCGATCTTGAACGCGGCCGATGAGGCGTTGCCGAATTGCTGCGCCCCGAGCAGGATGGTGGTCTGCGACCGAGTCGCGTTCACCGTCCCCGACGATGCGTACCAACCGGGCACGATCACGCTGTCGGGGGCAAGCACCGGGCCGTTGTTGGACTCGTTGCTCTCGATGAAGACGTTGTCGGGGTCGACCTGCTCGCCGAGCCGGTATCGGCCCGGGGCGATATCCGAGAGGTCCACCCACTGGAACGGGAGCTTCGCGGCGTACACGTCCTCCCAGCCGGGCGTGATTCCCTCGGTGATGTTCGAAGCGGTCGGGTTCCCCGCCTCGCAGAAGCCGGTGGCGGAGTTCGAGAACTGGGCCGAGCGGGCGGTCGGGTCGAACTTGTCCACGTCCTCGAGGCAGAAACCGACCTTTGCGCCGCGTCCCGCCTCAGCCGTGCCGGCCTCGTTCCAGAGCGCGTAGCGGGCGGCGTTCATGACGTGCCAGTGATCGTGCCCGTCCGCGGTCTCGAACCTGATTACCGGGTGACGGCTGCCGTCGAAGTACGCCCCGCCATTCGTCCGGTTGATCACCTGGCCCGTGACGGTCATCACGTTGCCGGACCGGCTCTCGCCGTAGACCTCCAACGGACCGGCGCCGACGTTCTGCATCGCCGCGTCGAACCGCAGGAGGAAGTGGGGCTGGCCGTCACCGAGGGTGGTGACCTCCGTCCGGGCGTTGGTGGGCGCGGTCGCGACCAGGTCCGGCAGGAGGTCGGCCCCGAACGCCGATGCCGGCAGCACGGCGAGAATCGTGAGAACGATCGCCGGCAACGCGACAGTTGTGGCCCGGGAACGGATCCGGGTTTGGCGTGCACTTCTCATGTCCGTCAATCCTTCGACGAGGCGTGCGAATGCGAAGGCGGCGTATGGTACGCGATGCCCGAGGCTCCCGGGCCAGGGCTCCGCACCCCTTCCGTTTGCGGTTTGTTTCCGTTCACGTGACACGTAACCGCAAGGCATCCGCGCGCCTGCTCCTGCTGGGCGTGGCGCTTCTCGCGCTGGCCTCGGCGGCGATGCCCGCGGATGCGGGCGCCAGGCGCAAGCGTCAAGGGCCTCACGTGAGCGCCGTCCGGTGCTGGCCGCCGAAGGTGTGCGGACGCGATCGGCACGCGGTTGCGCCGGGCGGCCTGCTCAAGTTGAGCGGCCGGAACCTGCGGTCGGGCATGTCGGTGCGCTTCCGCCGCTCCGGGAAGTCCCGCAGGGCCCCCTTTGTGACCTCCCGTTTGCGACGGTCCAGCGGTTACCTGGTGACGGTGCCGCTGTCCGCCCGCAGCGGCCGCATCCGGGTGGTGGCCAAACACGGCCGGCGGTCGAATGCGGTCGGTCCGATCCGGATCCGGAAGCTGCCGAAGCCAATCAAGACTTCCCAGACCCCGCTCGACGGGACGGGCATGTGGATCTGGTACGTGAGCCGCTCGAGCGGGGGCACGGCCGCGGGAATCGTGGCGCAGGCGCAGCGTTTCGGCGTGCGGATCGTGTTCATCAAGAGCTCGGACGGGACCACCTGGTGGCCGCAGTTCACACCCGAGCTGGTGTCGGCGTTGAAGGCCGGTGGCCTGCGCGTGTGCGCGTGGCAGTTCGTGTACGGTGCGCACCCCGCCGACGAGGCCGCGCTCGGCGTGCAGGCTGCGCAGACCGGCGCGGACTGCCTGGTGATTGACGCTGAGTCCGCGTACGAGGGCAAGTACGCGCAGGCGCAGACTTACATGGCTGCGCTCCGGGGCAAGATCGGCCCCGAGTATGCGGTCGCGCTCACCGGATTCCCGTACGTCGACTATCACCCGTCATTTCCGTACTCGGTGTTCCTTGCGCCCGGCGGGGCGCAATACAACCTGCCCCAGGTGTACTGGAAAGCGATCGGCACCAGCGTCGACCGCGCGCTGGCCCACACATATACGTGGAACGGTCTCTACCAGCGACCGATCTATCCACTCGGGCAGCTCTACGACAACCCCAAGCCGGCCGACGTGAAACGGTTCCGCCAGCTGAGCGCCGCGTACGGAGCCACGGGAGTGAGCTGGTGGAGCTGGCAATCCGCATCCTCGGCTGGATGGGACGCCACCTATGCGCCGGTGCCCGCCGTCCCCGCGCCGCCCACCCCCGCCTACCCGACGCTCGGCCATCGCTCGCGCGGCGACGTCGTCGTATGGGCGCAGGAGCACCTGCTCGCGGCGGGCCAGCCGTTGAAGGTGAACGGGACCTACGACGCGGCCACCGAGCAGGCGGTGCGCAACCTCCAAACGGCGAGCGCCCTCCCGGTCACGGGCCAGGTCGACCTCGCCACCTGGCCGGTCCTGCTTCGCTATCCACCGGCAGCTGTCGACTGGGCGAACGGGGCCCGGATTGCGCGCCTGCGTCGCGCCGGCCGCAACGGGCCGGCGTCGGCGCGGCTTCGCTCAGTGCGGGACGAGCTCCGGAAGTGACGGTCCCCACCCTTTACGAGTGGGCCGGGGGCCACGATTCGATCGAGCGGCTGATCAACGCGTTCTACGATCGCGTGGAGAAGGACGAGCTCGTGTCGCCGCTGTTCCCGGGCGGGGTGGGGGAGGAGCACCGGCGCAATGTCGTGAGCTGGTGGTGCGAGGTCTTCGGCGGGCCCACGCGGTATACGGACGAGCTGGGCGGATATCCGCGCATGGTGAACAAGCACCGCAATCTGAGCATCACGCCAGAGCAGCGGTTCCGATTCGCGTCCCTGATGAGCCTCGCAGCCGACGATGCCGCGCTCCCGGATGACCCGGAGTTTCGATCCGCTTTCGTGGCGTATCTGGAATGGGGCACGCGCCTCGCCCTTCACAACTCGCAGCCCGGTGCCGAAGTGCCGCAGCGAGCGCCGGTGCCGCGCTGGGGGTGGGGCGAGGCGCCCCCGTACCTCCCGCCGAATTGAAGCTGGAGCGCGTCGAGCTCGGCCCTCTCACCTCCCAGCAATGGGAGGAGCTGCAGGCCGGCGAGCACGAGCCGTTCGGGCCGGTCGGTGCGAAGCTCGCGTGGCGGCCGAAAGTGCGCCACATCGGGCTGCGAGCTCGCGACGGGCGATTGGTCGCGGTGGCCGGCGCGGTGCTTGCGGATGTCGAGGTGGAAAGCACCGGCGGCTTTCAGGTGGTGGGCCTCGGCAGTCTGATCGTGACCCGCTCCATGCGCGGCACCGGCCTCATGGCCGACGTCGTCGATCCGCTCTTGCGGCTCGCCGAGACCATGGGTCCGGACCGCGCGATGATCTTCTGCCGCCCCGACCTTGTCGCGCTCTACACGCGCACCGGCTTCATCGAGATCACGGCGCCGGTGTGGGCGGACCAGCCGGCGGGCCGGATCGAGATGCCCCTCAGCGCCATGTGGCGGCCGCTCCGACCGGGAGTCCCGGCCTGGCCCCCGGGGCGCGTCGACGTGCGCGGCGAGCCCTTCTAGACAGACATGTCAGCCGAGCTGCTCGCGCAGCGCGTCCAGGTCCCGGCGCAGGGCGTTGACGTCCTCGCGGAGCCGCACGACCTCCTCGGCGAGGCCGTCGCGCTCGGGCTCGGTCCCTGCCTGGGGCTCGGCTCGCGGCTCGGGCCCGACCGCGGGGGCGCCCTCGCTCGCCTCGAGCAGATGCGTGTAGCGGGCCTCCTTCTGCCCCGGCCGCCGCTCGAGCCACCGCCCGAGCTCCCGGGCGGTGAGCCGTTCGAGCGCCGCCTCGACCTCCCGTAGAGCCGCGAACCTGTGCATCTTCTCCGTGCGCTGCTTCAGCTCGCCGAGCGTCTGCGGCCCGCGGAGCATCAGTACGCACAGCAACGCGCGCTCGTCCTCGGCCAGGCCCAGCGCGTCGTCGACCAGGTGGCGATACTTGGTCGAGCGGCTGCCGTGATAGCTCGCCAGCCGCACCAGCCCGCGCTGCCCGAGACGCTGTGCGGCGTCGCGCACCGTGGCCTCGTCATAGTCCACCACCGGATCACGACTGGTGGTCTGGTTGCACGCGAGCCGCAGCGAGTTGAGCGTCAGCGGATACGCGTCCGGTGTGGTCTGCTGCTTCTCGAGCAGACAGCCGAGCACCCTGATCTGCACCGGGTCGAGTTCTTGCACGGCCTCAAGTACAGCGGATCAGCGCGTCGTCTGTCCCGGGCTGGTGAAGGCGAGTGCCCCTTCGGGCGGCGCTATACCGAACGACTCGTTGTACCTACTGAACGTGAGCGTGTCTCCGCGGTGAGTGCGTGAACCGGAGCTGTTGCACAGCGGGTCCTTGGTCCGGCCCGGCCGTTGCTCGCCCGTCGCGAGGATGCGGAGCGGCAGCGGGTCGCCCTTCGCCGCCACGTAAAGCTTGCCCGGAGCGGCTCCCGGCCGATCGCCCTTGTCGATCAGCACGACCGCCGGCTCCCCGTTGACGGTCGCTGTTCCACCCTTGCTGAGCGAGCCGTGGTCCTTGACGAGGCAGCGGCTCAGCGTGGCGACGTCGAGTTGCTTCGTGAGGTCCTTGAAGTCGGACGTCGAAGTCGGAGCTTTGAACCATCTCCCCGCAAGCCTCGAGCCGGGGGCGCCCAGGCCCTGCTTCTTCCAGAAGGCCTCGTTCGCCTTCACATAGAGGGAGCCACTCGCCACGACCATCGACGCCGCTGCGCCCGCCTGGTCGAACGTGAACCTGATCTTCGAAGGCGGTTCGAGGTCCGCTCGCACGGCGGTCTTGCGCCGGTCGAGTGTCTGCGTTCCCGCCATGCGGACACTCCGCACGCTTTTGAGCGCGGCCGCCGTTTCGTCGAGGATCTCGCCCGCCGACTTGGCGGCGATGCCGTTGGCTTCGGTCGCTTTGTTCGAGTTGCCGCTTCCGCACCCGAGTGCGGTAACGAGCGGCACCAGGGCGACCACGACGCGATGGCTGGCCTTCACCGAGCCCATCATGACGAAGGGCCGGTTCGCTAGGCTGGCGGCCGTGAGCTACACGGTCAAGAATCTGCGCAACACCAAGGACAGCGCTCCCGAGTTCGGCCTGTCCGAGGTCCAGGAGGCGCACTTCGTGGGCGGGGAGCTCGGGGCGGAGTCGACCGGCATGTCGTTCCACGTGATCCATCCGGGACAGCGTCAGTTCGGCCATCGCCACGACAACGCGGAGGAGATCTACGTCGTGGTGGCCGGATCCGGCACGGTCAAGCTCGATGACGAGTCGGTCGAGCTTTCCCGGCTCGACGCGGTCCGCGTCGCCCCGAAGGTCAGCCGCGGATTCGCGGCAGGGCCGGACGGGCTGGAGCTGCTCGCCTTCGGCCCTCGTCACGACGGGGACGGCGAGCTTCTCGGCGAGGGCTTCTGGGACTGACCCAAGCCCGAGGAAAAGTCTCCTAGTAGCGAGAAAAGCCGGTTGCGCGGGCCATGTAGCCCAGAGACCGGCCGCTTGCCGGGCCTACAATGCTGCATCGACGGCGCGCCCGCCCCGCAGCCGCGCGTCGCAGCTTTCTTCGTCTGTGTGGATTCGGCCTTGGACGGCTCACCGGTTCGACGCATCTTGCTTGGCGCCACGACCGCGCTCGCGGCGATTGCATTCGCGAGCGCGCCCGGGGTGAGCCCCGCGGCCGTGAACGATATCTCGGCCGACTTCACGTGGTCACCCTCGGCGCCCACGCCCGGGCAGGTGGTCACGTTCACGGCGGCCGCAAACCCTCCCACCGGCATTGGGATCAGGGGCTTCGACTGGGACCTGAACGGCGACGGCAGCCTCGACGCGAACGGGCAGACCGCCACGTGGAGCTATCCGGCGCCCGGGCCGGTGACGGTGCACCTGTACGTCAAGGGCCGCGCGTTTCACCGGGGCGAAGCCGTCCACACGATCACGGTGCAATCGGCGCCCACCGGAGGCGGCCCGCCTCCAGTGCCGCCGGTCGCCTCGTTCGATTTCGCTCCTGCTGCGCCGGCCGTGAACCAGCCGGTCCTGTTCACGTCCACTTCCAGCGATCCGGACGGCACGATCATTGAGCAGGTCTGGGACCTCAACGGGGATGGCAATTACGACAATGGCGGGGGCGCCACTGCGCTGCGCACGTTCGCCGACGCCGGCCAGTACGTGGTGGGCCTACGCGTGACGGACAACTCGGGCCTCGTGTCCTTCGACTCGCAGACCGTCAATGTCGCGGCCGCGACCGGCGCGCCTGTAGCGCTTCAGAAATCCGTGCTGCGGCTGCTGAGCCCGTTTCCCGTCGTGCGGATCGCGGGCCGCATCACCACGCGCGGAACTCGTGTGCGGATCCTGCGCGTGAGCGCACCGGTCGGCAGCAGGATCGCGATTCGCTGCTCCGGTCGCGGATGCCCCTTCAAGAAGCAGGTGCGCTCGCTGCCGACCGGCGCCGGATCGCTCGGAGCTGCGAGCCTCCGCGTCCGGCGGCTCGAGCGCCTCGTGTTGCCGGGCGTCCGCGTGCGCCTCTACATCACCAAGGGAGGCGCGATCGGCAAGTACACGAAGCTCCGGTTCCGGGCGGGCAAACCACCGGTCCGCACGGACCAGTGCCTGATCCCGGGGTCGTCGGCGCCCGTGGATTGCCCGACTCTCTGACGCGCTGCCGCGCTTGATTGCGGCTCCGCTGTCGGAATAGACTCGCTCGAACGGTACGAGGGGGGCGTGACCACATGGCGTGGCTGATAAGTCTTCGTGACCTCCAATGGCGGCGCCGCCGGTTTGCAATCGGCGTGGTGGCGACGGCGCTCGTCTTCGCGCTCGGATTGGTCCTGTCCGGGGTGCGCGCCAGCTTCGACAACGAGATCAACCGCACCGTCGACTCCTTCCAGGCCGATGCGTGGTTCCTGAAGGGTGGTTCGCTCGGGCCGTTCACCGCCCCGAGGCCCTTCCCCGTGTCGCGCGTCAGGGACGTGCGCCGGCTTCCAGGGGTGACCGGTGCCGACCCGGTGGTGATCCTGGGCGCCACCACGACCACGCCGGGCAAACGGAACCTTCAACTCGTTGGCGTGGTGCCACATGGCGTTGGCTCGCCGGCGGGCAAGCAGGCCGACGACCTCGCCCGGCCGGGCGGCGCGATCGCGGACCAGCGACTCGATCTCGGCACCGGGGACAGGCTCGATCTGAACGGCGCCAACTTCCGGGTGTCCGACGTCACGCACGGCATGACCTACTTCGCCGGCATTCCCAGGGTCACGATCGCACTGCGCGAGGCGCAGCGTCTCGGGCTGAACAACCAGGCGCTCGCGACCGCGATCGTGGCTCGGGGCCGGCCGGCCAGGGTGCCGCCCGGTCTCACGATGCTCGGGAACGACGAGGTGGCGCAGGACCTCGCACGGCCGATCAACCCGGCCAAGGACACGATCAGCCTGATCCGGTTCCTGCTCTGGGGCGTCGCCGCCGGCATCATCGGCGCGATCGTCTACCTGTCCGTGCTGGAGCGGGTCGGGGACTTCGCGGTGCTCAAGGCGATCGGCGTCTCCGGCCGCGACCTTCTCGGCGGGCTGCTCCTGCAGGCGGTGCTGCTGTCGCTCTTGTCCGCGCTGCTCGCGGTGGCGTTCGAGAAGGCGATCGCGCCGTTGAGCGCGATGTCGGTCGAGGTGCCGACGAGCGCCTACCTCACGCTGCCGCTCGTCGCGGTGCTGGTGGGCGCGCTGGCAAGCTTCCTTGGCCTGCGGCGTGCAGTCTCGGTCGACCCCGCGCTCGCCTTCGCCGGAGCCGGCTGATGGCTCTCCGCTGCAAGGACCTGGTCGTCGAGTACACGCGCGGCGGCTATGTGGTGCGCCCGATCGACGGCCTCGACATGGACGTCTCGAACGGCGAGCTGGCGCTGCTGCTGGGGGCGAGTGGTTGCGGCAAGACGACCCTGCTGTCGGTGCTGGCCGCGATCCTGCATCCCGTACAGGGCGAAGTTTGGCTCGACAATCGCGAAGTCACGGGTCTGCGCGGCGCGGCCCTGATGAACTACCGCCAGCAGCGCGTGGGGATCGTGTTCCAGGCCTTCAACCTGATCCCCAGCCTGACCGCATCCGAGAACGTCCAGGTGCCGCTGCGCGCCTCTGGCATGCGCAGGCGATTGGCGCGCGAGCGGGCCGACGAGCTGCTCGGGCGCGTCTCACTCGGGGCGAGACGGCGCCACCGGCCTGCCGAGCTGTCGGGCGGCGAGCAGCAGCGCGTGGCGATCGCCCGGGCGCTCGCGCTCGATCCGCCGATGCTGCTCGCGGACGAGCCCACCGCGCACCTCGACTACCTCCAGATCGAGGGCGTGCTCGAGCTCCTGCGGCAGATTGCCGACGAGGGCCGGGTGGTCGTGATCGCCACGCACGACGAGCGCATCGTCCCGCTCGCGGACAAGATCGTCGGGCTCAGCCCGCGGCCCGAAGCAGGCGGCAACGTGACCGAGGTTGGCCTCGCGCCGGGCGAGACGCTCTTCGAGCAGGGCAACGAGTCGGATGTGATCTACGTGGTCGAAGCCGGGGAGATCGAGCTCGTGCGCCGGCGGGCCGACGGCGGTGAGGAGCTGCTCGCCCGGCACGGCCCCGGGGAGTACTTCGGGGAGCTCGGGCCGATGTTCGCGATTCGAAGATCCGCCACCGCGCGCGCGACGATGCC
>Ga0075434_100001088_pt1 | contig 22244 bp, 21 predicted proteins | sample RhiMethybrSRZTD3_FD_75298 | JGI IMG/M metagenome (GOLD analysis project Ga0075434, IMG submission 75298) | Populus rhizosphere microbial communities from Tennessee, USA - Rhizosphere MetaG P. TD hybrid SRZTD3 | ecosystem: Host-associated > Plants > Roots > Rhizosphere > Soil | place: USA... | reverse complement strand
AATGTCATGTCTCCCTGTACTTGCGGTGATGGCGCCTGCGCGACGCGCGCGGGCGGACGCCGGCAGAGTAGGTGTGCGGTGTGAGCGCCGTGCGACTGCTGTGTGATCGCTGAGTTAAATCGCGCGGAACGCCTGCAGCGACTCGGCTGTACGACCGAAGACGTCGTGCACGCCGATATGACGAACCGGTTGCGTCGGCGTTAAATATGAGGCGGATCTGCTAAGATTCGGCGGGAGGAAACTGCGTGACGTTCAGACTGGTTCCGAAGGAAGAGCGGTTCTACGACGATTTCGTCACGCTGGCGGAGGAAACCCGGCGCGGCGCGTCGCTGCTCGAGGAAATGCTCGCGCCCGAGCAGCCGCTTCGCGACAAGGCGGATGAGATCAAGGAAGTCGAACACAAATGCGACTTCCTCACGCACGAAATCATTCAGCGGCTGCACCGCACCTTCGTGACCCCCCTCGACCGTGAGGACATCCACAACCTGGCGCGCACGCTCGACGACGTGATGGACGCCATCGACGCGTCGGCGACGATCGTGCGGTTGTACCAAATCGACCGCGTGCGCGCAGAGGCCCGCGAGCTGGCGCGCATCATCATGGCGTCGACGGAGCAGGTCGTCAAAGCGCTGAAAGCGCTCGAGCGGCGCCGCGGCGTCGCCGAACCGGCCGTGGAGATCAACCGGCTGGAGAACGAGGCCGACCGCGTCCATCAGACGGCCGTCCGCCGGCTCTTCGAGGAAGAGCGCGACCCGATCATCATCATCAAGTGGAAGGAGATCCTGGACTTTCTCGAGGATGCGACCGACCGCTGCGAGGACGTCGCGAACGTGCTCGAAGGCGTCGTCGTCAAGCACGCGTAGCCTCGGATGAGTTCTGATTTCATCGCCGTCGCGTTTCTGATCCTCGTCGCGCTGACGTTCGATTTCATCAACGGCTTTCATGACGCGGCGAATTCGATCGCGACGGTCGTATCCACGCGCGTCCTGTCTCCCGGCAAAGCGGTCATCTGGGCCGCCGTCTTCAACTTCATCGCCGCATTCACCTTCGGCACCGCCGTCGCGAAGACGGTCGGGGCCGGGCTCGTCGACATCAACGTCGTGACGTTCGCGGTGATCTTCGCGGGCCTCGTGGGCGCGATCGCGTGGGATCTGATTACCTGGTACTACGGGCTGCCAACCAGCTCGTCACACGCGCTGATCGGCGGGTACGCCGGCGCGGCCGTCGCGAAGGCCGGTTTCGGCGCCATCATTCCTGCTGGCTGGACGAAAACGCTGATCTTCATCGTGCTGGCGCCGATGCTTGGCCTCGCGCTCGGATTCCTCATCATGCTGACGACGATGTGGACCGTGCACAAATTCCCGCCGGGCCGCGTCGATCACTGGTTCCGCCGGCTGCAGCTGTTCTCGGCGGCGGCCTACAGCCTCGGGCACGGCGGCAACGATGCGCAGAAGACGATGGGGATCATCGCCGGCGCGCTGGTGGCGGGCAATTACCTCGCGCTCGTCGACGGCAAGCTGCCGATTCCGCTGTGGGTGATTCTCGCCGCGCACGCGGCGATCGCGCTGGGCACGCTATCCGGTGGCTGGCGCATCATTCACACGATGGGATCGAAGATCACGAAGCTGCAGCCGATCGGCGGGTTCTCAGCCGAGACAGCGGGCGCGATCTCGCTGTTTACCGCGACGCACTTCGGCATTCCCGTCAGCACCACGCATACGATCACCGGCGCGATCATCGGCGTCGGCTCGATCAAGCGGCTGTCGGCGGTGCGGTGGGGCGTCGCAGGGCGGATTGTGTGGGCGTGGGTCCTGACGATTCCTGCATCGGCGGCGATCGCGGCGATCGTCTACAAGATCGTCGCCGCCACGATCGCGCCGTAGGTCGGCGGCGCCGGCGGGGCTAAAGCCCCGCCCTACACATGTCCCACACGTAGGCCGGCCCCACACATGTCCCACACGTAGGCCGGCCCTTTAGGGCCGGCGTCAATCACGCCGGCAACTCAATCGTGAACACGGCACCTCCTTCGGATCGGTTGGCCGCGCTGACGCGGCCGCCGTGCAGCGCCACGAGGTGTTTGACGATCGCGAGGCCGAGCCCCGTGCCGCCGGGATCGCGCGCGGTCCGCGCGCGCGCCTTGTCGACGCGGTAAAACCGCTCGAACACGCGCGGGAGATCGGCCTCGGGGATCCCCGGCCCTTCATCGACGACCGACAACACGATCCGCGTGTCGTTTCGTTCGGCGCGCATCACGATCGTGCTGCCTTCGGGCGAGTAGTTCACCGCGTTCTCCAGCAGGTTGTGCAGCGCGTCGTGCAGCTTCGCGGGATCGCCAGACACATGCTTCGCGTCGGCCGCGACGTGCTGTTCGACGCGCTGGCCGCGCGCGAGGATTGGATCGGCGAGGTCCGTGATCACGCCGCTGAGGAGCGTGTCGGTCGCGCACGGGACCCGTTCGAGCAGTTCCTGCCCCGCGTCGAGCCGCGCGAGCCGCAGCAGGTCCCGGACGAGGCGTTCCATGCGCAGCGTGTGGCGCGCGATGGTTTCGAGAAAGCGCCGCGCCTCCGGCCCCTCGGCGCTTTCATCGAGCAGCGCTTCCACGTATCCGCGCACCGCCGTCAGCGGCGTGCGCAGCTCGTGGGACACGTTCGCGACGAAGTCGCGCCGGATCCGATCCGCTTTGCGCAGCTCGGTGATGTCGTGCAGCACGAGGACGGCGCCCCGTCCCGCGGTCGATGCCACCGGCGCGCCCCTTGCGGCGAACGTCCCGTCGGGTCTGCCGGGCAGCGTCAGCTCCCGCTCGTCGCTCGTCATCCCGTGCAGCGCGCCGCTGATCTGGCCCGCGATTTCCGGATGTCGTGCGATCTCCAGATAATGCCGCCCTTCCGGTGCTTCATCGACCTTCAGCATCCGGCGGGCGGCGTTGTTCACGAGCTGCAGCCGCCCCTGCGGCGTCACGACCAGGACGCCTTCGCTCATGCCGTTCAGGATCGCTTCCATTCGCGCGCGCACCGTTTCGCTCTCGGACGTTCGACTCCCGATTTCGCGAATCGAGTCGTTCAGCGCGCGCGCGACGGCGGCGATCTCGTCGCTGCCATAGTCGATCGGCGCGGGAAGCGGCTCGCCCGCCGTGTACCGCTCCGCGACGTCCGCGAGGTTTTCGACGCGGCGGGAAATCACCGCCGCCGCACGCAAGCCGGCGGCTGCCGCGACGACGAGTCCCGCGACGACCGAGAGGGCCACGGCCTGATGGGTCGAGAGAGGTTCGTCGCGAAGCAGCCATGCGGAGAGCACCGCGGAGATGACGAGCGCGGCCGCGGCAACGAGCAGCGAGAAGAGGAACGTGCGGTTCCGGAACGTCACGTGAGCTTGTAGCCGAACTGCTTGACGGTCTCAATCGCGTCGTTCAACACGGGAATCTTCTCACGCAATCGGCGGATGTGTACGTCGACGGTGCGCGTGCCTCCCGTGTACTGATAGCCCCACACGTCGGTGAGGAGCACGTCGCGCGAGAGCACGCGGCCGCGGTGCTGCACGAGGTACCGCAGCAGGAGAAACTCCTTCGCCGTCAGCTTCACTTCCGAATCGCCTGCCATGACGACGTGGCGATCGACGTCGATCGTGATGTCGCCGTAGCGGACCACTTCGGAGGGGCGCCCCGCCGGCGTCCGGCGCAGCCGCGCCGCGACCCGCGCGACCAGCTCCTTGGGGCTGAATGGCTTCGTCACGTAATCGTCGGCCCCGAGCTCGAGCCCCGCGATCCGGTCAGCCTCTTCGCCGCGCGCCGTCAGCATGATCACTGGCACATCCGCGGTGGTGGTGTCGCTGCGCATCGCCTGGCAGACGAGAAGGCCGTCCATGCCGGGCAGCATCAAATCGAGGATGACCAGATCCGCGCCCGCGCTTCGCAGGTGCGGCATCACCATCTTGCCCGACGACATGCGCGTCACCTGATGGCCCGCCTTTTCGAGGTAATGGCCAATCAGCTCCGCGATGTCCGGATCGTCCTCCACGACGAGAATGTTCGACACCCGTCAATCCCCAATCCCCAATCGCGAATCGCGAACCGCGAATCGCGAACCGCGAGCGGATCCCGCATCCCGGATCCCGCACCCCGGCGGCTGTCCCACGCGCACGAAACAGTTGAGCCCTTCGGAGGACATCAATCTTGTCATTCGATCACGTATTCATCAAAACGTCCCAAAAACTGCGTATTTTCAGCGAGCTGCCCGTGGCATCCCGCTTGGAGTATTGCCCCGCAACGCCACACGGGAGGTGAGGCATGAGGGGGACTCTTCGCAACCGATTCATCTGGGCGCGCGCCGCGGGCTTCGCGGGACTTGGCGCGCTGCTCTTTACCGCAGCCTGTGGAACGTCGCAGACCGCGCCGGCTGCAGCCGTACAGGCGGCCGCCGCGCAGCCCTCGACGCCGGTCGTCGTGTCGTGCGAGCCAAACCAGCGGACTCTCGTGCGGCCCGTCGTGGTGAACGGCACCGCGATGTCGCAGGTCGAATGCGTCTCGAACCCTGACGCGCCGATCGCGGAGAACGCGGTCGCGCAGGCCGCGCCGGTCAGCTATTACCGTGCGCCGGTCGCCCGCAACGCGCAGCTGAGCGACACGCAGTATGTGCCGACCTCGAGCTACCCGGTTGCCTCATCGCCCCGCGTCGTCCCCGCGCGCCAGGTCGTCTACAGCGACCAGCCGGCGCGTGAAGTGCGGCGTGGACGGTCCGTGAAGAAGAGCGCCATCATCATCGGTTCGTCGGCCGGTGTTGGCGCGGGCGTCGGCGCGGCAGTCAGCGGCAAGAAGGGGGCGTTGATTGGCGCGGCGATCGGCGGCGGCGGCGCCGCGATCTGGGATCAAATGACCCGGCGCAAGTAAACGGGGTGCCGAGGGTTCTTAAGGTGCATCGATTGAGCGGGGCACGTTACAATGAGGCGTGCTCCGCTCCGCTTCTGTGCTTCTTCTAGTGATCGCCGCCGTGACGGGCAGTGAGCCTGTCACGACGAAGCATCTGACGATCGCCACGTCAGCCTCGCAGGACACGGTCGCACCGGGCGGACGCGTGGCGCTCAACATCGACATCGCGCCCAAGCCGACGATGCACGTCTACGCGCCCGGGCAGCAGAACTACATTCCCGTGTCGGTGACGCTCGTGGGCAACGCGGCGGTCAAACCGGCCACGACCACGTTCCCGACTCCCGAAAAGCGCGTGGTCAAGGAGCTCGGCGAGACACAGCTCGTCTACACCAAGCCATTCCGCATCGTGCAGAACATCGCAATCGCGAAGAGTCCGTCACCGAAGGCGGGCCCGCTCACCGTGAAGGGCACGATCAAGTATCAGGCGTGCGACGAGTCGATCTGCTACGCGCCAATCAGTGTTCCCGTGGCGTGGACGCTGACGGTCAAGCCATCATCGGGCAGGTGACATCCTGATCCTGGTGTCGTCCGCACTCCTGCTCGGCTTCCTCCACGGACTCGGGGCCGATCACCTGATGGCGATCGCGGCGCTGTCGGTGGCGCCCGGGGATCGCGCGCCCGCCGCGCAGCGCGCCCGCGCGATTGGCGTAGCGATGCGGTTTGCCGCCGGCCATGCGCTGTTGCTCGCGCTCGGCGCGGGCGCGTTCATCGTGCTCGGCTGGTCGATCCCCGCCGTCGTGGATCGCGGCGGAGAAATGGCCGGAGGCGTGCTGCTGATCGTACTGGGCGCCGCAGCGCTGTCGACCCTTGCGGCGGGCCGCGTGTACGGGCACTCGCACGTCCACGGCCACGAACCCGCGGCCCACTGGCACCTGCACATCGGCCGCCGCGATCACCATCCGCGCTCGACCGCGCATTCGCACCTGCCGACGATGCTTGGCGCCGCGTTCGCGGTGAGCAGCCTGCGCGCGCTCGTCGTCCTCGCGCCGTTCGGCGGTCACGCTGCGCGTCCGCTGCCGGTGCTGCTCGGGCTGATTCTCGTGTTCGCTGCGGGCATCCTGCTCTCGATGTCGCTCTTCGGCGTGGCGCTCGCACGCGTCATGACGGTCAGCCGGATCACGCGGCTGGGTCACGGAGCCGCGGGACTGATGGGGATTTCGTCGATTGCGTTGGGGGTGTTCTGGATTTTGCGCTGACGCTGTCCGTTCTGGCGCTTCGCGGTCCGTTAGGCGCTGACGCTGTCCGTTAGAGGCTGCGGGGCAGTCCGTTACGGACAGCGTCAGAGTTCTCGTACTCCGTGACTTCGTAGCAGGTAGTACACCGCGACGAGCGATACGAGCCCCCCATTCACCATCAGCACGTACGGCGCCGACGTCAGGCTCGCGGCGTAGCCGCCCGCGAGGCTGCCGAGCGGCATCCCGCCACGGAACGCCACCATATAGATACTCATGACGCGGCCGCGCAGGTTATCGGGAACGATGAGCTGCACGAGCGACGCGGTCATCGAAAAGACGACAATCAGCGCCGCGCCCGCGGCGAACAGGAGCGTGCAGCTCCACCACCAGACGCGCGAGACGGCGAACGCGGCGATGAGGCCGCCGAAGATCACCTGCACGATCAGCAGCGTGAGCCCCATGTGCTTGAAGCGTCCAAGCCACGCGACGACGAGCGCGCCGATGACCGCGCCGGCGCCCGACGCGGCCATCATGTACGTATACAGGCTGACCTCGCCGTGGAAGATCTCGCGCGCGAACACCGGCAGGAACGTCAGCAGCGGCAGCGCGAGAAACGTCGTCAGGAACGCGAGCACCGTCAGCGCGATGATGGACGGCTGGCTGCGCGCGTACGCGAGGCCCCCTTTGAGCTCCTGCATCATCGGCTTCCGTTCGGTCGCGCGGATGTGCTTCACGTGCAGCGACATCAATGCGGCGATGACGACGACGAACGAGAGCCCGTTCAGACCGAAGCACGCGGCGGTGCCGAAGAAGAGCGCGGCCCCCGCGAGCAGCGGACCGAACACGCGCGCGAGGTTGAACTGGATCGAATTGAGCGCGATCGCGTTCGGCAGATCCTTCTTCTGCACGAGCGAGGGGATCAGCGCCTGGTAGGCGGGGCCGCCGAACGCCTGCGCGCAGCCGGCGAGGAACGACAGCCCGAGGATGTGCCAGATTCGAACGTATCCCCAGTAGACGAGCGCGGCCAGCGTGAACGCTGCCGCCATCTGCACGTACTGCGATCCGAGCAGCAGGCGCCGGCGATCGTGGCGATCCGCGATGACGCCGCCGACGAGCGTGAACAGCAGGATCGGCAGCTGCCCGAGAAAGTCGTCGAGGCCGAGGAAGAACGACGACTTCGTCAGGTCGAACACGAGCCAGCTCTGAGCGACTTTCTGCATCCACGTCCCGACGGTGGACGTGAAAGCGCCGAACCAGAGCACCCGGAAATCGCGATATTCGAATGCCGCGAGCGTTCGTTTGACGAACGGCTGCGCCGCCGCCGGCGGCGTTTCGCAGTCGGGCTGGGGTGCCGGCTGGACCTTCGTCTGGAGCGGGGTGGCCAAGAGAGTCCCATCTTATCAACGACATCCGGGAATTCGAATGACGTGTCGCTTGACGCGCTTGATCCGCGGGGTGCCCCTCCGTATACTCACTTGCGAGAGGCGAAGAAAAAGCGAAATGCCAGGCGCGCGCGCACACCTCGAATCGCTCCTTCGCGAACGAAAGCTCGACGTGACCCTTACGTCGGGGGCGCCCTGGGCCCGTGTGGCGCGTGACGGGGCGCCGACCGGCATTGCGCAGATCGACGACGCGCTCGGCGGCGGGCTCGTGCGCGGGCACCTGTCTGAAATCGTGGGACCCCGATCGTCGGGGCGCACGTCGGTCCTGTGCCGCGTGTTTGCCGCGGCGGCGGAGCGCGGCGAAGCGGTCGCACTGATCGATACCTGCGATCGGTTCGATCCGGCATCCGCAGAGTCGGCGGGCGTCGATCTGACGAAGCTGTTGTGGGTGCGCGACACCGGCAATGCCGACCGCGCGCTCAAAGCCATGAATCTCGTGCTGCAGGCGGGCGGCTTCGGGATCGTTGCCTTCGACCTGGCGGACGTACACGCGGTGGCGGTGCGCCAGTTTCCGTACACCACCTGGATGCGCATCGCGCGCGTGATCGAAGGCAGCCAGACCGTCGCGCTGATCGCGGGCGCCGAGCGGATCGCGCGCAGTCCCGGCGGCGTCACGATTGCGCTCGATGCGCCGGCAGACGGGCCGCGCGGCCGCTGGTCCGGTACGGCGAACCGCGCGCGCCTCCTGCGCGGCCTCGATGTCCAGCCGCGCATCGTCGGCATGAGGTGAGCGTGTACATCCCGTCGTACGACGATCTCACGCCGTCGATTCCCGACATCACGCCGGGGGAGCCGCTCGCGCGCGTCCAGCAGATCCTGCCGCAGCATCATAGGCCCGTGGTCGCCGGTTCCCCTCCGCCCGGCGACATGTCGTCGGCCCGGCTCTTTGCCTGTCTGCGCTCGACGGATGCCAAAGAGATGCTCACGCTCGTCGCCATCGCGCGTGATTTCTCGCCGCGCCTCGAGCGGCACGGATCGACGAGCGTCGTCCTCGACGTCGGCGGGCTCGGGCGTCTGCTTGGCGATCCGGAAACGATCGCGAGGGAGCTGCAGCGCGCCGCGGCCGCGCGCGGGGCGCGCGTGCGGATTGCGGTTGCGCGCACGCACACCGCCGCGCGGCTCCTCGCTGCCTGCCCTGAGCGAGCGAAGCGAGTCGAAGGGGGCGATGCGGCGGAAGCCGTTGCTTCGCTGCCGCTCGACACGCTGCGCGTGCTGATCGAAGACCGGTATGCCGGCGAGCCGAACGCCGCGCAGTTGAAAGCCACCACGATGCGGCTGGACACGCTCCGCCGCTGGGGCCTCACGACGCTCGGCGAGGTTGCGGCGCTCCCGGTCGCCGATTTGTCCGAGCGCATGGGGCAGCACGGCGTCATGCTGCAGCGGCTCGCCGCGGGGATCGATCTGGCGCCGCTGGTCCCCGATCCGGGGACTCCGCGGTTCGTGCAGCGCATGGAGCTCGAATGGCCCATCGACGCGCTGGAGCCGCTGTCGTTCGTGCTGGCGCGTCTCCTGGATCCGCTGTCCATCGCGCTCGAGCGCGCGGACCGCGGCGCCGCGGCGGTGCGGCTCGATCTCCGCCTCGTCGATCGCACGGTCCATCAGCGCGTGCTGCAGCTCCCGGCCGCGATGCGGGATCCGCGCGTGCTGCGGACGCTGCTGCTGCTCGACCTCGAGTCGCATCCGCCGTCGGCCGGCATCGACATCGTCGCGATCGAGATCGATCCGGCGCCGGCGCGCATCGTCCAGTATTCGCTCCTTGCGCGCGCGCTGCCGTCGCCGGAAACGCTCGCCACGCTCGCCGCGCGCCTCGGTGCGCTCGTCGGAGAGACGCGCTGCGGATCGCCAGCGCTGCTGGACACCTGGCGGCCGGATGCGTTTGAAATGCAGAGATTCGCGCCAGAATCCCCCCGCGCGAATCGCGAATCGCGGTTCGCGGTTCGCGATTCGTTAATCCTTCGACGATTCCGCCCGCCTGTCGCCGTCCGCGTGACCGTCGATCGCGGACGACCCGTCCGCGTCTTCATCGACCGCCGCGGCATGCCGGGTGGACACGTGCAGCAGGCGGCGGGTCCCTGGCGCACGTCGGGTGCGTGGTGGGACGCGGCCCCCGGGGCGCCATGGGATCGCGACGAGTGGGATGTCGCGCTCAGCGACGGCTCGATCTGCCGCCTGTTCCACGATCGCCTCGGCGACTGCTGGTTCCTCGACGGCGTGCTCGATTGATGCTGATTAATGCCTGATGCCGCCATGTACGTCGAGCTGCACGCGGCGTCCGCCTTTTCCTTTCTCGACGGCGCGTCGCTCCCCGAGGCGCTGATCGACCGCGCCGCCTCGCTCGGCTATCCGGCGCTCGCGCTGCTCGATCGCGACGGCGTCTACGGCGCGCCGCGCTTCCATCTTGCGGCGAAACGTGCCGGCCTGAAGGCGATCGTCGGCGCCGAACTGACGGTCACGATCGGCGCTGCCGCCTCCGTGGTGCGGCTGCCCGTGCTCATCGAATCGCGCGAGGGATACCGGAACCTCTGCCGGCTCGTCACGCGCATGAAGCTGCGCGCGCCCAAGGGCGAGGGGGCGCTGGCGCTCGACGAGCTCGACGGGCACGTTGGCGGACTCGTCGCGCTCGCGGGACGCGGCATGTTGAGCGGGGCGCGCTTCGGCGTCGGCGGCCTCGTCGATCGCCTCGTCGGCATCTTCGGCGCCGCGAATGTGTACGCCGAGCTGCAGCGCCATCTGCTTCGCGACGAGGAGGCCGACAACCAGTCGCTCGTGGATCTCGCGTCCGCGTTTCACCTCCCGGTGATCGCGACCAACGGCGTGCGGTTCGCGGAGCCGGCGGACCGGCCGCTCTACGACGTGCTGACGTGCATCCGCCACAAGACGACGCTCGAGCGCGCCGGGCGGCGTTTGAGCTGGAACGCCGAGCGCTATCTGAAGCCGCCCGACGCCATGGCGCGGCTGTTCGCGGACATGCCGGCGGCGATTGCCGCAACGCGCGAGCTCGCCGATCGCCTCTCCTACACGATGGCGGATCTCGGCTATCGCTTTCCTGACTACCCGGTCCCGCGCGGCGAAACGATGGCGTCGTTTCTCCGGAAGATCACGCTCGCGGGCGCGCGCGAACGATACCGGCCGTTCGACGACCGCGCGCGGAAGCAGATCGAGCGCGAGCTCGATCTGATCGAGAAGCTCGATCTCGCCGGCTACTTCCTGATCGTGTGGGACATCGTGAACTACTGCCGGCAGCAGGACATCCTCGTGCAGGGGCGCGGATCGGCGGCCAACAGCGCCGTGTGCTACAGCCTTGGCATCACGGCGGTCGATCCCGTTGGGATGGATCTGCTGTTCGAGCGGTTCCTCTCCGAGCAGCGCGGCGAGTGGCCGGACATCGATCTCGATCTGCCGAGCGGCGATCGCCGCGAGCGCGCGATTCAGCACTTGTACGAAAAGTACGGGAACCGTACCGACAGTCCCGGCGGACCGCGGATCGGCATGACCGCCAACGTCATCACGTATCGCGGCCGCAGCGCGGCGCGTGAAGTCGGCAAGGCGCTGTCGCTCGAGGCGGCGCAAGTCGATCGGCTCGCGAAGGTGATGAACCATTTCGAGTGGGTCGATCCGAAAGAGACGCTCGAGCGCAACCTGCGCGAGGTGGGGCTGGACTTTCAGGCGCCGGTGATCAAGACGTTCGGCCGCCTCTGGCAGGAGATCCAGGATCTGCCGCGCCATCTCGGCCAGCACTCCGGCGGCATGGTCATGTGCCACGGACGGCTCGACGACGTGGTGCCGCTCGAGAACGCGAGCATGCCGGACCGGGTCGTGGTGCAGTGGGACAAGGACGACTGCGCCGACATGGGGATTGTGAAAGTCGATTTACTGGGTCTCGGGATGATGTCGGTACTGCAGGATGCGTTGGAGTTGGTGAACTCGCGTCGCGATTCGCTGTTCGCGGTTCGCGATTCGGAAGATCACGAAGAGAATGCCGCGAGCCACGTCGAACCGCGAACCGCGTCGAACCGCGAACCGCGATCCGCGAACCGCGAGCTCGATCTCGCGCACCTGCCCCCCGACGATCCCGCCGTCTACCGCATGCTGCAGGAGGCGGACACGATCGGCATCTTCCAGGTCGAATCGCGCGCGCAGATGGCGACGCTGCCGCGGCTCCAGCCCGAACGCTTCTACGACATCGTCGTGGAAGTCGCGATCATCCGGCCGGGGCCGATCGTCGGCAACATGGTGCATCCGTACTTGAAGCGCCGGCAGGGGCAGGAGCCGGTCACATATCCGCATCCGTCGCTCGAGCCGATTCTCGCGCGGACGCTTGGCGTGCCGCTCTTCCAGGAGCAGCTGCTGCGCATGGCGATGGTGGCGGCGGGGTTCTCGGGCGGCGAAGCGGAGGAGCTCCGGCGCGCGTTCGGCTTCAAGCGCGCCGAGCACCGCATGCAGCAGATCGAAGCGAAGCTGCGCGCGGGGATGGCCGCGCAGGGGATCACCGGCGATGCGGCGGAAGACATCATCCGGTCCATCACGTCGTTCGCGCTGTACGGCTTTCCGGAATCGCACGCGGCGAGCTTTGCGCTGCTCGTCTACGCGAGCGCGTACCTGAAGGCGCACTATCCGGCCGCGTTCTATACCGCGCTCCTCAACAATCAACCGATGGGGTTCTATCATCCCGCGACGCTCGTGAAGGACGCGCAGCGCCACGGCGTCCGGTTCGCGCCCATCGACGTGCAGGAGTCGGACTGGGAGTGCCGCGTGGACCCGGACGGCCGCGTCCGGCTCGGGCTGATGTATGTGAACGGGCTGCGCGAAGACGTCGGGCGGCGGCTCGCGACTCGCGGCTCGCGGCTCGCGGTTCGCGGTTTGGGTATCGACAACGAGCCGGAATCCGATGCGCCTTCTACCTCACGGTGCCCGAAGTGCGGATGTGATGACGAGTCGATGCTCGAGGAAACAGCCACACAAGGAATGTTCTGTAATATCTGCGCTCACGAATGGGATCCGCGAACCGCTGATAGCGAATCGCGAACTGCGAACCGCGACGAATCGCGAATCGCGAACCGCGAACCGCGGTATGCAAGCATCGAAGACCTCATCGCCCGCACCGGCGTCCGCCGCGACGAATTGGCGACGCTCGCCGAGATCGGCGCGCTGAATGCCCTCGGGCACCATCGCCGCAGCGCGCTGTGGCAGATCGAAAAAGCGATTCGTCCGGCAGGGGAATTGTTCGACGAGGGATGCGATGACTTCGAGCAACACGCGAGCGAACGACGAAATGCGAGCCAAGAGGCGCGCGAGCCGAGCCGCGAATCGCGAACCGCGAATCGCGATTCCCCCCTTCGCCCCATGACGCCCCCCGAGCGCCTCATGGCGGATTACTCGGGCACGAGCCTCACCATCGGCCCGCATCCGCTCGCGCTGCGCCGCGCGGAGCTGGCGCTGCGCGGCGTGCTGCGCGCGAGCGATCTGCCGCGCGGCCGCCACGGGCGCCGCGTGCGCGTCGCGGGCGCCGTCATCACGCGGCAGCGCCCCGGCACCGCGAAAGGGTTCGTGTTCCTGACGCTCGAGGATGAAACAGGGATCGCGAACGTCATCGTCCGGCCGGATCTGTTCAGCGAGCAGAAGCGCGCGATCGTCGGAGAGCCGTACGTTATCGTCGAAGGAACGCTGCAGATCCAGGAAGGGGTCACCTCGGTGAAAGCCGAGCGGGTCATCGGGCTGTCAGGCGGGGGACCGGATCCGGAATCGCACGATTTCCGATGACGGCGGGGCTGAAGCCCCGCCCTACGTAGGCCGGCCGTTCAGGGCCGGCACCGGCCTCACATTTGCACAACCCCGGCCGTCCGCCGCTAAACAGGTGGACTTCGGAGGAATTGTTCGTTGCGTGTAGCAGTTCTGGTCGTTACTGTCGGGCTCCTCTTCGCGTGCAGCAGCCGCGCGATACAGTCGACGCTTCCCGGGCCGCCGACCGCGGAGCAGCTCGCGGAGCTCTGGACGCAGCCAGAAAAAGGCCGCGATCTCTTCTGGGGCATCGGGGGCAAGGCGCTGGCTCCGGATCCGGCCGTGCACTACACGGTCGTCGAGATCAAGCGGTCCGGCTTCAGCCGCGGCTACACCTTGAAAGACCCCAAGGGCCACGAGTGGAGCGCGAAGTTTCCGCCAGAGGCGCCGACCGAAGTCACCGCGTCGCGAATCCTCTGGGGCATCGGCTACCACCAGCCGCCGATCTACTATGTCGCCGAGTGGAACGCGGCGAAGGCGCCGTCGCCCAATCCGCAGCTGCCCGCGCGCTTCCGCGAAAAGAGTCCTGACCTCGTCGGTCTCGACGCGAAGGAGCCGTGGTCGTACTACAGCAACCCGTTCGTCGGCACGCGTCCGATGAATGGGCTGCTCGTCCTCCAGGCGATGCTCGGGAACTCGGATCTGAAGGACCAGCAGAACGTGATCTACGCGCTGAAGGAACCGCTGGAAGGCGCGAAGCAATGGTACGTCTCGCGCGATCTCGGGCAGTCGTTCGGGCGCACCGGCGTGCTCGACGCGCCGCGGGGCGACGTCGTCGTCTTCGAGCGGACGCCGTTCATCCGCGGCGTCAAGAGCGGCCGCGTGGAGTTCGACTACCGCGGCCGGCACAAGGTGCTGTTCGAGAACATCTCGCCGGCCGACGTCCGGTGGGCCTGCGAGCAGCTGCGCGCGCTCACCGACGACCAGTGGCACGACGCGTTTCGCGCGGGCGGCTTTCCCAAGAGCCTCGCCGATCGCTTCATCCGCCGGATGAAGCAGAAGATCGACGAGGGGTTGTCGCTGAAGGATTCATGATGCAGATGCCCGGCGCGCGGCAGCTTGCCGCGTTCATCGTCACTGTCCTGTGCCTCTTCGGCCCCGGCGCCGCTGCGGTGCCCGCGGCGTACGCGGAGCAGCTTCAGAATCAGGCGCAGGAACGGGTCCCCGCGCACGAAAACAACGCCATCGACGAAGTGAAGGTCGCACTCATCCGGCTCCCGGTCGCAGCGCTGCTCGGCGCCGCGCTCGCGCTGCGCCCGAAACGCCGCGGGACGCCGCCGCGCACACCCGCGGTGCTGCAGACCCAGATCATTCTGTCGATCGTCGGCGCCGTCATCATGCTCGTGGTGGGCGCCAGCCTCGCGCGCGCCTTCGGCATCGTCGGCGCGGCCAACCTGATTCGGTACCGATCGAAGATCGACGATCCGAAGGACGCGGTCGTGATGCTCTGCACGCTCGCCGTGGGCCTGGCGTCCGGCGTCGGCCTGTACTTACTGGCGGCCGTGTCGACGGCGTTCATGGTGGCCGCGCTGTGGGTGATTGAATCGTTCGAGCCTCGCGCCCGCAAGTTCGACCTGAAGATCAAGGTCCCCGGCAGCGACACCGACGCGCTGCGGCCGAAGATCGAATCGATCCTCAATCGCTACGGGCTGTCGTACGAGCTGCGCACGTCATCGGATGAAGAGGTCTGCTACGATGTGCAGGTGCCGTTCGACGTACAGACGGACCGCATCTCCAACACGATCCTGCGGCTCGACCGGGACGGCCACGCGGCCGTCGAGTGGGTCGAGAAAAAAAAGGCGAAGTGAAACTCATCATCCAGCCCGACGATGGCGTCACGCCGCTCGTGCAGGCCGTGCGCAACGCAAAGAAGACGCTCGACGTCGTGATCTTCCGCTTCGATCGCGCGGAGCTCGAGAAGGCCCTCGAAGCGGCGGTCGCGCGCGGCGTCGTCGTGCGCGCGCTCATCGCGCACATGAACAGCGGGGGAGAGAAGGTCCTGCGCAAGCTGGAGCTGCGGCTGCTCGACGCCGGGGTCACCGTCGCGCGGACCGCCGACGATCTGCCGCGTTATCACGGCAAGATGATGATCGTCGACGGCACGCTGTACGTCTTCGGCTTCAACTACACGAAGCTCGACATCGAGAAGAGCCGCAGCTTCGGCATCGCGACCGACGACGAGGCGCTCGTGAAGGAGGCGCAGGCGCTCTTCGAGGCGGACTGCACGCGTCAGCCCTACAAGCCGTCGAACGCCGGCCTCGTGGTGAGTCCCGAGACGTCCCGCGAACAGCTCTCCGCGTTCATCAAGAAGGCGAAAAAGGAGCTGCTGATCTACGACGCCAAGGTGACCGACCGGTTGATGCTACGGCTGCTCGGCGAGCGCGCGAAGGCGGGCGTCGAGATTCGGATGTTCGGCAAGACCGCAAAAGGGGCGACGTGGATCGACGCGCGGAAACTCCCGGATTTGCGTCTCCACGTCCGCGCGATCGTCCGCGACGGCACGGCGGTGTTCCTCGGCAGCCAGAGCCTCCGCAAGCTCGAGCTCGACGGCCGCCGCGAAGTCGGCGTCATCGTCGATGACGAGAAGATCGCGAAGAAGGTGCGCGACGTCTTCGAGGCGGACTGGGCGCTGACGCCAGAGGCCAAAGCCAAGGGGAAGGCCGCCGAGGAGCCGATTACTTCCGGCGCGTAATCACCCCGCTGTCGAAGACCTTCCCGGCGCGCGAGATCGCGTCGAACCACATCTGGTCGCCGTTGATCTCACAGATCATGAAAGCCTGATCCTGATCGTTGCCCGCCGCGGTCAGGCCGGAGCTCCTGTCGATGTTCCCCTTGCGCAGCTGTCCGCCGGATCCCGTGACGAAGTAGACGATCCCTTTCTGCGGCTTGATCCGCTCGTAGAAGTGGTCGTGGCCGGTGAACACCACGCTGACGCCGTACTTCAGGAAGAGCGGCTCGAGGACTTCGCGCAGCCGCGTGTCGGATCCGTGCCGGTCGCCCGACGAGTACGGCGGGTGATGGAAGTAGGGAATCTTCCAGTCCGAGTTCGATCCCTGCAGCTCCTTTTCGAACCACGCGACCTGCTCGGGGTCGAGGTACGTGCTTTCGAGCGCGAAGAACCGGACGCTCTGCTTCGACGGCTTGAACGAGTAGTACAGCTTGCCGTCCATGTTGAACAGCTTGTAGTAGCGCTGCTCGCGCGCGTCGTGGTTGCCGAGCGACGCGTAGAACTTCACGTCGGCGTCCAGCAGCGGCTTGTACGGATCCTCGAACTTCTGCTTGAAGTCCTGCGGACGCTCCGAGCCGTACAAGTTGTCGCCGACGAGGATGACCATATCGTATGGATACTGGTCGTGCACCCGCTTCATGACCTGGGCGAGCTGGTACTGCTCGCTGCTCCCGGTGCCGAAGTCGCCGAGCACCGCGAACTTCACCGAGTCCGCGCGATTCGGTACGGTCAGCGCGAACGCGGCGGCCGGCTGCGGCGTCTGGACGACGGTGACCGGCCCGCGCGGCGCGGCGGCGGGCGCGGAGCCGGTGCTCGCGGAGCCGCACCCGATCACGAGCGCGACGAGCAGGATGATCGCGGCGGCGAGTCGCGACCGCATCATGCGCGCCCTGCGATGTGCGGGAACGCGTCCGGGATGAAGTCGGCGATGATGTGCGCGTGCACATCCATCAGGACCAGCGTGTTGCCCACGAAGCGGAACTCCATTTCCTCAGGAAGCTTCGGCAGCCCCTGGAGCACCTGCGGCGGAATCGTCGACAGCGGCACCGCATCCGGGTACCGCTCGTTGACGACAATCTTCGGCACGCCGGGATTCTCGTCCATGATTGACGCCTTCAACGCGGCGCCATCGGGCCCGCCAAACACCTTCGCGAGCAGCCTCTTGATGACGGCCTGCGACTCCGGCGTGAACAGATCGCCCTGTTTCGCCCCTTTTCGCGCTTCCTGAATCTTCTGCCCGAGCGCCCGCTGATTCTTGTCGATCTGCTGCGGTGTTGCTTCCTTCGGCAGATGCGGGAGCGAGGCTTCGAGCTTCTGATGGACCTTGACGTACGCGTTGACGCGATCCAGAAACCCGGCGAGCGCCTGTGCATCCGGATTCACCGGCTGATCCTTGGGCGGCGGCGTCTGCTGCGCGGGCGGCTTCGCTGGCTGCGCCGCGGTGGCGGGAGGCTTCGACTGCTCGCTCGAGGGGACTGGCGACTCTGCCCCCGCGCAGGCGGCGAAGGACAGCGCCGCGGCGATCATCCATGCGTACGCGCGATCTTTGTCTGCGTTCATGATGGCTCCGTGCTCATCCCCGATAGTTGCCGAACTGCAGCGCGATGCCGAAGTCGCGCTCGCGCAGCAGGCGCATGGCCTCCTGCAGCTCGTCTTTGGACGGCGACGACACCCGTACCTGGTCAGCCTGGATGGCTGCCTGCACTTTCTTGAGCTTGTTCTCTTTCAGGAACTTCACGATCTCCCTGGCGGCCTCCGTCGGAATGCCCTGCTGCAGCGTCACGATGCGCCGCACGGTATCGTTGGCGGCGCGCTCGATTGCGCCCGGCGTCAAGTTCTTGGTCGGCACGCCGCGGCGGACCATCCGGCCCTGCAGGATCTCCCACAGAGCGTTCATCTTGAACTCATCGTCGGCGATGAGGGTCAGCGTGTTCTCGGCGCGGTTGAGCTCGATGGCGGCACGCGACCCCTTGAAGTCGTAGCGCTGCGCCACCTCTTTTCGCGCCTGGTTGACCGCGTTGTCGACCTCCTGCAGGTCCACGCCCGATGTAATGTCGAACGACGCGGGATTCGCCATACAGTCTACGGGCGCGCGCTCTCGCGCACGCGGCGGACCGCGCGGCCGATCGCGAGCGACTGCTCGAAGATCGCGCCGACGCGAATCCCGCCCGGCAGCCGATGGCGCGCGACGGCGCCCAGCCCGGCTGACGCGATGCACCCGCAGCTCGAGCAGTCGGGCATGCCTCCGAATTGACAGGGCGCGATCTCGTGCGTGAAGTCGGCCGACACGCACGTCGTCGTCTGCGCGAATACGCACTCGTCCGGCGAGTCGGGCGGCTGTGCGTACACGTTGATCAGGCCTTCGGGCATGCGCAGTTTCGGATATCGATTCCGGAGGTGCATCAGCGCGGCGATCACACGGTCCCGATCGTGGGCCGTCAGCCGCTCCGCCGACTCCTCGCCGATCTGCGGCGTGTACAGGCTGATCCAGATCTGCCGCGTGTCGGGATTCCTCGACCAGAAATCCACGAATTCGTCGAGATAGCCGTCACGCTGGGACTGCTGGCGCGTGACGGTGCAATGGACCGTGATGTCATGCCCCTTGATGTGCTTCAGGATGCGATCGTAGGTCGCCGGAGTCCTGCGTACGTCGTGCTCGGGCTGGAGGCCGTCGATGGAGACGACCACCTGCAGGCGCGGCAGCCCGATCCATTCCTTCGGGATCGGACGTACGGCGCTGGTGACGAGCTGCGAGTACACCCCCATCGCTGACAGCCGCGGAAGGATCTCGTTCAGTTCACGGAACCGGACGAGCGGTTCGCCTCCGACGATGGAGACGTGAATAGGGCGATGCTCGTCGATCAGCTTGAAGAAGCGGTCCACCAGCTCCGCGCCCTTGAAGTCGCTGACCTGCCGGAGCGTCACCTCGCCGCCAAGATGATCGTCGCCGTACGCGTAGCAGCCCGGGCACCGGAGTGGACATTCGCGGGTGATCTCAACCGACAGGCTAGGACGATAACCGCGAAGGATCTTTCCCCACGCGGGGATTATGCCTTCCATCCTTTCGACTATAACAAAAGACGAGGGGGCGGCTGTGTCACAATGTCTTCCCTCGGAGGGACCCTGCTCGGGACATGATCGAGAAACGTCATTCCAGGATCCAGGGTTGGGGCGTGTTCGCAACCCAACCCATTAATAAAAACACGCGGATCGTTACCTACGACGGCGAGAAAATCACGAATCGCGAGAGCCTGAAGCGCGAGGCGCGGTACCTCAAGCGCGGGCACATCTGGTGCTTCAAGCTGAATCGCCTGTACGTGCGCGACGCCGCCGTCGGCGGCAACGTTGCGCGATACATCAACCACGCGTGCGAGCCGAACTGCTACACGCGCGTGATCGGCGACACGATCTGGATCATCGCCGCGCGGAACATCCGGAAAGGGGAGGAGCTCACCTACGATTATTCGACGGACGGTGAGGGCTCGATCCCGTGCCGCTGCAAGCCGGGGTGCAAGGTCATGATCTGATGCGGGTCATGTACCTGCACGGGTTCGCATCCTCGTCGAAATCATCGAAAGCGTCATTCTTCGCGGCGAAGCTTGCGCCGTACGGGATCGCACTCGAAGCGCCCGACCTGAACGAGCCTGATTTCTCCACGCTGACCGTCACGCGGATGCTCGGGCAGGTTGCTGATCGCCTCGAGGCGGGGAATGGCCCGGTCGCGTTGATCGGATCGAGCCTCGGCGGATTCGTAGCGGTCCAGGCCGCACTGAGGCACCCCCAACGTGTCGCACGGCTGGTGCTGCTCGCACCGGCGCTTCAGTTCGCCGACAATCGCATGCGGGAGCTTGGCGTGGATCTGGAGCAGTGGAAGGCGTCGGATCGCGTGGAGGTCTTCCACTACGGCTACGGGCGCGTGATGCCTCTGCGCTACGCGTTCTACCAGGACGCGCGGCAGTACGACTCCTTCAACGCACACCTGTCGCAGCCGGTCCAGGTCTTCCAGGGCAGGCAGGACGCCGCGGTCGATCCCGTCGCGGTGGAGCGCTGGTGCCGAGCGCGATCGAACGTCGAGCTGCACCTGCTCGACGACGATCATCAGCTGCTGGGGAGCGTCGAGTTCATCTGGCAGCAAATGTCGCGGTTCGTCGAATTGCCAGAATCGCCGGGATTGCCAGAATTGCCATAATTTCAGGCCACGGCCGAGCGAACGTCCTGGCCGTCGCGCACGCGTGCGAGCGCGTGTTCGAAATCGGCCGCCGACGCGGACCAGTCGTGTTTCTCCACGACGAGCCGCCGCGCCGCGCTTTCGATCCTGCGCCGCGCGTCGACGCTGCGGATCATGTGCACGACCGCCTGCGCGAACCGCGCCGGTTCGTCCGCGATCAGGATGTCGTGCCCGTGCGTGACCGGCAGTCCTTCGGCGCCGACGGTGGTCGAGACGACCGCTTTGCCCATCGCCATGGCTTCGAAGATTTTCAGGCGCGTGCCGCCGCCGATGCGCAGCGGCACAATGTAGACGGCGCCAGCCGCGATGTGCGGCCGCACGTCGTCGACACGTCCCGTCACTTCGATGCCATGCCCGTCAGCGAGACGTTTGACCGCCGGCGTCGGCGCGCGGCCCACGATGCTCAGCGTGGCGTCCGGCTCGAGCTGCCGGATCCGCGGCAGGATGTCGCGAACGAAATACAGCATGCCGTCCTCGTTCGGCAGCCAGTCCATGGAGCCCGTGAACACGAGATGGGCGCGCCGCTCGTCGGCCTCTGCGGGCCTTGGCGCGAAGAACGCCGTGTCCACGCCCGTCTGCACGACGTGAACGGGCCGCTTGAGCGCATCGGGATAGAGCCTCCCGAACGTTCCGCGGTCCGCGTCGGATACGGCGAGCACGAGGTCGAAGCGCGAGAGCGCGTCGCGTTCGAACCGCAGCATGCGCCGCCACTGCTGACCCAGCAGGAACCGTGAACCGGGGTTCGTGGCCGTCTCCGCCTGGCGCCGCCAGATCTCCGCCTCGACGTTGTGGGTGAAAAGGATCGCCGGACAGGGCAGCCGATCCGGGAGGTTTACGACCGGGGTCAGGAAATCGCTCACCACCGCGTCGAACGTCGACTCGTCCAGCAGACGTCTCACGGCATCCCTGTATTCGGGCGACCGATACTTCGCGACCGCGTACGGCGCGGCGTCCAGGACGTACCGTGCGGCGTCAGCGTAGAACGCAGCCGTTCCTTTTGGCGGATCCGTGCGTGGAATGGTCACGAGACGCGTCGCCACTTCGCGCATGCCCTCGCGATGTTCCGGGCTGTCGTTCGGATCGCAAAACGAGATGTACGAAATATCGTGGCGCCGTGCGAGATGGCGCATCAGGTGCCACGTGCGGAGTCGTCCTCCTTTGTCGAGCGGCAGGAGCAGCCCTGCGTTGAGCCAGAGAATCCTCATGCGGTTGCTTTGAGAGCCGGGGCCGCTGATGGGATGACGAGCGGCCGCCCGGGAAGTGTCTGCACGCCTTCACCGTCGATGTGCGTGCGATACCAGAGCTCGAGGTTGAGGAGGGCCCAGATGGCATCCCCTCCTTCGACTGCGCCGGACGCGTGTCCGGCAATCAGCTGATCGACGGCCGCGGGGTTGATGATCCCGCGCTCGCGGCTCCGGCGATCGAGCAGCACGTCGCGCGCAACCGTCTGCCAGGCGCCCTTCATCCAGACGCCGAACGGAACCGGGAATCCCATCTTCCGCCGCGACAGAATCTCGGGCGGCAGGAGGCTGCGCACGGCCTCTCTGAGGATCCACTTGGTTTTGAACCCGCGCAGCTTCATCCGCGCGGGCAGCGCCGCGGCGAACTCGACGACCTTGTGATCCAGGAACGGCACGCGGCTCTCGATCGAAGCCGCCATGCTCATCTGATCCTGTTTCATCAACAGCTCGACGAGATAGGTCTTCAGATCGACATAGAGGAGGCGATCGAGCGTCGTGCTCCGGCCGTTCGGCGCATCGAAGTACGCTCGCGAGGGGCCGTATGCGTGCTCGGGCGTGGAGCGGCCCGCGACTCCGTCCGCGAGCAGCGCCCGCTGGCGCCGCAGTCCGATTGCCGCGAAGTTGTCGAAGAACATGGCCTCGGGGGTCTTCGGCATCGCGAGGAACGAGCGTGTCGCATAACGAGCGGCTGCCCGAGGCAGGCGAGGCACCACCGAGGCTGCGATCCAGTT
>Ga0075434_100001087_pt1 | contig 22246 bp, 22 predicted proteins | sample RhiMethybrSRZTD3_FD_75298 | JGI IMG/M metagenome (GOLD analysis project Ga0075434, IMG submission 75298) | Populus rhizosphere microbial communities from Tennessee, USA - Rhizosphere MetaG P. TD hybrid SRZTD3 | ecosystem: Host-associated > Plants > Roots > Rhizosphere > Soil | place: USA... | reverse complement strand
CGCGACGACGTCGAAGTGGCGGTGGTCGGTGCCGGGCAAGCGGGCCTCGCGATGGGGTACTTCCTCCGCCGCCAAGGGCGCCGCTTCGTCATCCTCGAACGCGCCGACGATATCGCGGCGGCATGGCGTGAGCGGTGGGATTCGCTAACCCTTTTCACGCCACGCCGCTACAGCGCGCTGCCGGGGCTTCCATTTCCGGGCGACCCGGACGGCTATCCGACTCGAGACGAGGTCGTGGCCTACCTCGAGCGCTACGCCGAGACCTTCGAGCTGCCGATCGAGCTGAACGGCGAGGTCAAGCGGCTCGATCGGGACGACAGCGGCCGCTTTCATCTCGAGACAGACGGTCGAGCCTTGACGGCGGACCAGGTCGTGATCGCGACCGGGCCGTTCCAGACGCCGTACGTGCCGAGTCTGGCCGACGACGTCGGCGACGATGTCTTCCAGACGCACGCCGTCGGCTATCGCCGTCCCGCGGACGTTCCGGCAGGATCCGTCCTCGTCGCCGGTGGCGGAAACACGGGTTTTCAGATCGCCAAGGAACTCTCGGCCACGCACAGGGTCGTGCTCGCGATCGGCTCGCGCCAGACGCCGCTGCCGCAGCGACCGCTTGGGCGCGACCTGTTCTGGTGGCTGACGAAGGCGCGCATCCTCGACAAGACCGTCGACACCCGTCTCGGGCGGAAGCTGAGCACCCGCGAGACGCTGATCGGCTCGAGCCCGCGCGACCTGAAGCGGCGCTACGGCGTTGAGCTGAGGCGGCGTGTCATCGCCGCCGACGGCCGAAGCGTGCGCTTCGAGGACGGCGCCGAGGTCGAGGTCGACGCCGTCATCTGGGCGACGGGCTACCGCTCCGACTACTCGTGGATTCGGCTGGCCATCTTCGAGGAGGCCGGGCTGCGCCCGCGCCACCGCCGTGGCATCACCGAAGTCTCGGGGCTCTACTTCCTCGGCCTCACGTGGCAGCACACACGCGGCTCAGCGCTGATCGGCTGGGTGAAGGACGATGCCGAGTTCATCTCCGAGCAGATCGCCGCCGGTCAGGAGTCGAAGGCACTTGCGTCCGAGCAAGCGCCGATCGGCGCCGGCACGTCCGTTTCCGCTCGCTAGACGAAAGGAGCCAGCCATGCACGACCCGAGCTCCCCAACCCGCGGCCAGACGGTCGACCTCCCGCGGGAGACCGAGGGGTTGCCGGAGGCGCGCAGGACGGACCTGGTCGAGCTCGCCGACGGCGACGAGTTCACGCTCGAGATCATGCCGGTCAAGAAGCGCATCGGCGATGCGATCGTGCGGATGCTCGCGTACAACGGCTCGGTGCCGGGACCGGCGCTCAAGGTCGGCCAGGGATCGACGATCACCATCCACGTCACCAATCACGGCGACGTCCACGCGACCGTCCACTGGCACGGACTGCGCCTCGAGAACCGCTACGACGGCACGCACGACACCCAGGCGCCGATCGCCGTCGGCGAGACGTTCACGTACGAGGTGCATGTCCCCGACCCGGGCGCGTACTGGTATCACCCGCACATCCGCGAGGACTACGGTCAGGAGATGGGCCTATACGGCAACATCCTCGCCACGCCGAGCGATCCGGATTACTGGCCGCCCGCGAACCGAGAACTGCTTCTCACGCTCGACGATCTCCTGATCGAGGACGGGCAGATCGCCCCGTTCAGCGAGGGGGAGACGACCCACGTTGCCATGGGCCGCTTCGGCAACGTCATGCTCGTCGCGGGTGAAACCGACCTCTCGCTTGAGGCGAAGGGTGGTGAGGTCGTTCGGTTGTACCTCACGAACACGGCAAACACGCGCGTCTTCAATGTCGCACTACCGGGCGCGCAGATGAAGCTGGTCGGCGCAGATGCCGGGCATTACGAGCACGAGGCGTTCGTCGACGAGGTCCTCCTAGCCCCGTCCGAGCGCGTGGTCGTCGACGTTCTCTGCCCAGACGCTGGCGTCCTCGAGCTCGAACATCGAACGCCGGGCAGGACCTACCGGCTTGCCTCCGTGACGGTCGCGCAGGACGAGCCTGAGCCCTCGCTCGCGGGCGACTTCGCACGCCGGCGCACCAATCGGGACATGAACGAGCTCCGCGAGCGGATCGTGCCGTTTCTCGCCGCGCCGCCGGACAAGACGCTCTCGTTCGTCGCCGAGATGGATCTGGGGGTGCCCGAGGGCGCGTCCGCCTACGCGTGTCCGATGCACCCCGATGTGGTGAGCGAAGAGCCCGGGAGCTGCCCGAAGTGCGGGATGAAGCTCCTACCAGCCGACCTAGCCGCGGCCGGCGGTGAGCACGGCCACCACCATGATCATCACGCCGAACACGAGCATCACGCCGAGCCAGAGCACGCCCACGACGCCGCTCAGGGCATCGAGTGGGAAGACGACATGGTCGAGGTCAATCGGATGACGACGCCGACCAACATGCGGTGGAAGCTCGTTGACCGAGAGACCGGCGCCGAGAATGCACAGATCGACTGGACGTTCCGCGTCGGCGACAAGGTGAAGTTGCGCCTGGTCAACGAGATGGAGTCAGATCACCCGATGCCGCACCCGTTCCACGTCCACGGGGCGGGCCGGTTCCTGATCCTCGCCCGTGACGACGTCGTCGAACGGAACCTGGTCTGGAAAGACACCGTCCTCGTACGCACCGGCGAGACCGTGGACATCCTGCTCGACGTCACGAACCCGGGCCGGTGGATGGCGCACTGCCACATCGCCGAACATCACGAGAGCGGGATGATGTTCAGCTTCAACGTCGCGGGTTGAAGCAGCTACCCGGAGTCACCACACGCCGGGGAACAAGTGCGGCCGGCTCGCGGCGAAGCGTCGATACGGCTCGCCGAGACTCTCGAGCAGCGCGCGCTCCTCGACGCGGATGCGGACGAGAAGGCCGGCGGTCGGCACGACGGCAACCACCGCGAGTGCGGCCCAGTTGCCGAGCGCGAGCCCTATGCCGACGAACGTCATGATCAGCCCGGTGTACGACGGGTGCCGCACCCATCGGTAGGGGCCGCTGTCCACAACAGCCTGGCCGGGCTGCACGCGCACGTCGATCGTGAAGAATCGTCCGAGCACGGCGACGGCCCACTGGCGGATCGCGATCCCGCCGCCCATGAGCACGAGCCCTACCACGAAGAGCGCCCAGCGCCCGTGCGCGATCGCTGCGCCGGGGACGTTCCCGGCTAGAACGAACGCTCCTCCCACGCCGGCGGCTGCGAGGGCGATCACCACCAGCATGCTGCCCTGGTCGACCGGCCGCGACCCGCGCCGGTTGAGGTGGCTCCGAACACGGATCCAGAGCTCCCCGAGCACCCAGACGCCGAGGAGGATGTCGAAGGCGATCCGTGCGCCTGGTTCGCTGAAGGGCAGCGGCGCCACAAGCCAGGTCTACCAACAGCACGGCCCTCGCCATAATCGCTGCCGAGTGGCAGGTGACCTCAACGAACGCCGCACCATCTTCGAGGTCGCGGAAGCGGCCGGGGTCTCGATCACGACGGTCTCGCACGTCTTCTCCGGGAATCGGCGCGTGCGCGAGGAGACGCGGCGCCGCGTGCTCGAGACGGCGGAGCGCCTGGCCTACCGCCCACGCGCCACTGCGCAGGCCCTCGCCACCGGCCGGACGAACACGCTCGCGCTGCAGGTCTCCATCAGCGGCGAGAGCCTGGTGTTGAACCCGTTCTTCACGTCCTTGCTCGCCTCGCTCTCGCTGGCTGCGATCGACCGGGGATTCTCGTTCGTCTTCGTTCCGCCCGAGAACGCCGGGCGCGGCTTCATCGATCCATTGCTGGTCGAGCGCCGCGTCGACGGCGCCATCCTCGTCGACCCGGTGAGGAACGACCCCTTCGTCCGCGCCGTGGTGAACGCGGGCATTGCCTACGTGTCGATCGGGCGAATCCTCGGGATCAACTCCGACCGCTGGGTCGACAACGACCATCGAGCCGTGGGGGAGAAGGTCGTCGCTCACCTGAGAAGGGCCGGCTACAAACGACCGGCATTGCTCACCGTTCCGTTCGACGTGTCCTACATCGTCGACTGCATCGAGGGCTTCCGATCGGCGACCGCCGATGCTGGGCGTGTGATCGAAGCCGTCGACATGACCGAGGCTGCCGCCCAGCGCGCCGTTGGGCAGGCGCTGCAAGGGGGCGAGCCACCGGACGCGTTCTTCTGCGTCCACGACCGGCTCGCCGTGGGCGCGCTGGCAGCGGCCGCGGAGCTCGGCGTCGCGGTGCCGGATGAGCTGGGCGTCGTCGGCGTCGGCGACTTTCTCGCCCAACACGGGCATCCACCGCTCACGTCGGTGCGTGTCTTTCCCGAGCGGGTCGGGGCGATCGCACTGGAGCGGCTCGACACCCTGTTGCGGGGCGGTGACGCCGAGTTGCCGGGGATCGTGCCGAATCAGCTGGTGCGGCGCACATCCACGGCGCGAGTGCGATAAGAGACGCTGCTTTACACGGCGGGGAGCGGTTGGGTACGCTCTCGCGTACAAAGCCCTTTGCATAGGAGGACGCGGTGAGCGATCAAACGGTCCCGGCAGCGGCGGCTCCGCAGGCCTCTTCGAGCCTCTACACGCGGCAGGCGACGGGTTTCGTACGCGAGATCGGCGTTGGCTCGAACATTGCGCTCAACGTCTCGTTCGTCTCTCTCCCGCTTGCCGTTCTCATCGCGACGCAGGCGCCGTTCGCGTTCCCCGGGGCAAGTCCGTTCTGGGTCACGGTGATCGCGGCCGCCCTGTGCGTCTTCCCGGTGCTGATGTACGGGCTGTTCATGGCCATCATGCCGCGCTCGGGCGGCGACTACGTCTTCGTCAGCCGCACCGCCCATCCATGGCTCGGCTTCGCGGCGAACTTCAACATCACGGCCTGGTACCTGCTGGTGATCGCCTACTTCGGCTACCTGCTGGCGCCCTTCGGGTTCTCATCCGCCTTCACGACTCTCGGCGTCGCAGCCGACAACAAGTGGTTCGTCGACGCCGGGGCGACGCTTGGGACCAGCAAGAACTGGGGCTTCGCGACCGGGGCGATCGTGCTCGTCCTCGTCGCGCTGCTGATGAGCATGCGGCTCGAGTCGGCGCTCCTCGTCTTCAGGATCCTGTTCGCGCTCTCGCTCGTGGGGATCGTGGTGTCGATCATCCTGCTGTTGATCCACGGGCGAGGCGATTTCGTCGATTCGGTGGCGAAGTTCGGCGGCAACTACGACAAGATCATCGCCGACGCGCACAAGGCGGGCTACTCCGGCGGCGGTGGCTTCGACTTCAAGAACACGATCCTGGCGATGCCGCTCGCCTTCGCCTCGTTCGGCTACGCGATCGTGACGGCGTACGCGGGTGGCGAGGTGCGCTCGCCGCGCAGTTCGGGGAGGCGGGCGATGTTGTGGTCGCTGCTGATCTCGGGCGTCCTCGTGGCGTTGCTCATGGGGCTCGCGAGCCACACCTTCGGCAACGACTTTCTCGGCTCGGCCACCTTCCTCTCGAACAACGGCGACCCGGCCTACCCGTTCGGTTCGCCCTCGTTCTTCTTCTTCTACGTCTCGATGCTGACGAGCTCCAGTTTCCTGATCGGCCTGATCAGCTTCTCGTTCATCATCGCCTTCATCGTCGCGCTGCCGGCGACGTTCCTGATCGCCACGCGCGATCTGTTCGCGTGGTCGTTCGACCGGATCCTCCCGAGCCGCGTGTCGGAGGTGAACGAGAGGTCGCGCTCGCCGCTGGTCGCCAACGCGATCGTGCTCGTGGCGACGCTGATCTACCTCGCGCTGATCGTTTACGGCTCGTCGAAATTCCTCGAGATCTTCTTCACCGCCGGCATGGCGGAGCTGCTGACGTTCATGGTCGTCGCGCTCTGCGCGATCTGGTTCCCGTGGCGGCGGAAGGCGCTCTACGACGCCTCGCCGGTCAAGCGCTCGATCGCCGGGATCCCCGTGCTGGCGATCGTCGGCCTCCTGGCGCTGGGGGTCTACGTGCTCTTCTTCTATCCGCTCGCCACCAATGACACCCTGGGAGCGAACACGACCACCGGGTGGGTCGCGACGGCGATCATCGCGGGCATCGGCATCCTGATCTACCCGATCTCGTACCTGATCAACAAGGCGCGCGGGGTCGACCTCAGCCTCGCCTACAAGGAGCTTCCGCCCGAGTAGTGTTCGGCCGCAAGGAGCCGCGTACTCGCATCTTCTTCGCGACGGACGTCCACGGCTCGGACCAGTGCTTCCGCAAGTGGCTGAACGCAGCCAGGGTGTACGACGCCCAGGTGCTCGTGATGGGCGGTGACATCACCGGCAAGATCATCGTCCCGCTGGTCGGAAACGGCGACGGCGTCTGGCGGGGGGAGATCTTCGACGAGCCGGTCGAGGCCCGCGAGGGCGACGAGCTGGAGGCATTGCAGAAACGGATCCGCACCATGGGTCGCTACGACGTGCTGCTCAGTCCAGAGGAGAAGGCACAGGTCGACACCCACCCGCACGGGGTCGATGCCCTCTTCCACCGTGCGATGCGGGAAAGCCTGGAGCGCTGGGTGGCGCTCGCCGAAGAGCGCCTTCGCGGCTCGGGTATTGGTTGCTACATCATGCTCGGGAACGACGATCACGAGGATCTGGCCGAGATGCTGCGTGGCTCGGACGTGGTCGTCTACGCCGAGGACGCGATTGCGCAGCTTCCAGGCGGCTTCGAGCTGGCCTCGTTTGGCTACTCGACTCCGACACCCTGGGATTCGCCCCGCGAGCTCCCCGAGGACGAGATGGCGATACGGATCGAAAGGATCGTCGCGTCCGTCCACGATCCCGAGCACGCCATCTTCAACTTCCACTGCCCGCCGTACGGGACGCACCTCGACCAGGCGCCCAAGCTCGACGCCGAGCTGCGGCCTCAGGTCGACGCGGCCGGACTGAAGATCGGGCCGGTCGGCTCGACCGCCGTTCGCGAGGCGATAGAGCGAACCGGGCCGCTTCTCGGCCTGCACGGACATGTGCACGAGTCGCCCGGGGCGCAGAAGCTTGGGCGCACGGTCTGCGTCAACCCAGGGTCGGAGTACGTCGATGGAATCCTGCGCGGTGCGATCGTCGACCTCGACCGATCCAAGGGCGTCCGTCGCTGGCAGATCGTGCAGGGTTAGGAGGCGTTATGGCCGAGATTCTGTGGGTGAACCCCGTCGGTACCGGAGACTTCGACGCCGACACGGTCGAGCTGATCGAGGCGGTGCGGTCGGCGCGGCACGAGCCCCGGGTACGCCATCTCGAGGAGGGGCCGCCTCACCTCGAGTACCACCTCTACGAGCACGAGGCGCTCACTCCCATGCTCGCGCTGATGCGCGAAGCGGAGGAGGACGGTTGCGGCGCCGGAGTCATCGGCTGCTTCTACGACGGAGGTTTGCGCGAGCTTCGCGAGGCGCTGCGGATGCCGGTCGTCGGGATGGCTGAAGCGAGCCTCCTCCTCGCATCCACGCTTGGGCACCGCTTCACGATCATCGTCGGTCGCCGCAAGTGGATCCCGAAGATGAGCGACAACGTCGTTCTCTACGGCCTCGACCGACGGCTTGCCTCGTTTCGCTCGGTCGAGATGGGGATCCCGGAGGTGCTCGAGGATCCGGACGGCTTCTTCGACCGCGTTCTCGAGGAGGGACGGCGAGCGGTGAGCGAGGACGGAGCCGAGGTCATCGTGCTTTCCGAGATCGCGAGCCCGGCCTTCTGGGAGCGAGCCCGTGCGGAACTGCCGGTTCCGCTCGTCGATCCCGGCGTTGCCTGCTGGAAGTGGGCCGAGCTCGTGGCGGATCTCTATCTCCAGCTCGGCCTCGCCCACTCGAAGGTGTACGGCTACGAGGCACCCCCATCTGCCCGATCGCTGCGGTGAGCCAGGAGCTGCTCGACGAGGGGGTCGCGCTCGTCGAAGCGGCGGCAGCGGACGACCTGATGCTGCGTCTCCTGGGCGGCGCGGCGATCATGCTCCACTCGGGCGTCAACAGCTACCGGCAGCTGGGCGATCTGGACGCGGTCGTCAGGCAGGAAGATGCGCGAGCGATCGGGGCGACACTTCGCGGTCGCGGATACGAGCCGGAAAGCCGCTTCAACGCGCTCCATGGCGACCGTCGCCAGATCTTCCACGGGCCGAAAGGCAAGCTCGACGTGTTCGTCGAAGTGTTCGAGATGTGCCACCGGATCGCGCTCGGGCGGCGGCTGCTCCTGGACTCGCCGACGCTGACCGTAAGCGACCTCCTCCTGACGAAGCTGCAGGTCGTCGAGCTGAATGCCAAGGATGCCGAGGACGCCGCGGTGCTGTTACGGGCGCACGAGTTCGGGCACGGCGAAGGAGACCGAGTCAACCTCGACTACGTCACCGCGCTGGCCGCCGACGACTGGGGCCTGTGGCGGACGCTCACCGGCACGCTCGAGCGGCTCGAGCAGCTCCAGCCCGATGTCGCCCCGAAGGTGCGCGGGCTGCGCCACGAGCTGGACGAGGCTCCGAAGACCCGCCGATTCCGCCTGCGGGCGAGGGTGGGTGAGCGCAAGCGCTGGTACGAACTGCCCGACGAGGTCGGGTGAAACGGACTCGAGAGGAGGCGCTGTGGGCCAGATCACCACCGAGACCGACGCCGACGACTTCCTGCGCGGAGCGAACTTCATGAGTGCCTCTGGCGGCGGCGACCCGGTCGTCGAGCGCGGTCAGCTGCACGAGGACGTTCGTGACGGGCTGAACATCGGCTGGCGGCCGCTCGAAGACCTCCAGCCCGACGAGATCCTGTTCTCGGTCTGCTACAGCGGCTCGATCGCGCCCGAGAGCTTCGACGATCCCGAGGAACGGGCGCAGGCACTCGGCGGCGGCAAGGTGCACGAGCGACCGTTCGTCGAGGCGGTGCGGTTGCTGGAGCAGGAGCTGGGTGTGCGCTGCGGCGGGCTCGTCTCGATCGAGATCGGTGGCATCAACTCCGGAGCGATCCTGAGCGCGGCCGCGCGGCTCGAGCTGCCGCTGATCGACGGCGACTACGCCGGCCGCGCGATCCCGGAGCTTCACGCGACCGCCCCGCACATGCACGGCGCGCAAGTGCTTCCCTTCGCCTGCGTCGACCACTTCGACAACCGGGTGATCATCCGGTCGTCGCCCTCGAACGCCTGGGCGGAGCGGATCTCCAAACATCTAGCGCTCTCCTCACTGGGGCTGATCGCCTGCGCCTTCGCCGCCCTGCCTGCCGCACGCGTGGCCGAGATCTACGTGCCGCTGACGATGTCCGAGTGCCTCGCCCTCGGGCGCGCGATCCGCGAGGCGCGCGAGGCCGGGGACGACCCGGTCTCGGCCGCTGCGGACGCCGTCGGCGGCGCGGTCCTGTTCCGGGGCGCCGTCGTCGGACGGAACTGGTCCAACACGGGCTACATGGAGGGCACGCACGAGCTTGAGGGGAGCGGCGAGTTCGCCGGCCACCGCCTGAAGGTCTGGTTCCGCAACGAGAACCACGTCAGCTGGCTCGACGGCGAGCCATGGGTGGCCAGCCCGGACCTGATCGAGTTCTGCGACCCGGCCACCGGCGAGCCGCTCGTCAACACCTACCTCGAGCTGGGGCAAGACCTCGCGGTCGTGGGCCGCCGCCGCCGCGACCAGTTCGACTCGCCGGCCGGCCTCGAGACTCTCGGCCCGCGGCACTTCGGCTTCGACCTCGACTTCCGCGGGATCGAGCAGCTAGTCACGTGATCAAGGCGGCAACAGAGCTCCTGCAGGCATTCGCGCGCTCTGACCTCGAATCGATCGAGCGCCTCTGCGCCGACGACGTCCTGCTCGTTGGCACCGACGACGGCGAGGTCTGGGAGAGCCGTGACCACGTCCTCGCGGCGTTCCGCGGTGCCTTCGACCTCGAGGTCGAGTGGGCCGCGCCACCGCGGGCCGGACCGGGCTGGCTCTACGGCAACGCGGTGTTCACCGCGCCGGACGGGTCGACGACCGCGGTGCGAGTGACGATGGTCTTCCGCGGAGACGTACTTGCCCACGCCCATTACTCCGTCGCAGCGTGAGCGAGCACCGGCTGGATGACCGGCAACCGCACGCGTTCTGGGACAACGCGCTCCCGCCGCGGCTCAGCATCGTGGCCGGCGACAGCGTTGTGTTCGAGACGCTGGAGGGCACCGGCCAGATCACCCCGGACTCGCCCGATGAGGCGCTGGCCGAACTGCGGGCCGAGCTGATCCATCCCCTGACCGGGCCGGTGTGGATCGACGGCGCGATGCCCGGCGACACGCTCGAGGTCGAGGTCGTCGCGCTCCGGCACAAGGGCTGGGGCTGGAACGGCGTCATCCCGGGTTTCGGGCTGCTAGGGGACGAGTTCGACGGGCCGTACCTCCACCACTACTCGCTGGAAGCGGACGAGTGCCTGTTTGCGGACGACATCCGCATCCCGTACGAGCCGTTCTGCGGAGTGATGGGCGTCGCGCCGTCGGAAGAAGGGCGGTTCGACACGGCTCCGCCGCGCAGGAACGGCGGCAACGTCGACATCCGCCATCTGACCGCCGGGGCTCGCGTCCGGCTCCCGGTGCTCGTAGAGGGCGCGTTGTTCTCCTGTGGGGACTGCCACGCCGCCCAGGGCGACGGCGAGGTCAACGGCACCGGCATCGAGTCGCCGATGGAGGTGACGCTGCGCTTCCAGCTGCATTCGGGACTCGAGACTCCGGAGCTCCGGTTCACGACGCCGGCGCCGCTCGCCCGCGCCGACCGAGACACCTGGTTCGCGACGACCGCGCACGGCTCCGACCTGTTCGCGAACGCGCAGCAGGCGATTCGCCACATGCTCGACCACCTCATCGCCGAGCACGGCCTCACCAGGGAACAGGCCTTCTGCCTCTGCGGCGCCGCGGTCGATCTCCGGATCAGCGAAATCGTGAACGAGCCGAACTCGATCGTCTCGGCCTACCTTCCGCTCTCGATCTTTCGGTGATCTTCGGTGTCGACCACCTGGTGTTCTGCGGCCGGCAGGCCGACCTCGCGCGCCTGCGTCCGCGACTGACGGCCGCCGGCTTTGTGCCAGTGCCCGGACGGCTGCGCTTCGACGAGATCGGCGCGCACAGCGAGAGCGTCGCCTACGGCGGCGGCGGATTCGTGGAGGTGGTGTACGAGGTCGAGCGCGGCAAGGCACCGCGGGCCTGGTTCGACGGACCCGTCCCGCGGCTGATTGGGCTCGGCGTTTCCTCGGACGAGTTCGAGCGCGATACGGCGGGATGGGAGTGGACGATGGAGGAGGAGCTGATGCTCGAGGACGGCTCCACGCTCCGGATTCACGCGGCTGGCCCGCACGAACACCTGTCGGAGCTGTACGTATTCGCGATGGACCGCCCGGATCGGGAGCTCGATCACCCGGGGCTGGGAGCCACGAGCCAGCTCGTAGCGCTCACGTTCTCGGGCGTGGGGTCCGACGAGTGGCGGCAGCGGCTGCGGCGCTGGCTCGGCTCCTCGGATGCGATCGGCGATGTGCAGCTCCAGTTTCTCGACGGAGAGGGAACTGTGTTCGTAACGCCGACGTTCCGGGTCGCGTCGGCGGCCGGAACCGTCCCGCTCGCCTGCGGCGCGATCGAACTTCAGGTCGCGAGCGGATAGGCCAGCTGGCGATCGCCGAGGCGGTCGCCGAAGGCGGGCTCGAGATCCCAGCTCTGCCAGCGCTCGGGCACCAGCCGAAGGGTGATGTCGTCTCCCTCGGCGAGGAGTCCGCCGAGTGCCGGGTCTGCCATTCCTTTCTCCGTTACGAAACGCTCGTGAATGCGCTTGTTGAGAGCGAGCGCCTCCTCGCCGTGAACGACCTCGACCGTGCCGGTCGCAGCGACGCCTCGGAAAACGGCACCCCGCTCGTCGACGAGGATTGACGCGCGCGGGCGCGCCGCCGCGTTGCGACCCTTGCGGCTGTCCCGCCCGGTCGGAACGAAGAAGGCGCCGTCCGTCCAGAGGAACCAGATCGCTGTGAGATAAGGCGCGCCGTCCGGGTCGAGCGTCGCAAGTACGGCAATCCGCCGGTCGGCGAGGAATGCGTCCCGCTTCACCACCAGCGCGAGCGCGCGGTGGTGAGAATCTCGAACCCGTCGTTCGAAACCAGGCCGTTGTGCTCGAACATCGCGCCGCCGATCGTGGGATGTCCGAGCAGGATCTCGACGGCGAGGTACATCCCAGGCTCGATCGGGTCCTCGACGTTCGGCATCAACCACGGCCCCTCCCACATCAGGCCGAGGCCGTGTCCAACGGCCGGGAAGCCTTCCATCTCCGGTTCCTCCGTCGGGATCGAGGCCACCATCGGCGACTGCGCCAGCCACTCCTCGCCGACCCGGTAAACGGCATCGGCAGTCATTCCCGGACGGATCGCGGCGCAGATCGTCTCGACTCCTTCGATCACCGCCTCCAGGAGCCGGCGCTGTTCCGGTGCGGGATCGTCTCCGACGCAGCGGGAGCGAGCGAAGTCGAAGAAGTAACCGCCGTACGAGCCGTAGCAGTCGACGTGGAACAGGTCTCCCGGCCGGAACTGCCGTGTCGCGTCCGCGGAGGGAAGCCGAGCGTGCGTGTACTGGTGCGACCACGGCCCGGACGCGCACGCCGCGTCGTACAGCACGCCTCCACCCGCGATCAGCGTCTGCGCGCCTGCGGCCATCGCGTCGGCCTCGGTTGCACCTTCCACCACGGCGTCTACCAGCGCTTCCAGCGTGCTGTTTCCGAGCGCGCACGCTCGCCGGATCAGCTCCTGTTCGGCTGGGCTCTTGATCAGGCGCAGTTGCTCGACCAGCGTGTCCGCCCGCACGAGCTCGGCGTCCGGGAGTCGCTCTGCGAACCCGAGCCAGGCCGCCGCGGTCATGTAGCTCGCCCCTACGACTGCGAGCCGGCCGCGCTCGAGCCCTCCGGCCCGGACCGCGTCGGCCACGGCGTCGACAACCTGGATTGTCGGGCGCACGTCATCGGCGATCACGAGGTCCCGCCGCCACCACGGCACGTCGACGATGACGGTCGAGGGGCCGTCGACCGGCAGTACGACGACACCGTGGGCGCGAGCGGAACCGATCCCCGCCTCGTCGCCCATGTACGGCTGCTGCGAGTAGTGGTTCGCCAGGTAGAGCACGTCGGCGCTCATGTCCATGAAAGCGCCGCCACGCGACCAGACGACGGCGGCATCGAACCCGGCCGCAGCGGCGGCTTCCCGCGCGCGTGTCTGCCGCTGCCTGAACTCCTCGGGAGGGATGGCCGTCCAGGGATCGAAGTGGCTGGTCGATCGGACGGCGGCTTCTGTCACGAGCGGCTACTCCCCCAAAGCGCTTTGACTCCGCAACGCTACCGTGCTCCGGCGCGCGGGGCAAACGCTCTCGCCTGACCACAGGCCAGCCTATGTGCTACAAGTAGCTCATGACGACCGTCGGCATACGTGAATTGCGACAACGGGCGAGCGAGCTTGTCCGGCGCGTGGAGGCGGGCGAGACGATTGAGGTGACCGATCGGGGCCGGCCGGTCGCGCTGCTCACGCCCGTACCCGAGGCCGGGCCGCTGCAACGTCTTCGCGCGGCTGGCGACGTCGTCGCGGCGAAGGGCGATTTCGCGGACGTGCCGGCGCCGATTCCTCTCGAGCCCGGGCAGGAGCCGCCGTCGTCGGTGCTCGAGCGGTTGCGGCGCGATGAGCGCTGAGCGCGCCACCTACCTGGACTCGTCGGCGATCGTAAAGCTCGTCGTCGTCGAGCCTGAGTCGGCGGCCCTACGCAGATATCTGCGCAGGCGCCGCCCCCTCGTGTCGAGTGCGCTTGCCCGAGCCGAAGTGACGAGAGCGATGCTGCCGCTTGGCGATGAGGCGTTGCGGCGCAGTCGAGAAGTGCTAGCGCGGATCGAACTCATACGTATCAGCGACCGCATACTTGGCGCGGCCGGGATACATGAACCCGTCGAGCTTCGCACGCTTGACGCGATCCACCTGGCCACTGCGGCGGCATTGGGCGCGGACCTCGCCCGCATCGTCACGTATGACGCGCGCTTGCGCACGGCTGCCGAAGCGACCCGGTACGCAGTCGCGGCGCCTCGCTGACGCGAGCCCCGTGCGGTGGCCGGGCAAGCTCGGGCGCAGCAGCACGAACGGTCTCGCCAGTACCGTCTCCGGTGTGAACGAGGAGAGCCGGATCCGAGGCGGCGCCGATCACGTGCTCGTCCGTCTGACGCAGATTGGCGCGGATCCACACGACGACGCCGACACACGCGCCGGCAAGGCACTTCTCGTGCTGATCTCGGTGCTGATCCTGCCCGTCTCCGCGCTCTGGTCGGCCCTCTATCTCGCGTTCGGGTCGCCGGTGGGCTGGGTGCCGCTCGGGTACTTCGTGGTCCTGCTGGCGTCGATCGTCGTCTTCTCGCGCACACGGAACTTCGGCCGGTTCCTGCTCGTCGGCCAGGTCGCGATCCTGCTGGCTCCCACGCTGTCGATGATCCCGCTGGGGGGCTTTCTCGACGCCGGCGGGGTCGGGCTGTGGGGGATCCTGGCGCCGCTGGGGGCGCTGGTGTTCAGCGACGTCCGGCAGGCGGTCCGTTGGTACATCGCGTGGGTGCTCGTATTCCTCGGCTCGGGGATCGCCGGGGAGCTCCTGGGCGGCGTGTCGCCGACCGTCCCTAGGTGGTTCACGTCCACGATGCTCGCCCTGAACGTGACGGTGGGCGGCACGATCGTGTTCACGCTCCTGGCCGTGTTCGCGCGCCAGCGCCGGGACGCGCTCGCGGCCCTGCGAGAGGAGCAGGCGAAGGCCGAGGGTCTGCTGCTCAACATCCTGCCGAGGTCGATCGCCGACAGGCTCAAGGCGGAGACGCAGACGATCGCCGACCAGATCGGCTCGGCCTCGATCCTGTTCGCCGACGTCGTCGACTTCACGCCGCTCGCGGAGCGGCTGCCGCCGGCCGAGGTCGTCGGCCTGCTCGACCATCTGTTCAGCCACTTCGACGTGCTCGCCGAGCGGTACGGGCTCGAGAAGATCAAGACGATCGGCGACTGTTACATGGTCGCCGCGGGAGTCCCCTCACCCCGGCCCGACCACGCCCGCGCGCTCGCCCTGATGGCGCTGGACATGCAGACGGCGATGCGCTCGGTCGATGAGGTCGGGCATCTCGGGCTCGAGCTGCGCATCGGGATCAACTCTGGCCCCGTCGTAGCCGGCGTGATCGGTCGGAAGCGCTTCCTGTACGACCTCTGGGGCGACGCGGTGAATACCGCGAGCCGCATGGAAACCCACGGGACGTCGGGGCGGATCCAGATCACGTCGGCGACGAAGGAGCTGCTCGAGGACGAGTTCATCTGCGAGCCACGGGGGAGGATCTCTGTCAAGGGCAAGGGGGAGATGGAGGTCTGGTACCTCGTCGGTCGCCGGCGGGAGCCGGCCTCGGCTGGTGCCCATGCCGAGCCGGGCCGGCCGTCAGAGGTGGTGCCGGGCGCCTAATCCGCATCAACGCTCGGTCTCGTCGATGGAGGGCGCCTCCGCATACTCGTCGTCGCTGACGTGGCGGCCCCAAGCAACCACGTTTCCTTGCTCGTCCGCCTGCTGCATGGCGATGTGGCTCATCAACCGTGTAGGGGAAGCGCCGTGCCAATGATCCTCGCCCGGCTCGAAGACGACACGGTCGCCGGGACGGATCACCTCGACCGGGCCACCGTGGCGCTGGCAGAGCCCCAAGCCCTCGGTGACCCAGATCGTCTGCCCGTGCGGGTGCGTGTGCCACGCCGTGCGTGCGCCCGGCGTGAAGTGGACAGCGCTGGCGGCGACCCGCGACCCTGCGGACGGAACCGCGATCGTGTCGAGGTAGACCGAGCCGGTGAACCAGTCGCTCGGGCCCGAATTCGTGTCCAGGCTGTTTCTCGTGATGTCCATCGATTGCTCCTTTCGTTGCGGGCGAGGCTGGTCTGACAGTGACGCTCTGGGAGCGAAGCGCCGTTGAGCTCCAGAGTCTGATCGCGCGGCATGAGGTGTCCGCGGTCGAGGTCGTGACGGCGTTCCTCGATCGGATTGCCGCGGTGAATCCGAGGGTGAACGCGATCGTGACGCTCGTGCCGGAACGCGCCCTCGCGGAAGCTGCCGCTGCCGACCGCGCGCCCATGCCAGGGCGGCTCCTGCACGGCTTGCCGATCGCGATCAAGGATCTCGTCGATACGGCAGGCATCCGCACGACGTATGGCTCACCGCGGTACGCCGACCACGTGCCGGACGCGGACGCATGGCTCGTACGACGTCTGCGCGACGTCGGCGCGATCGTCCTCGGCAAGACGAACACGCCCGAGTTCGGCGCCGGCTCGCAGACATTCAACCCCGTCTTCGGCGTCACGCGGAATCCGTACGACCTGTCGCGGACGGCGGGTGGATCGAGCGGCGGTGCCGCTGCGGCCGTCGCCGCCGGCATGCTGCCGTTCGCCGACGGCAGCGATCTCGGCGGCAGCCTTCGGAATCCGGCGAGCTTCTGCAATGTCGTCGCGCTGCGGCCGACACCCGGTCGCGTGCCCGACCCGGATCGCAACGATCTCTGGGAGCCGCTGTCGGTCGTGGGCCCAGTCGCGCGCACGGTCGCCGACGCTGCTCTGCTGCTCGGCGCGCTCGCCGAGCCGCTCTCCGTGCCGCTCGCGCTCGGCGCGTGGCCGCGTCCCGACCCCGTTGCGCATGTCGCGGGCAAGCGCATCGCGTGGAGTCGAGACCTCCGCGGCCTGCCGGTCGACCCGGCCGTAACGACTGCGCTGGAGGAAAGGCGCCCGGTGTTGGCCGAGCTTGGCTGCGAGGTCGTCGAGGCGGAGCCGGAGCTGAGGGCGGCCGACGAGGTCTTTCGTGTCCTGCGCGCACTCGGCTTCGTACGGCGATACGGGGAGGAGGTGCGCGCGCACCGGGACTCTGTGAAGGAGACGATCGTGTGGGACGTCGAGCAGGGACTCGCGCTCGACCCGGGACGTATTGCACGCGCGCAATCCATGCGGAGCGAGCTCTTCCGGGGCATGGCGGCCTTCCTCGAGCGCTACGACGCGCTTGCGCTCCCGGCAAGCCTCGTGCCGCCGTTTCCGGCCGAGCAGGAGTGGGTCGACGAGATCGCGGGCGTTCGGCTCAATACCTACATCGATTGGATGCGCGCGTGTACCCGGATCTCCGTCACCGCACATCCCGCGATCTCGATCCCGTTCGCATTCACGCCGGACGGCCTGCCGGTGGGCCTGCAGCTGGTCGGCCGCTACGGGGACGAGCGCGGGCTGCTCGAGCTCGCTGCCGGGATCGAGGCCGCGGTCGGCGCCTCGCGGCGGCGCCCGCAGCTCCCGGCGCGCTCTTGACCTTGGTTGCCGGGAGGAGGAATATCGGCCCCTCGGGGGAGCGGCGCTGGTCGTGGCTGGCGTCATCGGTCGGAAGCGGTTCCTGTACGACCTCTGGGGCGACGCGGTGAACACCGCGAGCCGCATGGAGTCCCACGGGGCATCGGGGCGGATCCAGATCACGCCGGCGACGAAGGAGCTGCTCGAGGACGAGTTCATCTGCGAGCGGCGGGGGAGTATCCCCGTCAAGGGCAAGCGCGAGATGGAGGTCTGGTACCTCGTCGGTCGCCGAGCGAACGCTGCCGCCGGACCCCACCGCGATTCACAGCCGGTCCGGCCGTCGGAGACGTTACCGGGCGCCTGAGCCGGTCAGTCTCCGGAGAGCGCGCGCTCGAGGGCGGCTCGGTCGAAGGGGCCGCCGTGCGTCTCGAGGAGATGCTCCACCGGCAGCGCGAGCAGCGGGCGCAAGCCGTCAACGACCTGCTGGCGCGTCACTCCGGCGCGAAGCCAGCGGGGATTGATCTGAGGGCCGTCGCCGAAGTCGGCCAGCGTGTCGCCGGCGACGACTGCACGATGGCTCTCGACCCAGAGCACCAGGTCGTTGGGCTTCTGTCCGGGGAACGCCTGGACGCCGATCGGCAATCGATCACCGGCGGAGTACCAGTGCGCATTGCCAGTCTCACCATCGACGAGCCAGCGCACGTCCGGGCTGATCCAGCCTTGGTCGACGGTGACGCCGTACGTCCGCAGGATGTCTTCTGCCGTATCGGGCAGCGGCGTGTAGACCGGTACGCCGAGCCGCTCGACCAGGCTCTGCGCGTCGCGCTCGTGCCACGGCGCCGTGAGCACGACGGCCGTCTCCCGGTCGGCCGCGACCTGTTCGATCTCCGACGGGGCGCCGAGCGGGTCGAAGAGCAGCAGCCGCTCCCCGTCGTCGATCGCGTACGACGAGACGCTCTTGTCCCACGGTTCGGTTGGCTCCCACTCGGGGTGCGGTGCCTGCCAGTGCCACAAGCCGGGGCGAAGTTCGTGCACCGCCCGATCCTATTCGCCGCCGGGCTGTGCGCGCGTCGCCGGTCTCGCGGTGGCGGTCAGTGGAAGCGCCGAGTCCTTGCCGACAGAATGAGAGCAGGAAGCAGATGACCGCGGTCAAGACGTTCGGCCCCGTCGACGAGCGGAGCCTGAAGCAGCTCGAGCGCTGTATGGAGGCGGGCGACGCCGAGTTCGGCGTGCTCTGCGCAGACCACCACCCGGGCTACTCGCAGCCGATCGGCGGCGGCATCGCCTACGAGGGCTACGTCTCGCCGTCGGGTGTTGGCTACGACATCGGCTGCGGCAACAAGGCTGTGCGCACGGAGCTGACTCGCGAGGATCTGAATGCGCTCGGCGGCCTCGAGACCGTGATGGGCGAGATCAGGCGCCGCATCTCGTTCGGTGTGGGCGTGCCGGCCCAGGAGCGCGTCGACCACGCGGTGCTCGACAAGATCCGCAACGCCGACTTCGCGCCGCAGCGGTCGCTCGTGCAGCTGGCGGAGTCGCAGCTCGGCACGGTCGGCTCGGGGAACCACTACGTCAACGTGATGGTCGACGAGAAGGGCCGGATCTGGGTTGGCGTCCATTTCGGCTCGCGTGGCTTCGGGCACAAGACCGCCTCGGGCTTCCTGGCCATTGCCGAGGGCAAGCGCTTCGGCGAGCGGGCGGTCGAGGGCGAGATGGATTCGCCGCCGGTCCTGTTCGAGGCTGGCTCCGGGCTCGGTGAGGCCTACATCTCCGCGATGGAGCTCGCCGGCGAGTACGCGTACGCCGGCCGCGACGCCGTGGCTGACAAGGCGCTCGAGATCGTGGGCGCCGAGGCGGTGCACGAGGTGCACAACCACCACAACTTCGCGTGGCGGGAGGAGCACTTCGGCCGCATGTACTGGGTGATCCGGAAGGGCTGCACGCCGGCCCGGCCGGGCCAGGAGGGCTTCGTGGGCGGCTCGATGGGCGACGACTCGGTCATCCTCGAGGGCGTCGAGTCCGTCGAGAACGAGCAGGCGCTCTTCTCGACCGTGCACGGTGCAGGCCGTGTGATGAGCCGCTCGCAGGCGGCCGGCCGAGTGCGCCTCCGGACCGTCTACGCCTGCTCGGTTCGGGACTGTGGGTTCTCGGTTCCGGCGAAGGGCTACTCGGGCCAGACCTGCCCGGACCACCCGCCCGCGAAGATGCGGAAATGGAAGACCGAACAGGTCGTCCGGCCGGGTGTTGTGGACTGGCCGACCGTCCAGGCACGCTTGCGCGAGCAGGGCATCGTGCTCGTCGGCGGTGGGGCGGACGAGGCGCCGGAGGTATACAAGCGCCTGCCCGAGGTGCTCGCGGCCCACGGCGACACGATCCAGGTCAAGCACACGCTGCGCCCGCTCGGCGTCGCGATGGCGGGCCGGGACGTCTTCGACCCCTACAAGGACTGAGGGCGGCGAGCTAGCAGGAGCTCGACGCGGCGCGCTGTGCCTCGGCCACCGCCTGCTCGAGCGTCAGCCCTACGCCGGCGCTCCGCTCGGCCTCATACGCCACACCGAGGCGCTCGCGGGCCCCCGACATCAAGCGCTCGTAGCGTTGCCGTTCGGTCAGGATCATCCGGAACCCGAGCCGGCGTTCCTGGTCTTGGGCGATTCCCCAGAGGCGTGCGGCCGCTCGGTCGTCGCCCTGCTGCAGCAGGGCGCACGCGATACCGGCGACGCAGTAGATCTCCACGCGCCGACTGCCGGTTGCGACGGCGTACTCCATTGCTTCGGCGAAGTGGTGCAGCGCCGTTTCAGGATCAGAACGGTCCAGTGAGAGGTCTCCAAGGCTGTGCAACGTGCTCGTCAGCTGCTGGTGGAAGCCGAGCGCTCGCGCGCGCGTGACCGTTTCTTCGAGTACGCGCTCACCGTCGTCGTAGTCGCCGCGATCCCGGTACGCGTCGCCGAGCCAGTGGAGCTCCGTAAGGAGTAGGGCCTCGGCGCCGGCCTGCTCGAACAGCGGGATCGCCTGCTCGTGGTAGGCGATAGCGCCGTCGAAATCGCCCCGGCGCCACGCGACGCTCGACAACCAGCTCAACGCCGCACCGAGCTCGTGCGGATCGTCCTGTACGCGGCGCAATTCGAGCGCCTCGCGCCAGAACCTCTCCGCTGCGTCGACGTCGTCGTGCGTGTAGTACGCGATTCCCCCGGCTGCGACGAGTGCCGCCGCGCGCACGTCGAACGCGAGAGTCGGGTCGTCGACGGGCGCCTTCTCGAGCCAGTACGCGGCGTCGCGATACTGCGCCCGGTTCAACCAGAACCGCCAGAGGGCCGCCCCGAGGCGGAGCACGCCTTCGCGCCGGCCGTCATCGAGTAGCCCGGCGAGCGCAGCGCGAAAACTCGGCAGCTCCCGCTCGAAGCTGTCGAGCGACTCCGTGCTCAAGTCACGCAACCCCGACAGCCGCTCCCGTGCGTCGAGCTCTTCCGCGATACCCAGGAAGTGGTCGTCGTGGCGACGACGCAACGAGGACGCATCCGGGAGATCGTGGAGCTTCTCCAGCGCGAGCGCTCTGATCGTTCCGAGCATGAAGAAGCGCCCGTCTTCGCCGTGGCCCAGCAGGCTCTTGTCGACGAGCGACTGCAGGACGTCGAGCTCGGCGGAACAGACCGCTTCCGCCGCCTCGAGCTCGAAGCTCCCGGGGAAAACGGCCAGTCGCACGAACAACCGCTGCTCGTCGCCCGTGAGGAGCCGATAGCTCCACTCGACGGTCCCGCGCAGCGTGCGCTGCCGCTCAGGTGCATCGTGCGCACCAGACGTCAGCAGGTCGATGCTGCGACCGAGCCGCTCGAGGATCTGTGCGGGTCTGAGCACCTTCACCCGCGCGGCAGCGAGCTCGACCGCGAGTGGAAGCCCGTCGAGTCGCTGTGCGATCTGGCGCACCGCAGCATCGGGCTCGAACCGCGGCTCCAGCTGCCGTGCGCGTTGCGTGAAGAGTGCCGCTGCGTCGTCGAGTGGGAGTGTCGGCACCGGAAACTCCTGCTCGGCTGCGATATTGAGGCGGCTTCGGCTCGTGGCGAGGATGCGCGCGTCGATCCCGGCGACAACGCCTGCCGCGTCAGGAAGCAGCTGCTCGAGGTTGTCGAGTACGAGCAGCGTGCGCTTGCCCGTCAGGAACTCGTGTAGATCGTCAGGACCGCCGACGACCCGCGCGATCGTCGGCTCGATCAAATGCGGATCCCGCACCGCGGCAAGCGAGACGAACCACACGCCGTCGCCGTATTGCTCCAGGCTCTCGGCGGCGGCTTGCAACGCGAGCCGAGTCTTGCCCGACCCGCCGGGGCCTGTGAGCGTGACGATGCGGTGCGTGTCGAGTAGAGCGAGCACGTCGGCAAGCTCCTCCTCTCGCCCGACGAACGGGCTGGGCTGGACGGGCAGGTTCGTCTGGTCGACGCTTCTGAGCGGCGGGAACTCCTCGTCGCCGAGCTGGTAGAGGCGCTCGGGCTCCGCGAGGTCCTTGAGCCGGTGCAACCCGAGGTCGTAAACGCGATCTGCACCGACCAGGTCGCGCGTGGCCTGGGAGAGCAGTATCTGGCCGCCGTGACCGGCGGCGGCGATGCGCGCCGCCCGATGGACGTCGATTCCGACGTAGCCCTCGGCGGTCGTCATCGGCTCACCGGTGTGCAGTCCGATGCGCACTCGAATGGGCCCGTCCGTAAGCGCCTCGCGCGCTGCCGACGCAGCAGCTAGCGCGTCGGTCGCCTTCGGAAACGCAACGAAGAACGCGTCTCCCTCCGTGCCAACCTCGACGCCGCCGTGGCGTGCGAAGGCCTCGCGGAGCACTCGACGGTGCTGCGCGAGCAGGTCCGCGTAGTCGTCGCCGACCTCCCGGAGCAACCGCGTCGAGCCTTCGACGTCCGTGAACAGGAACGTGACGGTGCCCCCCGGCAGCTGACTTTCCACGGCCTGATTGAACCAGCCGGCGCAACTGCCCTACGTCTTGCTCAGTATGCGTATACCCCGC
>Ga0075434_100001084_pt1 | contig 22290 bp, 17 predicted proteins | sample RhiMethybrSRZTD3_FD_75298 | JGI IMG/M metagenome (GOLD analysis project Ga0075434, IMG submission 75298) | Populus rhizosphere microbial communities from Tennessee, USA - Rhizosphere MetaG P. TD hybrid SRZTD3 | ecosystem: Host-associated > Plants > Roots > Rhizosphere > Soil | place: USA... | reverse complement strand
ATGGACGGCCAGGAGCCGGCCGGCCGCCATGGACAAGCCTCAGTCGTCAGCCCAGGACGCCGACGCACAGCGTGCGCGGACGCTGCTCGAGATCAACAACGCCGTGATCTCGAGCCTGACACGGGAAGCTCTCTTCCACGCGATCGCCGACGCGCTGCGCCACATCATGCCGTTCGATCGCACCGCGATCTTCCTTCACGACCCCGACAAGGACGTGCTCCGTCTCTTCATCCTCGAGTCATCGCTGCCGACGTCCTATTTCACCGTCGGCATGGAGATGCCCCAGGAAGCGAGCCACGTCGGCTGGGCGTTCCAGCAGCAGCGCTATCGCGTATGTCGCGACCTCAGCAGCGAGCGTCGATATCCGATGGAAGAGCGCGCCTTCCAAGACGGCGTCCGCTCGTACGTGATGGTGCCGCTCGTCGCCAGGGGCCGGAGCGTCGGTGTCCTGGCCGTCGCCAGCACGACCCCTGGCCAATATTCCGACGCCGACGCGGCCTTTCTCCAGGAGGCGGCGAACCAGATTGGCCTGGCCGTCGAGAACATGAAGGCGTACGAGGCGATCACCACGCTCAACCGCGAGGTTCGAGCGGAGGCCGCTCGCCGCCGCGAGGTCGAAGAGACGCTCCGCGCGGTCGTTGAAGGCACCGCCTCGATGACCGGCAGCGACTTCTTCTACTCGCTGGTGGAGCACCTCGCCTCGGCGCTGCATGTCCGTTACGCCTTCGTGGCCGAGTGTGTCGAGGGGAGGGACGACCGGGTCCGGACGCGCGCGTTCTGGAAGGGCGGGGGCTTCGGAGAGAATTTCGAGTACGACGTCGCCGGCACGCCGTGCATGAGAGTCCTTGAGGGCGAGGTCGGGCACTACGGGAAGGAGGTGCAACGCCTCTTCCCAGACGACCGCGACCTGGTCAAGCTCGGCGCTGAGAGCTACCTGGGAGTCCCCGTGCTCGACCCCTCGGGACCGCTGATCGGCCACCTGGTGATCCTGGACGACCAGCCGATGACGGATCCTTCTCGCGCGCTCGCGATCTTGCGCGTGTTTGCCGCGCGGGCGGGCGCCGAACTGGCCCGCCTGCGGGCTGACGAGCGCCTCCGGGCGGCACTCGCCGAAGTCGAGATGCTGAGGAACCGTCTCCAGGCCGAGAACGTGTACCTTCAGGACGAGATCCACTCCGAGCACAACGTCGACGATATGGTCGGGTCGAGCCCGCCGCTCCTCGAGGTGCTACGCAAGACCGAGCAGGTGGCCCCCACGAATTCGACGGTGCTCGTGTACGGCGAGACCGGCACCGGCAAGGAGCTCATCGCGCGCGCGATCCACAAGCGAAGCCCGCGCGGCGAGCGTCCTCTCGTGAAGGTGAACTCCAGCGCTATCTCGGCCGGTCTGGTGGAGAGCGAGCTTTTTGGTCACGTGAAGGGCGCGTTCACAGGCGCCATCGAAAAGCGCCTTGGTCGCTTTGCGCTCGCTGATCACGGCACGATCTTCCTCGACGAAGTCGGCGAGCTCCCACTCGAGACGCAGGTCAAGCTGCTCCGTGTCCTCCAGGAGCAGGAATTCGAGCCGGTAGGAAGCAACCAGACCGTCCGCGTGGACGTGCGGGTGATCGCCGCGACCAATCGTGACCTGCAGGAGGCCGTGCGCGCCGGGCGGTTCCGCGCGGACCTTTTCTACCGCCTGAACGTATTCCCGCTGCGGGTGCCGCCACTGCGCGAGCGGGCGTCGGATATCCCACAGCTCGCGATGTTCTTTCTCTGGCGCTTCGCCAAGCGGTTCGGCCGCCAGGTCGACACGATCGCCTCCGAGACGATGGACCGGCTCGTGCGCTATCCGTGGCCCGGCAACATCCGAGAGTTGCAGAACGTGATCGAGCGGGCCGTCGTGCTCTCGCGGGGTCCGGCCCTGGAGTTGGACAAGGATCTCCTTCCCGGTACGGCCGGTCTCGGGGCCGAACAGGGCGTTGAGCACCACGCGGAGCGAGGCCGGCCTGTCGACAAGTCCGCCGCTTCGGGGCTCGCCGCCGCCCTGGAGGAGACCGAGCGGGCTCACATCGTGGCCGCGCTAGAGAGAGCCGACGGGGTCATCGAAGGGCCCAGGGGGGCGGCGAAGATCCTCGAGATGCATCCCAACACCTTGCGCAGCCGGATGGAGAAGCTCGGGATCAGGCGCTCGGCCCCCCGACTTTCGTAGGCTCCCCTCGCTCGTTCGTGGTGTCCACGGATCTTCGTGGCGCGCCAAGTCTCCTTCTTCCGGCCGCAGCGCTGAAGGTATCGGAATTTTCAGTACTTCCAGGCCAGCATCGCGAGCTGAGACGCCTAGCACGGAGCTTGCTCTTGTCGAGAGACGTGCTACGGATTGAGCTCCTCGACCGGAAGGACGGCACCGCGACTCTCGAGCTCGCCGGCAGGGTCGTCGGTCCGTGGGTGGAAGAGCTGAGCCGGTCCTGCGAGCGGATCCTGGGTGTCGGCGGCACGCTGAGCGTCGATCTCGGTGGGGTCTCGTTCGTCGACCGACACGGCGTGGAGTTTCTGAAAGCCCTGAGAACGCGGGCTGTGGCGCTGGTCAACTGCTCGCCGTTCGTGGCCGAGCAGCTCAAGGGCTGACGATGAGCCAGGCGATCGACTCGGCCGCCGCGGATTTCGATCTCCTTGGCTCGTTGCGCCGCGGCGAGGTGGGTGCTCTCGCGGCGCTCGCGGAGCGGTACGGTCCGACGATCTACCGACTGGCGTTCGGCATCACGCGGAATCAGGCCGACGCCGAGGAGGTTCTGCAGGACGTGCTTCTCACGCTGGCCCGCAAGAGCGCATCGTTCGAAGGGCGATCCGCCCTCGGGAGCTGGATCTACCGCATCGCTACCAACGCGGCGCTGAACAAGCGCCGCGGCAAGCGCCTCGAGCTCGAGAGGTCCCTCGAGGAGCTCCTGCCGACCTTCGAGGCGGACGGCCATCGAGCCGGCGATCGCACGTACATCCTTGCCGACTGGTCACAGAACCCCGAGGAAGAGCTCCTCGGCGACGAGCGGCGTCGCGTGCTCGAACGGGCGATCGACAGCCTGCCGGACAACTATCGTGCGGTGCTCATTTTGCGGGACGTAGAAGAGCTCACGAACGAGGAGGTCGCTGCCCTCCTCGACGAGTCGGTCTCGTCGGTGAAGTCGCGGTTGCATCGAGCCCGCATGGTCCTGCGCGAAGAGCTCACGCGGGTTTTCGCCGGATCCGCAGCCTCTCTCGGGAGAATCGTCACATCCGCCAACAGTGTCCCAGAGGCAGGAGGAACCCAGCGATGATTACCAGCCATGCGCCGATGCTCGACCTCGCCGGCTCGATTCTCTACCTCGCGGCGCTCTTCGCCGACCAGCCGCGCTCGATCGATCATTACATCGATTACTTCGGGGGCGGGACCGAGCGCGCTTGGCGATCCGAACCGGCCCTGGCGATTCGCCCTGGCTATCTGGGCACGCCCGCCGCGGCCGCGGGAATCGGAACCGATTTGCGAGAGAGGCACCTGACCGCTCTAGGGCGTGAAGCGGCGAGCTGAAGTTTCCGAACCGGCAAACTATCTGAGAGCGCGGTCGCGCCGGCGATCGCGATCGCGTCGTAACTTGGGGATATTTTCGCTGACCCCGAGTGCCCCGATCACCTTGCGGGCATCGACCGGCCTTGATCTCGTCCTCGAACTCCCTCTTAGGCCGCTGGTAGATCGCAGGGCTCTGCGCCTCGCCGATGCCGACATTGACGCTCGCCACCTGCGCGTCGTCGAGCCGGTGGAGCGGGATGAGGGGTAGGGCACCGGCGGATCCCGACGAGCGGGCGCGCTCCCGCGAATCCGGACCCGTCCCCTCAGTGTCTCAGGGAGTATGGCGGAACGTCACGCGATCGGCCGTGTTCTCGCCCGGCGCTCGACGTCGCTCGCGCCGCGGGTTCTCATCGTGGGTGGAGGGTTCGCCGGCGTCACGACCGCCGTCGAGCTGGCGAAGCGGTGTGCGGGCGCCCTGCCCGTCCATATCACCCTCATCAGCGACCGAAACTTTTTCCTCTTCACTCCGATGCTCGCCGAAGCGGCGACCGGCGCGGTCGAGGCGCGGCACGTCGTCTACCCGATCCGTCCCCTCTGCGGCGCGTGGGGCATAGAGTTCGGCGAGATGTTTGTCGAAGCCATCGATCTCGGGCGTCGCAAGCTGGTCGCGCACCACAGCCGGTCCTCGCTCCGGCAGGAGGTTCAGTACGATCGGCTGATCCTGGCGCTGGGCGCGCGCCCCAACGTCGCGGTGGTGCCGGGAGTCGCCGAGCATGCACTCACGTTCAAGGCCGCCGGCGACGCGGTCCAGATCCGCAATCACGTCATCGACCTGTTCGAGGCCGCCGCGCTGACCGAGGACCCGTGGACGCGCCGAAAGCTGCTCACTTTCGTCGTCGTCGGTGCCGGACACGCTGGCACCGAGCTGATGGCGGCCCTCGAAGAGCTGACGCGGGGAATCCTGATTCGCCACTACCCTTCGCTTGCCGCGGAAATGGTCCGCCTCGTGCTGGTGGGAAGCGCGATTCTTCCACAGACGGCGACGAACCTGGCCGCGTACACCAAGGAGCAGCTCCTCCGGCGCGGGATCGAGATCGAGACCTCGCGCGCCACGAACGTGTCGCCCGAGGGCCTGTCGCTCGCCGACGGCCGCCTCATCCCGAGCCAGTCCGTGATCTGGACGGCCGGCAATCGGGTCAACGAAGTCGTCAGCGATCTTGCGCTGCCCAAGACTCGCGACGGGCGACTGAAGGTCAACGAGTTTTTCGAGGTGGAGGGCGCACGTGGTGTGTACGCGCTCGGCGACAACGCCGCCCAGATCGATCCCCACTCGAAGGAACTCTACCCGGCGACAGCGCAAGTAGCGCTCCGCCAGGGTCGCGCCCTCGCGGAGCAGGTCGTCGCAGAGCTCACCGGACGTACGCGACGGCCCTTCGCCTTCCGGCTGCTCGGCGAGATGGTGCCGCTGAGCCGCCGCACCGCCGTCGCCGATCTCCGCGGGCTCAAGCTCACCGGCTTTCCCGCGTGGTTCCTGTGGAAGACCGTTTACATGCTCAAGCTGCCAACGCTCGCGTCTCGCTTCCGCGTGGTGCTCGACTGGACGGTCGAGTTGTTCTTCGAGCGGGACGTCTCCGAGCTGACGGTGGACGGCGAACACGCCACATGACACGAGGACGTCAATGACGAATCTTCCGATCTGGCGCCGGCTCGCCTGGCGACTCGGCGCGAGCTTCCTCCTCCTGACGGCGATCGCCGTTCTGCTCAGCGGTTTTCTGCAGTATCGAGCGCAGGAGCAATGGCTGCGCCAGTCGCTCGGCTCGCTTCTGCTGAACATCGCTCGCACCGGCGCCCTCCTGGTAGACGGCGACCTGCACCAGGCGGTCGTCGCGGCGGCGCGGAGCGACACGCCCGAATACGCAAGTCTCCGGCGCGAGCTCGTGCGCATCCAAGAGACGAATCGACTGGGTGACGCGGTCTACACACTCACTGATGTCCAGGGGGCGACGGCCCGATTCGCGGTCATCAGTAACGGCCAGGTACCGGTGGGTCTCGAGTATCGGCTGGCCCCCGAGATCCAGCCGATTCTGCGCCGGGTCCTGACGGAGGGCGTCCCAGCCTACACGGGCATCTACGTGAGTTCGTCCGGCACCTGGATCACGGCCTTCGCCCCGGTCAAGAACTCAGCCGGCCAGACCGTCGCCGCGCTGGACGTGGACTTCCGGGTCGACGTCTACCTCGGGGAGCTCGCCGCCGTCCGCAGGCGATTTTACCTGCACTCGCTGGCCGGAGCCGTGCTCGCGCTCATCGCCGGCGTTCTGCTGGCGCGACAGATCACGCGGCCCGTCGTTCAGCTCTCGAGCCTGGCCCGCAGCATCGTCGAGGGGCACTTCGCCACGAACGTACGCGTCACCGCTCGCGACGAGATCGGCATGCTGGGCAACGTGCTTCACCTCATGGCCGAGCGGCTCAACGTGTCCCATCGGAGCATGACCGAGGTTCTGGTCCGCGCCCTGGAAGCGCGGGGAGAGGCGACCGGATCGCTTCGACGGCTCGCGGATGCGTCGGCGGCCGTCTCCGAGCACCTAGAGCTATCTCCGACCCAGCGCGAGGCACTGGAGCTCGGCGCTCTACTGCACGACATCGGTGAGATCCGGGTTCCTGAGGCTGTCCTCCAAAAGCCGGATCTGCTGGCGCCTGACGAGCGGGAGATCGTCCAGCGCCATCCGGAATGGGGCGTGGAGCTGCTCGAGACGGTGCCGTTGCTCACGCCTGCGCTGGATGTGGTCGGTGGGCATCACGAGCACTACGACGGCTCCGGGTACCCTCACGGCCTGACCGGAGAGACGATCCCGCTGACGGCCCGGATCTTCGCGGTGGTGGACGCGCTGAACGCGATGACTCACGACCGGCCCCATCGGCGCGCGCGCCTCCTCGCAGAGGCTCTCGGCATCCTGCGCGAGAATGCCGGTAAGCAGTTCGATCCCCGGGTCGTGGATGCGGCGCTGAAGATTCCGCCGGCGCGTTGGGCCGAAGTGCTCGCGTGTCAGGTCTAGCTTGCGGAAGGCGCCGCACAAACGAACCCGGCGGACGGCTATCGGTGTCCTAATGGTGTGCCTAAGCGTGAGTTCGTGATGGCGATGACGACCGAGGATCCCTTCCCCCAGCCGAGCGGCGACCGATGAGCGGGTACTCCGGGATCATCCTGGCCGGCGGTGACGGCACGCGGCTCGCGGCGCTGACGCGCCGGCTGGCGGGGGACGGGCGGCCCAAGCAATTCTGCCGGCTGATCGGCGGCGATACCCTGCTGGCGCAGACGCGCCGACGCGCGCGGGTGCTGATCGCGCCGGAGCGTCTCCTTACAGTAGTGACGCGCCACCACGAACGGTTCTATGCGCCCGCGCTCGCGGACACTCCACCTCACTCGATCGTCGTGCAGCCAGAGAATCGCGGGACGGCGCCGGCGGTCCTGTACGCCGTGTCGCGTCTCGCGGCGATCGCGCCGGCGGATCCGGTCGTGATGCTCCCGAGCGATCACCACGTCTCGGACGACACGGCCTTCATGGCGCGCGTCGAGTGCGCGCTGGAGGCCGTCGGCGCCCGGCCCGAAGTCGTCGTCCTACTCGGGATCGCGCCCGACCGGCCGGAGGTGGAGTACGGCTGGATCGAGCCCGCGGAGCTGATCCTGGGCCGATGGTCGTGGCCGATCTATCGCGTCCGCCGCTTCTGGGAGAAGCCCTCGCGGCCGGTCGCCGAGCGCCTCGAAGCGGCGGGCTGCCTCTGGAACTGCTTCGTCGTCGTCGCGCGGCCGTCGACGCTCGAGCAGCTGATCCGCCGCGCGACGCCGGAGCTCTACGAAGCCTTCGCGCCCCTCCGGGTGCGGCTGGGCACGCCGTGGGAGGAGGACAGGGCGCGCGCAGTCTACGGGCGCCTGCCGTCGACTGACCTGTCCCGGCACGTCTTCCAGGCCTGCGCCGAGAGCCTGGCCGTGCTGCCGGTGAGCGGCGTCGGCTGGACCGATCTCGGCGATCCCGGGCGTGTCCATGAGGCCCAGGCGCGGCTCGGCTGGCTGTCGGCGACGGCGTGATGAACTGCCGCGAGGCCATCGACGTCCTGGCCGACTACCTCGACGCGACCCTGACGCCCGACATGCTGGCGCAGCTCGAGGCCCACCTGCGCGTATGCGCGCCGTGCCGCTCCTACCTGGCCACCTACAAGCGGTCGGTGGAGCTTGCAGCAAAGGTCAACCGGGTTGAAATGCCGCCGGAGGTCAAGCAGCGTCTCCGCGACTTCCTCAACCGAAACCAATGAAGGCCCTGGCCGACCCTGAACCCAACTCCGACGCTGGAGGACGCTCATGAAAGCCGTTGCCGTCATCCCTGGCAAACCTGACAGCGTCCATATCGCGGATCTACCGAAGCCCTCAGTGGACGAGATCCCCGGCGGTCGCGGCGTCCTGGTCAAGGTTCTCCGCGTCGGTGTCGACGGGACGGACAAAGAGATCAATGCGGCCGAGTACGGCGCCCCGCCTGCTGGATTCGACTTCCTGGTCATCGGCCACGAAGGCTTCGGCCAGGTTGAGGCCGTGGGATCGAACGTCACGGAGGTGCGGCCGGGAGACTACGTCGTGGCCACGGTCCGTCGCCCCGGCGGGAGCATCTACGACCTGATCGGGACGAACGATATGACCACGGACGACACCTATTTCGAGCGCGGCATCAACCGGCGCCACGGGTTTCTGACTGAGTATTACGTCGACGACGCGGAGTTCATCGTGAAAGTCTCGCAGGGACTCCGAGACGTGGGGATCCTCCTCGAACCCATGACGGTCGTGGAGAAGGGGATCGCGCAAGCTTACGAGATCCAGCGGCGGCTCCGCGTGTGGCGCCCCCAGCGCGCGGCCGTCATGGGCGCCGGGACGATCGGTCTCCTGGCGACCCTCGTTCTCCGGCTACGGGGTCTCCAGGTGACGACCTTCGGGCTGAGCCGGAAGCCCTACCTCAACTCGGACCTGATCCAGGCCATCGGCGCGCGATATGAATCCACGGCCGACGTGCCGATCCTCGACGGCGCCCGGAACTACGGGCCGTTCGATCTGATCTTTGAGGCCACGGGCTACTCGCCCATCGTGTTCGACTGCCTGCAGGGCCTCGGCAAGAACGGCGTGCTCGTACTCTCCAGCGTGACCGGCGGGGACCGCAAGGTGGAAGTGCCTGCCGACAAGATCAACCTGGAATTCGTGCTCGGCAACAAGGTCATGGTCGGCACGGTCAACGCGAACCGCGAGTACTTCGAGCTGGGCGTCCGCGATATGGCGCAGGCCGAGGCGGAGTATGCGGGGTGGCTCGAGCGGCTCCTCACCCATCCCGTGAAGGGGCTCGAGAACTACCGCGAGCTCTTCGACAAGCTCACCACGGCCAAGGGTGCGATCAAGGTGTTCTGCGAGGTTGCCGAGCCATGACGGCGGAAGAGCGACGGCTCGCAGAGGCACAGGCCCGCACAGCCCACTGGCGGCGGTGGGGACCCTACTTGTCGGAGCGCCAGTGGGGCACGGTCCGTGAGGACTACTCCCCACACGGGACCGCGTGGGACTACTTCCCGCATGACCACGCGCGATCCCGCGCCTATCGCTGGGGAGAGGACGGGCTCCTCGGCATCTCGGACAACCACCAGCGGCTCTGCTTCGCGCTCGCGCTCTGGAACGAGAAGGACCCGATTCTCAAGGAGCGGGTTTTCGGCCTCACCGGCTCGCAAGGGAACCACGGCGAGGACGTCAAGGACTATTACTTCTACCTCGACTCCACGCCGACCCACTCCTATATGAAGGGCCTCTACAAGTATCCCCAGGGCGAGTTTCCGTACGCGTGGCTCGTCGAGGAGAATCAGCGGCGCGGCCGCCGAGATTCCGAGTTCGAGCTCGTGGACACCGGGGTCTTCGAGGAGGATCGCTACTTCGACGTCGTCACCGAGTACGCGAAGGGAGCCCCCGACGACCTTCTGATTCGTGTCACTGTCACCAATCGCGGACCGAATCCCGCGCCCCTGCATCTCCTCCCTACGCTCTGGTGCCGAAACACGTGGGCGTGGGAACCGGGGGCGGCCCGACCACGGCTCCGTCTTACGGCGGCGGGCGGCAAGGCGTGCATCCTCGTCGAGCACGCGGATCTGGGACGGCCCTACCGGCTGTACTGCGACGGCGATCCCGCAATGCTGTTCACAGAGAACGACACGAATCTCCGCCGCCTCCACGGGGTCGAGAACCCGAGTGCCTTCGTCAAGGACGCCTTCCACGAGTACGTCGTCCACGGGCAGGCGGGAGCCGTGAACCCCGCACAGGAAGGAACGAAGGCAGCTGCCCATTACCGGATGGTCGTGGGGCCTGGGGAGAGCAAGGTGGTCCGGCTGCGGCTCGTGGATCGGGAACTCCGGGAGTCGCCGTTCGAGAAACGCTTCGACACCCTGGTCGCGCAGCGAGTGCAGGAGGCGGAGGAGTTCCACGCCACTGTGATCCCTACGAAGCTCTCCGACGACGCCAGGGGCGTGATGCGCCAGGCGCTGGCCGGGATGCTCTGGTCGAAGCAGTGGTACCACTTCGATGTCCGCCGCTGGATCGATGGCGACCCCACTCAGCCGCCACCGCCGTCGGAACGGCAGCACGGGCGCAATCGCGAGTGGACACACCTCTACAACGACGACATCATCTCGATGCCCGACAAGTGGGAGTACCCCTGGTACGCGGCCTGGGACCTGGCCTTCCACACCATCACGCTGGCCCTGGTGGACCCGGAGTTCGCGAAGGGACAGCTGACTCTGTTCCTGCGCGAGTGGTACATGCACCCGAACGGCCAGATCCCCGCCTACGAGTGGGCGTTCGGCGACGTCAATCCGCCGGTCCACGCCTGGGCGGTGTGGCGCGTCTACAAGATCGACGGAAAGCGGACGGGGCGACCCGATCGGGAATTCCTCGAGGGCGCGTTCCACAAGCTCCTCTTGAATTTCACCTGGTGGGTGAATCGGAAGGACGCCGAGGGTATGAACGTCTTCCAGGGGGGGTTCCTGGGCCTCGACAATATCGGGGTCTTCGACCGGTCAGCGTCTCTCCCGACCGGGGGGCACATCGAGCAGTCCGACGGGACGAGCTGGATGGGGATGTTCAGCCTCAACATGCTGGCGATCGCCTTGGAGCTGGCGCGGGAGAATCCCGCCTACGAGGGCGTCGCTTCCAAGTTCTTCGAGCACTTCGTCCAGATCGCTCACGCCATGGACAACCGGGGGGGCTCGGAGATGAGCCTCTGGGACGACGAGGACGGCTTTTTCTATGACGTCCTCCATCTCCCCAGCGGCGAGCGCCAGTACATGAAAGTGCGTTCGCTGGTCGGGCTCATTCCGTTGCTCGCGGTGGAGACCCTGGAGCCGGATGTTGTCGACCGGCTCCCCGGTTTCAAGCGCCGCCTGGAGTGGTTCGTCCGGAACCGCCCGGAGTTCCGTGAGCACCTCGAGGCGATGGATCAGCCCGGGGGCGGGGAGCGCCGGCTCCTGTCGATCGTGAGCCGCGAAAAACTATCCCGAGTCTTGCGGCTGATGCTGGACGAGCGCGAGTTTCTCTCACCGTACGGGATCCGCGCCGTCTCACAGTTCCACCGTGACCACCCCTGCGTGCTCGTCGTCGACGGCAACGAACACCGCGTTGACTACGAACCTGCCGAGTCGAGCACGGGCCTCTTTGGCGGAAACTCCAACTGGCGCGGACCGATCTGGTTTCCCATCAACTACCTTCTGATCGAGGCCCTTCAGAAGTTCGACCACTTCTATGGTCCCAGCCTTCAAGTCGAGTGCCCAACCGGGACGGGGCCGCGCTCGACCCTCTGGGATATAGCGGCGGAGCTCTCCCGACGCCTGACCCGCATTTTCCTGCGCGGGCCGGACGGGCGACGGCCGGTTCACGGGGGCGTCGCCAAGTTCCAGACTGATCCCCACTGGCGGGACCTCGTCTGGTTGTACGAATACTTCCACGGCGACAACGGTGCCGGCATCGGCGCGAGCCATCAGACCGGCTGGACCGGACTCGTGGCCAAGCTGCTCCAGCAGAGCGGTGGCTAGCCAGCCATCTGCGAATCAGTTGACCTTAGAGTCAGAGCGATGAGAGTCGAGGTCGAGATACGGGTGGGCGATCATCCTGACGTTGCGGCATCCCTCGTCACAGCTCGATCGCACGCGCTCGCCGCTGTGCTCCAGCACTGGCCCGAATACCTGATCGAGGGCCTCGGCCTTGGGCTCTTCATGCTATCGGCTTGCCTGTTCGTCACCCTGCTGGAGCACCCGAACTCACCGGTCCGGCAGACGGTGATGGACCCTTTCGTGCGGCGGATTCCCATGGGGCTCGCGATGGGGCTGACAGCCGTGGGGCTCATTTACTCGCCCTGGGGACAACGGTCAGGTGCTCATTTCAATCCGTCGGTCACGCTGACCTTCTGGCGCTTGGGCAAGGTCACCACCTGGGACGCGTTCTTCTACTTGACCGCCCAGTTCATCGGCGCAATCGTTGGAGTCGGTGTCGGCGCAGCTGCGCTCGACGCGTGGCTCGCGCATCCTGCCGTGAGTTACGCGGCCACGGTCCCGGGGCCGGGCGGCGCCGGGGTCGCGTTCGTCGCGGAGCTTCTCATTTCGTTCTTTCTCATGATCGTGGTCCTGACCGTCTCCAACCGGCCCGGCCTCAACCGGTTCACCGGGCTGTGCGCGGGTGCGCTCGTCGCGAGCTACATCGTCTTCGAGGCGCCCCTGTCGGGAATGAGCATGAACGCCGCTCGCACCGTGGGCTCGGCCATGTACGCCCAGGTGTGGACGGCGCTCTGGATCTACTTCACCGCGCCGCTCCTCGGCATGCTCGCGGCGGCCCAGTTATATGCGGCCACCCGGGGAATGCAGATGGTCCTTTGTGCCAAGCTCCACCACGACAACTCGCAGCGCTGCATTTTCCGATGCAGCTACGGCGCCCGCGCCCAGTGAAGCGCGAGCCCTGGAGGAAAGGCGATGCCAACAACACTACAGACCAAAACGCCGACGCCTGAGTCCCTTCGAAACGGCCAGGAGACTCCGAGAGGAGAGCAAGGCCGCGCTGATTGGTTCCGGGCGATCGCTCCGCTCTGGCCTCTCGCGCTGGCTCGGATTCTCTACGGCTACCTCTGGTGGCAGCAGTCGGGCTGGAAGGTGCCGTCGGACGACTTTGGCCGGAAGTCCGGTGGAGGGCTCTGGTACTGGGTGCAGCAGCAGATCCAATATCCCACCGTGGGCGCTCACAAAGCCTTCCTGGTCAACGTCATGATCCCGCACTGGACCTTTTTTGGATGGATGGTGCTGATCACTGAGACCTTCATCGGCGCGACATTGATCCTCGGGCTCGGCACACGGCTCGCCTCCGTGGTGGCGATCGGTATGGCCGCCAACATCACGATCGGCATCCTGAGCGTGCCACACGAGTGGGGCTGGACCTACACGATGCTGATCATGTTCCCGGTCCTCTTCCTGTTGACGGACGCCGGCCGCAGCTTCGGTGTGGACGCGTTCCTCGCGCCTCCGCTTGACCGGGCAGCCGCAGGCGGTAACCGTCTCGCGCGGCTGATTCGCTGGCTCGTTTGATCGGTCGCTCCGCTCGCGGAGCTTAGGGGGGTTTCTATGGCAGCTGTTCAACACTTCGACGTCATCGTCATCGGGACCGGAGCGGGGGGTGGGACGCTGGCGCATCGTCTCGCCCCCTCGGGTAAACGTATCCTGCTCTTAGAGCGGGGCGACTACGTCCCACGAGAGAAGGACAACTGGAGTACGAAGGCGGTCAACCTGGAGGGGAAATACAACACCAAGGAAGTATGGCGCGACGCGGAGGGTCGAGAGCTCCACCCACACACCAACTACTGGGTTGGCGGCAACACCAAGTTCTACGGCGCCGCGCTGTTCCGCCTCCGCCGGGAGGATTTTTGGGAGATCAAGCATTGGGGCGGCTTCTCGCCTGCGTGGCCCATCTCGTACGAAGACTTGGAGCCGTATTACTCGCAGGCCGAGCATCTCTACCAGGTGCACGGCCGCCGGGAAGAGGATCCCACGGATCCGCCGGCCAGTGCGCCTTATCCGCATCCTCCGATCAGTCATGAGCCGCGTATTCAGCAGCTCAGCGACGATTTCGCCCGTCTGGGGCTCAAGCCGTTCCACGTCCCCCTTGGTGTGATGCTGGACGAGCGGAACCCCCGAGCCAGCCGCTGCATTCGCTGCGAGACGTGCGACGGACATCCTTGTCTCGTCTATGCGAAGGCGGACGCCCAGGTGCTCTGCGTCGACCCCGCTCTCGAACATTCCAATGTCACGCTGCTGACGCGCGCGTACGTCTCGCGTCTCGAGACCAGTCCCTCAGGCCGTGACGTGCAGCGGGTGATCGTCGAGCATGAGGGCGCCACCGAGGCGTATTCGGCCGACATCGTCGTCGTGTCGGCTGGCGCCATCAACTCGGCGGCGCTCCTGCTGCGCTCGGCCAACGACAAGCACCCGCAAGGCCTGGCCAACGGCTCGGACGTCGTGGGGCGCCACTACATGGGCCATGTCAACTCGGTGCTCATGGCCCTCTCTAAGTGTCCCAACCCGACGGTCTTCCAGAAGACGCTCGCGCTGAACGATTTCTACTTCGGCTCGAAGGAGTGGGAGTTCCCGATGGGCCACATCTCCTTTGTCGGGAAGCTCGACGGGGACACGCTCAAGGCCGGTGCGCCGGCGATCGCGCCGGGCTGGACGCTGGAGCTCATGGCCAAGCACTCGTTGGACTTCTGGCTCACCTCCGAGGATCTCCCCGACCCGAACAACCGCGTCACCCTCGACCGGGGCGGCAACATCGTCCTCAGCTACCAGCCGAACAACGAGGAGGGGCACGGACGCTTGACCGAGAAGCTCAAGAATCTGATGAAGCAGCAGACCAAGTGTCGCGTCCATGGCCACGAGTGCCATGAAGGCCTGTTCGCGCGGAGCCTTTATCTCGGCCAGCGCATTCCACTGGCGGGCGTCGCTCACCAGAACGGAACGATCCGCTTCGGGTGCGACCCGAAGACCTCTGCGCTGGACGCGAACTGCAAGGCCCACGAAGTGGACAACCTCTACGTGGTGGACGCGAGCTTCTTCGCCTCGAGCGGAGCGGTAAACCCCGCGCTCACGGTCATGGCCAACGCGCTCCGCGTCGGAGATCACCTGCTCGAGCGGCTCAAGTAACGTGAAGTCTCCCGGGGAGACTGGGGCAGTCGTGATGACCGCGAGACGAATGCTCGCCGGGGCTCTGGTGCTTCTGACTGTCTGCCTCGGCGTTCCGCTGGAACGGTCACCGGAGGCCCAACCCGCCGGGCTGATTCGGGCGGTCGGGGCCGTCGGGATGACCGTTGGGAACGTGGAGCGCTCGACCGAGTTTTACTCGGGCGTGCTGGGGTTCGAAAAGGTCTCGGATGTGGAGGTAATGGGGGAGGACTACGAGCATCTCCACGGGGTCTTCGGACTTCGGATGCGCGTCGTACGGATGCGCCTCGGCGATGAAGCGATCGAGCTGACGGAGTACCTCACGCCGCGGGGACGGCCGATCCCGGTCGATTCACGGAGCCACGACCGGTGGTTTCAGCACATCGCGATCATCGTGAGCGACATCGATCGCGCATACGCGTCACTTCGTCAGCATCGCGTCGAGCACGCCTCGCCGGCGCCTCAGCGCCTTCCCGACTGGAACGTGGACGCGGGCGGAATCCGCGCGTTTTACTTCAAGGACCCAGATGGCCACCCGCTGGAGATCTTGTGGTTCCCGGTGGGCAAGGGCGATCCGAAGTGGCACCGACCGAGCGATCGCCTCTTTCTAGGCATCGACCACACGGCGATCGTCGTCAGCGACACCGCGCAGAGCCTCCGCTGCTACCGGGACACGCTCGGCCTCCGAGTGGTTGGCGAGAGCGAGAACTACGGACCCGAGCAGGAGCGCCTGAACAACGTCTTTGGCGCGCGCCTTCGCATCACGGCGCTTCGGGCGCAGGCCGGTCCGGGCGTCGAACTCCTGGAGTACTTGACCCCGCGGGACGGGCGGTCAGTGCCGGCCGATGCTCGCGCCAACGATCTTGCCCACTGGCAGACGACTTTGGTGAGCCAGGACGCCGAGGTGGCAGCGCAAGGCATTCGCGGCAGCTCCTGCGCGATGCTGTCGTCCGGCGTTGTGGCCCCAGGCGCCCGAGCGCTCGGATTCACGAAGGGGCTTTTGATTCGGGACCCGGACGGCCACGCTCTGGCGGTAGTGCAGCCATAGAGTTTGTTTTCGTGGCTGAGGGATCGGGTATTCTCACTCAGGACGAAGCAGTACAAGAAGGAGGCCTATTATGGCGAAGGTGCTCAGGTGCGGTGACTTGATGCCGGGTTGCAATGCGGTCATCGAAGGAAAGGACGAGGCTGAAGTAATGGCCAAAGGGGCGGAGCATGCCAAGACGGCCCACAAGATGACGGCCATCCCACCCGAGATGGCAGCGAAGGTGAAAGCGGCCATCAAAGAGAAGTAGCTCTCCCCGATCCCCGCTTCAGCTCAGGGTCGGCACGCACGGGCGTCGAGCTCCTCTCGGCGCTCGTAGTGTCTGAATAGCCAGAGTGATCAGTGCTGCGTATCAACTTCCATCGGAGCCATCGACGGTCGTCGTCCAGATTTTGCGCAGGGCACGTTGGCGCTTCTCGGCTGTGGTTGCGGTCGCGGCTGATCGGCCGTATAAGAGCTGCGGGTGTGGCGGCATGGCGCTGCCATAGGTCGGTTCATCGAGTGGTCGGGCCGCCACTCGTGAGACTGGGAGACGGCTGAGCCGTCTCAGCCCCCTGCCGAGAGCTTCACCCGGCGCGGGGTTCCTATGGAGAGCCGCCGTGCCGGGGATCAATCTCCTAGACCGGCCGCAAGAGTCCACTCCAAGTTCTGGCGCGCCGGCGCCGATCGAAGCAAACCAGCAAGTCAGTGCGATCGTCGATTCCTGCTCCCGCCCCCATTCATGTCTCTCGGGAGGCGAACATGATCAGACCCGGCTACGAGGGCATCGTGATCGCATGGTCGATGCTGGCCGTCGCCTTGGTGCTCATCGGCTTTGTCAAGCTTCTGTTCTGAATCGATAGACCCGCGCAGGATCAAGGAGGGGGCCAATGGTAAAGGTCGAGGTCTCGGAAGTTCACGGGCCTCAGCTCCGACCGGATCTTCGCGTGCAACTTGGATAGCCCAGAGGGCCAGAGTGTGCTCACCAGGCTGACGCAGGGCGCCGAGCCCGGTAGCGCCGCGGCCACGCCGCTGAGGGCTGCCGTCGAGTTCGTCAGAGAGGCCGGGTCGCTCGCGGAGCTGAAGGTGAGATGTGCCGCGTTGATGTCTGGCCGATAGGCGAGCGGCGGAGACCGTGGAGTTGCGTGAGTTGCTAGTGGGTCTGGTCCTCGTCTGGCTCGTCGCAAAGGTTGCGGGCGAGGGGATGGAGCGGATCGGCCAGACCGCTGTCCTCGGAGAGCTGCTGGCCGGAGTTCTCATCGGCCCGGGAGTGCTCGGTCTCGTTCGGGAAACCGAGGGGCTGCACGCTCTCGCCGAGCTCGGCGTTCTGATCCTCCTGTTCGAGGTGGGTCTGGAGTCCAATCTGGACGACTTGCTGCGGGCGGGTCTCCAGGCGACGCTGGTCGCGCTGGTCGGCGTTGCGGTGCCATTCGCTGTCGGCTACGGAGTCGTGTATTCGCTGGGCTCGTCCGCGCTCCTGGCCGTCTTCGTTGGAGCCACGTTCACCGCGACGAGCGTCGGTATCACGGCGCGGGTGCTCGGTGACCTTGGTCGCCTTCAGGATGCCGCCGCCAAGGTGGTGCTCGGGGCGGCAGTCGTGGACGACATCCTCGGTCTCGTCATCCTGGCGGTCGTGACGGGGGTTGCGCAGACCGGAAGCGTGTCCCTCGCCGCCGTCGGCCTTCTTTCCGGCAAGGCGATCGTCTTTCTGGTCGTCGCACTCCTGATCGGGATCCGACTGGCCCCGACGCTAGTTCGCTGGGTCGGCCGGATGCAGGCGCGCGGCACACTCATTGTCTACTCCGTTGGTTTCGCGGTCGCGCTCTCCGCTATCGCCGATCTGGTCGGCCTGGCAACGATTATCGGCGCGTTTGCGGCGGGGCTGGTGCTCGCGACCACGGAGCGGCGGCATCACATCGAGGAGCGCATCAAGCCGGTCGCCGATCTGCTCGTGCCGCTGTTCTTCGTCACCGTGGGGATGAAGGTCCAACCTGCGATGCTGAACCCGTTCGCCGAGAACGCGCAGTTCGGCATCGCGCTGCTGTTGACCGTCGTCGCAGTTGTCTCGAAACTGGCGGCCGGCCTCGCTGTCTATCAGCGCGGTGTGCGGCGGTGGCCGGTCGCAGTGGGGATGGTGCCGCGCGGCGAAGTCGGCCTGATCTTCGCCGGGGCGGGCCTGGCCGCGGGCGTGATCGAGGAGGACCTCTACTCGGCACTCGTTGTTGTGGTGATGCTGACGACGTTCGTGGCCCCGCCTTGGCTGAAGGCCCTCTATCGGGCGGATAAGTAGGTGGAGGTTGCGCCGGTCTGCGGCTACCCAAGACCTCGTGGGTCAAGATCAGTCAGATCCGCACGCTGTCAGTGGAGCGGCTCGGACGACGGATCGGTGCTCTGAACACCGACGAGGTCGCTCGCATCATCGAAGGTCTCTTCGAACTGGTCGGATGATCATGTTCGCCGCAGAACAGCACAGCTCAGTTTTCCAGTCTCCTGCCGATACTCGTTGACTCAACACGCCGCAAGAGCGCGAATCGTTGGCAAAGCGCGCGGCGATGTGGAAACACGGGTTCGAATCTCCCGTTCGGGACTTGAACCCCTGTTGAAGAAGCGCCACCGGTTCAACAGTTCAAGCGGCCATTGCATCGCGCAGCTTCACCCTTGAGCTTAATCTCGACGAGGGAGATCTGAATGGGGCGGTACGCCATGTATGGATGAACGTACTGCGCGCAGTGAACCGGGCAAGATCCGCACGGCGATTCCGAACCGGCTATGAAGTCTCTATGAAGTAAACGGACCGAGCCGAACCAACACGGGACGACCTCGTCACCTCGCAAGTCTCCGTCGTTGTTGGCTCCTGTTGGATCTTGTTGGTCCGTGTGTAGGGCGGATTTTCCCTCATAACCCAAAGGTCGTCGGTTCAAATCCGACCCCCGCAACCATGAACGACGAGGGGTTAGCGGACGCAAGAGCCGCTAACCCCTTTCGTTTACCCAGACTTCACCCAGGAATTGGTCGCGCCTCCGCGCTGCGTGGACCGGCGGACAATGACCAGATGTAGGCGCCAGCCGAAGAACTCCGCTGCCAATATCCGTCATTAAATCCCTCCCGAGTGGGTTTGCGCCCAGCCATTGTCGTCCCTGTCAGCTTGCGGCCAGTACTGACTCAAGGGCGTTGCGGGTCGTCCGCCAGCCCTGGATGCGCCCGACGTTCTTGGCCTCGACCGGCTCGATCGCCTCGAACGCCCCGCGCCAGGCCTCGTCGATGGCCGCATAGAAGGTGTTGGTCGCCACCGCCTGGTCGGACGTCGCCTCGCTCATTAACCGGTTGGCCAGGTTGAGGGGCTCGCCCATGAACCCGAGATGCGTCTGCGAGAACGGCCGGAACGGCATCAGGTCCAGGTCGCCGATCGCGATGCCGATATGCATACCCTTCGAGGGCTGGGCCCGGTCGAGCGCGCGCTGCCAGGCCTGCGACACGGCGGTGCCCGCGGCGAAGAGCGAGCGCACGCACGTCAGGGCCTGGACCGCCGCGGGCGCCGGCGGCCGATGCAGACCGAAGACGGCGACCACCTCGTCGCCGACGAACTGGTAGAGCATGCCGCCTGCGTTCAGCACTGCGTGGCGGGCGAGCGAGTAATACTCGGTGAGGCGGCGCCGGATGAGTCCGGGGTCCCGCGTGTCGCGGACGAAGCTCGTGTACGAGCAGAGGTCGGCCATCACCACGACGACCTCGTGATAGGTCCGCGGCTCGAGAATCTCCGCGGGCCCGAGGCGCTCGTCGCGGTACAGGCGGCCCAGCTCCCACGGGCTGAGATGCCAGAGCAGCGTGGCGGCACGCGGGTCGTCGGGGAACTTGCCGTCGAAGGCGATGCGCCATTGCGCCCGCTCGATCGCCGTCCGCACGCCCAGCAGGCTCGTCCGCGAGATGTCGGTGATCTCGTGCTGGAACGTCGCCCGGATTCTCGCCAGCAGCTCCGCCACGTCCCAGACCTCCACGGTAAGGCCTGGCGCCACCGCCGCCCGAAGTCCGCGCTCGAACTCGGCCCACTGCCGAATCGCGGCCCGGTCGAGCAGGACCGCGAGGCGCCTGGCGCCGCGCCAGGCCGGGCTCGGCTGCCCGTACTTGCGCCGCAGGCGCGCGACGAGGTCGGCGGGCGCGTAGGCGAGCTTGTTCTCGACGAAGAACGGAGGCGCCCCCGGCGCCTCGACCCGGATGTCGGCGGAGGCATCGCTCCTGAGCGCGACCTCGCGCTCGACCGAGACCTGCCCGGGCGCGCAGCCGGCGGTCGCCGCGCACTCGACGCGGCAGAGGTCAGCGCAGATCTCGTCGACAAAGGCGCCGAGCTCGCTGTCGAACGGCTGCAGCATAGATCACGCTCCTGTTGAGGACCGGTTCAGCGCAACGGCCCTGCCAGAGCGCCTGGCTGACGAAGAGGGGGCCCAGCGTCTGGATGTACTGCGAGGACTGCACGGTCTTGCAGGAGTCGTTGTCGCACGCGTCGAGAAGGTAGGAGGTGCCAAAGCCCCTTGTCGATCGCCAACCTTGCCCCTCCCCCTCGCAGCGAGCAAGGATTGCTCTTCCCGAGCGTCCGAGTCAAGGGCCGGACCGGATAACCCGTCAATCGATCACGGTCCGCGTGCGTTTTTGCTTGCCGCTGCAGACCTGGACAGTCCGCGCGGTTGCGCCTGGGTTGCGTCGGGTGCATCAACCTGCCACGATCTGCAAATCGATGATCGCGAAATACGCGGCGCAACGATTCCAGGTCGCCCGCCTGATCGAGGCCCACGCCGAGCGACTCGAGAATCTTGAGCAGCCCTGGGCGGGATCAATCTCGTAAGCGCGAGCACGCTGAACGCCGGCATGGGGCGCGCGAAACCCCTTGAGGGTCAGCGGCCTCAGAGCCTCAAACGAGGCGAGCTGGTCCACCGCCGCGGCAAGACTTTGTGAGAGGAGGATCTGGTCCAACCGAGCCTCGCCGCAAAGCCGCGCGCCAGGTTGGGCACCGTGCCGATTGCAGCGTAGTCCCAGCGTCCCTCGAAGCCAATGGCGCCGGCTTGCTTTCGCACACCTTCTCGCACACGTCTTCTCGATCAGTCGCATCAGCGACTCCTTCCGAACCATCCCTGGCTTGCCCCCAGGGAGTGATGGGGCTACCTTCGGCCCACCGTTCTGATATTCGCCGGCCTGCTGTGGAGCGCCCGTGATCAAGTGTCCCCGGTGCCAGCACGAGAATCCGGCGCAGTCGAACTTCTACCTCGGGTGCGGAGCCGGCCTTGATTCTGCAACAAGTGCTGGACACCCGTATTGCCCTCGAAGGCGAGCGCAAGCAGGTGACGGTATTCTTCCCCGACCTCAAAGGCTCGATGGAGCTGCTCGCCGATCGCGACCCAGAGGGGGCGCGGAAGATCCTTGATCCCGTCCTGGAACGAAGGACGGGCGTTCTGCTCCGCTACGAGGGTACGGTCGGAGATATGGGGAGGCTCTTCAGCTTCCTGCTAACCGCGATCGCGATGCTCGCCCTTCCACTCCCGGCCGCCGCGCTCACCGTGCAGGAAGCGGTCCACCGCGCCAAGCCCGCCGTCGTCCTGATCTCCGTGCGCGTCGAGGCCGAAGTCACGATGAACTGGGCAACGGCCCAGTCATCGTGCACCCAGCGCCGTTCGTCGAGACCGGTACCGGCTGGTTCGTTGACGGACGCGGTTATCTCATCACGAACGCCCACGTCGTCGAACCCGCCCACCGGCTGCCGCAATGGGTCATCCTCGAGCTGAAGAAGAGCGCGATCAATCAGGGGTGCGTCGTGCCCGCCCTCCGCGCCCGGGGCCTGAAGCAGGATCAGCGGCTCGCCCTCGAAGACCAGCTTCGGCGCGAGATCATGAACCGGGCAATGGCAGGGCTCAAGATCACCACGTCGAAAGCGATCACGGTGATCCTCTCGAACGGCGCCAAGCTCGCCGCCGAGGTTCGGAAGTACAGCCCCCCGATCGCCTTCGACACGCTGGGGCAACCGCTGCGGGACTCCGGCCGCGACCTGGCCCTGCTCCACGTCCAGGCCAGCGTCTACCCAGTCCTCGGGATCAGCCGGCGGGCGCCGCAGATCAGTGATCCCATCCACATGCTCGGCTTCCCAGCCGTTGTGCTCTCCAACGAGCTGCTCAGCCGCAGCGATGTCGTCCTCGACGCGTCGGTCACCAACGGCGCAGTCTCCGGTTTCAACAAGGACGCAATTGGGCAGGACGTGATCCAGACCGATGCCCCCGCCGCTCACGGCAGTAGCGGCAGCCCCGCCATCGGTGACGACGCCAACGTGATCGGCATCATGACGTTCGTCTCCCTTTCGTCTGGCGGCGGCAGCCTCGTCCAAGGTTTCAACTTCCTCATCCCGGCCAAGGACGTGCTGAAGTTCCTGTCCGATACCGCGGTCACGGACCCGGGCCAGAGCCCTTTCAACCCGGTGTGGGCGGCCGGCGTCGACGCGTTCTTCGAGGGC